>JGI12635J15846_10006278_pt1 | contig 10206 bp, 9 predicted proteins | sample BlaSpr_A8_OM2_M2_FD_15846 | JGI IMG/M metagenome (IMG submission 15846)
TCNNCGCGACCTCCTTTCCTCACCGAATTCGTAAATCACATCGGCCAGCTCGCGCTCGTCGATGTGGTTTACCACTTGTTCGGCGGTCTCGCCCGACATCGGATTCATCCGCATATCGAGCGGTCCTTCCGCCTGAAAACTAAATCCTCGCGCCGGATCCCCGAGCTGCACACTGCTAACTCCCAGGTCCGCCATCATGCCGTCTAAGGATGCAGCAGCAACGCGCTCACCGGCCTCCGCAAACGACCCATGAATCAGCGTGACTCGCGGCATCTCGTCAATCGGGATTGCCGCCAGCTTCTCCCGCGCCCTCTCCAGCGCCGCCGGATCCTTATCGAAGCCAATCAAATGTCCCGCGGCGCCGAGGCGTTTTGCGATTTCCAAACTGTGCCCGCCCAGCCCCACCGTGGCATCCAGATAAGTTCCACCCGGCTTTATGGCCAGAAAATCGATCGCTTCTTTTAAAAGAACCGGAACGTGTCCAACCACCCCACGCCCACCCCGCTCGGGGATGTCTTGTCCAGAATCCGTTTCCACTGGTTGCCTGACTGCTAAATGCCCAATTCGTCGAGCGTCTTCGTGTCGTCATCCGTGAAAGCCTGCTCGTCAATCTCCTTGCGGAACGCTTCCAGGTTCCTCACTTCCAGGTAAGTCAGATTGCCGAGCACTGCCACTTCCCCGCGTAACTGCGCCGACTCGCGCAGAATCTGCGGAACCAGCAGGCGCCCCTGCCCGTCCATCTCCACGACCTGCCCGTAATAGTTCGTGCGATTCAAAAACTTTTTTTTCGTCGGATTGAACGTCGACAGCGAAGCCAGCTTCTGCTCGATCCGCTCCCATTCCTCGAAGGGATACACTTGAGCAACAATTCCATCGAGGCTGGTGATATAGAATTTCTGCGCGTATTTCTCCTCCATCACGCGCTTGAATTCCGCCGGGACTTTTAACCGTCCCTTTTCGTCGACGCGCGCTGGATGATTTCCGCGAAACATAGGCCCGGCTCGTTTTTGGGGTCCGTTTGTTTACGGCTGCTACCACAGCCAACATCACGAGGGAGGTAGAAGCGGTCACAAAAGCAGTGGATTCGGGTTCGTTGGGCCTCGTTTTGTCGGTGTCAGCTTCAGAAGTCACTGGCGCCTCGAAACTTAGGTCTGTTTCCCACGACCTCTTATGTGTACTCCACTTTCGACCACTTTTGTCCACATCCTACGCCTAAATCGTTTGTTGTCAATAAGAAAGTTTCAGGTTGAGACTGTCGTTAGAGACTCAAGTTGTAAAACGCTAAATGTGGGGGTTAACCAGAAAGATGACTACTAGGGCTTGCGTTTACGCTCTAGATGCCTTCGCTATTTATTCGCTAACATTTTTCTTGCATTTTTCGCGAATGCGGAATCTACCGAAGAAAATCAGCCTAGTTTGACAGCAAGATGGCTGTCAGCCGGCGTCCGCACGCAGAGCGGTCGGCGAGTCTAGTCGCGATTTATCATCAATGAACGGGTTGCGTTCTCCAGGATGAAGCGTTCTTTCCACTCGCCCTCGAAATACCCGAGCCGTCCGGGAATGCAGGAAATCACGGCTCCGTGTCCACAGCCCACCACTTGTTCCAAAGCGGAAAGCAATTCGCTATCGTCGTCGCTGATGCGAGTGGATATGACGCGGGCAGGTACTGGGAGCACCGAGACGGTGCAGTAGATTGTAAATCGGCTTAGGGTTCTGTTGGCTGGGTTCGATACTGTTCAGGTGTTGCGGAATCAGGATATCTCTTCCGTGATGAGCAAAACCTGTTTATCAACTCATGGCTTCTTCGGATTCGATAAACAAAATGCGGCTCGCGGCGGCGGGGTTGGATGAACGCTTCCACGAAGACCTGTTCATGCGGGTTCATTTCAGAAATGTTCCATCGCAAGTCGGGGACGGCCCGGCCATTACGCGCGTTGATCCTGTGGCCGCGGTTTGAGCCGATATCACGGATTCCGCGGCAACTACTTTGCCGCCTCCACAAACACAGCCGTGCCATAAGCCAGAACTTCTGTGACGCCCTGCATCACTTCCGTCGCGTCATAGCGCGCGCCGACGACAGCATTGCCTCCAATATCCGCCGCGTGCTGCAGCATCAGGTCGAAGGCTTCGGCGCGGGTCCGCTCGCAGAGATTCGTCAGCAACGTAATATTTCCGCCGACGATGGTTTGCAGACCCGCGCCGATTGTTCCAAAGATCGATCGCGAACGCACCGTAATCCCGCGAACCACGCCGAGCGTCCGGACCACCCGAAATCCATCAAGCTCAAACTGCGTGGTCACCATGTTATGCGCCACCATCCGTCCCGCAGTTACCGCCGTCGTATAGTTGCCCATCGTTCCTCCGAAGTCGCGATCGCTCTATGGCTAAACTCATCTCATTCTAATTCAGCATCAATCACAAATTCTTCGGCATCAGCATCCCAGCTCAGGCGCAGCACATTCGGCTTGCAGCATACCTGGCAATCCTCGACATAGCGCTGGCGATTTCCGGCCGACTCATCCACCGAAGTCTCGTTCCATTGGCCGCATCCGGCGCAAATGTAGCCGCTCACCATACAGCCATTCTAGAAGCAACGCCGCTGGTCCCATCAGGCGGCGTCTTCGCTCTATAATGGTTCCTCTTTCCCGGAGGCCTCATGCTCTCGCGCCGTCGTTTCTTGCAATCCGGCTCCGTCGCTGCCGGCGTCAGCCTAGCCCTACCCGCGCTCGCCCACTCCGTCGCAGACGACAAACCGCCCGCCATCGCCGCGCTCCATTCACGACGCAACGAAGCCAAGCCCATCACCATCGAAGAGCGCACCCAACGCCAGGAACGCGCCCGCCAACTGATGCGCGACAACAATCTCTCCGCTGTCTTCCTCAGCCAGGGCACATCGCTCGCCTATTTCACCGGCATCCACTGGCAAGGTGGAGAGCGCCTCTTCGCTATGGTTCTCCCCGCCAAGGGCGACGCCTTCTACGTTTCTCCTGCCTTCGAAGAAGGTCGCGCCCGCGAGCAAATCGCGCAAGCGCCGGAGGGTGTGAAGCCAGACGTTCGCATCTGGCAGGAAGACGAAAGTCCGTACCAGCGCGTAGCGCAAGGCCTCACCGACCGCGGACTCTCCGCCGGCACCATCGGCGTAGAAGAAACAGTGAAGTTTGTCTTCAGCGACAACATTCGAAAAGCCGTGTCCGGCGCCACCTTCACCAGCGCCACTCCGATCACTGCCGGATGCCGCATGCACAAGAGCCGTCACGAAATCGAACTCATGCGCCTCGCAGCGAAAGTCACGCTAGCCGCTTACGAAGCCGCTTATCGCTCACTCAAAGTTGGAATGACGCAACACGATGTGGCCAACCTGGTGGAATCCGCCCACGCTCAACTCGGATTCGAAGGCGGCGCCGAGGTGCAGGTCGGCGAATACTCCGCCTTCCCTCATGGCTCGGTGACTCCGCAAATCATCAAAGAAGGCACGATCGTGATGATGGATGGCGGCTGTTCCGCGGAAGGCTATCAATCCGACATCACGCGCACCTACGTTCTAGGCAAAGCCAGCGACAAAATGAAACAGGTTTTCGAAATCGTTCATCGCGCCCAGAGCGCCGCCCTAGCCGTCGCCCGGCCCGGAGCAGAAGCCGGTTCGGTAGACGACGCCGCCCGCAAGGTAATCGCCGATGCAGGCTACGGTCCCGACTACAAATATTTCACCCACCGCCTCGGACACGGCATGGGCATGGACGGCCACGAGTGGCCCTACTTGGTGCGCGGCAACCCAACCAAGCTACAGCCCGAGATGACCTTCAGCGATGAGCCAGGAATTTACATCCGAGGAGAATTCGGCATCCGCCTAGAAGACGACATGCACATCACAGAAAAAGGATCAGAGCTATTCACGCCGCAAAGCCCATCGCTGGAAGACCCCTTCGGAAAGGAGTAGGAGCTCCGGCTCATCGCCTCTCTCGCAAGCTGGTCACAGATAGCGGCTCCCCGCTTCTCTCGATACGTCCGAAATCGCAATCAGTAACTGGAGACTCGCTGTGAGGCTTGGCGGTGTCCCGACGGAGTCGAGGTCGTGACTTCTATGGATGGGCACCTTCTCTGCGCTTTTTGCGTTTCTCCTTCTTCTTCATTCCAGCCTCCGGCTACTCTACGTGTCTTGATTGACAGACTACTGAATCACTCCACCACAAACGCTCTAACTCGCCGCAGCAGCGAGGGTGGCGCTTCCGCGTCCATTACGACCAAACCATCCTGATATTGCCGCGAATAGATACGCCCGCCCGCTTGCAACTGCGCCAGTAATTTCCCTTCTTTTTGCGGAATGCGCAGCCGCACGCGTCGGGGTCGATCTCCCTCCAGCAAGGCATCGACGCGATCGAGCAGCGTGCTCAGTCCGATTCCCTTCGCAGCCGAGACATGAATAATCTGCGCCTTATCATCCGTATCGCTGTCGCGCAGCGACTCGCGCTGCTTCGGAAGCAATAAGTCGATCTTATTCAGCACCCGCAGCCGGGGCTTTTTGTCAGCCTCGAGTTCCTTGAGCACGCTTTCCACTTGCGCATCCTGCTCCGCCGAGACCGGACTGCTCGCGTCCGAAACCTGCATGATCAGCGTCGCGCGCTGCACTTCTTCGAGCGTGGCGCGAAACGCCGAGACCAGAGTATGCGGAAGCTGGCGTATGAAACCCACGGTGTCAGAAAACAAAACTTTTCTTTTCGACGGCAGTTCAACCCCGCGAATCGTGGGATCAAGCGTGGCAAACATGCGCGACGACGCTATTACGTTCGCCCTGGTAAGAGCATTGAACAGAGTCGACTTCCCCGCATTCGTATATCCCACGAGCGCCACGAGAGCGACCGGAACCGATTCGCGCCGCTGCCGCTGCTGGGCGCGAATGCGACGCACATTTTCGATCTGTTGTTTAACATGCCGCACGCGCCGGAAGATCTTCCGCCGGTCGGTCTCCAACTGAGTTTCACCCGGCCCGCGTGTACCGATGCCGCCGCCCAGCTGCGACATCTCCACGCCGCGCCCCGCCAGCCGCGGCAGCATATATTCGAGCTGCGCCAGTTCTACCTGCAGCTGCCCTTCACGAGTGCGCGCATGCCGCGCGAAAATATCGAGAATCAGTTGCGTGCGATCGATCACGCGCGTGTCTACCACACGCTCGATGTTGCGCTGTTGTGAAGGCGAGAGGTCGTGATCGAACAGAATCACATCCGCGGAAACGGACGCCGCCGCCCCGGCAATCTCCTCCAGCTTCCCCTTGCCGATCAGAGTAGCCGGATCGGGCCGGTCCTTGCGCTGTGTGAATTCGCCGACGATCTTGGCACCCGCGCTCGTAGCCAGCGCCCGCAATTCGTCAAGCGATTCCTCGGAGCTGAAGCCCGGCGAATCAGCCGGCAGAGATAGAGACGAACTGGATGATGGTAAAGACGAGGCGGCAACGCTCGCGGCGTGATCTCGAGCCGCCTGCGCGCCCGCTGTAATCGCAGAACTTTTTTTACCCACACCGGCGCGGCCCCGTGTGCGGAACTCCACTCCCACCAGGAACGCGCGCTCCTGCTGCTGCGATGGATTCACCACCGCCTTGGCTTCGTTCCGCGAACCGCCACGGCCACTTATTCTGGAATCATTTCCGCGCAAGCAAACTCATTTCATCCTTCCGTGCCGGAAGCGGAACTCGCACTCGCCGCCTCCCCATGCGCCGCAACCGCCAGCTTCGCCTCTGAATGGCTGCCGTGTGCTCCGCGCGAGATGACGACCGTTGAAATCGCGTGCTTAAAAATGAGCTGCTCCTGGTTGCTGGTTTCGAGAACCACTGAATATTTATCGAACGATCGGATACGGCCGGTCAGCTTCACTCCGCTGACCAGATAGATCGTGATGTTGTGCCGTTCCTTTCGTGCCGTGTTGAGGAAAGAATCCTGAATGTTCTGTTGTGCCGGCTTAGCTTCCATTGCCGATCTCCTTTTTTTCGGGTTCGATGCTGCGCCATTTGAGCTTTGGGGAGGGCAATTGGCTGCAGCTCTTTTCCTAAGGCCTCCTACAATACGGCCTAATCTCCCGCTTTTCAACTTCTACTAATAAATATTCTTAGTAGCTCCTGGACCGGGCCGCCAGGTCAAAAAATGCTTTTTGGCCGAATGATCGCCTCCCAGCAAATCGAGGTTTTCATTCCATCGTCACCCATCTACAATCGTGAGTTCCAGAAAACACCTATAGGACAACGATTCAGCCAAGGAGTCCCTATCTTGATCGAAATCAACTTCCCAGCCGACTTACACAGTAACCTTCTAATGCTGTTTCGTTGGTTGCATTTTATCGGGGGATTTACCTGGCTCGGCCTGTTGTATTTTTTTAATCTTGTTAACGTTCCGTTCATGCGGGAGATCGATCCAGCCACCAAGAGCAAAGTGCTGCCCAGCCTGATGTCGCGTGCTCTGTGGTGGTTTCGCTGGGCATCAGTCCTAACCGTCCTCATGGGCTTGGCATACTGGGGCCAAACAGTTTCCATCGACGCGAGAAACGGCGGCGCATCTTCCAGCGTGCCGATGGCGAGCTTTTTTCTGATCTGGACCGTCGTCTGGGGGCTCATGTACGCCTGCACCATTCCGGGCAAAGGCACGCTCGACAAATGGCCAGTGCTCGCCGCGATTTATACCGCGATCCTGGTCGTGGCCTCCTGGCTCTTTCTGCGCCTCAACAATCATGGCTGGGAGAGCAACGCCCTTCTCGCCATCGGTATCGGCGGCGGCATGGGTTGGGTGATGATGTTGAACGTCTGGGGAGTAATCTGGCGCGCGCAAAAGAAAATCATTAAGTGGACCGCCGACAGCGCTACCAGCGGCGCACCCATGCCCGACAAAGCAAAGTATTTGGCGCGCCAATCCTTCCTCATCACGCGCGCAAACTTCGTGATGTCATTTCCGCTGCTGTTCTTAATGGGGGCAGCAAGCCACTATCCTATGTTTGGTAAGTAACACGGGAGGCTCTGTTACATGATTCGCTATTGCACTTTGCTTTGCCTATCGGCCGCGTTACTCGCCCAATCATCAGCGAAAGATGCGGCGAAAAACGTCGCAAAAACGGCTCCCAACAATTCGACAGCGCCTGTATATACGACAGATGGCCGGCTCGTATTCCCCGCCAACTACCGCGAATGGATCTATCTCACCACCGGCCTCGATATGGACTATAACCCCGATCTCGCGGCCATGCCGGGGCACTCCATGTTCGACAATGTCTTCGTCACTCCCGAAGCCTATAGAGTTTTTGTCGCGACCGGCACCTGGCCGGATAAAACCATGCTCGTTCTTGAAGGCCGCATGGCCGCCAACAAAGGCTCGATCAACAAAGCCGGACACTTCCAGACGACCGACGTAATGGTCCGGTCCGTTCATCTTAAGGACGCGCGCTTCCCCGGTGGCTGGGCCTTCTTCCCGCTGGACGAGGACAAGCCGACTAAGCAAATTCCGAAAGAGGCTGTCTGTTATTCCTGTCACGAGCAGCACGCCGCGGTGGACACAACCTTCGTGCAGTTCTATCCCACCTTGCTCGAAATTGCGAAAAGGAAAGGTACGCTGTCCCCTGGCTATTTGAAAGAAGAAGCCGCAGCCGCGGAAGGTTCCGGTAAGCATTAGCCGGCCTTCCGCGACCAGGGCCTGGTATGAGGTTGAACGCCCGAGTTAGGCTGCTTGCCGCATGGGTGCGACCGCCGTAGGCAAGGCACGAACGGCGATGGCAAACATCACATAAGTCCAGCCGCGCAAGAGTAAAGAAATTCCGACTGCGAATCCGATAAACCACAGTCCCGAACCCGGCCAATCTATCCAAAGCAGCACGCCCAGCAGCAGCGTCACCGCACCGTCGAAAGCCGCCCAGCCCCAGTTTGGAAACTTCAGCCGGATTGCCGTCACCAGCCTGAAAACTCCGATGACCGTAAAAAACGACGCAAACAGCAGCGTGAACGCCAACGCGCCGGCCACGGGATGGGTCACGACCAGTAACCCCACCAGCACACCCAGAACTCCGCCAATCAGGTGAAGAAAAATCCCGCCCCACTTTCGCACGCTGAAAGAATGGATTGCCTCCACCACTCCGCTCACCACGAGTAGCCAGCCCAGCACCAGGACGGTGCCGAGCGTAGCCGCCGGAGTGATGAAGAGCGCGATGGTTCCGAGAATGACCATGCTGATTCCGAGCACCAGCAGCCATCCCCATCTATGGCGGATTTCGTCAACGGTCAGCGACAAAACGTTCGTAGTCATACGGCTTCCTCCTTTGTTGAATGTCGATCCAATAGACTATTCGATTCGATTCGAATGGTAGCGACGGTTCTCATAAAAAGATGCATCCAGAGTCCGAGAGACTCATAAAAGCTTCGTCGTCGTTACAAGAGCTCTCGTAAACTATAAAATTTGATCTGCTTCGGCGACCAATGACAGCCGGCGCCGAACCGAGTTGACGAAGGAAGAAGGAGAACGAAAATGTCTCTTGTGCGAACCTGCAAGAGCTGCGGCCAGAAAAATCGGATCCCCGCAAAACATCTCGCCGACACCGGCCGATGCGGAGCATGCAAGTCTCCCTTGCCCTCTGTGAACGAACCGCTGGAAGTTAATCCCGAGCAATTCGACGAAATCACGCAAAACGCCCGCGTTCCGGTACTGGTTGATTTCTGGGCGGCGTGGTGCGGTCCCTGCAAAATGTCTGCCCCGGAAGTTGCGCGCACGGCAGCGGATATGGCCGGCCGCGCCGTCGTCGTCAAGGTCGACATCGAGCGTTATCCGCAACTGGCAGCCCGCTTCAACGTTCTGAGCATACCGAATTTTGTCGTGCTCTATGGCGGTCGCGTGGTCACGCAACAGCCCGGCGCCGTTGATCACAGGCAAATGGAAAACTGGCTGCGTTCCGCCAGTTCTGTCTCCGCGGCCTAATCGCGCATAACCGCCTGCTATTGCGAAGGTCGTACAAGTGCGTCTATCGCAACGTGCCGTCTCAATCGACCCCATGATATGGCTTGGCGAAGAATGAACGGAAATTCAAGGCGGGTTCAAACTGGGCGATTGACCAATCTTTTGGCAACTGGCAACTAAAAAAGCAGTGGGACGCGTTTGTTGCGCGCCTCACTGCTGGGAAGAGTGTTGCTATGCTGCCTTACTACGCTGGGAAAAAATCCAGCGCAATTCTACCGCCCATGTCCACCGTGCCCTCCGCCGCCACCGTGCGACCCTCCGCCTCCGCCGTGCGATGCACCACCGCCATGCGGCGCTCCTCCGCCGTGGCTGCTCGGAGCCGAATGACCGCCGCCAAAGCTGGGCGCCGATCGTCCTCCGCCATAACTCGGGGCCGAACGTCCATAGCCAGGAGCAGAGCGCCCATACGCTCCACCACCATAAGACCGCTGCGTGACAATCGGCTGCCTCATATTCAGCGGAGGCCGCGACGATCCGCCATAGCTGCGGCTTGGCGAACTGTAGCCCCGACTCTCCGAACCATAGCCAGAGCCTGAACTGCGTCCGGAGCCATACGAACCACGGTTCTCAGCGCCGCCAGCCGATTCACCCGATCGGCCTGCCTCGCCTCGGCTCGCTTCAGAAGATGACCGCGGCGTCATCGGAGAAAATTTCTGCCATCCGCCGCTGCTCCCGCCTTCGCGACCGCTCGCCGCTGCGCCGGTTCTCGCCGCCGAGTTTGAATTGGCACTCATGCGCTCGGATCCGCTATTGCTTCTTCCGTTGAAGCCGCCGTTACCCGACCTAGCCGTTTCCCCGCTCGCTGCTCTGCCACTCGATGCCGTGCTCGCACCGCGGGCCGAGAAGAAGTGCTGATTCTGCGAAACATTCCGCGTGGTCGATGCAGCCGCCGCGCGTCCGCTGGCCGAGAAGCTCTCGCGGCTAGGACTCACCGGCAATCTGCCTGTCGAGAAACGAGCATTCTGGAACTGCGAATGCGTCATCGCGTGCGGACTCATGCGGCCCGAGCCGAATTCGCCGCCCGAAACAGTAGTCCCCCCATGGAAGTTCGCATCATGCATCGCCAGGTTCACGTTTGAAAAGCGTGACCCGCCGTGCAGCGCGGCAAATCCGCCCCGGTTATATTCGCCGAATCCGCGAACTCCAAAGCCGCCGCCGTAGCGCCCATACCAAGGATGAAAACGATCACCCGGGCCCAGCGGAAGCCAGCCAATCGATCCCCACCCGCCGA
>JGI12635J15846_10006279_pt1 | contig 10206 bp, 5 predicted proteins | sample BlaSpr_A8_OM2_M2_FD_15846 | JGI IMG/M metagenome (IMG submission 15846)
TCATGTCGGCCGAGGATTGGCTGCCGACGCTGGTGGCGGCTGCGGGTGAGCCGGCTGTCAAAGAAAAACTCCTTGTCGGCTACAAAGCAGGCGATAAGACCTTCAAGAACCATCTCGACGGCTACAATTTCATGCCGTTCTTCCAGGGTGAGGTCGCCGAGGGGCCGCGCCACGAGTTCTTCTATTTCAGTGATAACGCCGATCTGATGGCGGTACGGTACAACGCCTGGAAGCTCAGCTTCAAAACCATCGCGGGCAACCTCTTCACAGGCAAAGAAGATTCGACCAACGTTCCTCTGGTGACCAACCTGCGGCAAGATCCGTGGGAGCGCTACCAAGAGGAATCGATGATGTATGCCCGCTGGTGGGGCGATAAGCTGTGGACGATGGTTCCCGCCGTACAAATAGTGGGACAGTTCCTAACAACGTTCAAGGAATATCCACCCAGCCAGGTATCGGGTTCGCTGAGCGTGAGCCGATTCCTGGAAGCCATCCAGTCCGGAGCTGCGGGAGGCGGCAAATAGAGCGGCTGGGTGCCGTTGCGTGGCCGTTGTAACATCGCGACTGAGTTTCGGTCCTTCCAACGCCCAAGCGCGGCGCCGGATCGAAGCATCAGATCATTCGTCTCTTGCCGGCGTACCGAATCGGCAAGCGGTGAGACAACTATGCCGAGGCTCGATTGCACAGGTCTTTCAAACCGGCGGGGCGCACCACATTTCTGAACCACCTGTCAGTTGTGACAGTTTCAACCGTTCTGTTTTCTTTCTACTCTCACGCCAAGTCGGAGCCCTCCGCGCCGCGCGGGGCTGACGAAGAAGCTGATCGCATCGGCCTACCGGGGCCTGTACGCCCGTGCCTACTACCGTAATAGGTAAGGAGAAAATCATGAAGAAGCGTTCCTATCTGTCCGCAGCGGCACTTGGGCTGCTATATGTGACCTTCGCCACCGCACAACATCCGGTCCTGGACCAGGTGGCCAACAAGGTGGTTGCGAAGTACCAGTCCTCCAGCTGCCAGCAGTTGATGCAGCAGAAGGCTCAGAATAATCCTCCATCACCCGGAGAGCAGAAGGTCATGGAGCTGCTGCGCACTGATCCGCAGATGCGTCACGAATTCGTCGGCATCGTCGCCGACCAGGTCGTGGACAAATTGATCCAATGCGGCATGATTCCGTAACGGCCATGGAAACAGAGGGCCGGCTTTAGTGATGCCAAGCTGAGGGTCTCGGCTTCGCCCGCCCGCGATCTTTTCGCGCGGGTTTTCTTCTGCCGTCATAGATCTAGCGGTTCATGCAAGCAGGAGATCCACAATGCCGACGTGGGAGAGTGCCATGAATGACGAGGTTGCGGGTCCTGGGCAAAAGCTTGTTTAGAGAGTAAAACTCGGCCCTTGTGGCGTTACGGTTTGAATTCGATCAAGCGAATAAAATCCTGCTGCTCCATCTTGAGGGGCAATTGCATGATGAATCGGTGGAAGAGTCTTACCGGTCGATCCGAAAGTATTGGACCACGACCGGGGCCCGCATGGGTATCGGGGACTTCTCGCCTGTTACTGAATTTGATCTATCCGGAGACCTTATCACTCAGCTGGCACAACAGGAACCATGCATGCCGGACGGGACCAGTTGTCCTCGCGTACTCGTTGCCCCGGAGACGCATGTATATGGTCTAGCCCGCATGTTTCAGATTCTGGCCGAGAATACGCGGCCAGCCCTGAGTATCGTACACACTCTGGACGAGGCCTTTAAAGAACTCGGCGTTCGATCCCCACACTTCGAACCTTGCAAGGAGAACTCTTAGTCACGGACGAAATGGCGTTTGACTAGGCAGGTTCGACCGCTTCCTCCGATCGCATTTTCTTAGTTTCCACATGTCGTCGAGCTTCTACCAGGGAATGCCGGACCCAGTCTGATCCAAACCGAGCTTTATTGCGCGAGGAGTTTTACAGTTACGAACTATCACTTTTGCCAGTGGCTCTGCAACCCGAGTCTCCCTAACCTCTAGTTGTGTCCGTTGATACTGGGCCGGCTTGTCCGAGGTTTCTGGCATGCTGTGTTCGACCAGAGGTTCAAGAAATCTTCTTCAAGTGCTGTTCTGGACATTTCTTGGCGTCTGTGCGCCCGGCTTCGGTCAGACGGCCTCGACAGGCGCTCTGCTGGGGGAGGTGTTGGATCCCTCAGGGAGAGCGATCGTTGCCGCTAAGGTTGAAGCCCGAAATCCAGCCATGGCGGTTAGCCGCTCGGCCCTGAGCGACGACCAGGGCCGCTTTGTTCTGCCTCTTCTGCCGCCTGGAACGTATCAGGTTACAGCCACGAAATCCAACTACTCGCAGGCGCAACCGATCTCAGCACGGTTGCCGGTGACCGAGAGCATTCGGATATCGATTCCGATGAAGGTTGCTGGAACTACAGAGAAGATTGAAGTTCAAGCCAATGTTTCCCAGCTGCAAGTTGAATCGATCGCTCTGGGACGCGTCGTGGATGCACGCGCAATTCAAGCATTACCACTGGCGACCCGCAACTTCACTCAGATAGTCGACCTCTCACCAGGCGTGTCGACCGGTGTGAACAACGCCGGTGAATTAGGCGCGGGCGGTGGGGGGCTGGCGCAAATCGATCCCGGCAACGATGGAATTTTTGCGCACGGATCGCGTTCTTACGACAACAGCTATGAATTTGATGGCGTCCCGGTCACCGATCTTCAAGCCAGCAGCATTGCGAGCGGTGGAATTCCGATCCCGAGTCCCGATGCGATCGAGGAATTCAAGGTCCAGACAAGCCTCTACGACGTTTCGTTCGGCGAACACGCAGGCGCTAGCGTCAGCCTTGTAACGAAATCTGGCACGAACAGCATTCACGGAAGTGTCTTCGAATTCCTCCGCAACAATGTGTTAAATGCGAACGATTACTTTCTTAAGGGTACAGGCCAACCACGCCCCGATTTGAAGCAGAATCAGTTTGGGTTCACCGCCGGGGGGCCAATTCGTCGCGACCGGTTTTACTACTTCGGGTCATACCAGGGAACCCGGCAGATCAATGGTCTGGCATCGAACCAGGCTCGGCTCGCCTGCTCTGCTGACGTCGTCATGCCGCCTCTCACGAACGATCGCTCCGCGCAGGCGCTTGGAGAATTATTTGCGGGAATGAGTGGAGCATTTGGCGGTGTGTCGATAAAGGCGGACGGTACCAACATCAATCCGGTAGCCCTGGAAATCTTGAATTTCAAACTTCCTGATGGCTCCTACCTAATTCCGACTCCGCAGGTAGTCAATCCTTCCCTGCCGCTTTCAAGCCAAGGGCTCAGTACCATCAGTGCGCCTTGCCACTTCAACGAGAATCAGTTCCTTGGCAATTTGGATGGAAATCTAACGCAAAACTCTAGTCTCGCAATTCGATACATGTGGTCGAACGACGCCATGAATGTGTCCTTCCCTGGCAACGGCCTCAATGGGACAGGCAATATTTCTGGTTTCCCCAGTAGCATTGATAATCATTTCCGCGTGTTTTCGATGTCGTGGGTCCGAATCATGCGATCGCAACTGCTCAGCGAGCTTCGGTTTGGGTATACCAATACGCTCGGCTCTAGTACAGCTCAGGCGCCGTTCCAATGGTCTGATCTCGGGGTTGCGGCTGGCACGATGAATAATGAGAATGGGTTACCGAGCCTCGGGATCGTCGGTTCGATCAATCTGGCGAGCGCGTTTCCCCGTACTTTCAATCAAAGACGTTTCTACCTTTCCTACGTGCTCACCAAGTCGCATTCCCGGCATCTGATCCAAGCCGGCGGTTCGCTGTCGCGAATTCATGACGATGTGAACATTGTGGGTCTTGGAACCCTTGCTGAATTCCTCAGTTGGCCCGACTTCTTGCTTGGGTTGAACGCAGAACAGAACGGGACCAATCTCTTCAGCAACGTCTACGCATCCATTGACGATTATGGATTGCTGAACCGTGAATACCGTAGCTGGAACGGGTCGCTGTTTGCAGGAGATCACTTCCGGGCGACAAGCACACTCATGCTTGATTTCGGATTGCGATACGAAAGGCTTGGCCAGTTCGAGGATGCGCTCGGGCGCACCTCCAGCTTTGACATCAACCACGCTGATCCGAACCCGCCCTCTACAGGGAGTGTGGCAGGGTACGTTGTTGCGGCGAACTACTCCGGGGTTGTTCCGGCTGGCGTTATCCGGGCTCCTAACGACGCAGCAAATTTCGGGCAGGGAGAGAATGGACTAGCTCCGCGCATTGGATTTGCCTGGCAACCCTTGGGTGCGGCATCCAGATTTGTGGTCCGCTCGGGCTATGGCATCTACTTCTCGCAACCGACGGGACAAGCGTTTTTCCAAAGCGTTTTCGGGGCGCCCTTTTCCTTTGGGTATGAGAATATCGGCCGGGCCAATGCCGCAGCGACGCTGAGCAACCCCTTTCCGCAACCGTTTCCGACCCCCAACTTCTTCCCGTATTTTCCTCCATATTCGCCAACCAGTGATGTCGCGATCAGCACTGTGTCCCCCGATTTTCGTCCCGCGATTATTCAAGAGTATGGCCTGAATCTTCAAGTGGCACTTGCCAATGACTGGATGCTGGAGGTTGGGTACGTCGGAACGCGAGGCACGCACTTGCTGAGAAGCCGCTCTCTGAACCAGGCACTGCCGGCCTCTAAAGCGAACTCCATTCGAGGTGTCACTTCGAATACAGTGGCAAACATCGGGTTGCGGGTACCAGTTCAAGGTGTCCCGCCCGACGCGCTGGACATGGTCGAATCCGCGGGCGTCTCTTCTTATAACGGTCTGGAAGTCAGCCTGAACAAACGCCTAAACAAGGGTTTGCAACTGTTGGGTTCTTACACTTTTTCGAAAACATTCGATAGCGACCCTGCCAACATCAACGGGAGCTCGGCGGGGAACACTCTTACTTTAGGGGACCAGAATTCAGAATCGCAGCGCTGGGGCAGGGCGAGTTTCGACCGGACACATCGCCTTATCGTAAGTGGCACATACGCGTTTCCTTCACCGTCCGATAGATTAGCAGCGGCTCTATTCGGTGGTTGGTCCACTTCTGGCGTGCTTACCCTGCAATCCGGTGTCGCGTTGACCGTTGCATACAACAACCTGACCAATGTCTTTGGTATCAGCGAAGACCGGGCTCAGCTAGCAGCGGGCTGCAACAAGTCAAATCTGGTTAATCCTGGCAGCGTCGATAGCAAGCTGGGAAAATATTTCAACACATCGTGCCTCACTACGCCCCCAATTATCGGCGCGGACGGCATTGGCACAGCATTCGGAAACAGCACATCAGGAATCGTAGACGGTCCGGGGCAGTTCAATATTGACTTGAGCCTTGTGCGGAACATCCCAATATCTTGGCCCAGGGAAGACTGCAACCTTCAGTTCCGGGGGGACTTCTTCAACCTCCTGAATGACCCACAGTTTTCGAATCCAAATACCATCTATGGATCGTCCTCATTTGGCGTCATTAGCAGCACATCTGTAAATCCCCGAGTGGGTCAGTTGGCGGTGAAGATAGTTTTCTAGTGGTCCGCCAATTTGCTGGAGATTTGGCGAAGACATTCTTGCTTGCACCGCAATTAGCATGATTTCGTTTGCGTTAAGCCCAAAACAGCAATCTCGAAAACCGATGCTAACCAGTTCCCAACGCGCTACAATCCTATGTAGTCAGACTCTCGGGACTTGATCCTTAGGACATTCATCAATCATCAGCAGTTTGGCTTGTTCACCATTTTTCAAGCTGGTTCGGCGATAATGGGGCTGAATAACCGGCTGACGTGACGAGGTGTTCGGCAGCGATTGCGACAAAAGCACGGGGCCTGATTGTTGTTCGCGATACCTATGAAGAAGATGCGAGTCGCGAAGTGGCCCGCCTACACCACCAAGTTTGGTGTCCGCGTTGGTTCGCGCCGTAAATGGCTTCTGGTTGTTGTCTTCGTACTCCTTGCTCTGACTCGTACAGCTAGTGCAGCGGGGGCAGGAACGGAAAAGAACATCCTCGTCCTGTACAGCTTCTCCGAACGCAGCGTGACAATTCCCATAGATTCTCTGGAATCTGCGCTACGAGCCAATGTTTCATTTGGACTCAACTTCAACGTTGAGTACCTGGAAGCCCAGCGCTTCGCCGATAACGGCTATCAGAAGAGTCTGGTAGAGACGCTACGAGGGACGTACGGTGGCCAGAAGCTGGACCTCGTGATGACGGAGTCATATCCGGCACTTCAATTTGCGCTGGGACATCGCGATGAGTTGTTCCGCGGCGTGCCGATCGTCTTCTATGGCGTTGACCGCAGTAGGATCGCGGGGCAGCAGATGTCGCCCGGGGTGACCGGGGTGACGGAGACTGTAGATGTTCGAGCTACCATCGATCTCGCGCTCCACCTCCATCCGACTACCACAACAGTAGCGGTCATCACAAATGGGTCGGAGTATGAAAGGTACTGGTTGACAGCTGTCCATGGCGAGCTTCTTCGTCATCAAAATGAAGTGAGTGAGATCGATCTGGTTTCCCTGCCAACGAGTCTACTACTGGAAAAAATTGCTACGCTACCGCCGCAGACCGTCGTTTTATTTCAGGAAGCCCCACAACAATCAATTCGACCCGCGATCGGAGCCTACGAAATCCTTGCACGGGTCGGACAGCGCCTGCCCACCTATTGCATTTTCCCAGTGCTCTGTTTGGACCGCGGGGGAATCGGTGGAGTTGAATCAGACGGCAAGGAACAGATCGCGTCGGCCGCCTATCTAGCCGGACGCGTGCTTTCCGGCGAGCGGCCGGAGAGCATTCCCGTGGTAAATGGAACCGAGGCTCGGGTCAAGGTCGATTGGCGGCAGCTCCGGCGGTGGAACATACCCGAGTCGGCGCTGCCTCGGGGCAGCGTGGTGTTATATCGCCCGCCCAGCTTCTGGGAGCGCGACCGAAAATACATTATTGTTGCCATCGTACTGATACTCCTGGTTATTGGACTGGTGTGGCAGCATGCGCGAAAACGGAAGGCCGAAGCCGTCCTTCTCGAGAGCGAAAAGCGCTTTCGCGTAATGGCGGATACCACGCCCGCTCTGGTCTGGATGTGCGACGCGCAAGGCAAGATTACATATCTGAATGAACGGCGAATTGCGTTTACAGGCCCGGATCCAAACGCGGGATACGGCGACACATGGGCCGAGTACGTCCACCCGGATGATCTGAGGAATGTATTGGACACCGTCTCAGAGGCGCTAAAAAACCACCAGCCGTTCTCCAGGGAGTACCGCCTCCGCCGCAGCGATGGAATCTACCGCTGGATGTTCGATGTTGCATCTCCACGGGTGAACGGAGATGGATCATTTCTCGGGTTCATCGGTTCCGCGATTGATACGACGGATCAGAAGCTTGCGCAGCAGGCGCTCGAAAACGTCAGCGGCCAGCTGATCGAAGCGCAGGAGAAGGAGCGCAGCCGGATCGCAAGAGATCTGCATGACGACATTTGCCAGAGGCTGGCGCTGCTGTCGATGGAGCTTGGCCAGGTGAATCGAAGTTCGAACGGATCACCGGAGGCCATGAAAAAGAGCCTGGAAGATATCCGGATACATTGTTCCGAGATCGCGGGTGATGTTCAGTCACTGTCGCATCAACTGCACTCATCGAAGCTGGAGTACTTGGGCATCGTCGCCGCCATACGCGGATTCTGCACGGAGCTCTCCAAGCAACACGAGCTAAATATCGAGTTTTCAGAAAGAAACGTGCCCGCCCATTTGCCAAAAGATGTCTCACTTTGCCTTTTCCGCATCGCGCAGGAAGCGCTCCATAATGGGGTGAAGTACAGCGGGGTAAGCCAATTTATAGTAGAGCTGTCCGGCGTGGAGGGCGCGGTTCAGCTTTTGGTGAGCGATGCCGGTGCAGGCTTCGACGTAGAAGAGGCAAAAAGGAACCGGGGATTGGGGCTACTCAGTATGCAGGAACGGACACATCTCGTGCACGGGACCTTCTCCGTCGAGTCGAGGCCGGAGTACGGAACGAGGATCATAGCTGCCGTGCCGTTGATTACCGAGAGTGAGTGGTCTCCAGAGAATGGGGACGTCAAGGAGGCTAGTAGTGTGAGGGGGATGCCGGGAGGCAAATAACCACATGATCTTGCCACTCCGGAGCCACTACGAGGCGATTCGCATGGAATACTGTAGGGCGACGGCGATCAAGGCAGCCCGAACACCCTTTAGCGCGCCGTGCTCATGGCACTCTATGCGACCGGCGTCCGCCGCGCAGAGGTGGCCACGCTCAAGGTCAGCGACATCGATAGCCAGCGCATGGTCGTCCACATACACGGCGGCAAGGGGCGCAAGTACCGTCCTGGGCGCCAACCATCTGGATCGAGACGAATAACAACGCAGCCGACAGCACGAGTTTGAGGAAAGGTGACCGGGAAGCGAGGACGGACATTCTGTCTTCCTCGCCTCCGCGTTCAGTGGTACGGAGCCACTCGACCTACCCATGCTCTCGTGGTTTACCCCTCGACAAGTTACGAATTACCTTGCCGGAACCGGTTCCTGGGGCTTCTTTCTTGCTGCCAATGCTTCGGCGATCGTCGCATCCTTTTTCTTTTCCGCATACGCCTGAATCGCCGGCCCTAATTGCTCCATTACCGTGTCGAGGTTAAATGAGGTCGGCTTCTGGCGTGGCGGGTACTTCACGTAGTTGTCGATCTGCGCCGCCACGGTCTCTTGCGTCAGGTACAGCAGTGGAATGTGATCGAACATCCAGTCTAAGTACGTGTTCGAGTTATCGATGGCCCGCTCGAATGGGTCGCGGCGCAGGTTAAATATGTCGGGCAGCCTGAGCTTCACGAAAGGCTCCTGCCAGACCCGCATCTTTTCTGCACGTTGCTCTTGAAATATCACCTTATAGTCGCCCACCCGGACCGCCATGATGCCGCCGTCATCGCTAACGTAGAAGAAGTTCTTTCTAGGGCTCTCCTTCACCTCGCCTGTCAGATAGGGCAACTGGTTGACTCCGTCGATATGCACGTTAAAGTTCTTGTCCCCGGCTTTGTAGCCTTGAAGAAGCTTCTCGTTGATGTTCGGCTCGCCCGCCGCTGCCAGCAACGTCGGCAGCATGTCCTGGTGGGAGACGATACCGTTCAGCACCGATCCCGCCTTGATTTTGCCGGGCCAGCGGATGAACGCCGGAACGCGCCAGGCACCTTCCCAGTTGGTGTCCTTCTGGGCGCGATACGGTGTATTAGCCCCATCCGGCCACGTGTCGTTCTCGGGCCCGTTGTCAGTCGAATACATGACGATAGTGTTATCGGCAATGCCCAGCTCATCGAGTTTGTCGAGCATCTGGCCGATCATCTCGTCGTGAACAACCATGCGATCACTGTAGTCGTCCTGTCCGCTTTTGCCGCGGTTCTTGGCGGCGAGGTGAGTCCTTACGTGCATCGCCGTCGAGTTGTACCAGAGGAAGAAGGGCTGGTTCGCCTTAGCCTGCTTCTCCATCCAGTCGAGAGCTCGAGAAGTAATCTCTTCATCGACAGTTTCCATGCGCTTCTTGGTCAGCGGGCCAGTGTCCTTAATAATCTGCTTGCCTACCCGGCCAAAGCGGGGATCCGTCGTTGGGTCATCCTTGTCTGTCGCCACACAATCGAGCACGCCTCTGGGTCCGAATTTCGCCAAGAACCCAGGGTCCTTAGGATAGTCGGGCAGTTCCGGTTCTTCTTCAGCGTTCAGGTGATAGAGATTGCCGAAGAACTCGTCAAATCCGTGCACGGTCGGCAGGTATTCATTGCGATCGCCAAGATGGTTTTTGCCGAACTGGCCGGTAGCGTAGCCCAGTGGCTTGAGTAGTTCGGCGATGGTCGGGTCTTCGGCGTGAAGTCCGACAGGAGTGCCGGGTATTCCGACTTTGGTCAAGCCGGTACGGAGCGGGTTTTGGCCAGTAATGAAGGTCGCACGTCCAGCCGTGCAGCTCTGCTGGCCGTAGTAGTCGGTGAATTTGACGCCTTCGTCGGCGACGCGGTCGATGTTCGGCGTGCGGTAGCCCATCTGGCCATCGCTGAAGTGGCTGATGTTCCAGATGCCGATGTCATCTCCCCAGAGAATCAGGATATTGGGCTGCTTTGTAGCCATCGTGTTCCTTTCTCGTGTTGGTGTGTGTTGATACGGTGAGTCTATGAAAACCACTCACGGTTCATTCTGTAAGCGCTGGTGATGTGAAGTTACGAAGAT
>JGI12635J15846_10006281_pt1 | contig 10203 bp, 11 predicted proteins | sample BlaSpr_A8_OM2_M2_FD_15846 | JGI IMG/M metagenome (IMG submission 15846)
TGAATCNCTGCATCAACCCGCAGGGCGGACGCCTTGTGATCGAAACCGAAATGGTCGAGTCTCGACGAGCCGTATTGCCGCTTCTACCCCTACGTGACGCCCGGGCGCTACGCGGTGCTTTCCGTCTCCGATACGGGCTCGGGAATGGATCCCGAGACGCGCGAGCGAATTTTCGAACCGTTTTTCACGACGAAAGAACGCGGCAAAGGTACTGGGATGGGACTCGCCACCGTCTACGGCATCGTGAAGCAACACGGTGGATTCATCCACGTGTACACGGAACCGTCGCATGGCAGTTTGTTTCGCGTCTATGTCCCCGCCACGGAAGGCGGCGCCATGCACGGCGCGGTGGCGAAATCGACCGTGCCGTCCCGAGCGGAAATGCGCGGCAGCGAAACAATCTTGCTCGCTGAAGATCACGAGTCGATTCGCGAAATGGCGCGCCAGACGCTGGTGAGTCTCGGGTGTCGCGTGCTTTCGGCGGCGGACGGCGAAGAAGCGTTGCGACTTTCGGAGCACGAACAGCCCGCGCTGGCGATTCTCGATGTCATCATGCCCAAGATGGGCGGATCGGCGGCGGCTGGGCAGTTGGCACAGAAATATTCGGGAGTGCGCGTCGTTTTTACGAGCGGGTATTCGTCGGAATCGGAGTTGGTTCCCGAGGGGACGACCGGGCGATATTTGCAGAAGCCTTACAGTCCCACGACGCTTGCTCGCCTGGTGCGCAAAATTCTCGACGAGAAGTGATCAGGCTGGCTTCGACGGCCGCTCAGTTACTCGTCGATCGAATCGCACCTGTCCATCCGGTCAGGTTGGCGTGGCGCACGACTGGACCTCGCGGCGCACGGACTCTCTCGTTCCTCGAATTACACTGGGTGAACGACGGAGCACGCGGCGACACGATCGTACCTGCCGGTAACACGCTGCCGATTATCGAAGTGGTTCGCATCGAAACGAGAGTCCAATGAAAAACGTATTGTTTGCCGGAGTGACGTTGCTGCTGAGTGTGGGTCTGCTCGGGACGACGAATGCCGCCGCGGTTCCGCAGGGCGGCTCGGGAGTCGTGACCGGCGTGGTGCTTGGCGCCGACAACAAGCCGGTTCCCAACGCCGTCGTGACGTATCAGAACGCCGGCGGCTCTGCGCCTCACATGGCGCACGCCGACGCGCACGGCCACTTTACGATTTCCAAGCTGAAGGGCGATGTTTACTCCATCCGCGCAAGCAACAATGGCGTTTTGAGTGATTGGGAAAACGTTGCGGTGCATCCGGGAAAAACCAGGACAATCGCGCTGCACGCAATCCACGAGAAGGAAGAACCGAAGCAGTACACCGCGACCCACGCCTACGAGCAATAGCCAAAAATAATCGTCGCTACTTCACATCGAAGCGACTCGGCGTCAGCGCATTCCGGCCCTGTGAACGAAACGCAACCTTCGGTAATGCAGTCGCACCAGTTTCCATTTTCTATCTTCCAATTTCCGCTTCTGCTTACTGTGCGATCAGCTTTTGCAGCGCTGTTAAATCCGGCGCGCTGACGTCGGAAATCGCGACGAGTTCCATCCCGCCTTTTCGCCAATCGACCCAGTTGTAGCCGAGCTGTGAACCTTGCTGTGGGGTGGTGTCCTGCTCGCTCGTCGGCCAAATGAAAACGTTGATGATGTGCTTGCGACGGCCGTAGACGAGCACAGCGACAGTCTTGCCACGGACCACATCGAGTCGTCCGCCCTGCAATGGAAATCCGTCGGAGACGAAATCGTGGACAGGAGGAGCGAAATCGATGCGCCCGTCGAACCACGGCTTCACCGTGTGCTGATCGGTGGAGATGACATCTTCAAGGTGGCCGGGCTGAAGCGAACGCAAGTGCGCATCGACGATGGCCGCGGTCATTTCATCTCCGCCGCGAACTTGCGTCAGATTCGGAAGGAATCGCGAACCCAGGACGATCACGAATACGGCCGCAGCAGCGAGAGTGAGCCACCAGGTCGGACGAATCGACGACTTCGCGCGTATCGGCGTGACTGTCTTGACCGGCTCGGTCGCTGTGCTCGCGCCACTGATCGCAGCTTGCAGATTTTGTCGGATCTTTTCCGGAGCGCGCTCGCGTAATCCCGCTCGGTGGATCGCAGAGCGCAAATTTTCTTGCTCTTCGAGTTCGGCAACGCATTGCGGACACGAAAGCAGATGCTGCTCGAAGTCGGCGGCGCGGGCCGCGTCGAGTTCGCCGTCGAGATAACCGTGAAGAACGGAGTGCGTCAATTCACAGCTCACGTTGGGCCTCCACATTCTTCGCGGTGCCGCTTTGCGTCAGCGATTGCTGTAGTCTTTGCCGCGCTCTGGAAAGAGCGGACATCACGCTGCCGATCGGCATCGACGTAATCGATGCGATTTCCTTGTACGAGCATCCTTCGAGTTCTCGCAGAACGAGCACTTCGCGAAAGCGTGGAGGCAAAGTTTCCAGCGCTTGGGTCAATCGTTGCTTGTCGTCGCCTGCGATCGCGAGTGCCTCGGGGCTAGCGCTCGATTGCGGGTAAAGTTGTTCGTCGAATTCGGTCGAGAGGTCCATCGGGCGATTTTTCTCCAGCCAGCTGTAGCACGCGTTGCGCACGATTTGCAGGAGCCACGCGCGCGCGTCGGCGCCGTTGAACCCGCGGAAAAACCGATACGCGCGCAGCAAGGCTTCCTGCGCGACGTCTTCCGCGTCGTTGCGCCCGCGCAGCACCCAGCGGGCGAGGTTAAACGCCGCGTCCACATGGGGCAGCACGAGCTGCTCAAAGCGAGCTCGCTCCTGTAAATNCAACACGTCCAATTCGTTTCCTTCGACACCCGGACTCATCGCTATAGACCGCCCAACCCACGGATTTATTCCCGCTATTTTAGACGAATTACGCAACAAAAATTCGCCCCCAACCGGAATAAATCCCGGCGGGCCGTGGTTGAGAAAGGTGCAACACGTCAGCGGGGCGGCGCGGCAACCCTGGACAAAATCACGACTGCGCCGTCCCGTATTTTTCGCAACAGGAGCGATGCGTTGGCTGACGTGGCAAGGACTGACGTGGCAAGGAGATGAGATGAGCGACTCTAAGAAAGACGAACTTCTGTATGACCACAATCACGACGGAATCAACCGTCGCGGATTTCTGAAGTGCATGGCTTGGGCGGGCACGGGCACGCTTTGCGTGATGCAGGGCGGAGTATTGAAGTCGTTTGCGATGAATCGGCTGCCTGATCCGAAGTCGGCCGCTGCGGCTGGCGAACTGAGCTTCGTGCAGATCAGCGACAGCCACATGGGATTCAACAAAGCGGCGAATCCGGATGTGGCGGCGACGCTGCAGGCTGCGGTGGACAAGATCAATGGAGCGACGGTGGCTCCGGAGTTCTTGTTGCACACCGGAGACGTGAGCCATCTTTCGAGACCGGATGAATTTGATGCTGTCGATCAAATTCTGAAGAGCACGGGTAAAGAGACGTTCTTTGTTCCGGGCGAACACGATGTGCTGGAAGACGACGGCAAACAATTCCTCGAGCGTTACGGCAAGAACGCGCAAGGTTCCGGCTGGTACAGCTTCGACAAAAAGGGAGTTCACTTCGTCGGCCTCGTGAATGTGATGAATCTGAAAGCCGGCGGACTCGGCACGCTCGGGCGCGATCAGCTCGAATGGCTGGAGCGCGACGTGAAGCACCTGAAATCGAGCACACCGGTCGTTGTTTTCGCGCACATTCCGCTGTGGACGGTGTATCCGGACTGGGGCTGGGGGACGGAAGACAGCGCGCAGGCGCTGGGGTATTTGAAGAAGTTCGGCTCGGTCTCGGTCTTGAACGGACACATTCACCAGGTGATGCAAAAGGTCGAAGGTAACGTGACATTTCACACCGCGGCTTCGACGGCGTTTCCGCAACCCGCTCCGGGTCAGGCTCCTTCGCCGGGGCCGATGAAAGTGCCGGCGGAGCAGCTGCGGAGTTATCTCGGGCTGACGTCGGTGAACTATGTGCGCGGGCAGCACGCGCTCGCTGTTGTCGATTCAAAGCTCGGCTAAATCGTCGCGGTTAGATCGACTCAAAAAGTTCTGCATCGGAAGTAACCAGGTCAAGTCACGCACGCACGAAATATTTGAAATCTGAAACGCAAAGGAGAAAGACGATGAGTATTGGTGTGCGCATTGGAATTGCAGTTCTTGCAACGGTGTTTTCTGCTCTGGCAGCAACAATCGGCGTCGAAGAGGTTTTCGCATTCGGCGCTGCTGCGCGAACAACGGCCGAGCTTCCCGCGGCGCAAGCGACTTCACAAGCAACTACGCAAGCTGCTGCGCCTGCGGGCAAAGTGGTCGAAGTGAAAGTCGACAACTTCAGCTTTTCGCCGCAGACGATCACTGTCGCTCCGGGAACGACGGTGATATGGACAAACCGGGACGATATTCCTCACACCGTCGTGAGCGATGACAAGGTTTTCAAATCGAAGGTGCTCGATACCGACGAGAAATTTTCATTCACTTTCGACAAGGCTGGAAACTTCCCTTACTTCTGCTCGGTTCATCCGAAGATGACCGGCAAGGTTATCGTCCAGTAACGGGGATAACCATAATGCTGAATCCATTCGATCTGAAAAGTGCGCTGATGGCGCGTCATGCCCAGCACGTGGTGCTGGTCCACTTCCCGATCGCGCTGTTCATTGTGGGGGTCGCCTTTGATCTGGCGGCCCTCTGGAAAAACCGGCGGGCGTTTGCCGATGCCGCGTATTACAACCTGACGATTGCCGCGGCTTCGACTATCCCTGTTGTTATCACGGGGATACTGGCGTGGCAGTTCCAATTGGAAGGGCAGGCTTTAAAAGGGATTCTACGGCTTCACCTGATCTTTGGGTTGCTGTCGAGCACGGTGATCTGGACTTCGTGGATCCTGCAGTTTCTTTCCCGGCGCAAGGACGCTCCATCGATTCCAGTTGGATATCGATTGGTGGTGGAATTGGCGGGACTGGTGCTGGTTTCGATGACAGGACATCTCGGAGGCTTCCTGAGTGGCGTAAATGGGGGTCCTTAGTACCTCGCCGTGTTTTTTAGTCTCTAGTAAATTGATTTTAAAGGAGTTGCGGACATTGAAATTGCTAGTACCAAAACGCGGGTACCGAAATCTTTGAGGCCTTCGGTCCATTGGCTTAAATGGGGACCTCTCGTAAATTGTCTATAACGGGTTGGGGGCCGCGCGGGGACAGCGGCTCCGAAAGGGGTCGTGTGCGAGCTAACCCAACCCGCCAGATTTAGCTTCCCTTCTCTACAGCGCCGGTGCAAACCGGCGCTGTTTTGTTTTTCTGGACAGGCTGGCCCCCCTCCCCTACTGTTTTTTCTAAGAATGTGATTCTGTGAGGTTTAACCCTCGTTTTTGCGTAAGAATGTGATTCTATGGGGGTTAGGTTCACTGTGGGATCCGGCAAGCCCCTGTAAGTGTCCGTAAATAAATGACTTGCAGCGACGCCTTCGAACGGCGCACAGGCAGGAGTGCCTGTGCCACGAAGACAAAGGGCTTCGTAAACGGAACGGTGTCGGCCAGAATCGAATGATGATGCATCGTGCCTTCGGCGTTGATGTGGGGCCCGCAACACGCGTGATCTTTGGCGTGGCGCTGGCGCTTGTCATGGCCTGTTTCCCTCTTCTGGCGGCGCCGGGGGTGGAGCTTCGGCCAGCTACGAATGCTGCGTTTGATCGGTATGTGGCGCTGACGGAGCAGCGCAACCAGCATGAGTTGCAAACAGGTCAGCACTTGCTTTGGGTTGATTCGTTGCCGGACGCGGAGCGCGCGAAGGCTTATGCCGAGCTGAAGCAAGGCGCGGTCAAGATGAGCAAGCTCGACACACGGGACAACGGGGCCGAAATTCCGGTGCCGGATGGGATGATTCATCATTGGGTGGGGTTGGCGTTTATTCCCGGCGCACATGTCGACGATGTGCTCGCGATTCTTGAGGAATACGATCATCAGTCGACTTACTACGCTCCTGACGTGGAGCGGTCGAAGATCGAGTCGCGCGACGGCGATCATTTTCGGGTGCTACTGAGATTTCGGCGGCACAAGGTTGTGACGGTTGTGCTGGATACGGAGCATGATGTGCGCTATTTCCGTGACTCTCCGACGCTGGCACATAGCAGGAGTTCGACGGTGCGGATTTCTCAGGTGGAGAATCCTGGGAAGAGCGATGAGCAGTTGAAGCCTGCCGGCGATGATGACGGGTTTTTGTGGCGGATGGATACGTGGTGGCGGGTGGTTGAGCGGGATGGGGGAGTTTATGTGCAGAGCGAGGTTGTGTCGCTGACGCGGGATATTCCGACTGGAGTTGCGTGGCTGGTGCGGCCGTTTGTGACGAGCATTCCGCAGGAGTCGCTGGAGTTCACGATGGAGGCGACGCGGAGGGCGGTGGAGGGCAGGATGGGGCACAGCCGGAAGTAGGCGTGATCTTCAGGGGCTGAAGCCCCTTGGTTGAGGGGTATGATGTCGCGGCTGAAGCCGCGCCCCCCTAAAGAATTAACGAGTTCGTTTTCCTGATTGGAGCCATTGCCAGATTTGGGTGGCGTTGCGGTCCCAGGTCCAATCCTGAGCGGCTACTGCGGCGGCGTCACCGAGGGTGGTACGGGCGGCGGCGTTTGCGTGTAGGCCGCGTAGGAGTTCTGACAGGACGGCGGCGTTGGATGGATCGGACAAGATGAGGCCGTCGCGTTCGTTTTGGATCAGTTCTGAAACTCCGGCGAATTTCGATGTGATGACTCGCAGGCCGCAGGCCATCGCTTCGGCGACGGGCAGGCCGAATGAGTCTTCGAGGCTGGGGCTGACGTAGATGTCGGCGGTGGCGTAGAAATCGATCACGTCGGGGCGCGGGGATTCCCATCGGCAGCGGTCAGCGATTCCGAGTTGTTGCGCGGATTGTTGAAAGCTTGTTGGGACATCGGATCCAACCACGAGCAGGCGGAGAGGCAGGTCGCGTGTCGCGGCCATGGCGGCGAGTATTGTTGGCAGACCCTTTACGCGCCAGTCGTTGCCGATGAGCAAGAGCACGACCTCTTTGTCGGAAAAGTTGTGGCGATAGCGTGCACCCTGGCGGTGCGCAAGCCTTGCGGGAACTGAGAATTGAACGGTGTCGATGCCGTTGTAGATCACGGTAATGTCGGTGCGGTTGAAATAGCGAGCGAGCAGATCGGCAGTACGACGCGAAACTGCGGCGAGGCGTGTTTTTCGATTTGCGTAGACGATGCGTTCGAGCGCGGCGACCGTTGCGTAGTAGGCGCGCCGATGCAAACGGCGTAATGGGCCGACGCTATTTGTCTCACCCGTCTGGCTTTGCTCGCCGGACAGTTCACGCAACCTGCGGAACAGCGCGTGAACCACGATGAAATCGGCGTCGAGACAATTGATGCCGGGAGAGAAAACCAGATCGGGGCGCTGACCGCGGGCGACGCGATCCCACCAGCGCATCGCCGTGTTGGCGAGAATCCAGAACAGGAATTTGAAGAGGTGGGGGCCGGGGAGGCTGGGAACTCGATGCCAGGTGATCGAGCCTGATTGCGGGCCGCGTGGGGGAACGTGTTGTTGTGTTGTGTGGTGTGGTGGAGGTTGAGATCCTTCGCCGGCCTTCGGACGGCTCAGGATGACAGGTTCTTGCGTATCGCCGGACGGCTTCACCGCGAGATCCTGGACGCGCTCGGCGTAGAGATGAATTTCGCAGGCGTATTCGTGGCTGAGGCGATCGAGCAACTCGGCGAGGGCTCGCTCGGTGCCATGCTGCCGATCGACGAACGGAGTGACGACCGCTAGACGCAAGTCAGATGTTCCCGGAAGCGTATGGGGCTGAGGCAACGAAGGGGACGTGGGCGGCGACAGGCTGCGAGGGTTTGGCCGCCGCTTGAGCGGTGTGGGCGAGCTTAGGCAGCCGGAAAAGAACGCCGAGCAGTAGCCAGAGGTAAGCATTCAGAACGAAGTCCTGATAAGCCTGGATACCCTGAAATGTGAACGGCAAGAGCAGCAAGAACGCGTACCAGAAAATCATAAATGCGAGAGGGAACCAGGGCGAGCCGCGAAGCTGGCGAACCACTTTCCAAGCCGAGAACAGGACGGCGCCGCTCATGATGAACCACAAGGCCAATCCGACGACGCCCATTTCGAGAATAAGACATCCGAAGCCGCTCTCGACGGGTTCTGTCGGAATGGAAACGCCGAAGATACGGGTCACATATTGGCCGCCGAGCGACGCCGTGCCAATACCGAAGCCGTAAGGCCAGCGAGGGTTGTCAAAAGCACCGATGAAATTTGCCAGCGGGTAATCGCGAGTCCGATGTACTAACTCGCTCGCTGGGCTTCGCGGATCGAGCGTTTCAGAGTAGACCTTAAGGCGATTTACGAATGCCTCAGGGAAAAGCCAGAAAAGCAGAACCATTCCGAGGGTGATTCCAAGAGCCGCACGTTGCAGAGTCTTGAGGATGCGGCGCGCTTCGCCTTGACGCCACGGGGCGCCCCAGAGAAAGGCGGCAGCGCCTACGATGCTGCTGCCCAACGTCCACATGAAGACGCCGCGCGAAGCACACATGACGGCGCCCGCGGCGATCAGCACGACGGCGATGAAAGCGTAGATTCTGCCTCTGCGGAATCGCATCAACAGGTAGCCGCTGAATCCGAGGACGATCATCCACGAGACGACAAGCATGTTGCCGAAGCGACCGGTGCTGACGAAGACGGACGTGGGGCGATAAACCAGGACGCCGGAGATCGGAGCCTCACGATACGTCTGGCTCAAGGTGCGAATATCGTCGGCGAGGACCGAAGGATTGAGGAAAGTCGGACCGACCACGGACTGCACGATGCCAAGAATCGCGATGAGTGACATCAGACCGAGATTGAAATAAAAAAAGCGGCGGAGATCGTTTTCGGAATTGATCAGGGAGTAGCCGATGATGAAAAGAGGCGTGTAGTAGAAGTACAGCTTTAAGCCCATCAAGCCAAAGAAGACGGTCGTCGATCCAGGATTGAACACCTGCAATACGCCGAACCAGATGAAGACGAGAAGAGCGGGAAGAAAGGGAGGTCGGGCGATTTGCAGATCCTTGTCTCGCCGACGATACGCGAGAAAGAAGGAGAGGTAGACGATGGCAGTCAAAATATCTTTGGCGAAATAGATCGCCATGTTGTTTCCNGCGTATTTGCGTATGAAATCCTCGAATAGCAGCCACGCGATGAGGCAATAGACGCCGTGCCGCCAGTTGCGCAGGATTGCGAGAACAAAGGCGCCGGCCACGCAGACCATGCCCACCAGAGAAAGACTGATGACATCGTTGTTGACGATCAGGCCGGAAAGCCCGTAGGCACCAAAGATCGCGACGACGAGGAAACCAAGACCGATCACGAGACCGCGGCGCGCGCCGGGCAGCATTACATCGGCGGCGGCTCTCACGTGGCGCCTTCGAGAACGAAGATGTGATTATCGCCGAGGACGGAATCGCCGGGGAACATGGAAGCGAGCAGCGACAACGGAAGCGCAAGGGGCTTTCGCGTGAGCTGATAGCCGTGGGGCGGGAACACCTTGTGGTCAGCCAGCCGCAGGCCTGCCTGTGGCAGGAATTGGCGACGCAACAAGTCGGAAAAAATCGGAGAAATGTGCGTCGGATCGCTGAATTCGTCCATCATCCGGATTTTGCCACCAAACAAGAAGCGAAGACGGGCGGGAAGTGAGTCGACGTTCGGAGTGGTTATCACGGCGCGACCACCCGGGACGAGAAGTTGGGCGATGTTTCGGAGAAAATTAATTGGGCTCTCAACGTGTTCGATGACTTCGACGGACACGATCAATTGGAACGCGGCCGGTCCGATTGCGCGCGCGAAGTGGTGATCGTTCAGATCCTGAGCCAGAAATGGTTGGCGGCCTTGATAGGGAGTTGCGTCGCGATCGACAGCCATAACATCGAATCCGAGGGTATGCAAACGCTCGCTCATGGCGCCGGGTCCTGCGCCGAGATCGAGGGCGCGTCCGTGTGCGGGCGTCGTGTCTCGGAGAAGAGCGAACACAAAGTCGTGCAGGCCTGCCGGTGTAGCGGTTCCAATCATGTGGAAGCGATCATAACATTGAGCCTCAGAAGGCCGGGGCCGTCAGAAGGTTAGTTTACCACTCAGTTTAATAAGTCAGCAGGTAAAAACGAGTTCTCAGCGGAACCCCAGGTACACGGCGATGTGGTCA
>JGI12635J15846_10006282_pt1 | contig 10202 bp, 8 predicted proteins | sample BlaSpr_A8_OM2_M2_FD_15846 | JGI IMG/M metagenome (IMG submission 15846)
ATCGATGACGCGGATATTATTGGAACGAAGAGCGGCGGAAATACCCGCTTCCTTAAGTTTAGTGAGCAAGCCTTCGTAAAGCGTCTTTTCGGCTTCCGCTTCCCGCTTCAGAATGTTGTACTCCACCATCTTTCCGGCCATTTGGCCGGCTTCGACCTTTTGCTGATCAAGGGCTTTGGTGAGAAGCGTTTCGCGGTTGCTTGCTTCGCGATAATCAGATTCCAAGGCAGCGATGATGTTGCGTTTTTCCTTTTCGATGGCCTCGTCAAGACCTTTCATCTGGGTCTGGAGACGTTGCACCCTGGGAAAATTTGGTCCGTACTGAGCAAGCAGTTCGGCATACTGCGCGGCAGCTTCCGCGCGTTTCCTGTCCAATTCCGTATAGGAACCGTTGGAACGAATCTGCGGGACAGCGTCCAGCTTCCCGTTGGTAGCAAATTGAAAAAGCGACTCTTTCCTCATGCGATCGCTTTGCGCCTCGCCTAATTGGTGATTCACGTCGGCGAGCCGCTGAGTGGTGATGTTTTGTTTATCGTCTAAGGTCCAGATCTGATTCTGCCGCTCGTAGGCGATGAGCGCGTCTTCAGCCTTTTGGACCTTGATCCTCAACTCATCGAGCTGGTCGCCAAGCCAAGAGGAAGCCTTGGTGGTGCTTTCGAAGCGGCTATGAGAATTCTGATCAATATAGGCTTGGATATGGGCGTTGACGATTCTGGCCGCGAGTTCGGGATCCGTCGACTCAAAGCTAACATCCATCAGGCGGCTTAGGGGCACACGCTTCACACTCAAGCTTCCAAGAAACCCGCCGAGCTCCGGCGGTCGTTTTTGATTGGCGAGACTCCCGAGTGCCACAGCTTCCGAAGGCCCATTGGTAGAGGCAAATTCCGGGCGATCCAGCAGCCCACTTTTTCGGATGGTCTGAAGAGCAAGGGTCTCGCTGGTTAAGACCTTAGACTGTGTCTCGATGTAGTTCTCGAGATCGGACATGTAGTCATAGGAATCCATACCCTGGAAAGGGAGTATGTTGGAATTTTCGCGATCAATCTCAATACGCGAGGTGGCCACATAAACGGGTTGCATGCGGAAAGTGGCGATGGCAACGATGGTAACTACGGCCAAGGTAAAAGAAAGAATTAGCCACTGATGCTTGCGCAGAATGAGCAAGTAATCGTAGAGATGGGGCTGGCGCGGCGAAGTGTCCCAAGCCGGGAGCCGAGCGGACATGGGAACTACATCGAGGGCGCCATTCGAGCCGTTTAGGCGGGGCACGAGTTTGTTGTCTTCTTCAGTCATGTCGTCAGCGGTATGCGATGCGGTACAATGCGACGCCGGTACCAATCCCAAGGCCAATTTCCGCAGCTCGGAAGAGCGCCTTCTTAGCGTTGCTGTCCGGTATGTACAAAATGTCGCTAGCTTGGAGGGCTACATCCTCCGTCTTACGGTCCATCACTTTTTTGAGATCGACCACGACCTCATGTTGTTGACCCTGGTTATTTCTCCGAACTATTACCGCGCGGCTTGATTTCGCGGTGGATTTCAATCCTCCGGCGAGGGAAAGAATTTTTAGCGTGCTCATCGGCGAGCGGTCATTCGAGAGAACAAAACCTCCGGGCCGGCCCACCGCGCCTAAAACATAAACGATGCCTGCGTGTGGCACGGTGACGATGTCGCCCGCCTGGAGAACGATATTGTTGCTGGCGTCTCCGGATTCCATCAGTTCGTACAAATTGACGGTGATGGTGTTGGACAACGCGGGAGGCATAGCGGCATCCGGGGGAGCGGAAATGGCCTCCCCGGCTGCGGGCGACGGGAAGATAGCCTTGTGATTCGAATCGTCAGAGGGAGCGGCAGAACCGGCAGATGAGGATGAGCCCACGGACGGCGGGGCCGTTTCGGCTGACGAGGAAAGGGGAATATCGGAGCTGGAGACCGGAGAATCCGCAGGATCATTGCCGGGTTGCGGGCCTGGCCGCCTTACGATCACGGTATCGCTGGCGTCATTGGAAACGCCACCTGCTTCGGCAAGTATTTCCAAAAGGGTAATCGGGCGATCCGCTTGATAAACCATGGGGCGAGGCACGGCGCCGACCACCGTGATAGGTTTACTTTTTCTTTCTTTGACAAAGACCCGTACTTCAGGATGGGTCACTAGTCCGTTGGATTCCAGGACCTCGGCGATTTTTCGCTCCGCTTGAGCCTCCGTCAATCCGGCCATGTGCAAGCGTGTAGGTACGAGCGGCAGACCGATAGAGCCGGTTTGGCTGACGCGAACCTCTCTGCTGAATTCTTTTATATCGAAGACTTCGATGGTGAGCACATCACCATTGCCAATAATATAGTCACGAGAGGCTAGCCGGGCAGCAGAAGAGAGTGCTTTGATGCGGTCGTTGGTCTGCTGAGGCGTTTGGAGAGTGGTTTGTGCGCACGAGAGAGGCGTAACGCCAAGCAAGGCGATGCCAAGACACCACGACCTAGCACCCCGTGTAGCTGGCTGCATCTAGTAGATTACCCCCAGGCACTAGTATACAGGGAGCGGGGCCGGCCAGTCAGCATTTTGGCCGGGTAAGAGTACCCCCTGTTTCGACTCAACGCGCCGGGGCGTCTTTGCATTTCTGTGACTTGCAGGGAAACTATGCAATCATCTCTTTTGGAGCAGCCACGATGCAACTATTCGTCAGTTGCTAGAAAATAACCGTCAAATTGCGGCAAAGGGTTGAGGCTTGGCTTACTAGTCACAACCAGAGAAAACGAGTGGGAGTTGGTATGTTCCGATGCGTATCGGAATTTTGTGTAAAAATCCAAGCGTGCCTACCCCGATGCCATCGAGACCAATCTCAAAATAAGGTCAAAGGCCCCGTCAGGGAAGTTGTGTGTTCGTCCTGGGATAGGTGAAACTGCAGCGGCTCACGCAATTCTGCGATGACTCTGTGCAAGGCTCGCTGCATGACATGGTCTATGCTGGAATGTTTTGGACCACGTTTGCGAACCGGCGACTTTTCTAAACGAAATGAGCCGTCCTGCAGGCCCGGAGGTTACGTTTACTTATTTGTTGTTGTGTTCTCTCTGGCGGGACTTGCCAAGTGGAAGTTTCAGACACAGTATAAGCTCAAATGGGGAATATTAGTGTGCACGCGCTCTCATCGGTTCCGCCAGGGCAATTTGAATAGTCTGATTCAACGCGCGGGATTGCGTGTTGTGAGGGAGGATCCCCGGTCCATTCCGAAAAAATTGTTCGCGGCCAGCAGACGTCATGCGATCCTCGCGCGAAAAAGGATGATCTAATTTTGTTGGTTTCAAAGGCGAACATTCTGACACGGCACCGTCAAGCTTTGCCCGCGCTTACAGGTATCCGTTTTCTGGCAGCATTCTACGTCGTCTTGGTTCATGGATTGCCCTGGCTTCAGCGCTATCAGATCCCTAAAGCACTTCAAATATTTTTGGGCAATGGCTACCTTGCGGTCGCCTTATTTTTTTTGCTTTCTGGCTTCATCCTTTCCTATACCTACGAAGGACAAATCGAGGGTGCTTCTAATCGCTTCCACTTCTGGGAAGCCCGATTTGCGAGGATCTATCCAGTTTATTTTCTTTCCCTCGTGCTTTCTTATTGGTTTGAAAAGGGTCTTCCTCTTGGGACGCGGTTCGCGGTGCTCGGCATGGTGCAAGCGTGGAACCCACGTGCTCCGCAACTGGTCGGAGCTTGGAACTATCCGGCATGGACCCTCTCCGTTGAAGCCTTCTTCTACCTCTGCTTTCCTTTTGTGGTTCCTTGGATGTCCCGCAGAAACAATCGCGCATTGTCTTGGATGAGCGCATTTCTAATTGCCGTCTGCATTTTAGGACACACACCAGTAAAGGGTCTGGGAAATTGGGATCATTCCTCCTTCAGTGGAAGATTCTTGCCACTGCCCATCTTGCGCATCCCGGAGTTCTTGCTCGGAATTGTGATTGGCCTTAGATTTCTGAGGAACGAAGCCAAAGGCGGAGAAGTTAATCGCCCGCTGAGAGTCTATCCGGCCGCCCTCGGAACATTGGCAGCACTTAGTTTGCCGTTAGGCGACTGGGTCTCGCTTGTTATTCTTCCCTTTGGGGTGTTGGTCTATGAATTGGCTCTAGGCGGAAGCTGGCTGGCGAGGGTTCTTTCTACCCGTACTATGATTTTGCTCGGAGGTGCCAGTTATGCCATCTACCTTTTACAGTACCCGGTCAGAAGCTGCACGCGCGTTTTCTTTTCCTATATGCCGCAAGGGTTAGCGCAGTTCGGAGCGCCATTTACACCACTGATCTTGGTCGTATTTTCGATTTTTGTGTTTCGCTGTTGGGAGGAACCTTTTCGCAAGGCACTGAGAGGGTGGTTCGCGAAGGGAAAGTTGAGAATGACTGGAGTTCTGTCGTGTCCATCAGCGAACAAAATTAACAACCGTGGAAGCCGTCGACGCTCCCGACCTTGAGTTCGGTGGGATGATTTTGTCTCTCGTTGAAAATAATAAATTGGGGCCGCCAACCGCGCCTTCATCGCAACCGCCCGAGAGCATCATACTGTCGTTATTCCTGGTGTCGTAGAGGGTGGCAGGTTGAGAGCAGCGGTCACGAACTCCTACGGCTAGGATTTTTGGCGCTTTTACAATTCAGCCTCCTCGGCGATAATTCATTGATGTATCGAAGCCGCTCATGAATATCCATACATCTATAACTCCGAGTGAGTTCCGCCGCAGCCCTCTTGTCGCGCTCGGCTTTTTAGTTGTTTTTGTTGTTGCTGCGTATGAGTTCGCACAGTTCGTTATCAATGATGATCTCATCGGTCTAGCCTATGTAGCTATGGCTTTAGTTATGGGCGCATTTGTCATCGGGATGCTCAAGAACTGGCGCAATGGCCTTTATTTCTTCGTTGTCTGGCTCTTGTTCGAAGACTTCGCCCGAAAGTTTCTGGGCAATAACATGGCCATTTATTTTGCAAAGGATTTTCTGGTTGCCATCGTTTATCTCTCTTTCTTCGTCGCTTACCGCCGCAAGCAAGTACAGACCTTTCGCCCACCCTTTCTCGTACCGCTGCTGATTTTTATCTGGTTCGGAGTGATGCAAGTATTCAATCCAGCATCCAGCACGGTCATCTACGGTGTTTTGGGCATGAAACTTTTTTTCGCCTACGTACCATTGTTGTTTGTCGGTTATGCACTTCTTAATTCGGAGACGGAGCTGCGCCGGTTTTTCTTCGTGAATGTTTGCCTGGCCGTTATTATCGGGGGTCTAGGCATTGCGCAGGCTATTCTTGGCCCCACTTTCCTCAATCCGGAAGTAGTTGGCGAGGACATTCGTTTGGGGAGTACGCTTTACCGCTTATCGAGTTCTGGGCTCCTGGCGCATCGGCCGTCTTCGGTGTTTGTCAGCACGGGTCGCTATGCCGATTACCTCCTTGTGTGCTGGCTCTTAAGTCTTGGATTCGCCGGATACGTTATCCTGCGAAAAGGCCGGGGGAGAAATTTTGTCTTTATCTCGGTTGCGGTGCTCGCAGCGGCAATCGTTCTGAGCACATCTCGAGGAGTTTTCTCATGGAGTGCAGGGAGCTTGATCGCGGCTGGCGTTGCGTTCGTCTGGGGAGCACCTTGGCGCCAACGCCAGGTTATGCGTGTCTCGCTTGGGGTGTTACGAGCCGGTCTGGGCGTTGTCTTGGCTTTGGTTTTGCTCTCCGTTATCTTTCCAGATGCTCTGGCGTCCCGCGTCGCCATATATTCCGAAACGTTGCTACCGGGGCAGCGAACGAGCGAGATCGGCATTCGAACTTGGGATTACCCTGTTCGGAATTTCCTGGGTGCGTTTGACGGCCCGCGATGGCCTTATGGATACGGCTTAGGTACGACTGCCCTGGGCACTCAGTATGTAGCCAGGATCTTCCATGCCGCGCCGTTAGGGTGGGGCGTAGAAAGTGGTTTCGGCACCATTGTCGTCGAGATGGGAATCGGCGGACTAGCTCTTTGGCTGATCATGAGTCTTTCGATCATTTTCGCGGCCTGGAAAGTAGTCAAAAAACTGAAAGGCACGCCTTGGTTTCCGCTCAGCTTCGTCATTTTTTGGTACGCTTTGCTTTTACTGTTTCCCATGACGTTCGCCGGGATGCAGGCCTACGAAGATTTTGTTATGAACGCCTATTTGTGGCTGCTGTTGGGAATATTGTTCCGTCTTCCCACGCTCACACCTTCTCCTGGATTTGAGGTTGCCGGTACCATCCCTGACTGTCGCCAACAGCTACAGGGAAATCGCCTTTGAACTCGCCGCCGCTGTCGGTTTGCCAGACCCGTGTAAAATACCCGTCATGACGACACGTTGGGAGGAAGCGCAGAAGGCTGAGCGGGAATACTGGCGTGGGCCGGATGTGCCGGGGCTCGTAACGAACGCCATGCAGTCCGCTTGCAAGGTCAGGGAATGGATTCCTCTCGACGGGATGCGAGCGGCGCTGGAGGTTGGCATCGGCGGCTTAGGAGTGGGCCCAATTAGTTTCCTACCGGTTGGTGGGCGCGTGGCGATTGATCCCTTGCCGCTCCTTCCGTGCGACGACGACATCCGACGTCTCCGCGTCCCGTTTACTCTCTCCCGAGCGGAAAACATCCCATTCCCCGACGAGTCATTCGACCTAGTGCTGTGCTGCAATGCTCTGGATCACGTAGAAGATCCCAGCACGGTACTGAAGGAAGTCCATCGCGTCCTGCGTCCAAAGGGGCATTTCTTCCTATTCGTGGATGTCTTCTCCCTGCTGGGGATCCTGAAGTGGTACGCGTGGACGCGCCGACGGCACAAGAATGAAATTTTGGTCCGCGCACACCCGCACCGTTTCCTGCGGGAGACGCTGTGGGACATGATGACAGACGCGGGAATGCAGATCGTTCGAGAGGATGCGGTGTCCATCGGCAGCAGATGGTGGGGGCACAGCCGACGATATGCGATGTTGGGAAAACGGGTGGACGAGCCTCTCTGAAACGTTAACGCTTTCGATATGCAACAGTTTTAGCTGTCGTCGCAACGCTTAGCCAGATGCCCGACGCAGGGACACAGTACCACTTAACACCTTGGTGTAATTTAATTCTGGTCATGCAGATTCGGGCTTTTGTGCAAACAGCACCATACGGTCACTCAGGCCCAGCCGTTTGCTGGCCTGAGCCACTGCCCACAAACTGGCGCGCTTGAGAGCCGAAGAACCAGCACCCAGGTTAGTCGAGAGTGGGCTCGGTTCCAGCCATGATATTTTCTTTACAAGAAATCCAGCCTTCTCGACGCATAGCGTGAGACTCTTACGGGTGAAGCCCCATAAATGCCAGGGGACATCGTCGATAGGACACCACGGCTGGCGCAAGATGTTGCGTTTGGATTTTACCACTTGCTGCAGTAGACCTTTCACGTTTGGCGTTGCCAGTACCAATACTCCGCCGGGCCGCATGATTCGAAAGGCTACCTTTAGATCGGCGACGGGATCCTTCACATGTTCGATGACATCTAGAAAGCTTACCGCAGAAAAATGGCCTGGTGGAAAATGTGCGGACGCCAGGCTCCCATGCACTACTTCGCAGCCTAATAAATTACGGACGTGCGCGAATGCGTCCTGGTTCGGCTCGATGCCCGCAACCTCGAACCCACGCTTCCGGGCGTTTGTAAGAAACATGCCACTGAAGCAACCCACGTCCAGTAGTGAGCCAGCGGTAACCCCGAACGTCGCGATTTCATCGAGAAGTTTCTGGTGCTCCTGCATCTTCCACGGAGGGAATAAGTCTTCGCCCTTGGGCAGGGGATCAGGACGTTCTACCAGCAGTGCGTCGCCGTTGTAGAGCTGCATAAGTGCGGATTCCTGGGGTCGCTCGGCGGTGAAGAAGACTCCGCAACTGCCACACTTTTCAATTCGAATTGCGGCTTTTTTCCAAACAGGTTGTGAGTCAGGAACCGCGCATATCGGACACCGCATATCCAACCTATTGTTCTCCCCCGTTATTGATTGCTCCATGATAGAGGCAACTGAACGAAAAATCACGTGAGCACTGCCCAGTAAGTTTGCGATCGTTGAAATCGAACATGACCTCCGGGTTAGCGAAGCGCAGAAACGTTGGTCATTTATCTTTTGGACGATGTTCAGCATCACCGTCAAAGAAAGCTGATTGGCCATTAGTGTCACCGAGAAAGACTTATCTTTAATGGCGTCGCTTTAGCCATTAGAACTTCTTCACCGCCTGGACGTAAAGAGAGAGCGGCACCTTGGGATTCAAATAATCTAAGAATTGCAAAGGCCAGGTCAGCAGGAACAACGGAAGGGCCACGGTGAGACCCCTCCGAAACCACAGTGATTGGATAAGTCTTGCCAGTCGAACCAGCAACGGTGAACCCAGCCCGATACTTTGAACAATTTCAAAGCCCGCTGGTTCGAGTAATGCGCGATAGCTTTCGAGCGTATAGCCATCCCGCACATGCCAGCCGGCGTCCTCCGTCGTCTCAAACCGTCCGTGATTATCGGGATGCTTCGAAAAAGGACAACAGAGATGCAACACGCCGCCGTCCCGCAGCAGAGCGTGGAAATGTCGGACTACCAGCCAATCCCTTGCGATATGTTCCAGCGTTTCGGAACAAATAATTTGATCAAACTTCACACCAAGCAGCGGTAGGTCGTAGATATTACAAAGTTCGAAGTGGAGCTGGTCCTGGCTGATGCCACGAAAAGCAAAAAACTCCTGAGCCTTGCGCACTTGGTCCGCATCGAAAGTAACGCCCACAACGCGGCTCCCCCGGCGATATGCCGCATATCCGAGAGCGCCGTTTCCACATCCCGCGTCCAAGGTATCTAGTGGACCGCGCCGAAAAAAGCGCGGAAGGAATCGATAGCGACAACGGGTGTGGAGGTCCAGACCGGGGAACAACAGCCACTTGCAAAACAGACGAACTGTGACGCGGGCTTGCGCAAGCCGAAACCTGACCCTACCCGGTACCGTATGTTCCCCTTTCAACGCACACGTTATACATATTCGAATACATAATTGCACACCAAAAAATAGGGCAAAGGGAGGCAGCTTCAAAACCTCCTATCCATGTTTGCCCATCCCCCAAGAGGCTGAGAAAGAAACTGGAAAAAATCGCCTGAAAACCAAGAGTGAGAAAGACGACGCCAGGCATAACCAATCGAAGTGTCTTGCCTGGATCAAGGGGGCCAAAGGCCGCCGCCCGCCAGTACCCTACCGCGAAGATAGAAATCAATAGGCCAACGATAACAAAAATAGCGCCGGTGAGCAGCCCTGTTTCATCTTTCGACTGGCAGCGCCAAAATAGTGGCAGTCTTGGGCACAACATGGACGGCTGTGTGCTTGGCGAGCGCTACAAAGGGCTTTACGCCCAACATTCCTACACATAAAATTTGACGTTTCGATATGAAATGCAGCAAAAATATTGATGGACCATTGAAGTACAACTAGAAGACATATGTCTCCTTCCTTTTTTCCCTATTTTTCATTCAGAGAGGTTCTTGTAGACCTCTCTTTGGTAGTGTGCCTGGTCGTTGCCTGGTATGCACCGCAGCTCGGAGAGCGCACACTGGGCATGGCTGAGAGGTTCGGCACCCGTTTCGCGCAGAAAAAAAGTCTCTCGATTTTGACGATCGCGATTGTGCCGATTTTGATGCGGGTCAGTTTGTTAGGCCTAATCCCGGTCCCAGTCCCCGCGATCATGGATGAGTTCAGCTATTTGCTTGCCGCTGATACATTTGCTCACGGGCGCCTTACCAATCCCCCGCATGCGATGTGGGTCTTCTTCGAAACCGTGCATGTCAATCAGCACCCCACCTATATGTCGAAGTACCCGCCTGCGCAGGGTGCAGTGCTGGCGCTCGGTCAAGTGATTGCCCACCCATGGATAGGAGTACTCCTTAGCGTGTCCGCCATGTGTGCGGCGACTCTATGGATGCTGCAAGGGTGGTTCCCCCCGAAATGGGCGTTGCTTGGCGCAACGCTCGTAGTGCTGAGGCTCGGGATGTTTAGCTACTGGATAAATAGTTATTGGGGCGGCGCAGTCGCGGCTACTGGGGGGGCACTCGTAATGGGAGCGCTACCGCGCATTCTTCGTCACCAACACCCGCGCGACGCGCTATTCCTCGGGCTGGGTGTGGCGATATTGGCGAACAGTCGGCCGTTCGAAGGCTTCATTCTGTGCCTTGCCGCGGCAGCTGTCCTCACCACGTGGCT
>JGI12635J15846_10006284_pt1 | contig 10201 bp, 12 predicted proteins | sample BlaSpr_A8_OM2_M2_FD_15846 | JGI IMG/M metagenome (IMG submission 15846)
TAGACCGAAGCCAAACAACTGTGGGATCTTTGAAAGAAGCTGCCGTCGAATCATAATCTCCTTCCTGAGAAATCCCAATCAAAGTTGCGGATGAACGTACACCCCAAACTATTCTGACGTAAACAAGGCGATTTCGCGTTTTGAGAATTAGCGGGTCGCCCACCGAGTGCTATGACGATGATTTTACGCCAGCTAACGAATGATTTCAGGGTTGCCTACGATGAGCCAAGTCACTNGCCAATGCTCGGTATGANAGCGCAATGNCGAAAATTCGTCAAATGATTTGCGATTGCTGACAGAAGTCTTTTCGCCGCCTTCATGCGCCGTTGCTAATTGCAACAGGGCGGACTTTGGTGGTGAGCGCTTCCAGGAATTCACCCGAGGCGGTCATAAAGGCGAAGTGGCCGGCATTGGGGATCAGGATCAATTCTTTTGTGGGTGCCGTGATGCATTTGAAGTAGTCAACGGCCGCCTGAGTGGGGGCAATCACGTCGTCCTGCCCCTGTATCAAGAAGTAAGCGGTGTGGATGTCGCAGGCGGTCTTCGGCAGGTCAGTGGCGATCTGATCGGAGACGACGTGCTCGCCCGTGAATTGCATTCCGTCTTCAAGATTCTTGAATTGTTCAGGCTCTTTTGCCTCCAATTCTGCCGCTTGGCTGCGAAGGTGTCGCAGCCAGTCCTGATCGGACAGAGCCCACAGTGACCGGAAATTGTGTTTGCCGAGGAAGTTCCAGTGATCGGCATTGGTCGGGCCAGGGCGGCCAATTGCTTCAAGCTCTTTGACCGTGGCCTGATCGCCATCCCGGCGTGCCTTTGCCAACAGCAGGTCGTATTGGATATTGATCATTGCATTCCAGCTTGCGGCCTGGCCCGTTCCAACATAGGCGGCGAACAGATCTGGCCGCATCTGGACCATGTGGGTGGCAACGAGCGAGCCCCATGAATGACCTACGACGATGATCTTCTTTTTGCCGAGTTCGTGGCAGAGATATGCGGCCAGCTCGACGCCATCTTTGGAGATGCGGTCGAGCGTGACGTCGGGCGTTTTTGTTCCGTAGCGGCCGAAGGTGTGACCGGCGCCGCGCTGGTCCCATTGCACAACTACGAAAGCCTTCTCCCATGGCCTGTAGACTTCGGCTTGCGGCCATTGCGCTTCGCCCGGGCCACCATGAACAACCAGCAGCACGGGGTTGGCGCGGCTTTCGCCGCGAATGCTGATCCACTGATCGATACCGCCGAGCGGGACAAATAACGCTCGATCGATTTGCGCTGTCGGCGCTTGTGCGTTCGCGCCGATCGCGTTCGCCAATAGCAGGATTGCGGCCACACGGAACGAACTGGCAAGGGAACGAACTATCACTAGGTTCACCGATTTCCCGGTGCATTCGAAATTCGAATGCCTTCGGTTCGAGCACCGTACTACTCTTTATGATGACGGCCTAGTTTAGACGCGAGTCCCGCTACGGCGTTAGCAACCCCGGTTTTGGCAAATCCGGTACGGGGACAGCTTCGTCATTTTCGCGTGGCCGCGCGTAGAGGGTGGATCGAGCCTATGCCTGAACTACTTCTGCGTCGCGACTAGTTGGCCGTTCTCCACTCTGATGGCGCCCACGTCATCTGGGAGCTTCAAGCGATCACGTTGTTCGGATAGTTTTTGCTGCAGTGCGCCGCTGACCATCGACACCGGAATACTGAGGTCGCCGATCTTGAATTCGGTCGGATCGAAGGTCGCGTAGCCATCCTTTGAGCCGAGGTGTCCGGCAAGCGTGACGTAGACATCTTTGCCGCCAATCTGCGTCACAAACTGGCCGCGCGCGACGTCGCCATCAAAGTTCACTTTGTAATCCTTGACCTGGGCCTCGCCATCTCCAATCACAGCGTCGGGCGAATCGGGAACCGAGGTCGGCGGACCAGCCTGCGACGGGGAGCCGGAAGCAGCCATCGCCGCCGATGCGGTCATGTTCCTGGGAAGCGCTGCTGCCGCCTGCGCCAGCGCGGCGGTGATTTCGTCGGAGTTGAAGCGCACTTGCGCCGGAGGCTGGCCGGGATCTTTAGGCTGTTCCAACTGCTCCAGTTTTTTCTCGACCGACTCGACGTTCGCAGCCGCGGCGGCCGGCGATTGCACGGGCGCCACGGGGGTCGGTTTCTTGAGCACGAGGAACAAAGCCGCCACGGATGTGACCAATGTGGCCACGCTGATAATGCGGTCAAGCTTCCATTTCATCAACTTAATCACCCCGGACAACGCTAAGCTTATGTTACCGGGAAGGCCAATAGGGAATCACGTGACGGAAGGCACTGGTCCCACGGCGTTGACAAGCTGAGACAGTCCCGCGAGTCCGAGAGGTCGCCAGGAACGTCTGTACCGTGGAGACGCAGCTTGCTAGGTCTCAGGCTGACGATTCAGGAGGATGCCGCTCAGTTTGAACTTTCGGTGGACTTTACGATCGCGACCGAGCCGGGACTCCAAAGATAGTGCTGCTTACACTGCATGCATTCCGCGTCCAGTTGATCGTCCTTGGTGTTGAACTGGAGTTTTACATCGCTTTCTTTTTCGTTGGTCACCATCAGATTCAGGTTCTCGCAAAGAGTGCAGCGAACGAAGGCGGACTCACCCGGATTGAGAGTCAAAATGTACATGCTAGCGCAGCTTAATTGATGAGAGATTGAACGGCTTAGTTGCCTCTTCGTAAGGCCGTGGCTCAACCTGCAGACGGCGCGGCGCTATGTTACGGAACGAAGTGGCGATGTAAATACTCGAACCCTACAGGCAGAATAAATGGACAGCGAGCAGCAAATCAAATCGGGCTCTGCGCCTCCGCTGTGGACCGGGCTGTCCGGGTAAAGAAACTCTTACTAGGGGTGATTCGGGTTTCGATGCTGCTGGGCCTGACGTCCACCGCCCGTTCAGCGTGGTCTTACTTAGGCTGATCCATAGTGATGCCCTGGGCTCCGGGCTGTTTCTCGGCCTTGGCCTTTTTTGTGGCCATCGTCTTGTCGACCCATTCGTCGGCCGTTTTCAAATCCGCCGCCCGGGCCGCGAGATCGTCGCATTCCACGTCCGCTTTTTCGCGATACATCAGATTCATGTAAGCCATGGCGTCGTCGTAGTCAGGCCGCAACTGCAGCGCTTTGTTGAGAGCGTCGATGCCATCCTGAATGTTGGCCCAGTTCTTCTGCTTGAGGTCGTCGCAACTTTTCTTTTGATTCTTGTCCTTCGGATTCAGCTGCTCATCCGGCTTCATGCCCAGCTTGGCGCGCTCTTCCATGCGCGGCTGATAGGTCTGCGTCCAGTCGATCACGCCCACGGAATAGTACGGCTCGGGGTCGTTGGGATCGATCTCAAGCGCTTTCCGGTAGTACGTCTTGGCGTCTTCAAACTTTTTCATCTGCAGGTAGATGTAGGCAATTCCCTTGACGCTATTGATGCTCTTCGGATCGCGATCCAACACCGCCTTATATTGATCAATCGCCTGCTGTCCCAAACGGTTGTTGTCTTCGGCGTCGACTCCGGGAATATATTGCTGAGCGTACGCGGTGGCAAGATAAAGACGCGCGTTCAGCAGACTGGGATCAAGTGTGACTGCCTGCTGGAAATGATCGATGGCCTCCTCATAACGAGCGTTCTTGTACGAGGCCACTCCCTTGTTGAGTTGGTCTCGCGCTCTTAGTTTGTCGCAACCTGTGGCAGACAATAAGAGTAACCCGACCGCCATGAGTGCCAGCACCCGCGCACTTTTTTTCATTGCTTTATAAGTCTCCCTCGCCAGGATTTCCCGGGGATCTGACAAAAACCTTCACGCACCAGCCAGCGCAGAACCGCATCGGCCGAAACCGGCTTCACACCGGCAGCGCATCTGAATTCTGTAAAAAGAAAACCCTGCCCGCGCGCCTAGCCGCCTGCTTCAATCTTGGCGGTGATCAGACCAACCTTGTCTACGCCTGCGGCATGCGCAATGTCAATGACATTAGCGACATCGGCAAACGGAACATTGTCGTCGCCCTTGACGAACATCACCTTCTCGGCGCGGGTCTTGAAAATATCCGTTAGGCGTCCCTGCAGTCCGTCCCAAGTCGTGTCTTCGTTATTGATCTTCACCCCTGGCTCCTGGCCTGCTCCGCGATCGATCAATTGCACCACGATGGTACGATCCGGCGTGTTGTTCTTGGGTGCATTCGGCGGCGGCGGCTGGGGCACCAGAGCGTCCAGCCCCTTCGGGGTCAAAGGTGTGATCACCATGAAGATGATCAGTAAAACCAGCAGCACATCGATGAGCGGCGTTACGTTGATAACGGCGCTTTGGCCGCCGCCGCTTCCTCCAGCTGTCATTCCCATATCAAAGCTCCTCTATTGGCCGCCCGTTCCCGGCGTTCCTGGCGGTGGCGGAGTCGTACCCTGTTTTTTCTGATCGGTCAGCAGACCCAACTGATCGACACCCGCTGCGCGGACATTATCCACGACCGACACTACCGCACCAAACTTGGCCCGGGCATCAGCGCGGACGAAGACCCGCTTATCAATGCGATTGGCCAGACGATCTTTGACCTTCTGAGTCAACTGGTCGGGCGGAGTTTTGTCGTTGCCGAAGAACACCTGGCCATCACGCATGACGGCCACGATCAGAGCGTCTTCTTTGTCGGCATCCGGCATTTGAGTCGGGTTATTTACTTTGGCCAAGTCCACACTCACGCCTTTTTGCAGCATGGGCGTGATCACCATGAAGATGATCAGCAACACCAGCATCACGTCAACCATGGGGGTCACGTTAATGTCGGAGTTGACCTTGGCTCCTTCGTTCCTTTTGTTAAGTGACATAATCTGCTCTCCTGCGCGCTCGGGTCCGCATCGCTCTCGCCTTCGATTTGATTCGACCTGTCGGAGGTCAAGACTCGGCGCCGAAGCGACTCTCCGGCGCCAGTCAGCAACTCATGGTCGAAAACCAACCTTGCTCAGGACTAGGACCGGCGAACTCCCCGCTTCTTAAGGAAGTAATCNATCAATTCGCTCGAGGAGTTATCCATCTCCACGTCGAACGCTTCCACGCGGCCAGTCAGGTAGTTGAACATCATGACGGCCGGGATGGCGACGAACAATCCGACGGCGGTGGTCACGAGAGCTTCCGCGATACCGCCCGCGACTGCGCCCAGACCGGTAGCCTTCTGTTCCGAAATACCCTTGAAGGCGTTGAGAATGCCCATCACCGTGCCAAACAGACCGACGAAAGGCGCGGTTGAGCCGATGGTAGCCAAGCCGCCCAAGCCACGCTTGAGTTCGGCATGGACGATGGCTTCAGTGCGCTCCAGGGCGCGCTTCGAGGCCTCGATGGTCTCGCCCGGAATCTCACCGCTTTCCTGGTGAGCCCGGAATTCCATCAAACCAGCGGTTACCACTTTCGCCAGATGGCTCTTCTTGTTGCGCTCGGCAACTTTGATGGCCTCGTCGATTTTGCCGTCGCGCAGAGCGCCAGCTACCGCCGGTGCGAATGCCCGTGATTGCTTGCGTGCTGCGCTGAAAGCCATGGCGCGGTCAATCATTACACCGATCGACCAGCCCGACATAATGAAGAGAATGATGACCACGGCCCTCGCGATGAATCCCATCTGTTTCCATAGCGAGATCGGGTCCCAGGCCACGGGTTGGTCCTGGAACATCCAGACCGCCATGGTGGACATATGACTTAGGGTATGGGTTGCTACGTTGGCTACGAACATGAGTTGCTTTTTCCTCCTCAGAAGTCTGGTAAATGCTTGCCGCCTAGTGATCTGTTGTACGAAATCTGCCGGATTCGAAGGCCGAGGCTACTGGCTTGAATTCCGCGGACCGCCCCGCCCCCGACTCGAGCAAAGAAGGGATTGGGCGAGGAAATCATCCTCAAACTGCTCATCCACATCATCTACCTGAAAATCTTGCCCGCTCCCAGCCTAACCTCCGGAAAGCGTGAAGTTCACCGTAATCTGGGTCTCCACTTCGACCGGTTCGCCATTCAGAATGTACGGTTTATACTTCCACTGCTTCACAGCTTCGATGGCTGCCGGCGCCAGCATGGGATGACCGCTGATCAAATGCAAGTTCTCGATCGATCCGTCCTTGCTGATCTCCGCTTGCAATAACACACTTCCTTGGATGCGTGCTTGCCGTGCCAGAGGTGGATAGTTCGGCTGTATTTTGCGAATCAGCAACCCCTGGGTCACACCCTGAGACACGCGCACGCGCTGTGGCGTAGCAACCTTGGGCACGGCAACCGGGGTGGAACTGATGATGCCACCGATTACGCCACCCATTTGTCCACCCGGAATGCCGCCGGGAACACCGCCAACCACACCGGCTGACATCACTGGCGGTGGCGCTTCATCTTCCTTGATCATTTGGACTTTCTCAGGAATCTTCGTGGGCGTGCGCAGCTGGTTGTTGATGATATTGGTCTGCACTTGTTTCACGATCTTGATGGGAGCGGCCGCTGGTGGCGGCGGAGGTGGCGGCGGGGGCGGCGCTACCAGGAAAGTCATCAATTGCGTCTTGGGCAGCGCTTCGGTGAAAAGCAAGGGGATTAGCACCAATACTCCGACCAGGACGGCTTCCAGGGCAAAGGAAAAGAAGGTCCATATGCCCCTCTTCGTTTTAAGCCTTCCACCGGACTCTATCAGGCTGTCTTCAAACATGAGGTTTCTCCTACATCAGACCCTAACTACCCTTTAGACACCGACTGCGCCCACTTTGCTCCCGACGTTCAAACATCGCGGCGACCAAACTGAAAACCGGACGATACTACCTCAAATCCCCACTAATCACAAACTTATGGTTGTAAAAAAATGCTCCGCCGCGAACTACACCTTCGCCTTGATCTTTTCCCGGCGGTTGGCTTCTTTGACCGGAAGCGTCACGGCTGCCTTTCCCCGCCCTGACTTCCAATCCTGGTAGGCCACCAGAATGGGTGCGGCTATGGCGATCGACGAATAAGTTCCGATCAAGATACCGATTACGAGGGCGAAAGAAAAGCCCTTCAGCACTTCGCCGCCGAACAGATATAGAGCCAGGACCGTGAGAAATGTCAAACCCGCTGTCAATATGGTTCGGCTCAGAGTTTGGTTGATGCTGCGGTTGACGATGTCCGAGAGTTTTTCGCGCCGCATGAGCTTCAGGTTTTCACGGATGCGGTCGAAGACCACGATGGTGTCGTTGTTGGAATAACCGATCAGGGTCAGAATGGCGGCGATTACGGTCAGCGAAATCTCCTTGTTGAGAAGGGAAAACGCACCCACCGTGATCAAAGTGTCGTGGAACACGGTGACGACCGCAGCCACGCCGTAAATCCATTCAAACCGGAAAGCCAGATAGACCAACATGCCGGCGAGCGAATAAACCGTGGCGAGTAATGCCTGCTTGCGCAACTGCGCTCCCACTTGCGGTCCGACAATTTCCACATTGCGCACACCGAAATTAGACAGGAAGAAACCATCCGACAAAGAAGCCACTACCGCGGGATCGGCNGCCGCCTTCAGTTCGTCAAGAGANTGCAGCACGCCGCTCTTCGTCTTGTCGCGATAATCGACGATTGCCTGAGCCACCGCTGTATATCGCTGCTCCGCATCGGTGCCCAATCGGAGCGGATCTTTCTCTAGAAGATAGTTCTTGATCGTGAGGAAACTGGAGTTGTTGAGATCCTGCTTGCCGGCGGGCGCATTCGTTTCCAGCGCGTTGATGATTTGGGTCTTGCTCCGGTCGAGCGCCTGCTCGTTAGTCTCCTGTTCGGAAACATCGATCAGCACTTCGTTGCTGCCGGCCGAACCGTAGCTCTGGATCCGGGCATTGTGGAGGCCGACGCGGTCCATCGCAGCCCGGATCGCGTTGTTATCTGGCGTCTCGGCAAACTTCACGTAGACGAGCGTGCCACCGCGAAAGTCGACGCCGTACGGAATCCCATGCCAGAACAGCATGGAAAATACACCCGCCACGCTGAAGACCAGCGAGAATGCGAGGAAATACCACTTCTTGCCGAGGAAATCTATGTTTGGATTGCGAAAAAATTCCACGCCGCTTAGAACTCCTTTTCTATAACAACGCCTATCCGATACTCAACGCTTCGCCGCGCTGTTTGCGGCTGAGCAACCAGTCGAAGATCACGCGGGACACGAACACAGCCGTAAACAAATTCGCGAACAGACCGAAACTCAGGGTGACCGCGAAGCCACGCACTGGACCGGTACCAAAGATAAACAAAATGATTGCCGAAACGATGGTCGTGACGTGCGTATCCACAATCGTGATCCAGGCATGGCCGAAGCCCTGCTCCACCGCCGAAGGCGGCGTTTTCCCGTTGCGCAACTCTTCGCGGATGCGTTCAAAGATCAGCACATTCGAGTCTACGCCCATACCGACGGTCAATATGACTCCTGCGATCCCGGGGAGCGTAAGCGTTGCCCCGCTGAAGCCAAGGAAACCGAGAAGGATGATCAAATTCAAGATCAACGCAATGTCCGCGTTGATTCCTGCGGCGTGATAATAGACCAGCATGAAGATGAGCACGGCCAACATGCCAATGACTGCCGCCGTCACGCCGGCGCGGATCGAATCGCTACCTAGCGACGGACCGACAGTGCGCTCCTCGAGATACTTGATGCCGGCAGGCAACGCGCCCGAGCTCAAGATCATAGCGAGATCCTTGGACTGCTGCTCGGTGAAGCGCCCATTGATTACGCCTTGATCGTGAATCTGGTCTTTGATCACGGCAACTTCCTGAACTTTGTTATCGAGCACGACAGCGAGGTTATCGCCCACATGGGCGCCGGTGAAGCTGGCGAAACGACGGCCGCCTTCGCCGGTTAGAGTGAAGCTTACGGAAGGCTGTCCATTCTCGTCGCGGGACTGGCTGGCAGTGCGCAGGTCACGGCCGGTGACAGCCGACGCGCGCGAAATCAGATACCAAGCCTGTCCGCCCTCGCTATCAGTGGGGCCCACGCTCCGGCCGGGCAGCAACATTTGATCGGGCGGCAAAACTCCACCTTTATCCTGCAATGCCGCCTGCTCGCTGGGGTAAGGCCCGCCAAAAGATTGGCGGATTTCAAGCATCGCGGTGGACTGCATGATGTCTTTCACGCGCGCGGGATCGTCCACGCCGGGCAGTTGCACCAGAATCTGATATTGCCCGAGGCCATGCTCTTCGATGATCGGCTCGCTCACGCCTAATGTATCAATACGGTTTCGGATGGTTTCAATCGCTTGTGTCACGGCACGATTTTTGAGATCAGCCAGCGCCTGCGGCTTCATCGAAACTGTCCACGTGTTGTCAGGGCCCGAGGTCAGATCGTATTCGGGAAGGCGATCCTGCACGATGGAGAGCAAATCAGATCTGGATTCCGGCGGCACACCTTTTAGCACAACCTTGTCCGGACTGTTGACTGGATCGGGCTTGCTGATGTCGGTGTAGTTGATCTTGCGCGCCCGCAAGTCGGTCTTAAGCCGTTCAGCGGCATTGTCCGAATCGACGTTGACGGCATCGTTCACCTGTACTTGCAAGATCAGGTGCGTTCCGCCTTTGAGGTCGAGTCCCAGGTGAATGCGGTTCTGCAATGCTGCCAACAGCCCGCCGCCCGACCATCTTTCCGGTATGCCGAAGATGCCAAAAAGGAAAAATAGCAGCGTGGCTACAATAACGATAAGTTTCCAACCTAAATTCTTATTCATGACAAATGCACGTCCGATTGCCAAATTGAGAGATCAAAAATGCCAGAGTTCATTTCGCCGCCTCTTCGGCGGTAGTCACTGAGGCTACCGAGCCCCGGCTCACTTCGAGCCGCAAATTGTCGGGAGGGACGCGGAGATGAATATAGTCATCCTTCAAGGCAACGATGGTGCCGTGCAGGCCTCCGGTGGTTACAACCTTGTCCCCCGTTTTCAAGTCGTTCAGCATCGCCTGCCACTTCTTTTGTTTCCGCTGCTGCGGAAGAATGAGCAGAAAATAGAAAATGGCGAAGATAAAAATGAGCGGGGCGAACCCCAGCCATCCCGCCGAGCCGCCGCCAAGCTGTATTGCAAATAAGTGCTGAACACTCATATGAAGACTACAACTTCCGCTAAGTAATTCGAGCTACGCCCACTGGCGCACTCGCCTTTACATTTTACCGCTGGAGTTCTCGCGCTATGAGGCCGGAGATTCCTTCAGCTTCGGACACGAACCGGGGATGCCGAGCTATGGTTTCGGTC
>JGI12635J15846_10006285_pt1 | contig 10200 bp, 9 predicted proteins | sample BlaSpr_A8_OM2_M2_FD_15846 | JGI IMG/M metagenome (IMG submission 15846)
TCAAGCTCGGGCCCCGCAAGAAGCACGACGCGATCAACAAGATCCTGCAACTGGTGCCCGAGTGGAAGCGAGGAGACTGCTGGCGACGTATCCGGCAGCTGCGAAGGACTTCTGCGTTGGCAACTCCTAATGCGGCTCAGCACTCGGAGCAATCGGGAAATAATGGCCCCAGTCATCGACCGTTCTCGCGGCCATGGCTTCCAGAGGATGACGACAAGCTCTTGGACTGGGCCGGCTACGAACCAGTCAGCAAGATCGCCCAGCGCCTTGGCCGTTCCGTCCGCGCCGTTCGCTTCCGGCTCGGAGCGCTCGGCATGAGCGCAAGAGTCAAGGACGGGTGGTCGCAGCGCGGTTTGCGGAAACTCCTGCGTGTGAGCCGTGCGAGACTTCGAGACCTTGTCGCCAGCGGTATGTTGCGAGTTCGTGACCCGCGCATCACGGCGTCTTCGTTGGCGGTCGTTTGCGAGAGGAAGATTCAGGCAATCGACGCCTCCGCCATCCACATGCCGAAACATGCCACTGCCGATGAAGAGGCATATTCTTGGAAGCGAGCGGCCAAGCTCTTGGCCATTACGGTGGAAAATGTACAGAGCCTGATTTCCGCCGGCCAACTCAAACTGATGGATACGTTTGTTACTGACAGATCTTTTGAGGACTTCTGCCGGAAGCACGGAAGCGAAATCAACATGACACTCATCGATCCCGCGACGAAAAAATGGCTGATGAGCGAGTATGGGGTTTCAGAAACCGCCGACAGCAAAATCCTTCCTCGAGCGCAAAAGCACGCGCTCGTAATCAGGGAATGCAGATGCGGAAGAAAAATAGCCGGCAACGTCTATTTCAGACATGTGAGACATTGTCGTCTTCTGCAAGCGCAGTCAATGCGTACGGCCGTTTGAAAATACAATATCTATGCTGGCCCGCCCCAACGTCCGGATTGTCGACACGCCAGACGCATCCTTCGCCCATGAGGGAAAAAGTCCCCAGCGGACCAGAGACAACTCCTGACGTGGTTCCTTCGGATGCTGACGAATGATTGGCACGGGCTGGGTTGGTGCGACGTTGTAGCTAGAGTTCGAGTCGTCCTCACCGGAGATGCTATGAAGCGTTCTTCGATGATCTGTTTCAGCGGAGATAGTCGATAGCCAGCACATGGGGAGATTTCAGGCTAACCAACACCCTTTCCTAAGGAGCGGCTTCGGAAACGTAGAGTTCGGCGGTACCGAGCAATCGGGAGATTGTGTTCGCATCTTCGGGAGTCAATGCGATTGTCGCCCATCCCGCGTTCGCATTGCCGCCCGAAGCGAGGATGAAGGCACCCTTGATGACGACGGCTTTTGCTTGCTTGGCATCGGCGGCCTTGGGCGAGAGGTAGAGTGAGACAAGAACGGGCATGTCTTTCGCCTGGTAGGCAATGCCCTTGATTGGCAACGAAAAGACCTGCCGTCCTTGAAGGGCTGCTGGAGAAACTGTACCCGAACTCAGTTGGCTCGATCGAATAGTTGCGCCCGCGCTGATCGGTTCCATGGCATAGTGGCCCCAAACTTTGGAAACGTCACTGAGCGAGCCATCGATGGTCTTTACATTTCTCTTAACGATATCCTTGTCTGTAATTACGTGATATTTGGGAATGCCTCCGGCGACGGTGAGCACGACCTGTTCCGACTTGCCGTGGGGAAAGCTCTGACGTGCGACGAAGACAAAAACCAAGACGAGCAAGGCGAAGAAGGCAAAGGTGAGGACATCAAAAGAAAAGCGCCAGATTCCAACGAGAAGGTTGTCACCGTCTTTTATTAACTTGTTGGCTACTTGTTGAAGGGCTTGTTCGTTACTAGTTCCTAGAGCGTGAGCAACGGCGTCGATATTGCCATTGCTAAAATCTTGCCACACTCCATCGAGTTCACTGTTTCGCATAGGAAAGACTCCTTACAACAAGCACATACTGCTCGGCATGTTGGCGAACGGCTGCCGCGAGAGAAACTCTGCGACGGATGTGCGACAGACAGGAATCTACGCGTCTCTCTCGTCTCGATCCGGAACGATGATCTCGCCTGGCATTTCCGCGTCGTTGCGGTCGGGAACGATGGGTTCGCCGGGAAGATCGTTTTCGAATGCCCGGTCCGGCCGTCCGGGATGGCCACCACCTCGGTCCGGTCGTGCGGGGCGGGGAGCGCCCCGTTCGGGTGTGCCCTTGTCCTTCTTGGACACGATCGATGTGGTCTTCTTGACGCTGGGTATTCGAACATTTGTGAACCTGTCTGATTTCATCATTGACCTCCTTCTGCGAATACGGGTACACGCATCAGATTGCACTTAAATTCCATTTGCTGTTTCGGGTCCAAACTGCCTAGATCAAATTGCATATTGCTGCTGATCGGCGGGTTCGTGGTCGCATCATTTCGGCGAAGCGAGGCCGATCCCCAAACGAAGTCCCAGCCTTTTTTCGCCTTCAGCCGCAACACCAAATCGTCGGCTTTCCTAGTGTCGAGATTTGTAACTTGGCAAACTAAATTCAAAGTCGTGCCGAGCAAGTTTTTCTTTGTTCCATAAACCACTCGTAGATCAATCCCAGGCGGAGTGGTCTCGACCACGACCAGTTCGTCTGAAGCCGTGTCCTCGTAAGGCATGGGCGGCCGTGTCGCGGGGTCCTGATAAATGATTTGCTGGGAAATTTCTCTCCAGGTGTCGCGCTCGGACTGCCGCGTGACAAGCTTTTGGGAATAGCCAAGTTGCTTGAGCAACGCCCAGCGATAAAGGTCGAACGTGCCTTTTACCATCTCGCCCCAGGCCGCTGCCCGGCTAATTGAACTGCGATAAAAAAGCCAACTCGCCATCGCCAGACCGGCGACTTCCACGGCCCAAAATATGAACGTAAGATCGTTGGCGAACGGCCGCTTGAACGCAAGTCCAGCCACCAACAGAACAGCCGAGGTCATGGCACTCAGAAAGGAGGCATTGAGAAAAAAATCTAGCGATGTCTTAGCGTCGTCAATGCCGGTCAAATAGTCTTTTGACGCAACGGCAACGATTCGCGGCCACAGAGTTATAGCATCCATACCGTACTGAAGATACGGATATTCTTCGAATGCCTTGATAGCATTTCCCAGCCTGGTGGGAAGAATCTGGCTTCTGCTAGGGAGGCCGGAGTGGGTCAGGACCGACACTCGCGTGCGCCGCAGTTGAAGTTGCGCTACGAGATTCTTGTCGACCTGGTTCTTATTCAGAATATCGATCGCGGTCTTGATCCGATCGCGCAACTGCGTAGCGCGGTTCAGGCGCTTCTGAATCTGGCCGATTCGCCATTTGCCAATTGCGGAACCTCTCCACGGATAACCTTCGTACAGACGAATGATTGGCGTGTTTAGGTTGTAGAGCAGCCCACTCAGCACAACTATGGTTGCGGTTACGGTAATCGTGAACCATTGCTTGTCGAGGGTTTGAAGACCGCTGACCAGCGGCACCGAGGTGGGAGTAATCGGCTGACCAAATACCAAGCCTAGAGTCACAAAGATGGCGACGGGCAGGACTGTTCCAAGGATCAGGTACTTTGTGAATTGTCCCGAAACCGCCGCAAGAATACCGGGCATTCAACCACCTCAAGGATAAGGTTCCAGCAAGAGTTTGGCGAGTTCCGTGCTTCCCGTGGCTCTGGCTTTTGGCGGGCAGCGGGCCTCAGTAACTAATGTCACCCACACTGCGGACCACAAACCACTATGCCGTTAATTATGCAGCAATTGAAGTTCGCCGATGCCATGTTCGTGGTGAAATGCATGGCATTCACTTTGAGAGGAACGTTTTTTTCTTGCAAGAAGTTGTTCACCATCTCACGCAGTTGTGGATGTATTTCCCTCACCATGGGAAGGTGTTTGTTGATCTCGGCATCTTGACGTGTCGCGCGTTTACTTGGTGTTTTCTTTGCTCGCTTCGGGGGGGCTTTTGTCATTTTTTTGCTCCTGACGGACTTGGGTTTACGTTTATACGAGCTGTGCCAATCTGGCTACCCTGCTTGTCAGCGAAGGTGACATCTATATTCGCCGCATCCTTTGTGGCCCATTTGGGAATCAGCACTGCAATTGACTTCCCATCCTTCGCCACATTGATGTCCAGTTTCGTATCAGAAATGGTTACCTCACCGACGCCCGAAAGAGCTGTTCCCGTGAATGACACCCAGACAGCATCGTGCTGAGTTAAGGGAGCGCTTTGATTCTTGTCCAGACTCGGTTTGGTCGTATCGCTGTCGTCCTTCGGAACGCTCACAGGATAAGTACCTTGCCAGAGAAGTTCGTTTTTAGCCGCATCCCCATATGCCTGCTGCAGCAAAAGGATTTTGGGCGGGCATGACTTTGGCTTTGAGTCCGCCTGCGTGGGCACAGGTTTTGGGGCATGCGGCGCAGCCTGCTTGGGCCCCGCGGCGTGCGCCGGAGGAGGAGGAACGGCCTTCGGCTTCGCGGTGGTTTCAGTGTCGGAGCAAGAGTAGGACTTGCCAATACTGATACGCGCGAGATTGTCGCTGGGAGTAAGTGGACAAAACACGTTCTCGTTCTTCGGGGGCGAATCCGGGCATTTGACGCTCATCTCGAGCGGTTTGTCATTCGCAACGAGAATGCGCCAGTTCTTGTTGCTGAAATTGTCTTTACCAGGTGGAACAAAGGGACCGTCTGCTTTTTGAAGCAGGTAGTCCACCCCTGCTCTCACTATCTGCAGCGTGTAAACCGAATTCGGATCGTAAACAAGCTGAGACGCGGACATGCCTCTGCGAAAAGGGAACCTGAGCATTGCCACGCCGGAGAGTTTAGGCATCATTGCTTCAGGCACCCTGCCAAAAACCCCTACACAATTTCCGGTCATCTGGAATCTGTTCATTTCCTCAGGCGTGAGTGGAGGAAACTGATAAGGTCCCGCAACAGGTGCACCGTTCAAAAAAAGAATGGGTTGACCGAACTTGTCCTCAACGAGCTCCGCAGGGTCAAGACATCCATGGTTTTCGAATTGGGGGACGATTGTGAGATCCACATACCCGCCAACGGCGGCGGGTCTCCGCACAGCCTCGATGATGCTTAATTGCGTCTTGCCAGCGGGGGCGGCCACTTCGAGCGGGGTTCCTGGACCGTAGCGTCCAAGAATGGCAGCATCGGAAACCAAAGCTGACATATCGGTCGTGATATCAAGAGCCTGGTCGGGAAGCAGGCGCAATCCATCCTGAGAAGTTGCAAGGATCCTGTCGCCCATTACGATTTTCGTGTCGCTGTAGAGATTCTGGCCTTTCACCGCAATGACTGCCTGTTTGTTTCCCACGGGATGCCAGGTCACCGAACGAACTGTCGGACCGAGGACATTGAGATACGAAGAGGTCAGCGGAACAGCTAAATCGTATCCGCTCACTTCAGTTTCGCCGCCCGGCGGGTAGGTGAGGCTGGTTCCCAAAGAGAGGACATGGCCAACCTTGGACCAGGGCCGGATCTCGTTGTCACTTGCGGTGGACAGCGAACCTGGATCGTACTTTCGCCAGTAGGCCTTTACGTCAACTGAGAAGTGCTCGAGTTTCCCGGATGGATCAGGCACATCTTCCTTGGGAAGAGAGACCACGGCAAACAATTGACGTGTACCTGGTGCAACCGATTTTCGTCCAAGCACAGGACGAAATGCCCATCCGAAGGTTATCTCGCCTGAGCGCGGGACAGACTGCCTTTGGAAGGAGATAGTGTCATTGTCGCGGAACATGTAATACGTCTGTCCGCGTCGACGCTCTGAATATCCAACAGTCACCATTTTTATGACCGCTGATCCTCCGAAGGCGTTCGACTTCGAGTTCAGGGCCACGGAGTTGTAGGTATGCTCCTGCGGCATGGCCGCGACGAGAGAAGGCTCCACGCCATCCGCACTGCACTCCTTCGCCTTCTTGCACCGCAATCTGATCTCGACTACCGCCGCCGCGTTCTCGGCATCACGCGGCGGATCTATCGTCACATTGAACCCAATCACAGCTTGAAGTCGCGGCTTCAACTCCGGGGTGAGCAATCGGTCCGAAAGCGACCGATCGAGCAGCATCTGGATATTAAAGATTTCGTAGGTGAGATCAACCTGCTCATTGAGCAGGTCCGACGCACTCATGCCGTATTGAAGATTTGTCAGCGCCGACGGAGTCGAGATTACATCCGGCACCGCGGGAGCCGAAGGGGTTATTCCCGGAGTCGTTGTCGTCTGCTTCGTGGAATCGGTGGTGGTGGGAATAGTGGCGGGAGGCGTCAGGTTGCTGGTAGTGTCATGTTCATTCTGCAAAGAGGGGGTCCCAGGGCCCTGTATCGTAAAAGCTCGTGATGTTTCCTGTATTCTCGAGCCCTGCACAGTACCAATCGCCTTTGACAGTGCAGTCTGATCGATGACATTGATTCCTGCCAGCTGACCCTTCAGCCGCTCCAGCATTAGGTTGAGAGTGCGATTGTCGAACGCTTTGGGTGCTCCTACGGCGATTCCCCGCGCCTCGATCTTCGGCGCAGCAGGCGGTTCAGTGGATGATGGCTGTGCCGCGGCTGGCTCTGATTCCTGGGCAGCCACAGCCGACGGGGCCGGGACCGCAGGGACCTGAATCGGTGCCGGTGGTTGCGTGGCTGCCCCAGGTTGCTGAGCCACAGCAGTTGCCTGCGTCTGCGGAGTGGCTTTTCGCGAGTCAGCCGCATAGCCGAATGAAAAGAGGAAAATACAAACAAAAAGAAGACGAAGGCCGAGAGCGCGATGCATGATTACTCCGATACGCTGATCCGGGGCGCAGATGGCGACACACTGTATCACAGTTTCATCTCCTCACAACGGTAAGCTACCGGAGTTTACAAATTCCGCAATTAGTTACTGCGTGGCCACTTTACTCAGATCTTGCCTTCTATTATCCGGAGCTGGGTTCTATTCCGTTTTCGTAAACAGCGGACGTTTGATAGGTAACTGTTAAAAAAGGCGCCGACGTTTTGGCACTACGACGTCTTGCGCGTACTCGATTATCTGTGGAATGCAGGAATCAAACCCAAGAGCCGCGTCAGCGACGCCATCGAAACCGTGATTGAGCTCCGCCACCAAAACGGGCCTGCCCGCTCAACCTCCTTCATTTCGAACATATTCCATTGGAGATGGAGACCAGTGTAGGCAGCCATGCGTTTTAGCTTGGGTTTCTTTCCACCGGTAAAATAATGCCAGCCGTAACAAGGCACGTCGGTTGCTCCTTTTGGAAGGCGCACCCATACGTAGAGGGACCAGAGAGGGACTTGGTGAGAGTCGCGACCTTCAACATTAACAACATCAATAAGCGGCTTGATAACCTCTTGGCTTGGTTAGCCAAAGCTGAGCCGGACGTGGTGAGTCTCCAAGAGCTCAAAGCGGAGCAGGGAGCCTTTCCTGTGAATGCCCTTCGAACTCTCGGATACGAAGCAGTCTGGCAAGGGGAGCGTTCCTGGAACGGCGTGGCCATTCTCGCGCGAAACCACGCTCCCGTATTGACCTTCACAAGCTTGCCGGGAAATCCTGAAGATCATCAAGCTCGTTACATTGAAGCGGCTGTCCAGGGAGTCCTCATCACTTCTATCTACCTCCCCAATGGGAACCCGCAGCCTGGACCGAAATTCAACTACAAGTTGGCCTGGTTTGAGCGCCTCATTGTCCATGCCGCCGAACTCATGGCGAGCGGCGCCCCCGTGGTGCTGGCCGGTGACTACAATGTCGTGCCGACACCGCAGGACATCTATCCGACTCGATCGTTGGATAACAACGCGTTGATCCAGCCCCAAAGTCGCCAAGCCTTTGCGCGTTTGCTGGCTCAAGGATGGACCGACGCGATGCGGAAACTACATCCGGACGGGCCGCTCTGGACATTCTGGGATTACAAATTTGAACGGTGGCAGAAGGACAAAGGCATGCGACTCGATCACTTTCTGCTCTCGCCGAAAGTGTCAGACCGGCTCGTGGACGGTGGCGTAGACCGTTGGGTGCGTGGGCAGGTAAACGCCAGCGACCATGCGCCAACATGGATAACGCTCGATCTTTAGGCCAAAGCTGCGTAAATCTTCAAGTTGCATTCCTGCAGACCCAACTGGGATTCAAGAAGCAACAATTAAATGTGAGGGCGGCCCGGCCGGAACCGCCCGTCGCTAGAACGACTGGGAGAATCGAGTCTCCAGGAATTCTCCCAGCTTCGCGGTTGCCTTGAACTGCGGGATCGGGTCCAGTTCCTTGAATGCCGAGGTGAAGGCATTCGACAGGCTCCAGATTGTCCTGGGCTGGAACTCCTCATACTTCGGCTCGAAGTAGAGGTCATGCACGCTGCGGGCAAGATGTTTCGGAGCTTCCAGTTTGCCCTCTACAAATGCTTCGTAGATGGCCACCTTGGCAGTGACGTCCGTCAGTTCGCTCCTTTGCCAGGTTTCCACCTGCTTTCTCATGGGCTCGAAATTCCGCTGCATCCGGTCGACGCCAACCGAGATGCAATCAATCAGTGAGAACGACTTCGAGTGTTTTGCGAGCACCGGGGTGAAGTCCCCCGCGAACGCCATGTTCGAACATACGAACACGCGATAGCCGCAGGTCATCGCCAGACGCATGCTCTTGTCATGGGAGTTGCGAAGACCGATGGAGAAGCGGCATCCTTCCATCTCGGTTTCGAGATCGAGGACACCGAATGCCTTCATGCCATCCGGTGACACCGCGTACTCGTCGTGGACGACTCCGATGTGACGAAACCCGAGAGTCTCGACCAAGGCTTGCACGATCTCGTGGTGTGGGATCGGACGGTGTGTTTCCGTTGCCGGTGGTGTCGGCACCAGAGTGAGTTCTTCGCGGCCAATCGTCCGGCCGCTATAGCCGATGAGCGTACTTGTTTCTGACATACTACTTTCCTCCTTGTTGATTTGAAATAAGACTCCAGAAAGCTGAGAGAGAACGCGGCCTGCCGCGATGGACGCAGCCGTGTTCGCGGGTAAGACGTTGCAGTGGAGATTGAAACGAGTTCCAGGTGCGGCATGGCCGGACCCTAAAGGCCGCGCTCACGCCTTGACCTGCCGTCGTGAATTGTTAAACTTGAAGTTGAGCTCGTTTCCCAACCCAAGGACGGTTCGCAACGGTACTCGAATCAGTTGCGAGATTCCGTTCACCCTCTCCGGCCTGGATCCAACTCATCCATTTTCCGAGCCATCATTGACACTCCTCGTGAATCCACAGGGGTGTGCCGCCCGGTTCCATCGTCCACTGGAAATTGGGGGCCCAGTCCGGATGGAGGATCTTCCGGCGGGAATTAGCGTCACTGCGCGGGTAGTGAATTGCATCCCGATTGAGAAGTTCTGGCTACTAGAATTGGCGCTGGATGACCCAGCGAATGTATGGGGCATAACTTCGCCGCCTGAGGACTGGACGTGGTAGGGGTCGACTCGTATCTGCCCTCTGCACTTCATCAACTGAAACCGAATAGCGACGCCTGTTCCGGGACCGCCGCCTTCCCACGCGGCCTTCTGCCCGACAGCGACCCCGGTCGTTGCCCGAAGATCAAGACCGAATCTCCTGCGATGGCCTCTTCGACAAGCGCCGCAGGGTCAGGCTGAACGCCGGGCAAGACAGCAGGCGCTTCGAGCAGGGAGACATCTCCGTCTGAACGGGAAGTTGCGGGAAACAGTTTCTGGTGTTCCGCGTTGAGGGACTTCCAGACAGCATCGGCTGTTTCTCCGATTCCGTTCCTTTCGACCAGTTCCCGTGCCATCGCCGAGAGCATGTCATCGTCTTCGTCGATGTTTTGTAATCCCTCGCCGGCGAACTTGCCCTCCATGGTCAGGGCCACGAGAAGCTTCTTGCCCATGAGGCGCAGACAGGCGGTCTGCATGGTGCCTTCGTAGCAAAGAAACTTCACCCGCACTGGGCGCCTTTGTCCGATGCGCCAAGACCTGCGGCTGGCCTGGCGCAAAGTGTGCAGCGAGTATCCGGATTCGTAGAAGAGGATGGTCGGGAAGTCCAGGAGATCGAGCCCGGTTTCGACCAGCTTGGGATGGGAGATTACGACCTGAACCCCTTCTTTGATTTGTCGGGCATACCAGGTTTCGCGCTTCGACGTATCCACGCTCGCCCGTAGAACTGCCGTGCGGATGCCTTCGTTGGTCAGAATCTTGTGCAGGCGGGCCGTGACGTCATGCTTTTGCGTGTAGACGGCGAACACCTGGCAGCGGCGGCCTTCGC
>JGI12635J15846_10006288_pt1 | contig 10195 bp, 8 predicted proteins | sample BlaSpr_A8_OM2_M2_FD_15846 | JGI IMG/M metagenome (IMG submission 15846)
AACCCGCGCATTCTGGCCGGGCGGAGACTGACTGGTTCCCGGCCGGGCAGCTCCATAGGGACCGTCTCAAAGCAAGGTTTAATCTCCGGTTTTTACTGTGCTTTTACCCAAGATTTGAACCGAACCTTGATTCGTGCCGTCCTATGGTATGAGCACAAGCGGCATGGCACTTTCCGGTTGTGCACTGCCCAATTATGGTGCACCGCACAAGGAACAGGCGGTCAATTCACAACTTTTACTCTTCCCGTCACGGAGGCGTGACGTATATCCTTAACAAGGGACCGAAGAGTCCCGGACACTGGAACAGGGCCCCTCAAGGGGACGGCGTTACCCGAGGACAAACATGAAGCGTGGAATTGCCATTCTGCTTTCGCTTTGCCTGCTTGTGACGGTTGGATACTTCACCGCGAGCAAATGGGCGATCCGGCACGAGACCATCACCTTCCATGACGCGACCCGCGGCAACCGCCCGGTCGCCGTCGACGTCGCTGTCCGGTGGGATAAGGAAATGCAGGCCAATGCCGGCATGAACACGCTCCCGGTCGCGATCCTCAATCACGGCAACACCGTCAAATTCACCGAATATTCGTTCCTCGCAAACGCCTTCGCCGCCCGCGGCTATCTGGTCGTGAGCATCCAGCATGATCTGCCGACCGATCCGCCGATGGTGACCAAGGTCGGTGAGCTCTATGTCGGCCGTCTGCCGCAGTATCAGCGCGACATTGCCAACATCAAGTTTGCGATCGAGGAAATGCAGAAGGTCCAGGCGAACGCGGACTACGACCACCTGACCATGGTGGGACACTCGATGGGCGCCGACGTCTCGCTGTACTTCGCCAAGCTTTATCCAGACCACATCAAGAAGGTCGTGACGCTCGACAATCTGCGGGTGCCGTTTATGACCGACGGCCGGTTCAAGATCCTGTCGTTCCGCTCCAAGGATCCGGTGTTCAAGACTGACCCCGGGGTCATTCCATCGGACGATGTCTGCGAGAAGGCCGGCATTACCGTCGTCCGCACCGGCTTCCAGCACAACGACATGCGCGATACCGGTCCTGACGAGGCGAAGGCATCGATCCAGGGCATGCTCGACAAATTCCTCGATGATGACAGCCCGCTCAAGCCGGTCGAGACAACCACGCCCGTGATGACCGATGCCGGCCCGGTTGCGCCTTATGCTCCGGTTACCGCGGCGCGGAACTGACCATCGGCCCCGTTCTCCGCTGACCAAGGCTTCGACCGTTCTCCGCTGGCGCCGCGCCCGCGCCTGTCGCGTGCATTGACCGTACCCCAATCACCGCCCACATAGAGCTTGCGGCAATTTTGTCTGCGAGCGCTGATGCCCGGCGAACCGACCAAGCCAAAATCTCGGGGCGAAGTTTCGCCAGCGCAAAAGGCCGCGTCCGGCAAAACCGGTTCGCTGCCCGAGACAAAATCGTCGGCTTCGGAAGACATCGCCGCCTTCGTCGCCAAGGCCCGCGCGATGTCGCCGCATGCTCCCGGCGCCAGGGGCCGGCTGGTGTTCGCGCTCGATGCCACCATGAGCCGGCAGCCGACCTGGGATATGGCCTGTGCGCTGCAGGCCGACATGTTTCGCGAGGCGGCTTCGCTGGGCAGTCTCGACATCCGCCTCGTCTATTATCGCGGCCTCAGCGAATGCCGCGCCTCCGGGTGGATTTCCGACAGCGCGCAACTGGCAAAGCTGATGAGCAAGATCGATTGCCGCGGCGGCAACACCCAGATCGGCAAGGTCTTGTCGGAAGCCCGCCGCGAGGCTGTCGCCTCCGCGGTGCGCGCCGTGGTGTTCGTCGGCGACGCCATGGAGGAGAAGGTCGACGAGCTCTGCGTCAAGGCCGGCGAACTCGGGCTGCTCAAAGTACCGGTGTTCATGTTTCAGGAAGGCCATGACGATACCGCTGAGCAGGCGTTCCGCGAGATCGCGCGCCTGACTGGCGGCTCGTGGTGCAGGTTCGATCCGGGCGCAGCGNCCCAATTGCGCGAGCTGTTGCGCGCCGCCGCCGCCTATGCCGCCGGCGGCCGTGAGGCGTTGCTGCGGTTGTCGAAATCCGGCTCTGGCGCGGCCAAGCTGCTTGGCCAGATGAAGTGATTGCGAAAAACGCCAAGCCGCCGGGGATCACCCCGTCGTTGCCGCTTTCGCCACAGCGTTGAGGGCCGCCGTCATGACGCTGACCGGCGTTTCCGTGCCGCTGAGCCCGTGCCGTTTCACGAGCCAAGCCGGATCATTATACGACAGCCACGTCTTGCCGGATTCATCCTGCCAGACCAGCACTTTCAGCGGCAGGTCAATTCCGATGGTCTGCGCCGCATGCATCAAAGGCGTACCGGCCTTGGCGTTGCCAAAAACCAAAACCTCGGTCGGCTGCAGCGACAGTCCAACCGCCGCCGCACCAGCGGCATGATCGATCCGGGCAAACACCATCATGCCCTTGGCCTTCACCTCGGCCTCGAGCCTGTCCATGGTATCTTTCGGCCCGTAGCTGCTTGGGATGGTTGTCAGTCCGTCTGCCGCCATCGCGCACTCCATGACTGTCCGCTGCGATCAGATCGAAGATTAATGAACCCCTGTTGACAACGCCATGCGGGTTTTTGCTTCGGGCGCCTTTTCGGCGGCGGGGAGCGGCATGCTTTTTACCGCCGATCCCACTATATAGAGGTCATGCCTACTCTGATCGTCGGCGTGGTCGCCGTCATTGTTCTTTATTTGCTGCTGCAGATGTTTCGCGCGGCCAATCCGGTCGTGCTGGCGCGCGCCATCAAGATCGGCGGCGGCATCGTCGCGCTCGCGGTTGCAGCCTTTACCGGCCTCAAGGGCGAGCTTGCGGTGGCCGTGCCGCTCGGCATCTTCGGCGCCGGGCTATTGGGCTGGTCGCCGTTCGGGGCTTCAGGTTTCAATATCGGCGGGATGTTTGGAGGTGGCGCACAGCGCTCGCCGGGAAAGACCTCCCGGGTGCGCTCGGAGTTCCTCGATATGGTCCTCGATCACGACAGCGGTGAGCTCCGCGGCCAGATCGTGGCCGGGCCCCATGCCGGCCGTTTCCTCGGAGAGTTCGACCTGTCGCAATTGACCGCGATGATCTCGGGTTTCGATACCGAGAGCGTGTCGTTACTTGAAAGCTATCTGGACCGCCGGTTTCCCGCCTGGCGTCAGGACGCGCAAGGTAACGCGGCAGGGGGGCAGCGCCGCCCGGCGCCGAGCGGCAAAATGACGGACGAGGAGGCCTATCAGATCCTTGGCCTGCAGCCGGGGGCGGGGCGCGACGAGATCGGAAGGGCGCACCGCGCGCTCATGAAGAAACTGCATCCCGACCAGGGGGGGTCGACGTACCTCGCCGCCCGTGTAAACGAGGCTAAGGATACTCTGCTTCGCACGCATCACAGCTAACTCCGGCAACGCCACTAAACGCCACGAACCCGCGAGTTGCTGCTGTCTTGTTCTCCGGCCGACGCCCCTTTGCCGCCCACCGTTGTCCGGCGTGGTCGATCGCTGATTTCAGTTCTAGCCCTTAAACCTTGACGAGAAGTTTTCGGGACGCGGATTTGCTGTGCCGCGACGAACGCGCTTGGTCCGGAATACAGAAATCGTAGGGTGGGCAGAGCGAAGCGTGCCCACCATGGCGCCACTCACGAACATGGTGGGCACGGCGCAAGAGCGCCTTTGCCCACCCTACGATTTCGGATGAATCAGTTCCTAACGGTGATGCAGGAGATGTCGGAATGCTTCAACGTTCGGCATACCGCTTCGGCCTGATCGTGATCGAGGCCGGCGAAGCGGGCCCGGAACAGTTTGCGGTCGCCTTTGGCGACGACCGGTTCGGTGAACGGATCGGCCTTCGCAAGCAGGCCGTGGGCCTGATTGCGCGCCGCGTCGATGCGCTGCAGCGCTTCGCTTTCGCTTTCCAGCGCGCCGACCTGAACGATCCATCCATTGTGGACGGCACCCGGCTTGGTCGCGCCGATTTGGGAGACGGGCTGCGGCTGCGGTGTTTGGGGGCGGGGAGTGGGGTCGGCGTAGGCCAGCGCCTGCGAGGGAGAAGCCGATGGTAGGCTCGATGCCGGAAGCACGCCGAGGATACCGTTTCCGGTGCCGTGGTTCGCGGGCTGGGGCGGCAGTTCGGTTCTGGCAAGTTCAGGCTTGGCTTCGGTCTTGTTCGTCTCCGGCTTGTTCGTCTCAGCTATGGCTACCACCGCGCTTGAAGTCTCCGGCACTTCCGCCCGTGCCGGCGGTATCGCGCTGGTGATCGGGGGCGCCGGCTGCGCCGCAGCGGCGGATGCCAGTTTTATCTGTCCGGCCTTGACCTGCACGGTCCTGACCTTGACCGGCTTCATCGGTTCGGACGAGCCGGGGATGGCGGCGATCGCCTGGGTCTGGATTACCCCGGAAGTCAGTGGGGCGGGCTCGGGTTTTGCCTGCGGCGGCGGTACCGCCGCTGTGGCTTCGGCGATGACCGATCGGAACGCCGGTGCGCGCGGTGCCCGGATGGGCTCAGGGGACGCGGAAGCGACCTCCGGGGCGTTGCGCGGCGCGGCGTCGGCATCCGCCTCGTCTGTATTGGCGTCGGCAGGATTGCGTTCGGTGATCGCAGCAGCGGTGCGCGTGGTCGCGGCTTTTTGCAGATTTTCGGCCAGCAGATTGCGCATGATGGCATCGCGCGAACCGCCGCTGCGGCCTCCCATGACAACGCCGACCAGGTGCCGGTTGCCGCGCCGCATCGAAGTGACAAGATTGAAGCCCGATGCGCGGGTGTAGCCGGTCTTGATGCCGTCGACGCCCTCGACGCTGCCGAGCAGATGATTGTGGTTGCGGATCGATTGGCCGTGATAGTTGAACGCCTCGGTCGAGAAGTAACGGTAGTAGCGCGGGAAACGGTCCTGGATGGCGCGGCCGAGCGTCGATTGATCGCGCGCGGTGGTTACCTGGTCGTCGTCGGGCAGGCCGGATGCATTGCGGTAAACCGTCTTGGTCATGCCGAGCGCGCGCGCCTTGCGCGTCATCATCTTGGCGAAATCGTCCTCACTGCCGCCAATCGCTTCCGCGATCACGACGGCGGCGTCGTTGGCGGAACGCGTCACCAGGCCCTTGATGGCGTCTTCGACTTTGATGGTTTGACCCGGGCGCAGCCCGAGCTTGGTGGGCGCCTGTTCTGAAGCGCGCTCGGAGACTTCCATCTCGGTGTCGAGCTTCATCTTGCCGGCGTCGAGGCGCTCGAACAGCAGATAAAGCGTCATGATCTTGGTCAGCGAAGCTGGGTGGCGGCTGCCGTCGGGATTGTTGGCCGACAGTGTTGCGCCGGAATTGCCGTCGACGATGATGGAGGAGAACGCGGGGCTATAGCTCTCCTGCGCTTCATGGTGATGGACGTGGTGGGCAATGTGCCGATGGTGATAGCGGCGCGCATCGGCGCTACCGGTGGTGAAGATGACCGCTGATGTGATCGTGACCAGCCCGAAAACGCCAGCTCGCAACACACGCGAGGAAGCCAAGGTTGTACGAAGCATAGACTTCCCCGTCCCCAATTTCTGTATTTGATCACCGGTTCGTGAGGCTAAATTATGCCCAACGGCCGGCGACATTTCCCTGCTCAAACCGTCCGGCCTTTCCGGAGCTTCCCGGCGGCGTGGCAATTTGGGCCGCTATTCTAGCTAAGAGACTGTACGCGAACGTTTTTCGGGTGCCCGCCCGGAGCGCAAGCAGGCTGGGAATCAGGTTAGGGGGCTGGAGTTTCCAAAAAGTTAAGGAACCCTTGCGCAGTCCCCCGGTGTTTGCCGCAAATTGCGTTTCGCTTGTTTGCGTGAACAATTTGTGCATTGCACAAGAATCTTGACTTTTTTGTGCGTCGCAGTAACACTTGAAATGTCAGGAGGGCCGCGACCTCCGGGCAGATCCATCGCACATCCAGTCCGGAAAGGACGCCATGATGATCAAGGTTGAAGACATTCAGCAGTACGGCAAGGAACACCTCGAGACCTGCGTGGCTTCCGCAGCCACCGTTCAGACCGGCCTCCAGGCCATCGCCAGCGCTTATGGCGATTACACCAAGAAGTCGTTCGAAGACACCAAGTCATTCGTCGAAAAACTCTCCACCGCGAAGTCGCTGGACAAGGCGCTCGAGCTGCAGACCGATTTCGCGAAGTCCGCCTACGAGAGTTTCGTCGCCGACGCGCAGAAGATCGCTGGGCTCTATAGCGATCTCGCCAAGCAGACCTTCAAGCCGGTGGAAAGCCTGGTCTCGAAGTTCACGCCGGCGGCTGCCGCGTAAATAACTTTTTTGCTGTTTTCGAATGTCAAAAGCCCGGTCATCTGGCCGGGCTTTTTTCTTGTGCATTTGGAGAGATGATCGCGCAAGCGCGGACAAGAGCCGCGCGGAAAATCCGGGCGGCCTAAACCGCCTGTGGCTTTGCTTTGTCAAATCCAACAGAATTGATTAACCTCAGGCCGATTGCCGAGCCTGGAATCGGGCCCGCCGCGGGTCGCATAGCCGACCGAAATTTGCGCGCTTGCGGCGAGCCGGAGCTGGACCCATATTCTAGCCTGATCGATCCGGCTGATGGGTCGGGCCGGGAGCGGCGATCCGGAATGCGTGCCTGGGAACTTTAGATGGCTCCGGCAGGAGAACATCGCCCGGTCATTTTCCGGTTTCCCGTGGGGACTTCGAACGCCTGTGCCATGCTGCAACTAACCTCCAGACCTAATTCGTCCGCGTCGCCAGTCTTCGCCGCATCTGCTCCGGGAATGGGCAATGATGAGAACCGCTCCGGGGGGACCAGCGGGCCGGCGACGTCCGTCATCACCAAGGTCAAGCCGAAGACCAAGCGCCCGAACCTCTATCGTGTGCTGATATTGAACGACGACTACACGCCGATGGAATTTGTCGTTCACGTCTTGGAGAAATTCTTCCAGAAGGATGTCGAGGCCGCGACCAAGATCATGCTGCACGTCCACCATCATGGAATAGGCGAGTGCGGGATATTCACCTACGAGATCGCCGAGACCAAGGTGACACAGGTGATGGATTTTGCGCGCAAGCATCAGCATCCCCTGCAATGCGTGATGGAAAAGAAGTAGCGCCGCGCGAAATCCGCCAAAACAGGAACGGGTTTTGCATCAAGCTTACCTGAAGAGGCTGACCGGAAGAAGCTTGCGGCAAGCATCGGGAAGAAATGCGACCGATCGGCCAGGCAAACGCCGTTCGCGGATAGCCGACCGTATTTCCCCGGATGTCGTAGAATTGAGCGTAAACGTTTGGCCGGAACCGGTCTTCCGCCACGATCGAGTGTAACTATATGACAAAGGTTGTTGTTGCCTGATCGGGCAACGGCGATCATGATGGCCTGGGGGCCATAGAGGACGCGAATGCCGACTTTTTCCCAAAGCCTAGAACAATCCCTGCATCGTGCGCTGGCGATTGCAAACGAGCGTCATCATCAATATGCGACGCTTGAACACCTTCTGCTTTCGCTGATCGATGACTCGGATGCGGCAGCCGTCATGCGCGCCTGCAGCGTCGATCTCGACAAGCTGCGCACCAGTCTGGTCAACTATCTCGAGACCGAATTCGAAAATCTCGTCACCGATGGCGCCGACGACGCCAAGCCGACCGCGGGCTTCCAGCGCGTGATCCAGCGCGCGGTGATCCACGTCCAGTCGTCGGGACGCGAAGAGGTCACCGGTGCCAACGTGTTGATCGCGATCTTCGCGGAGCGCGAAAGTCATGCCGCCTATTTCCTGCAGGAGCAGGACATGACGCGCTATGACGCGGTGAACTACATCAGCCATGGCATCGCCAAGCGGCCTGGCGTGTCGGAAGCGCGGCCTGTGCGCGGCGTCGACGAAGAGACCGAGACCAAAGGCAACGAGGACGCCAAGAAGAAGGGCGAGGCGCTGGAGACCTACTGCGTCAACCTCAACAAGAAGGCGCGCGACGGCAAGATCGATCCGGTGATCGGACGGAATTCCGAGATCAATCGCGCCATCCAGGTGCTGTGCCGCCGGCAGAAGAACAATCCGCTGTTCGTCGGCGAAGCCGGTGTCGGCAAGACCGCGATCGCGGAGGGCCTCGCCAAACGCATCGTCGACAGCGAAGTGCCGGAAGTGTTGGCGGCGGCCACCGTGTTCTCGCTCGACATGGGAACCTTGCTCGCAGGCACCCGCTATCGGGGCGATTTCGAGGAGAGGCTGAAACAGGTTCTCAAGGAACTCGAGGCGCACCCGAACGCTATCCTGTTCATCGATGAAATTCACACCGTGATCGGCGCCGGCGCCACCTCCGGCGGCGCGATGGACGCGTCCAATCTGTTAAAGCCGGCGCTGGCATCGGGCACCATCCGTTGCATGGGCTCGACCACCTACAAGGAATATCGCCAGCACTTCGAAAAGGATCGCGCGCTGGTGCGTCGGTTCCAGAAGATCGACATCAACGAGCCGACGGTCGAGGATGCCATCGCGATCCTCAAGGGCCTAAAACCCTATTTCGAGGACTATCACCGGCTGAAATATACCAACGAGGCGATCGAAGCCGCGGTTCAGCTGTCGTCGCGTTACATCCACGATCGCAAATTGCCGGATAAGGCGATCGACGTGATCGACGAATCCGGCGCCGCCCAGATGCTGGTCTCGGAGAACAAGCGCAAGAAGATCATCGGCATCAAGGAAATCGAGACCACGATCGCGACCATGGCACGGATTCCGCCCAAGAGCGTTTCCAAGGACGATGCCGAGGTCTTGAAACATCTCGAAACGACGCTCAAGCGCGTGGTGTTCGGGCAGGACAAGGCGATCGAGGCGCTGTCGGCTTCGATCAAGCTGTCGCGCGCAGGCCTTCGCGAACCCGAGAAGCCGATCGGCAGCTATCTGTTTTCGGGCCCGACCGGCGTCGGCAAGACCGAGGTGGCAAAGCAGCTCGCCGCTTCGCTCGGCGTCGAACTGATTAGATTTGACATGTCGGAATATATGGAGCGGCACACCGTGTCGCGCCTGATCGGCGCGCCTCCGGGCTATGTCGGCTTCGACCAGGGCGGGCTGCTGACCGACGGCGTCGACCAGCATCCGCACTGCGTGGTCTTGCTCGACGAAATCGAGAAGGCGCATCCGGATCTCTACAATGTGCTGCTGCAGATCATGGATCACGGCAGGCTGACCGACCACAACGGCAAGCAAGTCAATTTCCGCAACGTCATCCTGATCATGACCACCAATGCCGGCGCGGCCGATCTGGCGCGCCAGGCGTTCGGCTTTACGCGCAACAAGCGGGAAGGTGACGATCACGAAGCGATCAACCGCCAGTTCGCGCCCGAATTCCGCAACCGGTTGGATGCCATCGTCTCGTTCGCACATCTCAACGCCGACGTGATCGGCATGGTGGTGGAAAAATTCGTGCTGCAGCTCGAGGCGCAGCTTGCCGACCGCGACGTGACCATCGAATTGTCGGAACCGGCCAAGGCTTGGCTGATCCAGCATGGCTATGACGAGCAGATGGGCGCGCGGCCGATGGCTCGCGTGATCCAGGAGCACATCAAGAAGCCGCTGGCCGACGAGGTCTTGTTCGGGAAGCTGAAGGGCGGCGGCCATGTTCGCGTCGTGCTGGTAAAGGACGAGGCGGCGACTGAAGCCGACAAGGAGAAGATCGGCTTCGAATATGTCGAGGGGCCGGTGACGCCGAAGCCGGAGAAATTGCCCGGCGCGCGCAAGCGAACCATGCCGCGCAAGCCGAGACCGGGCGGTCCCAGTGGTCCCAGCGGCGGCGGCTCAAAGGGCCCGGCCTCACGAGGTCCGCTGGTCAAGGTGTGAGCGACTGATATTGTCGACGAAAAAGCCGGCGCGTCATAGGACCGCCGGCTTTTTTCACGCAGATCGAAGCGCTGCGATGCCGGTCGTCAGTTCTTGACCCAGGCGGAAAGCGTCGGTTTCGAGATCGTGCTGGATCGAGACGACCATGTAACCGCGGGCGGCGAAAACATTGGCGAGAAACGAGTATTCGGTATGCTTGACGGTGTTGCCATGGCTGAGGATGGCGACCGGCAGCACGATCATGTCGGCCGTTGCCTCGAATTCCCGGTCGCGCCGGACCGCGATGTCGACGGCGATAGCGCGATCGGAGCGTAGCGGATCATAAAAGGTCAAAGTTTTGTGATAGATCGCCCACTTGCTGGCGCTGAAATAGGCGATGCCCACCAGCGC
>JGI12635J15846_10006292_pt1 | contig 10192 bp, 10 predicted proteins | sample BlaSpr_A8_OM2_M2_FD_15846 | JGI IMG/M metagenome (IMG submission 15846)
CGATCCGCGCGGCTTGCGGCTCGACATGCGCCGCACGCTGCGCGGCAGCCTTCGCACCGGCGGCGACATCATCGATATCCATCGGCTCGGGCGGATCGACAAGCCGGCGCCGATCGTGGCGCTGCTCGATATTTCGGGGTCGATGAGCGAATATACGCGGCTGTTCCTGCACTTCCTCCATGCCATCACCGATGCCCGCAAGCGGGTGTCGGTGTTTCTGTTCGGCACGCGGCTGACCAATGTGACGCGCAGCTTACGGGCGCGGGATCCCGACGAGGCGCTCGCTAGCTGTTCGTCGTCGGTCGAGGATTGGGCCGGCGGCACACGCATTGCCACCTCGCTGCATACGTTCAACAAATTGTGGGGCCGGCGCGTATTGGGCCAGGGCGCCATCGTGCTCCTGATCTCCGATGGGCTGGAGCGGGAGGCGGACGCAAAGCTGGAGTTCGAGATGGACCGGCTGCACAGGTCGTGCCGTCGCCTGATCTGGCTCAACCCGCTGTTACGTTACGGGGGCTTCGAGGCCAAGGCGCAGGGCATCAAAATGATGCTGCCGCACGTTGACGAATTCCGCCCGGTACATAATTTGAGTTCAATCCAGGGGCTGATCGAAGCTCTTTCCTCGGTGCCGCTGCCGCCGCACCACCGCAGCCTGATCCGCTCCGCAGCCTGAAAAGAGGTTTCCATGCTCAATCGCGACGAAGACATTTTGAAAGCGGCTGAGGACTGGCAGAAGGCCGGTCACGGAGTGGCGCTGGCCACCGTGGTCGAAACCTGGGGCTCGGCCCCGCGGCCGGCGGGCTCGAGCCTCGTGATCAATGATGACGGCACGTTCTTGGGCTCGGTGTCCGGCGGCTGCGTCGAAGGTGCGGTCGTCACCGAAGCGCTGGACGTGATCGCGAGCGGCCAGCCCAAAATGCTGGAATTTGGCGTTGCCGACGAGACCGCCTGGAATGTCGGGCTGTCCTGCGGCGGCACCATCCGGGTGTTTGTCGAGAAGGTTGGCCAGTCGTGAAGCTCGAAACGCTAAAAGAGCTCAATGCCGAGCGCGCTGCGCGCCGGCCGGTGATCCTGGTCACCGATACCGAAAATGGTCAGCAGCGGCTGGTCAAGGTTGCCGATTTTGTCACGGACCCCCTGCGCGCTGAACTGACAAAGCAGTTGCGGATGGGCAAGAGCGGCATGATCGAAGCCGGCGGCAAGAACCTGTTTCTCAATGTCTATGCGCCGACCGCCAAGCTCGTGATCGTCGGCGCGGTCCATATCAGCCAGGCTTTGGCACCGCTGGCGCGCTCACTCGACTATGACGTGACCGTGGTCGATCCGCGCACCGCGTTTGCGAGCCCGGAGCGGTTTCCCGATGTGCCGCTGATCGCCGAATGGCCCGACGTGGCGCTGCCGCCACTCAACATCGATCACTACACGGCGTTCGTGGCGCTGACCCATGATCCCAAGATCGACGATCCAGCGCTGCTGCACGCGTTTGAACACGACTGCTTCTATATCGGCGCGCTCGGCTCGCGAAAGACCCACGCCAAGCGCGGCGAGCGCCTCCGGGCGCAGGGCGCGAAAGACTCCGACATCGCCCGCATCCACGCCCCGATTGGCCTAGCGATCGGCGCGGTCTCGCCATCCGAGATCGCGGTCGCGATCATGGCCGAGATCACCGCGCAGCTGCGGCTGCCGGCGAAAGAAAAAGAAGCCGCGGCATGAAGTTCGGTCCTGCCAGTCCGATCGAGGCGATCGGCGGCGTCACGGTTCATACGCTGCGTCAGGGGTCGCTGGTGCTGAAAAAAGGCACCACCATCGGTCACGCCGAAGTCGAGGCGTTGACGCGGGCAGGCGTCAAGGAAATCGTCGTGGTGCGGCTGGAGGAGGGGGACGTCTCCGAAGACGTCGCCGCTGCCTCTATCGCGCAAGCCGTCGCCGGCGGTGGCGTCAACGTCGAGCGCGCGTTTACCGGCCGGGCCAATCTGTTTGCCGCGAGAGCCGGCGTGCTGGTGGTGGACCGCGCCAAGATCGACCGCATCAACGGCGTCGATGAGGCCATCACCTTCGCGACGCTGGCCGCCTACAAGCCGGTGGTCGAAGGCGAAATGATCGCAACCGTAAAGATCATTCCGTTCGGCGTCGAAGCCAAACTGGGCGAGGCGGCGGTTGAAGCCGCGAGCGGCGGCGCGCTGCGGATCGCACCCTATGTCATCAAACGGGTCGGTATCGTCTCGACCTTGCTGCCTGGGCTTTCGCCGAAAGTGGTGGAGAAGACCTTGCGGGTGACCGCTGAGCGGCTGGCCCCCGCCGGTGCCGCCATCCTGGCCGAGCGCCGCGTGCCGCATGACGAAAGGGCGCTCAAAACCGCGATCAAGGAATTGCTTGGGCTCGGCGCGGAGCTCGTGATCGTGTTCGGCGCTTCCGCGATTGCCGACCGGCGCGACGTGATACCGGCGGCGATCACGGGTATCGGCGGCGCCATCGAGCATTTTGGCATGCCGGTCGATCCCGGCAACCTGTTGCTGATCGGCAGCGCCGAGGGCGTGCCGGTGCTGGGTGCGCCGGGCTGCGCGCGCTCGCCGGTCGAGAATGGGTTTGACTGGGTGCTGATGCGTCTGCTCGCGGGCCTCGAGGTCACGCGGACTGAGTTGATGAGCATGGGCGTGGGCGGGCTGTTGATGGAAATCGTGACGCGGCCGCAGCCGCGCGAGAGTCTCGTTGCCGACAGCAACCGAAACGTAGCCGCGGTCATTCTCGCAGCCGGGCGATCGACCCGGATGGGAGGTCCCAACAAGCTGTTGGCCGAACTCGGCGGCAAGCCGCTGGTGCGGATCGTGACCGAGCAGGCGCTGGCCTCAAAAGCGACGAACGTCATTGTGGTGACCGGGCATCAGGCCGAACAGGTCGAGAAGGTATTGCAGGGCCTGAAGGTAAAATTCGTGCGCAACCCGCATTTCGCCAATGGCCTTGCGAGTTCCGTGCGCGCCGGCATTTCGGCGGTACCTGAAAATGCCGACGGCGCGGTGATTTGCCTGGGGGACATGCCGCTGATCGATGCACATTTGATCGACCGCTTGATCGAAGCGTTCACGCCGCAGCGTGGCAATCTGATCGCGGTGCCCGTCAGCGACAACAGGCGCGGCAATCCGGTGTTGTGGTCGCGCCGCTTCTTCAACGAATTGATGACGCTCGACGGCGATATCGGCGCCCGCCATCTGATCGCGCGGCACAGCGAGGCGGTGGCGGAAGTCCCGGTCGACGGCCACGGCGCGTTTTTGGATATCGACACCCCGCAGGCGCTTGAGGCGGCGCGAAGAGCGTAGGGTGGGCAAAGCCAACGGGTCGGCGCGAAGCGCCGCCCGATGACAGGCTCCGCGTGCCCACCATTTGCTCAGAAGAGAAAGATGATGGGCACGGCGCAAGAGCGCCTTTGCCGACCCTACGCAGTCCCAATTTTCAATCTCTCGTTCACCAAGTTGAAACGTCCTCTCCCTTAAGTTTGCGGCCGCCGGGCCTCGGGGGAGGGGATCTTGATCGTTTCGACTGCCATCGCGCAACGCCGCGCGCTGTTTCTTCTTGCGCTGACCTTGGCGCTCGGCGCATCGCGCTACGTTACGGAATCCTGGGCGGCTGGCGCGTTCGCGATGGGCAAATGCGGCGCCTATGGCCAGGCCTACGACTATCCGGCCGAAAACGCGGCGCGCGCCGCGGCGCTCAAGCAGTGCAAGGGCGATTGCACGGCGGTGACGATGAAGCGCGCCTGTGCGGCATTATCGATCGACATGACCAACCCCTGCGGTGCCCATGGTTACGCGATAAAACCCCACATTTCGAGCTCGCTCAACGAGGCGACGAAAAAATGCTACGAATTTGGCGGCAAGGAATGCGTGATCCGCGCCTGGGCCTGCGACGCCAAGGGGTAGATTTAGCAATCGTCATTGGCAATTGTCGTTCCGGGGCACCGCGCAGCGGTGAACCCGGAATCTCGAGATTCCGGGTTCGATGCTTGGCATCGCCCCGGAATGACAGTGGAAAAACAACCCATGCAATTCGACACCAAGATCGCGGTCGTGATCCGGACCGACCTTGAGGCGTGGCAGAAGCTGAACGTTGCGTCGTTCCTGACCTCAGGCATCGCGGCGGCATTTCCCGACTGCATCGGCGAGCCCTATGAAGACGGGTCCGGCACAAAATATCTGTCGCTGATCGGCCAGCCGATCCTGATCTACGGCGCCGACGGGCCGGCGCTCACCCGCGCGCTCGAGCGGGCGCTGGCGCGAAATGTAACGCCTGCGGTCTATACCGAGGACATGTTCAAGACCACGCATGATGCAGCCAACCGCGAGGCGGTGAGGGCGGTAATCCGTGCCGAGCTCAATCTGGTCGGTCTCGCCATGCGCGCCGAGCGCAAGGTGATCGACAAGATTGTGGATGGCCTGAAGTTTCACAGCTGACCGGCGTTTCATTGCTGTTCACTGAGTAGCGTCGTCATTCCTGGGCTTAGCCGTCCGAAGGACGGCGTCGCTTCCGCTCGCCTATGCCCGGGCATCTACGTCTTGGCAACCGGAAGACGGGACAAGCCCGGCCATGACGAGGCCGAATGGCAGCACTCTCGAAATGGACGACGACGTGAAGACCACGCAGTCCGGCATTTATTGACAATGACTGACCAGTCAGTCATATTTAGCCAACGCCAAGTGCGCGAACCGCACCAAGGGAGGGATATCAGCGATGCCAGCCAAGCGCCGGCGCGCCGAGAAGGCCGCGCCAGTCAAGCCGTCAACGCCGGCCTTGCCGGAGGCCACCTTCCCAATACCCGCATCTAGCCGCGCCGCACGCGCGGCGGAGCGGCGGGCGGCCATCATCGAGGCGGCGCTGGATGAATTCATCGCGCGCGGCTATGCCGCGACCCGGCTCGACGATGTCGCCAGCCGCGCCGGCGTCGCCAAGGGCACGATTTACCTGCACTTCGCCGACAAGGAGACACTGTTTCAGGAACTGGTGCGGACCGCGCTGGTGCCGCTGATCGGCCGTCTTGCCGCGCCGCCGCCTCCGGGCGGGTCGGTCCGTGCGGCGCTTGAGAACTTCGCGCAGACCTTTGCGCGGGAGGTGGTATCGACGCGGCGCGGCGACATCCTCCGCCTGATCGTCGCCGAGGGCGCGAGGTTTCCGAGCGTCGCGGACTTCTATTACCGCGAGGTGGTGTCGCGCGGCCTCGCCGGCATGCGGGCGCTGCTCGAGCTCGGCATCAAGAGCGGCGAAATCCGGAACCAAGGCCTCGCGCAGTTTCCGCAGATCGTGGTCGCCCCCGTCATTGTCGCCGTGATCTGGCAGGGACTGTTCGCCCGGCACGCGCCGCTCGACGCGAGCGAGATGTTTCGCGTCCATCTCGACCTGATTTTTGGCGAACGGAGGACGACATGACTTCGTCGCGAAGGGTTTTGCAAATTTTGGTAGCGCTGGCGCTTGCGGTGGTGCTCGCCGGCTGCAACGAGCGCAAGGATCCGGGCTTTCAGGGCTGGGTCGAAGCCGACATGATCTTCGTCAGCCCCGACGAAACCGGGCGCGTCACCAGGCTCAGCGTTCGCGAGGGCGAAGAGGTCAAGACCGGCGAGCAAATCTATGCCGTGGACGATGATCTGCAGCTCGCCGACTTGAACCAGAACAAGGCAACGCTTGCCAATGCCCAGCAGACCTATGACCGCGCCGCCTCCTTGAGCAAGACCGGCTCCGGGACCCAGGCCAATCTTGACGCCGCCGTCTCGGCGCTACGGGTCGCCGAAGCCCGCGTCAAAACCTCGGAGACGAGACTGGCGCGGCGGATCGGCTTTGCGCCGGTCAGCGGCACCATTCAGCAGATCTATTTCCGCGAGGGCGAGATGGTGCCGGCGCAGCGACCGGTGCTGTCGATCATGCCGCCCGGCAACATCAAGCTGAGGTTCTTCGTTCCGGAGACGGAGCTGCCGAACCTTGTGATCGGCGACGAGGTGCGCGTCAGTTGCGACAACTGCGCCGCCGATCTCACGGCAAAGATCTATTTCATCGCGACGACGGCGGAATATACCCCGCCCGTGATCTACAGCCTCGAGGAACGCAACAAGCTCGTCTACCTGATCCAGGCGCGTCCCGCGCGGCCCGATGCGCTGCGGGTCGGCCAGCCGATCAGCGTCTTTCTCAACGCCAAGACACCTGTAGCGGACAAGCAATGACCGAGACGCACGCTTCCGTATCCGACATCGCGATCGATGTCAGGGGCCTGACAAAATCTTTTGGTGGGCGCGAGGTGGTGCATGATCTGTCGATGCAGGTGAAGCGCGGCACCATCTACGGCTTCCTCGGCCCCAACGGCAGCGGCAAGACCACCACCATCCGCATGCTCTGCGGATTGCTGACGCCCGACAGCGGCGAGGGCAGGTGTCTGGGCTACGACATTCGCCGAGACGCCGACAAGATCAAGCGCCGGGTCGGCTACATGACGCAGCGTTTTTCCCTGTATCAGGATCTTTCGGTGCGCGAGAACCTGGAATTCGTCGCCAGGCTCTATGGTGTGCCCGACCCTCAGGGGACTGCACGCGACATGATAAAACGCCTCGGCCTGACGGGGCGCGAGGCGCAGCTCGCCGGAGAGCTTTCCGGTGGCTGGAAGCAGCGGCTGGCGCTCGGCGCCTGCACGCTGCCCAATCCGCAATTGCTGCTCTTGGACGAGCCGACCGCGGGCGTCGACCCAAAAGCGCGACGCGATTTCTGGAACGAGATCCACGCGCTGGCAGCCGATGGGCTGACGGTGTTGGTCTCGACCCATTACATGGACGAAGCCGAGCGCTGCCACGAGATCGCCTATATCGCCTACGGTCATCTATTGGCACACGGCACCGTCGACGAAGTCATCGCGAAATCGGCGCTGACCACGTACACGGTGACCGGCGAGGACCTTCACAAGCTCCAGGATGAGCTCGCCGGCAAGCCCGGTATCGACATGGTGGCGCCGTTCGGCACCAGCCTGCACGTCTCCGGCCGCGACAAGGCCGCGCTCGAAGCCACCATCGCGCCCTACCGCGCGGAACCGCGATGGCACTGGCAACCTAGCGAGCCGTCGCTGGAGGATGTCTTCATCGAACTAATGACCCGCTCGAAGGATAATTTCCAATGAGTGTCGTTGCCGAGCAAGCCAGCCACGCGAGCGAGGTAGCCGAGCCGCGCTTCGGTTTCTGGCGCCGCAGTTTTGCGATGGTGATCAAGGAATTCATCCAGCTCCGACGCGACCGCGTCTCGTTCGGGATGATCGTGATGATCCCGGTGATGCAACTCCTGCTGTTCGGCTACGCCATCAACACCACGCCGCGCAATCTGCCGACCGCAGTCCTGTTGCAGGAGGATTCTGACCTCGCGCGCTCGATCCTGAAAGCGCTGGAAAATACCGCCTATTTCCGTTTCACCCGCGAAGTGCACGATGTCGCGGAGTTCGACAATCTCCTGCAGTCGGGCAAAGTCTTGTTCGGCGTGGAAATTCCCCGCGGTTTTGAGCGCGCGGTGCGGCGTGGTGACCATCCCTCGCTGTTGGTCGCGGCTGACGCGACCGATCCGGTCGCCGCTAGCGCGGCGTTGTCGTCGCTCAGCGTCGTGGTGCAGACCGCGCTGCAGCACGATTTGTTTACGGGCGACCCACCGTCGCTGCCGTTCGAGATCCGCGCCCATGCGCGCTATAACCCGGCCGCCTCGTCGCGGCTCAATATCGTGCCGGGCCTGGTCGGCACCATCCTGACCATGACCATGCTGATCTTTACGGCGCTTTCAGTGACCCGCGAGATCGAGCGCGGCACCATGGAGAGTCTATTGTCGATGCCGATCAAGCCGGTCGAAGTGATGTTCGGCAAGATCATTCCTTATGTGCTGGTCGGCTTCGTCCAGGCGACCCTGATCGTCGGCATCGGTGTGCTGCTGTTCGGGGTGCCGGTGCGCGGCAGTCTTGTGCTGCTGGCGCTGCTCTCGACATTGTTCATCACCACCAATCTTTCGATCGGCTACACGTTTTCCACTATCGTGCAGAACCAGCTGCAAGCGATGCAGCTGTCGATGATGTTCTTTCTGCCCAGCATTCTATTGTCCGGCTTCATGTTTCCGTTCGCGGGCATGCCGATCTGGGCGCAATATATCGGCGAAGGCCTGCCGCTCACGCATTACGTGCGAATCGTGCGCGCCATCATGCTGAAGGGCGCGACGCCGCAGAATTTGCAGTATGATACAATTGCACTGATTGCACTGATGTTGTTCGCCATGACCATTGCGGTGACGCGCTTCCGCCGCACCCTCGATTGATGCAGAATACATAGCGTTTTCGAGCGAAGTGGATACCGGTTCGCGCTAAGAAAACGCGTCAAACAAAAAGGCTGCGTCGGGGGACGCACGATGCTCGGGTTATGGCGCGGCAAAAGTGAACAACGATCCGCGGCGTCGGCCGGGTTCGATCACGCCCTGATGCGGGAGGTGATGCAGACCGAATTGGTGCGGATCAAGGCGCTGATCATCACCGCACTGGTTCTGCTCGGCGTTGTCTGGACCGTCGATCTGATCGACCCCGAAGGGCTGGAGCACATCTGGCGCGGCCGGTTCCGTCCGATCTATCTCAGCGTCATCCTTGCTCCGTTTATCCTGTTTGAGCTGTGGGTGCAGGGCAATATCCGCCGGCATCTGAGGCTCGACCGCGACGTGGCGGCGATCCGGCGATATCTTAGCGTGCTGATCGAAACCTCGTTGCCGACCATCGGGCTGGCGGTGCATATCCGAAACATGGGGCCGGTCGATGCACTCGGCTTCGTGATGCCGTTCGCCTATTTTATCTTCATCGTTCTCTCGACGCTGCGACTTGACTTCTGGTTGTCGACCTTTACCGGCTTCGTTGCGGCGGCCGAGCTGTTTTACATGGCGATGTTCTATCATCCGGTCGCGACCGCCGACCCTCCGCCCTTCATCTGGTATCACGCCGCGCGCAGCATGATGCTGCTGATATCAGGGGTTTTGGCGGGTGCGGTCGGGGTTCAGTTGCGCCGTCAATTCGCGGCCTCGGTCGCGGCCGCGACCGCGCGCGATCGCGTCACCAACCTGTTCGGCCAGCACGTCTCGCCGCAGGTGGCAGAACGGCTGCTGCTCGAAGGCCCGAGCACCGACAGCGACATCCGCCGGGTCGCCGTGATGTTCGTCGATTTCCGCAGCTTTACCGCGGCGGCGCGCTCGCGCTCGCCAAAGGACGTCGTCGATCGGCTCGACGGCGCGTTCGCGGTGCTGGTCGATATCCTCGACCGCCACGGCGGCATCGTGAACAAGTTTCTGGGCGACGGATTTCTGGCGCTGTTCGGCGCACCCTTTGAATCGGAAGATTCAGCGCACCGTGCCGTCGCCGCGGCGCGCGAAATGCTCGCCGCCAATGAAAGCTTCAACCAGGCGACGTCGTGGCCGCTGCGCATCGGCATCGGCATTCATTTCGGCGAGGTGGTCGCCGGCAATATCGGCTCGCCGCGGCGCAAGGAATATACCGTGATCGGCGACACCGTGAATTTCGCGTCGCGGCTTGAGGCGCTCAACAAGGATTTCAATTCGCAATTCCTGATCTCGGCGGCGGTTCGCGACGCGCTGGGCGACCACGGCAGCGATGCCGTGTCGCTCGGGGAAGTCGCGATCAGGGGCTATGACCGGCCGATGACGGTGTGGCAGCTGGGATAGAAACATGGGCTTTCGCTGCACTTGACGAACCGATCCGCGTCATGTTTTGGCTGAAGCGAAACCGGAGATCTCAAATGCAACGGCGCTATATCACCGTCGACGTTTTCACCGACCGCGCCTTCGGCGGCAATCCGCTGGCGGTGATCCTCGATGCCGGCGGGCTGTCGACCGCCCAGATGCAGGCCATTGCGTCCGAGTTCAATTATTCCGAGACCACCTTCGTGCTGCCGCCGCAAGACCCGACTCACGACGCACAGGTTCGCATCTTTACCGTGAACCGGGAAATCCCGTTCGCGGGCCATCCCAATGTCGGCACCGCCTTTGTGCTGGCGACCCAGGCCGCCAGGCCGCCGGCGCGGCTGGTGTTTGAGGAAAAAGCAGGGCTCGTGCCGGTCGAAATCCTGATCGAGGACGGCAAGGTGGCCGCTGCCGAACTCACCGCGCCGCAGGGCCTCAAGAAGCTCACACACCTCACCGCCGAGCA
>JGI12635J15846_10006293_pt1 | contig 10191 bp, 8 predicted proteins | sample BlaSpr_A8_OM2_M2_FD_15846 | JGI IMG/M metagenome (IMG submission 15846)
TGGAGGCTGCTTGATCTTGCTTGTCAGTGGACATACTTGAATGAACTAGAGCTGTATCAGCGTCCCGCTACTCGCCGCGGACGTGTTCTATCGATTTGTGATTTTCAGTGTCGGAGGCGAACTAGCCCGTATATCAAAATAACGAGCAACACCTCGGCAGTTATGGTTGAGAATATCCAGTGACCGCGATCAGGCGGCTTGCCGTCGCTTTGTTGAAGCGCAATCGTCGCGGTGGCTAGTCCCAGAACCAAGTACATCGTTATTGTGTAACTACGCGATAAGAACCACGCGGTCGTCATAAACGACACCAATGCAAGGCGCATCACCACAATCCACTGCTGTGGGATCCGCGGCGAATGAACCTGTTCATTGAGCGTTTCGAACTCTGGAGCATTAGCGCTAACCAGGGCGGGCAGTCCTTGGGATGCATACTCGTATTTCAAAGCGATGATTCCACCCGAAGGCGCGGGATTTAGAGCGAGTGCATTGGGGCTAGTGATAGAACTCATTTCAAAGAGGCGCAGTAACCCGAAGAACCTGCTAGGCTGCCTTTTCTTTTGTGGCCCAATAATGCGATTTAAGCCCGCGGTTGTTGTGACGAGTAATGCCATCCACAACGTGCTTCCCAATAATCCCAGCTCGGCAAGACAGAGGACGAAAGAATTGTGCGCGGTGATCTCATACAAATCCGTGAAGCCATTGAATCCGATTCCGAATACGGGGGCGCTCTTAAACATTTCCAGACCATTGGCCCACGCTTCTAGGCGGTCGGCGCCGTTAGCCGCTGAAATCCCACGGCCCCCGGTGAAGTCAAGGGCTAGCATGCCGAGGATGAATACGGCGGCAAGGGCCGTGGACGCGGTGGTTCCTAGTTTTTTCCGGGCTGCCATAAGCGCGACAGCGGCCAGCGCGAGCAATCCACCGCGCGAATGTGTCAGATACGTCGTCCAAAGCAGCAGGGCAGCTGGCACGAGTACGACAAAGAAGTTGGCGACCACACGTCCCCGCCGCCAGGCGATGAACGCGAGCGGAAGTGCGATTAAGAGAATCTGGGCAAGATCATTCGGGTCGCTTAAGAAGCCAGCGCCGCGTATTCGGGCCAATTGCCCGATCACATCGTCCTGCGGAGAGGAAATATTGGTTAGCAGAACGAACATCTCCCCGTGATAGCCCAGGTAATACCCGCACAGCGCCTCCACCGTAACAACCAGACAGGACCCGACTGCTACCAGTGTCACAATTTTTAGCCTTCGAATCGTCGTCACGTTTGCCACGATGAAGAAAAAAACCGCCGCGCTCGGCAGAAACATGCGCCAGCTTTCGACCACTCCGCCGAGCCATCCGTGAACCACCTGCGTCAGAGTAATGGCCACAATGAAGCCGACCAGCAGATATGTTTGTATTGAGGTTTTCCAATAGCTGTAAGTTGCCATGCTGGGCAAGGAAGCCAGAGCGGTAATCCCGGCCAGATACGTCACGGCGTGGTAGCTGGCCCACTCCTTTCCGAATTGCTCGGGGGAGATTATCGTAGCTACGATGTAGACGATGGTGAGGGCGAATCCCATGATCAGGCGGCTACTTCAATCGAAGTGTCCAGACTCGCCAAACCGATCGTGAGCCTTAGGAAAATGAGTCTGGAGAAAACTGAGAATGACTCTCTCTGCAAATGGAAAGCAGGCGTCACTTGGCGCCGCGTCCCACGAGTACAATCTTGATCGTGTTTAAGAGGATCAGTAAATCCAACCCCACGGACGTGTTCTTGATGTAATAGAGGTCGTAGCGGAGTTTTTCTTTGGCGTCTTCGACCGAACTTCCATACTTATAAAGAATTTGAGCCCATCCGGTAATTCCCGGCCGAACGGAGTGTCTCAAGTGGTAATAAGGAATCTTTTCATTGAGCGCCGCCACAAACTCCGGCCGCTCAGGACGCGGACCGACAAGGCTCATGTCGCCCTTCAACACGTTCATTAGCTGTGGAATTTCATCGATGCGCGTCTTGCGAAGGAATCTGCCCACCGGCGTGACTCGAGGATCGTCGTCCTCCGCCCAGGTTGGCCCTGTATGCGCCTCTGCGTCGGAGCGCATCGTCCGGAATTTGTAGCAGCGAAAGACCCGATCGTCCCGTCCTACACGATTCTGCCAGTACAAAACTCGACCCGGCGAGCTAAGCTTGATGGCTAGAATGACGAACGGAAGCAGCGGCAAGCTGAGTAGCAACCCGATGATCGAAATCAGCACGGATGCCAGCCGCTTGTAAATTAGAAAGAGCCGTGAGGCATGCGAGCCAGGCGAGAACAGCAGCCAGCTCAATCGGATGGAGTCGATGGGAACTTTTCCAGTGATTGATTCATAGACATCGTTGCCGTCCTGGACTTGCACGCCCCGATTCTTAAGGGACAGCAACAAATCCACCGGCAGCTTCCCGCGGCGTTCCTCCATCGCTACGAAGATCCGGTCGATCCCGCGGATAGGGCGGCCGACTGCAAGGTCCTCGCAAAAGCTGCTCTGCGAGAGTGTGACCGGCAGTTCACCGATGTCGTGATTCCCGGAATGGTTTCCGATTGCGCGCAGATGGGCGCGGCCGGCAATACGAATTCCCAGCTCGGGCCGCATTTCGATTTCACGTAGTAGAGCATTAGCTAGCGAGCCCTCTCCCAAAATAACTACGCGCTCAGCAAGCCGCTGCGTGCTATTGATGACCGAAAACAGCTTTCGCCAGAGAAGCAGCAACAACCCAACAAACAGGAAACCGAGGTGAAAAATTCCCCGGCCCAATTTCACCGGCGGGTACAGGTAATAAAGGAGACCCAAAGCGATGTACGCGACGCCCAGCACCTGGATGAGGCGAATAAGCGCCTCGCGCCGATTGCTCACAATCGCGGAATCATAAAGATCGAAATAATACATGCACGTGAGAAACGCCACCGCCACCAACAGGATTTTCACAGAGCCGTATTGATACGTAAGCATGAACCTAGCTTCGCCAGCACCCAGGCGCGCCAGAGCTGACGCCACAAGCGCGAAAGTGATCAGGCAGGCTTCTGAAATCCCTAGCAGAAGCGTTCGTTTCGGGATGTACGCATTCAAGAGACGGATCAAGGAATACTCCAGGTGATGGGGGACGTGCGGGACACGAGGCTTCTGTGCCTAGCTAACGGGAATAATTCATTTGTGCACTCCATTGCGCCGCCGCCGGACAATAGCTCCCCCGATCAAAAGAGCTGCCCCGAATAACAGAGCCGTGGCCGGCTCCGGTACTGGAGCTGGCCCCGGATCAATGGGAGTCGCAGGAGGATTAAAAGCTTGGAGTGGATCCTGTTTCGGGCAGCCCCAACTTAGTAGCGCTGCAGTAAGAGACAGTCCAAGTATCCATTCCCGTGGACGCATCCTCGATCCCTGTCTCGATGCGGTCCAGGGAAGAAGTGAAATAAAAAGCCGCTTTATGTTTCTCATGGGCATACCATCCTTCTATCTTTCTGCAATAACTTAGTATCGAGGCTATACTGTGCTTTCCGCTCGACCTCGGAACATGGCCGAGCGTTGCCCCACCTGAAGAAAAAACTTTCCTAACGGATAAGCGAAACGAACTTTCTGCTGACAGGAAGATCCAACAAAGCCAGCCCGTCAGTTGGGAAGGAATCCATCGACCTGCGGATAGATGCGGTGTGCGAACTCCGCGGCGCGCGCTTGAGCGGTCACTTCTCCATCAACTGCGGTGGTCCAGATGCGGATTATCGCTCCGTCGGTTGGTCTGTTCTTCAATCCGTCGGAAATGAGCAGGAACTTAGCCAAATATTCGCTCGCAACGATCCGTCCATGCGACTGATACCAATAGAGAACCATATCCCGCTTCGTTCCCTGTGCCACAAGGTATTCGTTCGCAATAACAGGAACCCCGCCCTCAGAACCGATCTGGACCCGAGCAGAATGAACTGGCTCCCACCCCGAGCCGGGCAGACAATTCTTTGGAGAATGAATTCTGTCGTTGGATCGTTGATCTCTGTAATATCCAATATAGAGTTCAATCGGAGGTGTGCTTCCGAGATACACTCGATTGATATAGTCATCGGCACCGATCGCCTTCACGACTTGCTTCTCGAACGGACGATCCTCACTGTGTGAAAGCCCGATAGCGGAGGGGAATTCGCGCAACGGCTTTTGCAGACCAGCGGCCTCCTTGGGTCTGAAGCTATGCGTCGCGATGATTCCCCCCACTAGCGCGAGCGCGGTGAAGGAGACTCGTAGATAAGTCATAGATGGACCCGTGCAGGATTCTGACGTCCCAAGCGCCGGCCAAGAATTTTATGGATCAGCACGATCGAAAGAAAAGCCAACACGAAAAAACCAAGCCCAAGCATCACGTGAATTACCCCGGAATCCACGCCAGCTCCGAAGAAGTAACTCAGCACACCCGTCGCCACCAGACGCAGGCCGTTAGTTGCGATCGCGATGGGGATGCTCGCGACAGCCAACACGCTCCGCTTCCACGTACTCGGCTCGGCCAAATACCCGTAAGCGACCACCGCGGCGAGCAAGGAAAGCAGAGAGCGGATTCCGCTACACGCTTCAACCACATTGAGCGTGCAGTTCGGGAGAACCAGTAAATTCCCCGCCCTCACGGTATGAATCCCGAGCGCGACCAGACCGCTCGCCCCCAATCGTGAAGCCCACAATTGAAGCGGAAACGTCAACTGGTAATAAACGATTGCCGGCAGCGGAATCATAAAGAGCAGATAACCGATCGGAAACGAAACCGACCGCAGCACCCGCCCACCGGCCAGAAATAGGACGATTCCACAGATTAAGACCACCAAGGACAAACGCGCGATGAACAGTTCCGCACCGAGCATCCCAAGAACCCGCAGCACGATCGCGAATAGGACGATCGCAAAACCGAAATTATTGGCGCGCGAGGGCAGGGCACCCCATCGATCGCGCTCGCTCCATAAAACAGAGCCAGCAAATACAGGAACGAAAAATCCGTGACCATAATTCGGATCGTCCCACCACTGCCGCGCCAGCGAACTGAGTACCGGCCCATACATGATCACCACTAATGTTCCTAGCGATAAAGCCGCGAACCATGTACCCTTTTTCAACACTTCCGCAGATTGGTTTTTCTCCCAGGTTTTGTTGCTAATCCTAGACGTGCTGTTCCTCTGGCTTTTGACGGCCGCTGCAATCTCCAGGTCGGGACGGAGCACACCACCCCTCACTCCCAACCACACAAGATAGTTAACCAGCGGGAATATTGAGTACGCCATCCAACTCGATCCAATCAGACAAGCTGAAACGAATCTTAAACAAATGTATTCCGATGCTCTGGCGCGCGGTGATTGGGATGTTTACGATACAAACCCTGGGGCGGACCAGACCTGCTGGGTGAAGGGCGAATCTCACGATCGGCTTTAGCCTATCTTTGTTTCTCAGAGTGCTTGTCTCCGTACTTTCGCGCCCCGTAATATTGCCCGTCGTAGTCTATCTGGTCGAAGTCAGAAGCCTCATTGACTACCACACCGATCAACTTTGGGTGGTCGAGGGATTGCAACCCTTTCTTCAAAGCCTTCAGAGGTGCGACGCCCTCCCTAACGACTAGCAGAGTGCCGTCCACCAATCTCGACCAGAGGTTGGCATCGATCACAGGCAGCATGGGCGTGGAATCAACGACGATCCAATCAAATTGGCCAGCCAGCTCTGCGAACACTTTCGCGAGTTGTCCCGAACGCAGAATTTCCGAGGGCCGGTCGCAGGCTTTTCCTGCTGGGAGAAACCATAATCCCGCGCCAGTGAATCGGAGCATGTAGCGCGTGAGCTCCTGGTTTCGGCTCGTCCACCAGTCGCTCAGCCCTTGCAAATCTTTCAGTCCGAACATCGAGGCCAGCGTCGGTCTGTGTAAGTCTCCTTCAATCAAAAGCGTCTTGGATCCAGAATACTTGGCCAGCGTCACCGCTAGGTTCGCGGCCACAAATGACTTGCCCTCGTTGATCACGCTGCTGGTCACTTGCAGAGATTTCAGGTCGTGTTGCCTGCGCATATCGTCTAGCCGGACGGCAAGGGCTCGAAATTTCTCTGCGCCCAGACTGTTGGGATCGTTCCACGCAACTAGACGCGATGTCGGCGGAGGTTGCACCATCACCGACCGACTCTTATCGCTCTCGACCGTCATTTTAGTCTCGACCGTTCCTCTTGAACCTGCCCCCTCCGGAATCCCGTTGCCGAGCACTTCGGCTGTTTCCGAGGGCTCAGGTAAGACCAATTCAGTAGGAACCATGTCCAGCGGGACCGTGTCCCGTTGGCTCTGTCGAATTGTTGCTCTGCTAAATCCTTCAAATAACTGGCTCATTGGTTTCCATTCCTGATTCTGAGTTGCCTTTCCGACGGGGACCACCCCAGCTCATGCCTGAGAGCAAAATTGCTCGGGCGTTCCACAGGGAAAGGGTATCGCATCAAGGTCTTGACTCTTTTTGGCACCGCCACTCAACCGTTGTAGTACACGTAGAGATTTCCGGTGAAAATCAATAAAGTCACCACTGCCACTGCCCCACATTCAATGTACCTGGCGATAACACGCGAATGGTCCTCTTGGGGCGTGCTCAAGCGAGGTATTCCAACCAGCATGCGGGCAGGAAGAATTCCTTCCAGATCTTTCTCCTGCCGGAAGCGAATGTCGGTCAATTCAAGAAAAGTGGCAAGGCCCAAACCGAGAACGGCTCCCAAAGCCAAACCGACGAGACTGATTAGGAAACGATTCGGCGCCGATGGCTTGTCCGGCAACTTTGGCGGATCGACGATGTGGAACTGTTGGCCCTGCTGCTGTTGTCCGAGGCTCGTAGCGAGTTGTGATTGTGTTTGCTTCTGAAGAAGTGAGTTGTAATTGAATTTGGCTTCGTCATACCCGCGCGAGACGACCGTTAGCTCTTGCTCAGTTTCGGGCGTCAGATTCAGGCGGCCCTGGTACACAGTGGTTTGTGCCTCAAGATCCTTCGCGTGCTGCTGCTCATTCTGAATCTCCATTTGATTGGCCTTGAGCTGGCTCTGGAGTTGCATAATTGCAGTGGGCGAGCCGCGCTGCACTCCTTCCGCAGCGGAGAAATCGATTGCGTTTGTTGGTTTGCCGGTCTGCTGATTGGAAGCGATTGCTGTTTCGTTTTGCTTCCTCAACGCCTCGGTCTTGGCGATCTCGTCTTTAAGGGCCACGATGTCCGGATGATCGTCCGTATAGCGCGTACGCAAGTTTTGGATTTGAAGGCGCAAATCCTGGAGCACTTTATCTAGTGCTTGCGTTGAAATTACGTTTGAATCTCCGCCCAGACTCGCTTGCGCCGATTGATATTGCTGCAGCAAGGATTCCAGATAGATCTTCTGCTGCTTCGAAGTGTCCAACGCATGCTGCGTGCTCGCCAACTGTGCCTGCACGCCTGCTAGGATTTGGACGTTGCTCTGCAACTGCCCCGGTAGGTTTCCAACATGTTTAGCCTTGAACGCTGACACTTCCGCTTCCTGTTCTTCCATTTTGGCACGCGCGTCCGCCAATTCGCTGTCCAGAAACGCTGTTGTATTTTCAGAAAGTTGCCGCTGCGCCCTCACATTTTCGTTGATGAACAAAGACGTTAGCTCACTATTTACTTGCTGTGCCATCTCAGGCGTATCAGCTGAGTAATGAATCTTAAAGGTGAAGAACTCCCCTCGATATCCTGGCGCTCCCACAAGTTCAATCTTAATGTCGCCCCGCATTTGATCGATTGGGTCCTTAGGTTTGAAGAACCCGCTCATCCGCGGAGGCGCGGCATAAAGCTTAAAGCGCTCTATGATCGCCTGCAGGCTGGCATAGCTCAAAACCTTTTGCGTAGTACTTTGCAAACGATTTTGGAGATTCACATTGACGTTCTCCATCACGTATAGGTCGGACACTTTTTCCTGTTCCGCGGAGATCAGCGCATCGGACGTGTAGGTAGTCGGCAAAGTCCAGCTCACTCCCCATATACCCAGCCAGCACAGAAACAGGGGAAGCAATATCCACCAGCGCCGTCGCACTACAATGGCCAGATACTCTTCCCAGCCGCGCGGAACTCCCTCCTCTACTTTGTTAGTCATTGCTAGCCTTTCTACGAACATCTTGTAATTGATCTACGAGACAAAAGTTTCCGTTTCCGTCGCATCAATTTCGGCTAACAGCTCGTTACAGCGGCAAGCCAAAACGTCACTCATCAATTCTGGTTGAATGCTTTGCGTGTGCTTGTCGTGCTTCTCGCTCCGGCTATCGGAATAAGATCGGTCGCAGGCCGAAATTGAAGCCTACGGAAAACTGGTGGCTAATGAAGTTGGTTGAACAACTCGGCGAAGTGCAACCGGCGGCGTTCGTGGCCTGCAGCCCTGCACCATAGCCCACAAATAAGTCGGTCCCGGGCCGCATTTGATGATTGAATCGAACCGCGGCATACCAGGAGTTGTAGTTTTGAAAATTAGAGCTAGTGGTATTTGGCATCAGGCTCCTATTGCTTGCGTAACCCAGCGAAGCCGAGAGTCGCCATCTCGGACTCAGTTTTCGCTCTACCGTCGCCTGTACCTGCCCCGTCTGCGCTCCGACCAGCACTCCGCTCCCTCCGGTCACGAGACGATCATAACTAAGTGAAAGCGTCGTGCGGTCCCACTTGTAATTCAACGCGCTATCAACCGCCCAGGACAGGTTGTTCGCGTAACCTGTAAACACGCCTCGCAGCATTACCACGCTCGGCCCGGCGGCTAGTTGGAAACTCAGTCTCCCGGTCACATATCGCGCATAACCAAACTTCACCACGTTGTACTCGATCGTCTGCGGAAACGCGGGATACCGGAAGTCATCGAACGTGTAGATCACCGCGATCGAGCTCTGCGGGCTAACCGAGTAGTTGTAACCTGTTTGAAATAACGTGTCGGCGCTGTTGATAAACCCCACGCCAAAAAAATTCAGCGTCCCGTAGGACCCGGAAGCAGTCCAGGTAGCACGTGGGCTGACTTTGTATTCTATCTGCGAGACCAGCGTATTACTCAATCGGGGCACCATAATCGTTGGAATCGTCTGGTTGGGACCTAGGATCCCATTCAGAAAGCCGCCGGGGGCGAACGGAGAATCGCCGCTGAGGAATTGCAGACCTCCGACACCTCCAAATCCAAATGGTGATTCCGAGAGAAAACTGACATCATCGCCCACCAGTAGGGACCAGCGCTGCCATTTGAAGTTGTAAGAGAACTCCAGGTCTTGGATAGCTGAGTTTAAATACGTCGAGAACATTCCGCCGCCCGAATAGTGCACAAGCAGCTCAGAGCGGTTTGTCACATGGTTCAAATCCAAGTTACCCAGCAGATAGTTGAAATCTGTCGGCTGACCAAAACCTGCCCCGGTAGCACTCGTGCTCAACTGCGATATTGCGCTGAAGCTCGGCACCAGGAAATTGCGCGCGCCCACGGCAGAGCCCAGTGTCGGTGCCTGCACGCTACTTAGCGGCTGATCGCTGCCCCCTACTTGGACTTGCTCGCCCGCCCCTAGCGGCGAGTTCAGCGTCATTACGCTCGTGCTCCCCGCTGGCAAGGGTGCCAGATAAGGTGTGACCGGTTGTTCGCGCGGATCGTTCTTCCCCGGAGCGGTTTCCTGTGCCTGGACTACGGGCACATAGAGAAGCACCGCAAAAAGCACCCAACCCCGAACGCGGATCAGTTTGGCCATGTTATCCCTACGGCACGACAATCGTATCACCAGGTTTCAGTTGAATATTTTGTTCGGTCTTGCGCCCGCTGATTACTTCCTTGTAGTTGACGGCGAATATTCTGTCCGCGCCTTTTTCCTTGCGCATCACATAAATCTTCTTCACGTTGGCGTATGGCGTGAATCCGCCGGCGATCGAGAGGGCCTGCATCACTGTCATGTCGGGCACCAGCGGATAAGCTCCTCCGCGGGTAACTTGGCCAAGAACGTAAATCCGCAGGCTGCTCATCTGCGCTACGATCACCGTCACTTGCGGATGGACGATTGTCGCGCGCAACTTCTCTACGATCTCTGCACCAAGCTGTGTCGGAGTCAGACCCGCGGCCTGCAAGTCGTTTAGCAATGGCAGCGAAATCTTGCCATCTCTGCGCACCGGCACAGTTCGGGAGATCTCTGGCTCCTTCCACACGTCGATGGTGAGAACGTCCTCGGGCGCGATGGAATAGTTC
>JGI12635J15846_10006294_pt1 | contig 10190 bp, 11 predicted proteins | sample BlaSpr_A8_OM2_M2_FD_15846 | JGI IMG/M metagenome (IMG submission 15846)
GGACTTAAATCCAGACGCAATCAGGGTCCCAGCAGGGGGGACGGTGACTCTTCAACCGAAGATTACGACCGGCTCGGCGAATGTCGTGTTGACCTCGGTGCAGGCAGACAGCGGCATCACCGTGACACTATCTCAGCCGAACCTCACCACGAGCCAGACTGGGACGATCACGGTATCCGCTGCCAACGGTACGGCCCCGGGCTTTTATCACTACACCGTGACTGGAACCGACGGCCTGAGCGTCATTCAGAATCAAAGTGGATGGATTGTTGTCGGAAAACCACCGGCGACTCTGGCAAAGACTGGCGATAACCAGACGGGAGGGGTTGGCAGTACGCTGAATTTGTCGGTAGCTCTAAGCCCCGGCCAATCTGGCGGCACCTCGACTGGAGCCACGATTTTCTTCACTGCCGATTCTGGGAGTCTGTCTAGCCGGATAGTGACGACGGATTCTTCTGGGAATGCAAGCGTTGTGCTTACGTTGCCGGGTGCACCGGGCACTGTCGATGTGCTTGCTGAGGGTCCTTATGGGCTGGGGCATCCGGTGGCGGTATTTAAGGAGACAGCCCAGTAGCGCACAAGCTCTGTCGTCCCGACCGGAGCGAAGTGGAGTGGAGGGACCTGCTTTTTGCTAATTCGGAAGTTCGGTCAGAAATTCCAATCCGAAGCAATAGCCGGTGCGGCTGCGAACGATCGCGGTGACTCTGGTCCTACCCAACGTCTGGAATTCTACTTCGGTCAAGTCGCCGGGATTGAGATGAACTCCCGCGCATAGAGACATCCCACCTTTGCTCATCTCGAGCCCAAGCCCGGGAACTACCATTTCAGATCCCCGGCATACGGTAACTCCTACGGGCAAGTCGACTTGGAATCGCTGCCAGCGGCGTCTATTTTCTGAGGAGGGCATACCTGCTGTACCAAGCTACGGTGCAACACTGCAGATATTAGTAAAGGACCGCGAGGCAGGCCACATTACGGGAGTACACAGCGGCGAGGAAGTTTGAACAAGGCTCCTGTGGCCGCGGTACGAGGGCTTCTGTGCCGAGCCGCTGTCGGCTCACAGTTCGCGGCGGCCTTCCATAGCTTTGAGCATCGTGATTTCATCAGCGTATTCGATATCGCTTCCGACGGGAATGCCCATGGCGATGCGAGTCACCTTCAGCCCGGCGCGCCTGAGTTGTCCAGAGAGATAAGTTGCAGTCGCTTCACCTTCGATGGTGGGATTGGTGGCGATGATGACTTCGTCGACTTGTTCGTCGTTCACTCGGCGCATCAGGTTTGAAATCCGCAGTTGCTCCGGCCCTACGCCATGCAGCGGAGAAATCAAGCCATGCAGCACGTGATAAACGCCATTGAAATGTTTCGTTTTTTCTATCGACGCGATGTTGGTAGGCTCTTCCACCACGCATACGAGCCGTTGATTGCGAGTTGCGCTGCTGCAATAAACGCAAGGGTCGACATCCGTGATGTTGTTGCAAATCGAGCAAAGGTGCAGATTCGCTTTTACGTCCCGAACTGCCAGGGCTAGGGCTTCGGCGTCTTCGTCGTTTGAGCGCAAAATGTGAAAGGCGAGGCGCTGCGCCGTTTTGCTGCCGATTCCCGGCAGTTTTTTCAGTTCATCGATCAGGCGCGCCATCGGTTCGGCAAATTTTGACATTGAGTAATTTGGTAATCGGGTAATTGAGTAAATTGAGAAGATTAGTGAGGCCGAAGCAGTTTCAATTCGTCAATCCGAGAATCCGGCATTTCTACAATCCGGACTTATAACATCCCGCTCAACCCTCCCAACATGCCGCCCATTGTAGATTGCATCGCCTCATCCACTTTTCTGCCTGCGCCATTGATGGCCGCGGTGATCAAGTCCTGAAGCATTTCCAAATCGTCGGATTTCGCGGCCTCGGGGTCTATCTTCAGACTTAACACTTGCTTTCGGCCATCCATTTTTACTGTCACGCTGCCGCCGCCGGAGGAGCTTTCGACCACGGTTTCCTGCATCTTCTTTTGCAAAACTTCATACTGCTGTTTTGCCTGAGACATCAATTCCTGCATGTTGAAGCCGCTCATTTTGTCCTCTCTGCGACTAAGGCGTTTGCCGCGTAAAGACCCTGACAGCACTCTGCAACTGGGAAAGTCGGGCCCTTCCCAATTCCTTCTGAGTTTTCCGTAGCTTCACCCGATCTCATCTCTTTTCCCGGTAGTCAATAATTGTTCTGATCTCAGCTCCGAACTTTTCTTTCATGCGGCGGACGACTGGGTCTTGCTCGGCACGAGTGCGGCCTCCGCCGTTGGACGAAGGAGCCTTCGATTCTACTTGTGGGGATACTGAAATCACTTTTAGCCTTGCCGGCCTTCCCAGCGCGGCGCTCACGGTCGCAGTTGCGAGTTTTCTGGCGTCCGCACCCAACGACATGTCGATTACTGCGGCGGAAGACGCCACCGTGATTACCAGCTCATTCCCCTCAAGTTTCCATTCGCCGGATTCCAACATCGACACCAGCATTCGATGTCCCGCGGTGGACAAGCCATCAAGCACCGCATTTCGCATTCGGTCATCTGCGGACTCAGCGGTGTCACTATTTGGCACATCCTCAATCAGCGCCAGCGCTGGTTCAGCGACACCTTGATGAGGCTCTCTAACCACCGCATGAATGGGTTCGGGTGCTTCCACGGTTACGGCCGCTCCCATGACTACCGGAGCTGACCCAACTCCAGCGCTCACGATTCGAGGAGTCTCGAAGGCCGACTCGGTTGAGAGCTGGGGCTTTGATCCTCCTTTGCGCGCCGAATCTGCTGCGAACGGAGAAACGAAGTTGTTCTGCGCGGGTGAGGAATTATCCGGCTTCCGGATCTCTGGAACGATCGACGGTTTTCCTGGTCGGCGGGGAGCACTTGTCAACGAGCCAGCTGCATCACTCAACAATTGTTCGATCGGCAAGAGCCGTTGCGCGTGGACCATTTTAAGCAGTCCTAGCTCAAGATGAAAGCGTTGCTCCTGGCGGTATCCAAGTTCGCCATGAGTGCGAAGCATGATCTGCAAATGGCGCGACAGATCGTCTTCGCCAAACAGCTCCGCGATTCGGGCGACGCGCTGGCGTTCATCACCGGAAATTTGCAGTAACGGCGAATCGGCCCCGGCAACCTTTGCCACAATCGTGTTGCGGATGAATCGAACCAACTGGCGAGCGAAATGAGTTGGATTCTGGCCTTCGCCAATCAATTTATCAACGAGCCGTAAAACTCGATCACTCGACTCTTCGGAGACGGCTTGCATCACTTCTTCCATCGCTCCGGAAGGCGCAGCGCCCACGAGTTGCCGGATGGATTCTGCCGTTAGTCGTCCGTCACAAGAAGCGATTGCCTGGTCGAGGATCGAAAGCGCATCGCGCATGGAGCCATCACCGGCTTCCGCCAGCATCGCCAACGCGTCTTCGTCGGCGGATATGTCCTCCCTAGCGGAAAGATCCCTGAGCTGATCCATGATTTCTTCGAAGCGCACGGCGCGAAAGCTGAAATGCTGGCAGCGCGAGCGAATCGTCTGAGGAATGTCTTCAGGCTGCGTGGTCGCGAGCATGAAGACCATGTGATCTGGGGGCTCTTCCAGCGTTTTCAGCAGCGCATTAAAAGCGGCGTCAGTGATCTGGTGAGCCTCGTCAAGAATAACAATCTTGAAGCGATCCCGAGCTGGGCGGTAACGAGTTCCTTCGCGAAGTTCGCGAATTTCGTCAATTCCGCGATTGGTCGCCGCGTCGATCTCGATCACGTCCACGGAATTTCCGGCTCGAATCTCAATACAGGATTCGCAAACTCCGCAAGGCTCTTCTACTGCCTTGTCAGATGAGCGGCAGTTGAGCGCCATCGCTAGAATGCGCGCCACCGTGGTCTTTCCGATGCCGCGGTGGCCGCTGAAAATGTATCCATGGGCAGTTCGGCCCTGCGCGATGGCATTCTTCAAGGTGCGGGTTACATGCTCCTGCCCAATCACTTCGGAGAATTTCTGGGGACGGTATTTTCGGGCGAGGACCTGATAGCTCATGTGGAGGAGATTGCCTGATTATACGTGATACTGCGGAGCCGCAAAAAATGGCTCGGAAGCGGCTCGGGGCCTTTTTGATGCCAACCAATGGGTATTTTCCAGCCAAAGTCCACGATTTACGTTAAAAAAGCCGTTGAATGGCCTTGCGAAGTGCATTTCCAAAAGATACGCTATTTAGTTAAGCTGCTGGGCACCGGCTGCTGAAGGAGTCCCCGTGCAACTGAGACTGAGTACCCGAACCCTGAACGAAGATGTTCTAGTTGTGGATTGTGTTGGCCGCATCGTATTCGGTGAGGAATCTGCCGTGCTCCGCGACGTTGTAAAGAAGTTACTTTCGAACAGCAAGCGCACGGTTCTGAATTTGTCGGGCGTCACCTACATTGATAGCGGAGGGCTTGGAACTCTGGTCGCACTTTACACGACCGCGAGAAATGGCGGCGGCGCGCTCAAGCTGGCTAACCTCACGCAGAGAGTTGGCGATCTTCTGCAGGTCACGAAGCTGGTTACGATTTTCGAAGTCTTTCCAAACGAGAAAGAGGCCGCGGACTCGTTCGGGAAGGGCGTAGCGGCGTAGAAAACGTGGGGACAGCCGCCCCCGGCTGTTCAGTCGAGTGAAGCTCGACAGCATTCAGAATAAAGTGTTCCGATAATCTTGCCTTGAAACAATCTTCTTTTTGCTGCGCAAAAAATGGACAGCCGGGGGCGGCTGTCCCTACGTGATCTCAAATAGACTTCACCGGAATCATCGTTAAGTCCTCGACCAAACCAACTTCTTTCTGCAGGAATGGCTCGGCGTACGTAACTCCTCCTAACATCCCATAAAATCTCGCCATAGATCCAACGCGGGCGCGAATCTCGGCCTGCGCAGGGAAGAAATCCTTCCCAGCATCCTGATCGCTGAACTGCGTCTTGTAAGCCAGCAACGATGAGAGACGCGCTTCGAATTGGTCCGTGATGTCTACGACAAAGGTTGGCCTGACGTCATAGTAGAGCGTGGCATAGATAATTTTGAACGGACGATGCGGAGATAGTTCCTCGGCGGCCACACTCGCGGGAGAGGGAGCCCGCGCCACACTGTCTTGGCCGAGAGTTAATTTTTTCAGTCCTGCCAGAAAACTCGCCTCGTATCCCAAAATTGAGGCCGTATAGTGATCGGGATGGCGTCCTTTCCAGTAGGGAAGTATCAGGACTCGAGGCTGCTGCTCCCGAATTACACGTGCGACTTTGAGCCTGTTCTCCCATGTGTTTTCAACCCGCCCATCGGGAATGTCGAGCGCTTCCCGCCAGGAGACCGCCAAAATGTTGGCGGCGTCGGCAGCTTCTTTTGCTCGATCCTCCGCGCTGCCTCGCGTGCCCATTTCTCCCTGAGTTAGATCGAGAATTCCTGTGCGGTAGCCTTTTTGCGCCATTTTGAGCAGGGTTCCACCGCATGTTTGCTCAACATCATCGCGGTGAGCGGCAAGGGCAAGAATATCGAGCGTGGGGGCGGACATGTCAGTTAAGACTGCCTTGTTCGATCACAACGTTCTCGCGAACAATCATGCGGTGTGACGCCATCTCTTTTAACTTGGGCAGAACGCGGCTTACGTGCTCATCGGTGTCCACGAAAGTGATCATGAGCGGCAGTTTGCCGCCGGCGTCGACCAGATGGCTGGTCTTGACCCGCTGTCGTCCCAGAAATCCGCCCACGGCATGGATGGCGGTGGCCGCATAGACATTCTCTTCCCGCAAATAATTGAGGATCTCCATGTGCAGAGGCCGATTCTGCCATTTGTCGCCCTCGGTCAGATAAATGGTGACTTGAACTGCCATCGCGTCGAATTCTACAGGACTCTTGCCAGGGCCATACCAGCAAGTGCCGCAACGAGACACAAAATGTTGTTGCTGAGAACGTTGGTGAGCATCATCTGCCATTGCCCCTGGTCGAAGTAGGCCATGGTTTCGAAAGCGTAGCTGGAGAAGGTCGTAAATGCCCCGCAGAATCCGACGACCACCAACAGGCGCCACCTTGGATTAATCAGTACGCGTTCCGTGGCCCAGATTACAAACAGTCCCACCACAAAACTACCCAACACATTGATGATGAGTGTGCCGTACGGGAAGATTGGGCCGAGAATCTTGGCAGCGTATCGGCTTAGGAAGTAGCGGGCATTCGCTCCGAAGATCGCGCCGAGGGATATGACCAGGAAATCCTTAATTGGCAGGTCTTTAATTGGCCAGTCGCTGATTCGCAGAAGCGCCACGATGGAATTCTCCCTACAAAAAGTCTCTGTAGGAGTTATCAGCCGGTCGCGATGACTGGCAGTTATGGCGAACTCCATCGCCGTCGGAATATTCTAGCCTATTTCCCAACACCCTTCGATGGTGATTTCAGACCCGTTCGAGGAGGATTGCCATTCCTTGGCCGACGCCTACGCACATCGAAGCCATGGCATAACGTCCCTTGGTGCGCTGCAGATGCCGGGACGCGGTCAGAATCAGACGCGCTCCGCTCATTCCCAACGGATGCCCCAATGCGATTGCGCCACCATTTGGATTTACTTTCTCACTGTCATCCGGTAAGTCGAACGCACGAGTCACGGCTAACACCTGAGCCGCAAAAGCCTCGTTCAGTTCCAGCAAATCGATGTCGTTGATTGTCAGGTTCGTTCGCACCAGCAATTTCTTCATCGCCGGAATTGGTCCAATGCCCATCAATCTTGGCTCGACTCCGGCAGCGGCGGCACCCACGACTCGCGCAAGGGGTTTCAATCCAAATCGAGCGGCGGCATTTTCCGAAGCTACAAACACAGCGCACGCCCCATCATTTATTCCGGATGAATTGCCGGCCGTAACAGTCCCATGCTCGCGAAAGGGAGTAGGGAGTTTTGACAGCGCTTCCAGCGAAGTATCGGGACGCAGAAATTCGTCCTCTGTTACGATTTTGTCCGCTCCTTTTAGTCCGGGAACTTTGACCGGGGCTATTTCTTGGGCAAAGATTCCTGCCTTCTGCGCTGCTGCAGCTCGTTGCTGTGACCGCAAGGCAAACTTATCCTGCGAGCAGCGATCTATCTTGTAAGCCTCGGCGACATTTTCGGCAGTCTCCCCCATTGAATCAGTTCCGTAGAGTTGCTTGATAATGGGATTAATGAATCTCCACCCGAGGGTTGTGTCGTAGATTTCCGCACTGCGCGAAAAGGCCGAGCTCGCCTTCGGCATGACAAAGGGCGAACGACTCATGCTCTCGACCCCGCCGGCGATTGCTAAATTGAATTCACCAGCAGCGATGGCCGAAGCAGCAACTGCGACGGCCTCCATCCCGGATGCGCATAGACGGTTCACCGTCACTGCGGGGACCGTATAGGGAATGCCGGCGATCAGTGATGCCATGCGCGCAACGTTGCGGTTGTCTTCTCCGGCTTGATTGACGCATCCGAGGATCACTTCGTCGAGAGTCTCCCAATCGCTATTTTCGAACTTGAGGCGCAATGCGGTCAACGGATGTGCCGCGAGATCATCCGTGCGGACTTGAGCTAGTGCGCCCCCGTAACGCCCGATGGGTGTGCGGACCCCCTCGCAAATGTAAGCAGCGGCCATCCAGATCGGCTACTACCTACTTTACGGTCTTACAATCAGTGTGTCACTATGTCGGAAGGTTCACGTGTTGCCGGTATGTGACCGATTAAGACTGCAGTAATTGCGAGACACACACCGTGAAGGAATCCAGATAATTATGGAAGAACGCGAATTTTTCGATGAACGGCAGGAAAAGAAACCGGCAAATCTGAACTGTCCCAGTTGCCATCAGTCTGACACTTACGAGGTGACATGGGTTGTCCGCACCAAGAAGAAACAGCTCTCTGGGCGCGCAGATGAAAGGGATCGTGCTCGTTTCGCCAAGGCCAAGTCCTACATGCTCCGCAAAGATGACATGATGGCCTGTAAGAATGTGCGCTGCCGCAAGCGCTTTGAAATCTCCGGATTGCAGTCGGTTGTATTCATGGACTGAGCAGTGGTTGCCCGCATCCGATTCCCGTGATACAAATCGCTAATCCAGCCAGCATTGTGCAAAAGTCTAATCTGTTTTCGATTTCTCGTTTTCACTCGTAAAGGTCCAAGGAATTCGTGCTGAATGCCCTTCCGGGACTGCTATAAGTTGAGCGAGTAAGGTAAGCTATGATGCCATGCTGAGCCCCGGAAGCGAGCCGGTTGAGAGCAGCCGGAATCCATATCCAGCGATCAATAATCGTCGCAGGAGAGTGCGGCAGAAGATCCATCTGCCTGCGTACGCCAGTGTCGACGGCGGTTCAGTCGGCATGGTTCTAAACCTCAACGAGATCGTTGACATCAGCGAAGACGGCGTTTGCATTCAAGCGTCCACGCAGCTTAAACCGGAATCCACGCTGACCCTGTCTCTAGACTTGATGGAAACCAAGGCCTTCGTCTCTACAACCGGTAAGGTGATCTGGTCGGATCAGCGAGGGCGTCATGGCATTCAGTTTCCGGAGATTTCGGAGAAATCCCGCCAACAACTCAAACAGTGGCTTCTTGCCAACGCGGTTGCCCCCGCTGTTGATAAGCCGCGCAGTGTTTCCCCCGCCAGTGACCCACCTTCGGCTAGGGGGGTGAACGCACTGCGTCCACAGGCGATTCACGAAACGATCAGGCAGTCGCCAGAGCAGAGAAGGGCCGCAATAGCGGCTTTGACCCAGGAGTTTGATCTCCCAGTTCCTGCCGACTATTCCGCAGTCCTCAGTGCACTGGTCGCAGTGAAGCGAGAAGTGGAAGCGACCGGCACAGACGTTGAACGAGCTCTGCAACTCCTGGCCGAGCGTGCCCTTTCGCTTACCCACGCGACCGGCGCTGCTCTGGCCGTTGCGAGGGAGCCCGGCTCTAACGGTATGGTGTGCTTAGCGCGAGCTGGTTCGGACGCTCCAGGGCTGGGTGCACGGTTGCAAGCGGGTTCCGGCTTCTCGGGTGAGTGTGTTCGTACTGGCAAAGTACTGCGGTGTGATGATACTGAAATCGATCCGCGGGTCGATCAAGAAGGCTCTCGCCTGCTTGGCATTCGTTCGATGATTGCAGCTCCCATTCGGCGAGATGACGTGGTTGTCGGACTCCTGGAAGTGTTTTCTCCCTATCCGAATTCCTTCGGTCCGAATGATCAGAAGATTCTGGAGCGATTGGTCGAGATGATACCTTCATCGATCGATTCAGGAGTGAGTCCGACAAAGACGGTTCCAGTGGATTCGGCACATTCGGTTGAAGTAGCGGTTAGGGAATCGCCAAGAATTCTTGAGCCACATGGGACAGATGCCGAGAGTGCAGCCGAAAGTGGTCGAGAGCTCGAATCCGCGGCCTCGCCCTCGCGGTTTCGAAGGGTGCTGCTTGTCTCGCTCATTCTGATCGCAGCTTTGATTTTATTGATTGTTGCCAGGATGAGAAATCCGAATTTCTTCAAGAACCCGAGCCGTGTGCAGTCTGATGCCAGAGACAAATCGACAAAGACGATTCCTGCGCCAGTTCCCGCGGCTACGGACTTCGACACGTTGCTCAAATTAGCGAATGAGGGTGACCCCAACGCCCAATTCGTCTTGGGCGCCCGCTATGCTACGGGCGAAGACGTTAAGCAGGATTATTCTGAATCTGTCCGATGGTTTACGCTGGCGGCTGAACAGGGACACGTCATCGCCCAGGCGACGCTTGGCGCGTATTATTTTGCGGGAAGGGGCATCCCGCAGGATCTTAGCCAGGCCTATTTCTGGTCAGTAATCGCCGCGGCTGGCGGGGACGAAGCCAGCAAATATCGTGTTGCCGCCCTTGCCTCGCGAATGCCGCATAGCCAGATCGCAGCGGTACAACTTCAGGCGAATGACTGGCTCAAAGCTCATCAGGGGGCAGGGAAGACTTCCGAGTAACTTCTTTCATCGAATTCCGCACAAAAAGGTCCGCGATTTTCATCGCGGACTTTTGAAATTGTGCATGCAGTGTCGCCGGATTTCTAATGCCTCGGACCGCCGTGACCTCCGCCTGAGCCTCCGCGTCCGCCACCGTGACCTCCACGACCCGGACCACGGCCTCGGCCTCGTCCGCCCCCTCCTGGACGACCGCCTCGTCCGCGATCACCGCCGCGATCTCGATCTCCACCAGGAGCCCCGCCGGTGCCAACAACACTCCG
>JGI12635J15846_10006297_pt1 | contig 10188 bp, 9 predicted proteins | sample BlaSpr_A8_OM2_M2_FD_15846 | JGI IMG/M metagenome (IMG submission 15846)
CTCACCCGCCTGCCCGCAACAACCCCCGCGCGCCGTGCCTCCCAACTCCCGGTTCTTGACTCCAGGTTACCCTTTGATTCACTCCGCGCAATTCGGGGATCGGTTCCATCGTCAAACGATGAAGGGTTTCCGACTACGCGACAAGCCAGGCACCAAGCAACTTTTGCAGTACCGCTGTCTTAAAACATCACCGAAGATTCTACGGTAAAATTACACGTCCGGCTGCTCGCTGAAGGCACTGGCTGTTCACGGCCAACGAAAGCCATCAACATCGGGGACGGTCTTTTCGGAGCCGGATGCACCGAATCTTCGTGTTGCAATGACGCGCGGTTAAGGGTTATTGGTTTTATATTCGAACACCATGCTGCTCAATCCGAGGCAAAAATGAGAAATGTAATCTTCGCAATCAACATTACCGCAGATGGCTGTTGCGACCACACCAAAACGATTTCCGATGAAGAAATGCTTGAATATCATACGCACCTCATCCGAGATGTTGACCTGCTCGTCTTTGGGCGTAAAACCTATCAATTGATGGTCCCTTATTGGCCCGATATCGCAAAAAACCACTCTGAGACAAAAGCAGAGAACGAATTTGCTGACGCTTTTGATTCCGTCAACAAGATTGTTTTTTCACAATCATTAGACAGCGCTGAAGGAAAAAACACGAGAATTGTTCGTACGAACCTTCGAGACGAAATACTTAAGTTGAAAAAGGAACAAGGCAAGAATATTTTAACCGGCGGTGTAACTGTTCCTTCACAACTTATGGAGCTTGGTCTAGTCGATGAATATTATTTTGTCGTTCAGCCAATAGTTGCAGGAGAAGGGAGGCGGTTGTTGGAAGGTGTTAGCCTGCAGGAGAGATTACAATTAAAACTTGTTGAGTCCAAGGTTTTTGAGTCAGGATGTGTTGCGCTTCGTTACTTGAAACAGTGACAGAAAAAATGGCTGAACTCGCGACCATGCACAACACTTTGGCAGGGCTAGATTGGTAGAACCGAATCGGTGGAAATTGATGGCGCGCGACGAACGCGCCCGGTGCCGAGCGCGGTTTTCAATNTCCTTCCTTTGCTTCGTCTCGAATGCGGATGATTAACACCGTCCGATCATCGCGCTGTTCCCCAAAGTCTGAAACGGCATGCATCAAAGCTTCGTAGATTTTGGGCAAACATTCTGTGGCGTGAGCCATGACTGATTCTCCCAGGCGCCCCAGGCCAAACTCTTCGTCGTCGGCATTCACTGTTTCGATCAAACCGTCGCTCACCACAACGAACAAATCCCCTGGAACGCAGCTAACTTGTGCGCTTACGTAACCGGGCTCCGCGACCAATCCCAAAGGGTATTGCTGCATCGCGCAGCGACTTATCTCCTGCGATTTCCCGTGATAATGCAAGATTGGCGGATGACCCGCGAGTGCGATCTCGACTTGTAAGGATGACTCAAACCGCAGCGCCGCCAACGTTGCATACATTTCCGGCTCTTTAACCGCAGGCAGCACGGCGTTAACGCTCTTGAGAAGTGCGGGGAGCGGCTGTTGTGTAAGCCAAGCTTGACGTACCGCGGTTTTCAGCATGCCCATCAAAATGCCGGCGGAAATCCCGTGGCCGGAAACGTCAGCGAGATAGACAAATACTCTATCGCCGTCGGCGACCATGTCCACCAAGTCACCCCCCACCTTCGCGCTGGGGACGGTACATCCAAAGACGTCCAAACCGCACCCGCGATACGAGACTGGCGGGACGAGGGTGGTCTGAATGGCGTGCGCGAAAGACAATTCCGTTTGCAGGGCTACATGCGCGATTCCTTCAGTGGTGGCGAAACTCAGAAACAAACGATAGCCGAGCATCATCGTCAAAAACAGATATGTGCCGTCCATGGCCATGCGCTGCCGAGTAAATTCGGGGGACCGTTCTTGCTGCGGAAGGCGCGAAAACAACACAAAGGCAGCGAGAATCATAAGCATCGGCACAATCATGAACCGAGGTCTCCGCAGCTCAGTCTGGATCGTGACGACGCGCAATCCCCCTAGCATCATCGCCAGCAGTAGGACCCCCCACAATGGATAGACGCCGCCGGCGAGCAGGTCGAGGAAAAATGCGACTCCGCTGAGAACAAAAAATAACGCCACAAACAGTTTTGCAGCTCGCCGGGCCGGTAGATGTTGCCAATACCGTTTCCGCTCCCGCGTCAATCCAAACGTGTAGAGCGGGAATAGCAGATCGAGGAGCCATTGTCCTGTGCGTCGCAAACTAATCCGGTTGTGGGTTACCGAAGACGGCGCCATTGTGTGATCACTCTACAGGAATTCTATTATCCTGCCAGCGATTCTAGAACGAGCACCGTGATCTCAAAAACCCATCTCACCGGGCTTAACAGCAACAGAAAGCGGCTGCAGGTCTGGCTTCAAGAAATGGAACCGAGACTCCGGGAAACGGCTGACCGTTTTTGTGACAACAAGCTCCTTCGCGGAGTGTTCAGCTTTTCCGAAGAGGGGCGAAGGCCACGCGAGTGCGATCGATAAGACCACTGCTTGTCGCGTACGTAACCATGCATGACAACTGCCGGCCTTCTGACTCGCTCATGCACGCAGGTTACATTCAGACTCCCGCTCTATCCAAGGTGCACGCCTCATGCGGGTGAGCCGCCTACCGTGACCGATTTGTGGAGGTCTAGCAAACACGGTAGTCGTTCAAGGATTCAAGTTTCCGACTACCCGCCGAACGAGTCGGCGGGTGAAATGCAGGCTGAACAGGGGAACAGCTCCTCAAGCAAGCGGGCGCGAATATCCCAGAGTCGTTCACCTCAATCGTCTTTGTAAACGCTCGTTTGTACATCGAAGGCCAGTTCACACCGATATCGAAACCATTCAAATTGGCGGGCTTCGCCTAACGATTGGGCCGTCCTGCGGCCTGTTCCCGAAGCGGTTCAAAACCGTCCAGCTTTTCAAGTTTGTCCAGAAATACGAGGATTTCCTCGTTCCAGATTCTCCATTCGTGCCCGCGAGGAGAGATTTCGCGGTATTCATAAGGTATGCGGCGTTTGGCCAGCACTTGCAGGAAAGCGTGGGTCTGGTCGACGCCTCCATCTTGACCGCCGCAAACCAGAAACAGCATGGGTACTTCCTCGACCGGCACTTGCTGCGCCAGTTCAAACACGTCGCGGGCTTTCTGCTCCTTCGAGCCCGGTGCCCCCATCAGCGCTACATAGTCTTGGACCTGTCTGTTTTCCTCTTCGGTAGCGTTCGCCGGTAGCGGACGCGCGGTGATGTGACCGAAACCAACCGAGCCACTGAAACTGCCGATTGCGGCAAACTGGTCCCGGTGCTCCAACCCGAGAAACATCGCACCAAATCCGCCCATGGAAACTCCAGCAATCGCCCGCGCAAAGGGTTCCGGGATCGTAAGGAAGTTTTTGTCCACGTAAGCGATCACGTCTTTCATGATGTAGTCGTCATAATGTGCTTTAGGATTCGACACGCTGTTCACATACCAACTGTGCGAGGCGTCCGGAGTTACGATTATGAGCTGGTGCCGGGTCGCATAGTCCGAGAGATTCGTGCCCCGCGCCCAATCCGTGATATCCGCATCATAGCCGTGCAGTAGGTACAGCACGGGATAGCGCCGCACCGCTGAATCGTAATCGGCAGGCAGCATCACCAGCATGGTCCGTTGTTCTGCCAAGGTGACACTCGGGAAATGTACGATCCTCACGTTCGTCGGCAAGACCGTAGGCATCTCCTGGCCCTGGACGAATGGATTGGCGCAAAACAAGATCATCGCTGCAACCACCGCGGCCCACGCTTCGCGGGTAAGCCGGCGCACACCGATCCCACGAACGTCCACAGCGAACGAAAAACACTTTGTCTTCACTGGCCTTTTCCTCGTTTCTGCGAAAATGATAGCCTACCTCCACGTCGCACGCGCTTCCGGGGAAGACCACAACGTTCGCTGGGCACGATAACTTAAATACGAAATGAAGAGCGAAAAGTTCGCTCTAGAGATAAAGTTTCGAAAATCCTCCCCGCAACCGGTCGCGGCGAGAGGGGCGCCTTGACTATCGGCGCGGTTGCTGCGGAACTGGCGCGCAGAGGTTTGCCTAAGGCAAGTTCAAAATGAAAATTCGGGCCAATATGCGGTTGTCGTCGGTTTGTCGCCGGTTTGCCACCATTCGGAGGTCCCATGTCTGCGACTTTCCGGCGAACGTGCATCTCGATCTTGGCATTTCTGCATACGCTGTTTCCGCTCGTATCCTGCGGACAGCAAGCCGCGGCAAGTTCGTCCGGAACACTCCAACTCACCCTGAAGCAAGCCGTGCAACTGGCCTTGCAGCAGAATCCCCAGCGTGTCATCGGGTGGCTGCTGATCTTCGAAAGCGATCGCAATGGTCAGACACCCGGCCGGAAATTCACTCATTGAATTCACAGCAACGCATCGCCCAATTGACGACGGATTCGGCCCGCGAGCAACGCCTTCCTCAGATGGACTTTTCCGGATTCTGGCTGTACCAGGGCTCGCTGTTCAACGACGGCATTCCGGCCTACACCTACGAATAACAAACCTATTCCTTGTCCACCGAATTTGACCCCGGCGGCCTGGCGATACAATGAGCCCCGCCCTACGGGAGGAGGAATCGTTCTTGCTCTTGCCGTCGTGTTGGCTGTTTCTGCCGTAGCACAGGAGCCTGCGTCGGCGCCGCTTTTCAAGCTTCAAGATGCAATGATGCCGGTCCGCGACGGGCGAAGATGCTGGGAACCTCATGATCGCGGGCAAGTCCCGCCAGCTGGCGATTGATTGTGATGTATCTCGCTTTATTCTCGGCAAAGAGCTGCAGAAACTGTTCCGCGCCGCGAGTTGGATTCATACTCGGGTTTGTATCCGGGTCACACACCAAGACAACAGCCGGTAGGTTTCCGAGCGGTATGGCTCGTTCACAGCATCCCCAAGTGTTCCTAAGACATCGACATGAAATCTCAGGCAGCAGATTTCCCATCAGCGACGAGGAAAATCAATTTCCTGCTTTTTGCCGGTTGAAATCGCGAGGGTTAAAATCTACCATGGGCGCTGAGGTTTTCTTAGGTTACGGGATTGAATCCCACCCTCTCCACCATTTATTGCGCCGGACTTAGTCTGGGATCCCTTCATGATCGTCCGAACCGTCGAGCAAGTCCGCCGTGCCTTCCGCATCGTCGCCGGATTTACCCTGCTGCTTGCCGGAGTAGTGATGATCATCACGCCTGGCCCGGGATGGCTGGTCATCTTTCTAGGGTTAAGCTTGCTCGCCGCCGAATTTATCTGGGCGCGTCGTTTGATGGATCGCATGAAGCGCCAGGGCGAGCGTGTCCGCGAAGCGGTATGGCCGGTGGCGAAAAATGTGCCCCCAACTGCGGTTGCCGAGCCGTCGGCAGAATCCAACGAATCGGAATTGTAAGCAACTCTCGGAGGTCGCGATGGAAGTCGGTCTGGTCGGTCTGGGCAACATGGGTTCGGGAATCGCGAAAAGCTTGCTTCGTGCCGGACATCGCGTCACCGCATTCAACCGCACGCGCTCGCACGTGGACGCACTGGTTTCCGACGGAGTTAAACCCGCGGCCACTCCCGCCGACGCCTGCCACGGTGACGCCGTGCTCACCATGGTTGCCGATGATTCCGCCGTCGAAGCCGTGGTCTTTGGAAGCTCCGGGGTTTTGAGCGCTCTGCCCAAAGGCGGCTTACACGTTTCCTTGGGCACCATCAGCGTTTCTCTCAGCGACAGGCTCGCCGCTGCTCACTCTAACGCCGGACAGCAGTTTGTGGCCGCGCCCGTTTTCGGGCGGCCAGAAGCTGCCGAGGCGGCAAAACTTGCGGTCGTCGCCGCCGGACCATCGGCAGCCATCGAGCGCTGCAGACCTCTGTTCGAAGCCATGGGTCCCAAGCTCCTGGTAGTCGGTGAGAAGCCTTCGCTCGCCAACGTCGTGAAACTCTCAGGAAATTTCCTGATCGCCAGCGTTCTCGAGTCCCTGTCCGAAGCCATTGCCTTTGCTCGTAAATCCGGCGTTGACCCCACTGTGCTGCTCGATTTCCTGACCAGCACGTTGTTCAACGCGCCGGTCTACAAGACCTATGGAGGCCTCATCGTAGAAGGGAAGTACGAACCGGCGGGCTTCGCAGTCCCGCTCGGCCTGAAGGATGTTCGCCTGGTGCTCCAGGCAGCCGAAGCGCAAAGTGTCCCTATGCCTATGGCCAGCGTGATTCGCGACCGTTTCATCACCGCCATTGCCCGTGGCAACCAGCACAGCGATTGGTCGGTACTCGGCCGGATCGCCGCCGAAGATGCCGGCCTGCCCGCCGCCAAAACGGCCGGCGCCTAGTTCTTCGCAGTGGTAGGGGGCAGCCAACTGCGCAGGATGCATCGACGCACCCTGTCGCCAGGAGACCAACCGCCATGGGAAAACCAATCGCAGCATGGCAAAGGAAATGGGCGCTCGTCACCGGCGCCAGCGCCGGTATCGGCAAAGCCCTGGCCGAGGAGCTAGCCGCGGGCGGCACCAACCTGGTCCTGACCGCCCGCCGCCGCGAGCGCCTGGAGGACTTGGCGCGAACGCTATCGACAACCCGCAAAATCAAAGCGGAAGTTTTCGTAGCCGACCTGGCCGACCCCGCCAGCCCCGAAAAAATCCTGGCCTTCACGCGCGACAAGAACATCCACATCGACCTGCTGATCAACAATGCCGGCTTCGGAGCCCACGGCGAATTCGCGACCTCGAATCGCGCGCGCCAATTGGAAATGGTGCAGGTCAACTGTGCCGCGGTCGTAAACCTTACGCACCTGTTTCTCCCCGCAATGATCGAGCGCAAGTCGGGAGACATTCTGATCCTCGCCTCCACCGCTTCTTTCCAGGCCGTCCCGTACATCACGGTTTACGCCGCCACCAAAGCCTTCGATCTATCTTTCGCCGAAGGCCTCGCCGAAGAAGTAAAGCCTCACGGCGTTCGGGTATGCGGCCTCTGCCCGGGTTCCACGGAATCGGAATTTCTCGTGGTTGCCAATCAGTCACAGCTGCCGGCCTCGAACCGAAGCCGGGAAACCGCGGAGAAGGTAGCCAGAACGGGCCTGGAAGCGCTGGCCGCCGGCAAGAGCTACGTCATTTCCGGGGCAGGAAATTACCTCGGCGCGCAAGCGCAGCGCCTCGTCCCACGCCGGGTCGTCACTTCCATAGCCGCCAAAATGTTTCGCCCGCCGGCCAAAACCTAGAGGCAACACAACAACCGCCGATGGCCGGCGGCCCTGGCAGAGACGACCGTTACACCGTCGGGGAACAGCACGGCTGAGGCCGTTCAATCGATACGCGGTCGCTGAGTAACTCGGCGCGTTCATTCGTAGCGCAACGCCACCACGGCATCGACGTGGGTGGCGCGTTGCGCGGGCAGGTAGCGCGCCAGCATAGCTGCCCGCAAGAGCACGGCGGCGATGGCGCCCACCGCAAGGGGATCGCTCGCGCTGACTTCATACAAGCGTGGGCGTCATTCAGAACGCAAAGCCACCATCGGATCGACGCGCATCGCGCGCCTCGCGGGGAGATAACATGCAAGAAACCCTGCCGTCGCGAGCAGCGCGCTTACGGCCAGGAACGTCAGAGTGTCGGTCGGGGCAATTCCAAACAGAAAACTCGACATCCAGCGAGTCGCGCCGTAAGCGCCCAGCAACCCAACACCTAGTCCCGTCAGCACAAGTCTCATGCCGTGGCCGACGATCACTCGTGAAATATCGCGGCGTCGCGCGCCCAATGCCATCCGCAAGCCGATTTCGCGGGTCCGCTGCGCCACCAGATAAGAAAGAACGCCAAATATTCCCGCGGCCGTCAGCACCAGCGCCATGCCGCCGAACCCGGCAAGAAGAAATGTATTAAAGCGGTCGGCAGCCGCCGACGAAGAAACAATTTCGCCCAAGGTGCGAAACTGCGAGGTGGCCTCGTCGGGATCGAGCGAACTGACCGCAGCGCGTATCGTGGAGGCGATACTTAGCGGATTTGCCGAGCTGCGCACGACGATGTTCATTCGTAGTTGCGCGCGTTGTGCGTAGGGCAGGAACATTTCCGGGCGCAACGCTTCCTGCAGCGCGATGTGTTTGATTCCGCCGACCACTCCCACGATTTCCCGGGTGACGAATTCCGGTTCGCCTTCGTAAATCTTCAAGTGCTTTCCGATGGGGTTTTCGCCTGCGAAAAAGCGTTTCGCGAACGGCTCGTTGATCAGCACCGTAAACGTCGAATCCGCCGTGTCCCGCGGCGTGAATTCCCGGCCCTGCAGCAAGGGAATCCGCATGGTTTGAAAGTAATCGCCGGCCACGACGCGAATGTCGGCGTCCAGGCGGTCCGCCGGAGGTACCGGCGGGTGCTCGGCGATGGTTACGTAAGTGTCGTTCCCCTGATGATCCAGCGGCAACTCCGATACAAAACCGGCAGACGCAACGCCAGGCATCGACACGGTTTTTTCCTGCAATTGATCGAAAAACGCCCGGCGTTGAGAACCTTTCTCGAGCTCCGGGCCGGTCACGGAAATCTGCGCGGTAACGATGTTCGACGGGTCGAACCCGGGATTCACATGCGTCAACCGCCAAAAACTGTTCACCAGCAAACCCGATGCGATCAACACCACCAGAGACACTGCCACTTCCGCGATGACGAGCACGTTGTGCGCACGGTGTTTCGATTTCGATTGTCCGGCGGCGCCGCCTTCCTTCAGATTTTGCGTCGTGTCCCGGCGGCTCGCTTGCAACGCCGGCCAAAGACCGACAACAATCCCCGTGAGGACCGCGACGCAACCGGTAAACGCCAGCACCGTTGCGCTGACGCTGACCTCGTTGAGACGTGGCAGATTCTCCGGTGCAAGCGTCTTGAGCAGGTCCACGCCCCATTTCGCCAGCGCCAGCCCCGCCGCGCCGCCGGCCAGCGCAAGCAACACGCTTTCGGTCAGCATTTGCCGCACGAGCCGCAACCGGCTGGCTCCCAGCGTCACGCGGATGGCGATTTCCCGCGTGCGCGATGTATGGCGAGCAAGCAACAGACTCGCGACGTTCGCGCACGCAATCAGCAGCACGAGCGCAACAGCTCCCAGAAGAACCAGCAACGCGGGCCTCACGTCGCCGACCAGCGACGTCTGTAGCGGAACCAGCCGCATTCCCCAGCCGGCGTTCGAGTCCGGATATTGCTTTGTCAAGCGCGCCGAGATGGTGTCCAATTCCGCCTGCGCTTCGGCCATCGTCGTACCCGCCTTCAGCGTGCCGTACACGCGCAGAAACCGCTGCTCCCGCGAGCGCATCCCCGTAATTTCAAACGGCGCAGGAATCCACAGGTCTGCATCGGAAAAAAGCGGAACATCCTCCCGCAGCACTCCGATCACCGTCATCCGACTGCCGTCAAGCACCACCGATTTCCCGATCGCGCTGGTGTCGCCCGCAAATCGCTCTCGCCAAAGGGAATGGCTCAGAACGACGACCTGCGGTCTGCTCACGCCCTCATCTGCAGCCACGAAAGTGCGGCCGAGCAGCGGTTGAACGCCCAGCACATCGAAGAAGCCCGCCGTCACGACGGTTCCTTTTACTTGGGTAGGATTATCCCTGCCGGCAAGGTTGAAGATGGTATTTCCGTCGATCAGGCCTTCCAGATGATCGAAGACATGGTTTTGCGCGCGATAATCGAGAAAGTCAGGCGGCGAAACATCGGACTCATTGCTGATGGGAAATGTTCCGAACGCGCGGACCAAGCGGTTGGCGTGCTGGAACGGCAGCGGCCGCAGCAGAACGGCATTCACCACGGAGAAAATTGCGGTGTTCGCCCCGAAGCCCAGCGCGAGAGTCAAGATGGCGACAACAGTGAATCCCGGATTCTTGCGCAATCCACGCAAGCCATAGCGAACGTCGGTCAGGAAGTCTTCCACCCACGACCACCGCCAAACTTCGCGGCTGTCCCGCTCCATCAACGTGACGTTTCCAAACTCGCGCCGCGCCAAATATTCGGCTTCTTCCCTGGACATCCCGGCCGCAACCAACTGCTCAACTTTCTCACCGAGGTGCTCTCGAATCTCTTCGGAAAGCTCGCCGTAGAGTCGTCGCCGCGACCACAACTTCCCAATCCATCTCATGGTTCACCGAGCCAACACGATCGCGCCAAATCGCTTGCATGCGTTCATCATTGGTATCGCAGTGCCA
>JGI12635J15846_10006300_pt1 | contig 10186 bp, 12 predicted proteins | sample BlaSpr_A8_OM2_M2_FD_15846 | JGI IMG/M metagenome (IMG submission 15846)
CTTAAGATATACCCCAAATATACACTAAATATACTTAATATCAACGTATTTATGGTGTACTATGAGTCGCTGGGTTCTTGGGCACCTCAGGATCGTACCCGGCCTTGCTGGTCTCTACCGTCGTCGCCTCGAAGTATTTAGCTAGATGCTTGGCGTAATAAGGAACCAAACTTCGGCTCGACATCTGGAAAAAACAGACCTGCCCAATGCGCAAACCAGGAGTGAGTTTAATTGGCAGCCTGCCGGCGTTGCTAAGTTCAAAAGTTAGCACGCCTGCAAATCCCGGATCCACGAACCCGGCGGTGGCATGCACAAGAAGCCCATGTCTTCCCCACGAACTCCTACCTTCTATGCGACCGGCGAGGTCGTCGGGCAATCTAAAAAACTCCAGCGTTGATGCGAGGACGAACTCGTCGGGATGGAGGTAGAAACTTTCGTTTGCGGCCAGAATTATTCTCTTTCCTTCTCTGTAGACCTTCTCTTCAGCGGCGGGTCGCTCGTTAAGATCGATGTGAGAGCGGTTCATGTTCTCCAGCCGTTGGAAATCCGTACTCAGGCGCACATCCAACGAAGAAGGTCCAAACTGTTCCCTCGCGCTGATTATCGGCGTAACAACCAGCCTCCTTTGCAGGACGGGATCCACCAAACGCTTGGCGATATCAATGTCAGAAAGCAGCATAGCTGTTATGCCGAGGTAAGCCGACGGAGAATCTCAGCGTGAACATCGGCCGCCTCCAGCGACTTCAAAAGCAAACCATCCGTCTTTTCCACGTACTTGCCGTAAACGTCAAGGTCCGCTCTCTGCCCAGGTTCATCGGGGAAGGTCTTCATCAGCTCTTCCTCGAAACTGGATAACCTGTACAACCAACCAGCCGTAACAATTTCCGATCCGGGGACGGCCACTTCATCCAGACCAGCCAGAACCTTATATGCCTGCTCGGGTGTTGTAGTTCCGCATTTGAGAGAACCCAATGCCGAATAGATATCCGAGTCTAATCGCGACCTCCGGCTTGAGATGGGTTGCTTCGAAGCCAATGATTGTTGGAGAAGTCTCGCCCTCTCGACGTTTTGCATTCCAAAACGTTGCAAACCGAGCGAATTCACCTTTGAAGCAATTTCGCTGACCAGCGGAGAGAGAAGCTTCTGTGCCTGCTTCTCCATCGACTCCAGCCCGTTGCGTTGGGCCTCGTCCATTTCCTGCACCTTCCGTTCGTAGTCGAGCTTGTACGTTTCGAACACCAGCTCAAAATCCTTCGTACTCACGCCGAGCTGTGTTAGATAGTCACATACCAATTGCACTCTTACCGGGGTTGGCGGGTGACCCGCCAACATTCCTTGACGCACATCGAGCCTGGGTTGCATCATCTCAACAAATAGAATCGGCATGAGCGAAGCAGGCCCGAGCACGTGGGCCGCTATAAAGTCAGCAACAGTTTCGGCAACTACGTCGGCACCCAAGTCGGGCTCCGCCTGCTGTGCAAGCTGATCGACACCGCCTGAGCTATGCTCCGTACGCACGATCCCTTTAGAAATCTCATCTTGATCGTCAAGCACGTGCCCGTATTCATGGGCTAAAACTGCCCACGCTAAGGGGTTATCTTTGTCTCCAAACGCCTGGCAAAGAACATTTCCCCCATGAGTCAGAGCCACGCGTTCCTTTTGCTCTACGTTGACTTTTTCCAAGATGTCCTCAAACCGATACTCGTAAGCGCTGAATTGATTCGTTAGCACAATAGACGCCTTCAGGTCGCTGCGGCCAAAACAGTCTCTTAACAAAAACGAGGCCTGTGGCTTAGCTACTTCTCGAGGGAGCAGCAATAGCAACTCATGTATTTGCAACGTGCGAACTATCAATATCCCAAGGGCTTGAATGACCGCCTTTTCCTCGGCTTCGTTTAGCGGTTTGCCGCGAAGCAGTCGCGCGACGCGATCCGAATTACCGAGGAACATCTCGCAATGCGCCTCCAGGTAATTGATTAGTTTGTCAACGGCGGTAGCAGATTCCGCTTCCGCGTGTTCGACCTTGATAAAAATCTGTTGTCGCTTCAGAATTTGCTGGAGACGGGAGAACTTCTCGAGAGCTTCACTGAGGACATACAAAAGCCCTTGGCGTTCCAGATCCGAATCGACTCGCCGGACTGCGGGAGTGGATGACATTTAGGAAAATGCCTAACGATCTGTGGCCGTTTTCCCAAGAAACTCGATCACTTCAACCAACTCAGACATCTGGGGGGCGTGCTTTCTATTCGACACGAGCTCGAACAAGAAGCGCTCGAACTTTTCTGCCGCTGCCGAAAAATCGGTCGAAGAAGCACCGACTCCGGGCGTGCTCCCCACCGAGCGTTTCAAGGCATTCCATCCCGAGGAGGTCCTACTCAGAACTCCCCCTCCTTGCGCACGGACAGCTTGAAAATAAACTATCCCGCCTCGCAGGTCCTTCTCGATGCGCTCATTCCAAGCAGACGGTTCTGCAGCCAAGTCGGCTAAAGCGGTAATGGCCCTGCCGGCTAGAACGGAGAGGTAGATGTCGTTTCGGGGTGCTGTAGCCGTAGCCATGGGAACCTGCCTTTCACGATTGAGCTTCGAAGGACGAATGTTATATCGGCAAAGAAAAGAGTTCCAGTAAGGAAATCTTTTTATTTTCGCCTCATAATCTGGGCACTTTCTCTCCGAGGTCACCCTATCGTAAGTGACATATAAATTGTCTATTTTATTAGACTATTGCATAAATTAGACTAAAATCAACAATTATCTTTTTGATCTCTTAGGAGCCGACGTGGGCAGAAGACCTCAAACCGAAGAAGAGCGCCAGTTTGCCAGGCACGTCGGACAAAAACTAGATGAGGCGATTGATGCACAAGACATCACAAGAGACGAGGCTGCTGAGCGATTGCAAGTTCACCGGTCGATGCTTTACCGATATCTGGCTGGTAAGAGTATTCCGGGTAGTAAGGTACTTCAACGCGCGTGCGAGGAATTGGGGGTCGCGGTCGACTATCGAGGAGTTACTGTCGACGCAGATTATTACAAAGGCGACAAGCCAGTAGGGACCCCGCAAGTTGTACCGATCCAGATGCAGCTTTTCTCACGAGAATCCTTCAGCAGTGAATTCGTCAAAGTCGACATCCGTAAAAGGAAGCGGAACGAAAACGAAACTCTTGAATTTAAAGTGACACTGAAATTGCGGGGAACAAGGGCGCAGCGATTGAAGAAATAAATGCGAACTTCATGCCCTATCCACCGGCTTTCCAGTTCCTACGCGCGCGACAGATACGCGCCTTCCGATGTATCCACCCGAATCTTTTCACCTTCATTAATGAATGCCGGAACCTGCACGACCAGCCCAGTCTCGGTCTTCGCCGGTTTGCTGACGCTTGATGCAGTCGCGCTCTTCAACCCCGGTTCAGTCTCCACCACTGTCAATTCCACGGTCTGGGGCAGCTCAATTCCTACCGCCTTCCCATCAAAAAACTCGACTTTAATCTCAAGATTGGGGATCAAATATTCGACAGCGTCCCCAAGAATTTCCCGGGTCAGATGGGTCTGCTCATAATTGGACGTATCCATGAAGTAATAACTGTCGCCGTCGCTGTAGAGAAATTGCATGTCCACTTCGTCAACGTTGATCTTCTCAATGGGATCAGGCGAACGAAACCGATGCTCGAACATGGCACCCGTCCGCAGGTTCCGCAGCTTGGCCTGAATGAACGCCCGCAGATTCCCCGGCGTGCGATGCTCAACGCTGAAAACAGAGTGCAAATCATTGTTGTGCTTAATGATCATCCCGGGACGCAGTTGGGTGGCTGGAATACTCATTACTGGAAAAGCTCCTTAAAATGATTGCAGTTGGCCGACGGAGGCGCGCTTCGCTCCGCCTGGGCGGGAACTAACCCACTCATTTTATATGGGCGACCGCAGATTTGGGAAATGGGACTAATTCGCAGGTGAGCTGCTGGGCACTTCAAAATCGACGCCGCGATCATCATTCTGCTGCGCCGTGGCATTCAAGTCCAGATCGGCAAGCGGAATCTTGTGCCTTTTCCCCCCGGACAAGTCATACAGCGTGCTTCCGACAATGGCGTAATTGTCCACGCTGGCCTGATGGCCGTCTTTGAAAACCAAGACCGTCTGAGGCTGGACAGCCACTTCTGGGGGAGGGCCAGGAGCCGGCTGCGACATTGCCGCCAAAGACTCCTGGTCGAGCTCGGAGCGACGAGCGCTACCCGAGGGCACATATTGCCCGTCCCCGCGGCGATCAAAAATCGTTGGTCCGCCTCGGTATTCATCAGGATTCTCCGCGTTGCCTACTGAATCCCAATTCTGCTGATACGCGTCCCCAGAATCGACAAAAACAGGGTAGGCATAATATGCGCCACCGCCCCACACGGGATAAGAGGGCCAGTGATGACGTGGACTCCCGATCGGAGTTCCGGGAAACATCGGATTATGAAACTGAGTGTGGCCGCCCCAACCAGGAGTGCCAGTGTGTGCAAATCCAGTCTGTCCAAATCCCAACGAAGTCACACTCGGCGGAATTCCCCCAGGCCGGTTGCTCCCTCCAAATCCCATCGAGGTCACCGACGGCCCCCAATTGGCTTGGGCGTGGGCTGTCTGCACGCAGTATCCGGCAATCAATAACGTGATCAGAGCCAGAGCGAACTTAGCCATCCGCTGCATACCGCAATCATAGCCGAGTTTGAGAGCCATGGAAGGCCTCCGGAGGCGTAGCCCTAATTTATTAGAACCTCCCGGGAGGCCGAAGGTTGCTGAAAATTGTGAAGGGCCTGGTGCCCCAGGTTCGCGCCCCGGTTTTGGGCGCTAACCTGGGTGTCACTGCGGCACTGGTGGGTGAAATCGTCGAGATCGATTCCATGTGGCCAATCAGGAGATCGCGAAACAAGCCCTACGAGCAGAAACGCAAGTGTTCACTAACCCAGGTTAGCGTCCAAAAAACGGACGCGAACTTGGGGCACCCGCCTCTTGATCATTCATTTGTCCTTCTCTTGGTGATCACGCGGTAACGACCGACCAAGTCTTTTGCTGCGCTCGGCCAGTCGGCGAATTCGAAATGGAAGCCGGATTGTAGGAGACGGCCAGGAACGACCTGGCGGCTTTTTAGTATGAGCTCGGTTTCGGTGCGGAGGAACAACGCGCCTACTTCGAGCATCAAGCGCGTCGAGGGAAGACCAATCGCCACTCCGGCGGCTTGCCGCAAGGCCTTCATAAATTCACGGTTCGGCAATGGGTTTGGAGCCGCGAGATTGATTGGGCCGTCCAGTTCTTCGTGGGCAATCAGGAACTCGATGCTGCGAAGAAAGTCCATGTCGTGAATCCAGGAGACGAATTGCTGCCCTGAGCCAGCGCGGCCTCCCAAGCCGAACCTCACCAAGCGAAGCAACTGATCGAAGACGCCGCCCGCATTTGGGCTCATGATCATGGCGCTGCGAAGAGCAACCTTCCGAGTATTGGGCGTGTTCGAAGAGAAGAAGGACTGCTCCCAGCCGGTGGCTACATCTATGCTGAACTTCCACGTACTGGGGACGTCACTCTCATCCTCTTTGCCGCCAATCTCGCCGGTGGCCTCATCCATCGGCCGGTCCAAGGCATGGCGATAAATCGTGGCTGTGCTGGCGTTCATCCATTGACGAGGCGGATGTGCCAGTTGAGTGATTGCCTGCCCGAGCAACCTCGTGGTCGCAATGCGGGATTCCTTAATCTCGACGCGATTTTTGGCGGTGTAACGGCAATTCACGCTCCGGCCCGACATGTTGATAAGCACATCCGCGCCATCGAGCGTGGATGTCCAATCGCTAAGAGTCGTGCCATCCCACTTAACAACTGGCCACGGCGCGGCGCGTTTACTGCGCGCCAGCACAGTGACATGGTGGCCTTGAGCATGAAAATGCCGAGCCAAAATCGTGCCGACTTGGCCGCTGCCTCCCGGAATCACAATGCGAAGCGGTCGAGTCATCGTCATTGCGCGCGTTCTCCGGCATCGACTACGGCATCTTCCCCGTAGGCGATTTCCAGCAGGCCGATTGCGAGTTTCCGGACCGGACGCAGCAAGGGGAAGCTGGAAAGCTTGATGAGCGTGACGACCATGTCGAGACTCTTCTCGAAAAGTTTCATGGTGCGCTTCTGTTTGGGCGAAGAGTCGTAGACCCAGAAGAGGATCAGTCCCATTTGATAGATCCACAACACGCGCGGCAGATGGGCTTTGAGATCTTCAGGGACGCGCACCTTCCCGACCTCGAGAGCGCGGGAGAAAAACCTGATGTCCTGGTCACGAATAGCGCGGGTTTCCTTACTGAATGGGGAAAGCGGATGCTTCGGATCGATGTGGGCGGAGAGCGCCCCCATTAGTTTGCGATCCGCGGCGAAATATTCGAGTTTTACCCGAATGATGGCGTGCAGGCGGTCGTGCAATCCTTTGGCATTGGCCAGCGACTCCTCGACCAGAGGAGCCATTTGTTCTTGGGCGCGCTCGTAGAAGCCCATCACAATGGCATCTTTCGAGTCGAAGTAGTAATACGCGGCGCCAAGGGCAACACCCGCTTGGGCAGCAATGTCACGCATTGTCGTAGCGTCAAATCCCTTGTCTCGAAACAATTGAAGGGCGCTTTCCAGAATTGTGTTGCGAGTGAGTTCGCCTTTCCCCGTAAGATTTGCGGTGTTGAACATGTTCAAATAATCGCCCAAGCGCGAAACTCCTGTCAAGAGGATAATTGAACGCGTTCAGTTATAAGAACTTAAGAGACGTTGCATGGTGCCCCAGCGGCACGGGCGAAAATCGAAATCGTCGAGATCCAGTTCGGGTGGACAGTCAAGGAATAGCGACACAAAGGCCCTCTGCGCACAAACGCGAGTGTTCCTTAACCCAGGTTAGCGTCCAAAGAACGGACGCGAACCTGGGGCACCATTTATCTACGAAACCCACGGAAGAAAGATCTGAGATCATCGGCCAGGAGCGCCGGCTCTTCGGCCGCGGCAAAATGTCCCCCGCGTGGCATCTCGGTCCATCGAACTACGTTGTACCCTCGCTCGACCCACTCGCGAGGAGGAAATGGCGACTCTATAGGGAAACGCGCCACGGCGCACGGTGCGGCAACACTCTCACCGCGCCCCAACCGTAAAGGCGCAAGCCTGCCCTCGTAATACATGCGGACGGACGATGTGATCGTTTGTGTGAACCAGTAAAGGCTTATGTTTGCAAGCAACGCGTCTTTGGTGAAACGTTTCTCGACATCTCCATCGCAGTCCGACCATTCGCGAAATTTTGTGACCAACCACGCGGCAAGGCCCATGGGCGTATCGTTCAGCGCGATGCCGAGCGTCTGCGGTTCATTTCTCTGAACATGGCTGTAGGCTCCATGCTTCTGTAGCCACTCATCGACGGTTTGCGCAAATTCACGCTCTGCAGCGGTTCGATTGTCATGCTCCAAATACGGCTGATACGAACCCGGAATGTAATTCAGGTGGATCGCTTTCACCCGATCCGGATAAAGCATCGCCAGGCGCGTACTCACAGCTGCTCCGAAATCGCCGCCCTGCACCACGTATGTCGAGTATCCGAGGCTCGTCATCAATTTGTTCCATAACTCTGCGACCTGAATCACATTGCATCCCGGACGGGTTGAGCTTTCAGAAAATCCAAATCCTACGAGCGACGGGGCAATCACATCGAACGAATCTCCTGGACGCCCGCCAAAACGGCTCGGATGCGTCAGCATCGGAATTATTTCGAGGAACTCGAGAAACGATCCCGGCCAGCCATGTGTGATCAGCAGCGGGAGAGGATTCTTCCCCTCACCGAGTTCGTGTATGAAGTGAATCTTGAGGCCGTCCACATTTTCTTTGAAGTGGGCGAACCGGTTCATTCGCTCTTCCTGGCGCCGCCAATCAAATTGCGTCAGCCAGTATTCACGAAGCTCCTGCATGTACTTGAGATCGGCTCCGTAGGCCCATCTTGAATCGGAGACAGAGTCTGGCCATCGAGTGGATCGCACTCGATCCGCTAGCTCTTCAATCTGCGCGGAAGGTATTGAGATTTTGAAGCGTTCCACGGCGGTTAATTCCAGATGACAATATCTGCGTTGCGATGGTGGTTCAGGAGTGTTCTCTGGCTACTGCGGCGGCGTGGCGGCGGCAGCTGGCGCCGCAGGCTGTGCGCCTCCACCAGTATTCACCAAGTCTTTCAGTTCTTTGCTGGGTTTGAAGAATGGAATCTTTTTGGCTGGGACTTCCACACGATCACCCGTCTTCGGATTGCGGCCGACGCGGGGATTGCGTTGGCGGGTTCGGAAGCTGCCAAATCCGCGAATCTCAATCTTGTCGCCGACGCGAAGCGATCGCACGATGCTGTCAAAAATTGTCTCGACAATCACTTCACTGTCCTTGCGTGTAAGCTCCGCCAGCCGGGAGACTTCGTCGATCAGATCAGCTTTTGTCATAACGTCCCTTACCAATCAGATTTAGACATTAATTGTATTGCCCGATGGTCGAATTTTAGCATTGCCGAATTTCTAAATCGGTTGCTGGTTTTCAAATTCGTCAATTCGTGAATCCAACAATTCGCCAATTAGCCAGCAAGGCGTTCCTACTTCCACAGATAATAAAAGCCCATCTGATTTTCCATCAGTTTTTCTTTCGTAGGCAGCCACTGTGATACGTCTCCGAACAGTAAATCCAACACAGTCTTCCGCTCGAGTTCAGGACGCACCAGCACCGGCTCGCCTTTAATCCCGACAGCCTTCGCCGTGTCATCGACCGCGGCCTGGAAGTCCCCGATCTGGTCAATCAGGTGCATGGACAGCGCCTCTTCCCCCGTCCAGACTTTCCCGTTCGCGATAGCCTTTATGTCTTCAACTTTGGCACCGCGTCCTTCGGCAACCGCCCGAACAAATTGCAAATACATGTTGTCGGCGAGGGATTGCAAATATACTCGCTCGGCCGGCGTCAGTTCGCGAGTGGGGTCTCCGGTATCTTTGAACTCGCCAACGCTCAGGATTTCCTGCTTCAGCTTGGCCCAGCGCAGTAGATCGCCGTAGTTCAGCCACTCCATGATCACCCCGATTGAGCCGACGATGCTGCCGTTGTCGGCATAAATCTTGTTGGTTGCGGAAGAGACATAATAAGCGCCGCTGGCTCCCACCGTGCTGATTGAAGCAACGATGCGCTTATGTTTTTCGTCGCGCACTCGCTTCACTGCGCGATAAATCTCCTCAGAAGCCGCCACGCCGCCGCCGGGCGAATTCACACGAATAATGATGGCCTTGATGGAATCGTCATCGCCGAACTTTTTGAGCTGCGGAACGATGACTCCCGGGTCGACGATCACGCCTTCCAGGTCGACAACGCCGATCTTGTCCCCGAAGGCATGCAGCGATGCTTGATCCCCTCCCGCATGCAAAGCCAGATACACCAGAACAAACACCGACATCACAAAGAGGAAGAAGGTGCCTCCTCCAATGACAATCCAAAGCAAAGTTCGGGAGCGGGGAGTATCAGCCATAAAGTTCCCAGTAGTTTAGCACCGGAGGGGTAAATCGCGTTCACCCCAGTGGCTAAAGCCTGTTACCGGGAAGACTCGCGTTATAGCAGCGGTAAACTGCTGCCCCACCCAAAACCGCTCTGGCGCGAATAACAATTCCGCGATGCAACTCCGGACGAATGTGAGCGGTTGTGAACAGACAGTCGGAGCTATGCGAGATAGGATTCGCGCTGTTCCACTGTGGCTGCTCCAGGTTCCCAGGCCGGGACTCAAACGGTGCACAACGCGCGAGTGTTCTGCGTAGGGCCTACAGCAAGATTAAAACCCAAGTGAAACCTCAGACCGCCGCAAGGCGAGAATCTTAGGAGGATTCCATGAAGAGAGCGTTATTACTAATTGTTCTATCGACAGCGTTGGTGACGCTGGGATTTGCGCAGACTCCCGACACCGGCAGCAACACGGGCACCGCCAGTCCGCCCCCTGCGAGCGCCGCTCCACCCGCCGCCACGGTTAACCCACCCCCGCAGACTGCCATTCCACCTGCGGTGGAAACTGTTGCTCCACCTCCCGCGACGGCTAGCCCGGCCCCGGAGACTGCCATTCCGCCTGCTGCGACGATTCCGCTGTCACCAGAGACTGCGCTTCCGCCTGCTGTAGAAACTGTTGCTCCACCTCCCGCGACGGCTAGCCCGGCCC
>JGI12635J15846_10006301_pt1 | contig 10185 bp, 7 predicted proteins | sample BlaSpr_A8_OM2_M2_FD_15846 | JGI IMG/M metagenome (IMG submission 15846)
CGCTGCTGCTTTTCGGCGCGGCATTGCTGCTGGCTCCAATCGCCGCGCCGCCGTTCTGGGTCACGCTGCTCAACTACATCGGCCTCTACAGCATCGTCTCGCTCGGCCTGGTGCTTCTAACCGGCGTCGCGGGGCAAACGTCGTTCGGCCAGGCGGCATTTGTCGGGCTCGGTGCGTATACGACGGCGTACCTTTCGCTCAATCATCCCGCGCTCTCGTCCTGGTTCAACTTGCTCATCGGCGTTGCGTTGACGTCCGTGATCGCGCTTTTTCTCGGATTCATCACGCTGCGCATGAAAGGCCATTACTTGCCGCTGGCGACGATCGCCTGGGGCATCAGCCTCTATTACATCTTCGGCAACCTGGAATTCCTCGGTGGGCACACCGGTCTGGCAGGCATTCCCGCGCTATCGTTCTTCGGTATCGAAATGCGCAGCGAGCGTCACTTTTACTATCTGATCTGGGCGATCGTGCTGGCGAGCCTGTGGGCGACGCGCAATCTTCTCGACTCGCGGCCGGGGCGGGCGGTGCGTGCGCTCAAGGGCCGCCTCGAGATGGCGGAGGCTTTCGGTGTCGATGCCGGCAGGCTCAAGATCATGATCTTCGTGTACGCCGCGTTGCTGGCGTGTATTTCGGGGTGGCTGTACGCGCATCTGCAGCGCTTCGTGAACCCGACCCCTTTCGGCATCAACCAGGGAATCGAGTATCTGTTCATGGCCGTCGTCGGCGGCGCCGGAAGCGTCTGGGGCGCAGTCGTCGGCGCGACGGTGATCACCTTGTTGAAGCAGGTGTTGCAGGACTGGCTGCCGCGCCTCTTGGGTCGCGACGGGAACTTCGAGGTGGTGGTATTCGGGATACTCATGATTCTCTTGCTGCAGCGTACGCGCGACGGCGTGTGGCCGTGGCTCGCGCGCGCCTTCCCGCAAAGAAAGCCGTTGCCGGTGTCAAAGGCCACACCGCTTCCTAAACGGACGCGCGGAAATGAAGGCGTGTTACTTGTCGTCGAGCGCGCACGCAAACAGTTCGGCGGCTTGGTCGCGGTCAGCGATCTTTCGTTCGAGCTCTACCGAGGGGAGATCCTGGGCTTGATCGGGCCCAACGGCGCGGGCAAGAGCACGATGTTCAACCTCATCAGCGGCGCATTGCCGCTCACCTCCGGAACAATCGCGTTCGAAGGCCGGTCCACCGGAAACCGGCAGCCGTTTCAAATCGCGCGCCTCGGTATCTGCAGGACCTTTCAGCATGTCAAGCTGATCCCGGCCATGTCGGTGCTCGACAACGTTGCCCTGGGAGCCTATTTGCGCGGAAGCTCCGGCGTGACGCGTGCCGCGCTGCGGCTCGATCGCAGAGAAGAAGCGATGACGCTCGCCGAAGCGGCGATCCAAATCGAACGCGTCGGCCTCAACGAGCATCTGCACGCGGCGGTGGGCTCGCTGTCGCTCGGCAAGCAGCGCATCGTCGAGATTGCGCGTGCGCTTGCCGCCGATCCGTGCCTGTTACTGCTCGACGAACCCGCAGCGGGCCTTCGTTATCTCGAAAAGCAGGAGCTGGCCGCCCTGCTGCGAGGCTTGCGCGAGGAGGGCATGACGATACTCCTGGTCGAGCACGATATGGAGTTCGTGATGGGATTGACCGATAGATTGGTGGTGATGGATTTCGGCGAGATGCTGGCGCAGGGCCTGCCCGGCGAAATCCAGAAGAATCCGGTTGTTCTCGAAGCGTATCTCGGCGGCGTCTGAGCGCCATCGGCAACATTTTCCATGTCGGCGCTCCTGGAAATCCGTGATCTCCACGTTGCCTACGGCAAAGTCGAGGCTGTCCGCGGCGTGTCACTGGTCGTCGACGCGGCGCGCATCGTTACTGTCATCGGGCCTAATGGTGCCGGCAAGACGACGCTTTTGGCGGCGATCATGGGCCTGTTGCCGTCGCGCGGAGAGATTCGCTACGACGGCGCGCCACTCGCGGCAGGCGATGTCGAGCAGCGCGTCGCACGAGGTGTCGCCCTCGTCCCCGAGAAGCGCGAGCTGTTTGCATCCATGAGCGTGGCCGACAATCTCGAGCTCGGCGGGTTTCAGCGCTATCGCGCGGGGGACAGAACGCGCGCCGCATCGCTTGCCGATATTTACGACCGCTTCCCGCGACTTGCCGAGCGTCGGGCCCAACTCGCCGGCACCCTGTCGGGTGGAGAGCGGCAAATGCTCGCATTGGGCCGCGCGCTGATGGCCAAGCCGAGGCTGCTGATGCTCGATGAACCAAGCCTGGGTCTGGCACCGCTAATCGTCAAGGAAATATTCAGCATCATCGCGGCGCTCAAGGCCGGCGGCGTTTCGATCCTGCTGGTCGAACAGAATGCGCGGGCGGCGCTGCAGGTTTCCGACTATGGCTACGTGCTCGAAACCGGCGACCTCGCGATCGAGGGTCCAAGCGCGTCGCTCGCGGTCGATGCGCGGGTGGCTGCAACCTATCTCGGGCAAGCGGCGACGTGAAATGGCTCACCACCGCATGCAATGCGATTTGGCTTCCAATTTATTAACCGTTACGAAAACAAGGCTGTGTTGGTGAACGGGCTTGTGTCAGGGAGCGCCCGGCCCGACAATAGGGAACGCTTTTACATCGGCCATGCCCAAGGACTCAAGTGACCCGTCTCGCGCTTCCTGCCGTCGATTCCAAACTGCTTGCTCAGGCAACCGAGTTGCTGCTCGCGCCTGCGGCGCTGGAGTTTCGCCAGCTCTCCGATGTCCTCGCCGGTATCCATGTTCATCACGTGGACTATGCCGATCTCTATTTCCAATATTCGCGGATGGAGAGCTGGAGCCTGGAAGAAGGCATCGTCAAGTCGGGATCGTTTTCGATCGATCGCGGCGTGGGCGTGCGCGCGGTGTCCGGCGAGAAGACTGCGTTCGCCTACTCCGACGACATCAGTCTTGACGCACTGACCAAGGCCGCAACCGCGACCCGTGCCATCGGGCGGCAAGGCCAATCAGCGGTGGCCGCGCTCGACAGGCTCGGCGGCACGCACGTCTTGTATTCACCCAGCGATCCCGTCGCCGCGTTGAGCGACGCCGAAAAGGTCTCGCTGCTCGAGCGGCTTGAACGGATCGCTCGCGCTCGCGACCCTCGCGTCACGCAGGTGATGGCGTCACTCGCGGGCGAATATGAAGCCATCCTCGTCGCGCGCAGCGACGGGCTTATCGCGGCCGACGTAAGGCCGCTGGTGCGGCTGTCGCTGAATGTCATCGTCGAGGAAGCCGGCAAGCGGGAGCAGGGCATGGGCGGCGGAGGCGGCCGCGTCGACTACGGCTATTTCACCGAATCGATTCTGCAGGAGTACGCCAAGCAGGCGGTCGATCAGGCGCTGCTCAACCTCAGAGCGCAGGCCGCGCCCGCTGGCACGATGACCGTAGTGCTCGGGCCGGGTTGGCCGGGCATTCTGCTGCACGAAGCGATCGGTCACGGTCTGGAGGGAGACTTCAATCGCAAGGGAACGTCGGCGTTTTCCGGGCGCGTCGGAGAGCGAGTCGCCGCCAAGGGCGTCACAGTCGTCGATGACGGCACCATCGCCCAACGTCGAGGCTCGCTCAACATCGATGACGAGGGCAACCCCACGCAGAGAACGGTGCTGATCGAAGATGGGATTCTGCAGGGCTACATGCAGGACGCCTTGAATGCGCGCCTGATGGGCGTGTCGCCGACGGGCAACGGCAGGCGCGAATCGTTCGCGCACATGCCGATGCCGCGCATGACCAACACCATCATGTTAGCAGGCGATTGCGATCCGGCCTCGATTATCGAATCCGTCGCCGATGGGTTATATGCGGTGAACTTCGGTGGCGGTCAGGTCGACATCACCAACGGAAAGTTCGTGTTCTCGACCGCCGAGGCATGGAGGATCGAAAACGGCAAGCTCACCTATCCGGTGAAGGGGGCGACGCTCATCGGCAACGGCCCGGACGCACTGACCCGGGTCTCGATGATCGGCAACGACCTGGCGCTTGACGCCGGGGTCGGCACTTGTGGCAAGGACGGCCAGAGCGTGCCGGTCGGCGTTGGCCAGCCAACGCTGCGCATTGACGGCCTGACCATCGGCGGCACCGTCTAGCAACGAAATTATTCGCGCCGGCCCCGGTCCGAAAGGACTTGAGTCCGCTAGTGCAGCGGACCCGCAGGGGAGGCGATGGTCATCGTCGGCGCCGGTGACGCGTGGTGCAAGACAATGCGCCATCCGGACGGGGTGCGCAGAAAGACATTGCTCGCGATGGCGGTGCCGCGCGGCGCGGGGTTATCGCCGACCGTGACCTGTTCGATTGCGCTCTGCAGCGCCATGCCGACGGTCTCGAGCACCACCAGCTCTTCCAGGCGAAACAACAGTTTTGTCTCGCCGGCGAATATCTGTTCCCAGCCAACTCGAACCGCGTCGAATCCAACCAGACGCGGGCCGCCAGGATGAACGCACACGATATCTTCGTCCTCCGCCCAGGCAGCCATCATGGCATCGATGTCCTTGGCCTCGAAGGCGCGATAAAACGCCGTGGCCGCGTCCTGAGGCGTGGTGAAAATGGTCGGTGTCCGGACCTTTGCCATCAGTTCATCAATTCAAATCGCGAGAGCGATCGTGGTTAGTCTTGCTTTCGCCAAGGCGCGCCAGATCATACACAACATTGGGCGACAGCTCGCGCATGCACTTGAAGTGCCCGAGCGGGCATACGCGCTGAAAACATGGGCTGCAGACGATGTCGATGCGGGCGACCCGGGCAAGCGGCGACAGAGGTGGAGTGTATTCCGGGCTCGACGAGCCGAACAGGGCCACCAGCGCAACGCCGACCGCCGCGGCGGCGTGCATCAGCCCCGAGTCGTTGCTGACCACGACGCTGGCAGTTGCGAGAAGATCGATCGCGGTCCCGAGGTCGGTGCGCCCGCAGGCGTTGCGTATTTCCGGAACCAGCGCGGCGAGCGGCTCCGCGGCAAGCTGATCGTTGGGGGAACCGATCACCCACACGGCGTAGCCGGAGTCGATCAAGCGTCGAGCCAGGGTCGCGAAATGCTCCGTCGGCCAACGCTTGGCGGGGCCGTACTCGGCGCCCGGGCAGAAGATCGCCACCGGCCGCCGGGTCGCCAGTCCTAGCGCGCGGATCGCGTCGGCCGCGTTGCCCGCATCGGGCACCAGCACCGGCGCGGAAGCCTTCGGCAGCATCTCGCCCGGGTTCGCGGCCAAGGCAACNAAACGGTCGACCAGTCGTGGATACGCCTTGCGATCGAGCCTGCGAACGTCGTTCAACAATATCCCGCGCGCTTCGCCGACNTAGCCAGTTCGCCGCGGAATCCGNGCGAGCCACGGAATCAGCGCCGACTTGAATGAATTCGGGAGAACGAGCGCGCGCGTGTAAGCACGCTCTCGCAGTGACGCCGCCAGCGCCCTGCGCTTGGCCAGGCCGAGCTCCCGATGCCCGACCGGATTCTCGATGACGTTGCGAATCCCCCGCATGCGTTGGTAGATCGGCGCGCACCAGGGNGGAGCGAGCACGTCGACGATCGGCNCCGCGAGTGGCTCGCGCAGCACCGCGACCAAAGGTTCGGACAGGATTGCGTCGCCGACCCACGACGGCGCGACGATCAGAATGCGTTCAGGCATCGAGCTTGCCGCGGTCCAATGCGTGCGCCGAAGCGCGTTTTTACAGGCGAGACGCGCGTGTCTTCAGGTTCCGTGGCGCGCCGGACCGCCGCGCAGTCGGTAGCGCGTGCCGCAATAGGGGCACATTGCTTCGCCCGTCACACCGACATCGAGGAACACGCGCGGATGACTCGACCACAGCGGCATTGCGGGGTTCGGACAATAGAGAGGCATGTCTGCCGGCGTCACATCGACGACGGAAGGCGCGGTGCCGGCGGTGTCAGCCATCGCTTGTCCAGTGCTCGCTCTAGACCGGCGTCAGCCAGGATTTATATTTCGGACTCCTGCCATTGACGGCATCGAAAAAAAGCGACTGCAGCTTCTTGGTGATCGGACCGGACCCGCCGTTGCCGATCGGCCGATTGTCGAGCTCGCGAATCGGCGTCACCTCCGCCGCGGTGCCGGTAAAGAATGCCTCGTCGGCGATGTACACGTCGTCGCGCGTCATGCGCTTCGCCTGCACTTCGATTCCGAGATCGTTGGCGAGCGTAATCACCGAATCGCGGGTGATGCCGACCAAGGCCGAGGTGAGCTCCGGCTCGTAGAGCTTGCCGTTCTTGACCACAAAGAGATTTTCGCCGGAGCCCTCGGCGACGAAGCCGTCGACGTCGAGCAGCAAGGCTTCGTCGTAGCCGTCCATGGTCGCTTCCTGATTGGCGAGGATGGAATTGGCATAGGTGCCGGCAAATTTTGCCCGGGCCATGGTGACGTTGATATGGTGCCTGGCAAAGGACGAGGTCTTGACGCGGATGCCTTTTTCGAGCGCCTCCGCGCCGAGGTACGCACCCCACGGCCACGCCGCGATCGCCACGTGCACCTTGGCCCCCTTCGGCGAGACGCCCATCTTTTCGGAGCCGTAAAAGGCGATCGGCCGCAGATAGCACGAATCGAGCTTGTTGGCGCGCACGACTTCGCGTTGGGCGGCCATTAGCTGCTCCTTTTCATACGGAATCTGCATCAGATAGATACGGGCCGAATTGAACAAACGCTGCGTATGTTCCGCCAGGCGAAAAATCGCCGTTGCTTCGCCGGTCTTGTACGCGCGCACGCCCTCGAACACCGCGAGACCGTAGTGCAGCGAATGGGTCAGCACGTGCGTGGTCGCATCGCGCCAGGGCACAAGCTTGCCGTCGTACCAGATGAACCCGTCGCGGTCGGACATCGACATCGCAAGACCTTAGGCTACCGTGGAAAGATACATTTTATCCGATTTCCGCCGGCCCCTCGGTCCACGCGCTGCCGAAGACGGCGTCCCACAACGCGGCAACCGCTTCCCGCCTCGGCGTCTGCGCATCGGCTTCGACGCGAGCTTCGCGGGCGCCTTGAAGGCGGACCTGGTGCTGCAGCCGGCGATACTCGCGATAGGCCGCCGCCGCCGCCAACGCGAGGCTCGAAGGCACCAGGCCCAGTTGCGCACAGGTGCCGAGGAGAGCGATGTTGCCGACATTCCTGGTTAGCTCGCGCTCGGCGTGCGCGTGTGCAAGGATCAGAAACTGGACCGCGAATTCGATGTCCACCATGCCGCCTCGGTCGTGCTTGAGATCGAAGAGTGGGCTGCGATTCGGATGCGCGGCATACATCCGTTGGCGCATGGTCATGACGTCGGTTCGTAGCTTGGCCAACTCGCGCGGCAGGCGCAGTATGATTTCGCGCTCCACCTCGAAGGCTGCGCCGACGGCCGCGTCGCCAGCGACGAAGCGGGCGCGGGTCAACGCCTGGTGCTCCCAGGTCCATGCGTGCTCGCGCTGGTAGTTGCGAAAGGCCGTAAGGCTCGAAACCAGCAACCCGCTCGCCCCATCGGGGCGCAATCGAAGATCGGTCTCGTACAGGCGCCCGGCCCCGGTCATGCTGGTCACCGCGGTGTTGAATCGCTGCGCCAGCCGCGCATAGCGTTGCGGCGCGGCTTCGTCGAGGTCGTCGTATAAGAAAACGAGATCGAGGTCGGAGGCGTAGCCGAGCTCCTTGCCGCCGAGCTTCCCGTATCCGACGATGGCAAACTTGGGCGGCGGCGCATCCTTGCCCTGCAGCTGCGCCCAGCATTGCTTGAGCGTTGCCTCGAGCACGATATCGGCGAGTGCGGACAGGTGGTCGGCCAGCCGCTCGATCGACAGCCTGCCGTCGAGGTCCTGGACCAGCAAGCGAAACGTCTGCGCCTGCTGAAAGTGCCGCAAGGCGTCGATCNGGCGTTCCGGGTCGCCATCGTGNGCCGNNAGCTGAATTGCNAGCTCGGCNCGCCAATCCTGCCAANCGGGCTCGGTGAGCAGCGCGCCGCTGTCCAGAAGCTCGTCGAGCAAAATAGGATGCCGCGTCAGGTACTCCGCGGCCCACGCGCTTGCGCTCAGCAAATGGGCCAGGCGCGGAAGCACCGGCGGGTGCTCGACCAGAAGCGCGAGATAGGCGCTGCGTCCGCTGATCGTCTCGAGTAGCACGAGCAGTCGGATGAAAACTTCCTGCGGCTGCCCGGTGTGCCCCGCCACGCGCAAGAGCTGCGGCAGAAGCGCGTCGAAACGCCGCCGCGACGCGGGAGGCAGCTGCATATAGCGCGNGCTGTTGCGGACCCGGGNGAGCTGGGCGAGAAGAGCCGGCGGATCCGCGAAGCCCGCATCCTCGAGCAACGCGCCATGCAATGCATTGTCGACAGGGTCCCTGCACAACGCCGCGAACGCATCCTCTTCCTCATCGTCGGCATCGCCGAAAAGAGCGTCGAAATGACGATCGACCGCGTCACGATGGCGGCCGAGCGCCAAGGCAAAAGGGTTCCCGTCGGCGAAACCGCAGGCCCGGGCGAGCGCGGATCTCGATTCGACGTCGGCCGGCAATTCATGCGTCTGGGCATCGTCGCGATACTGCAGCCGGTGCTCGACGTCGCGCAGGAAGACGTAGGCATCGCCCAGCTCGGCCACCGCGGCCGACGGCAGCAGTCCGCGCGCCGCCAGCGCCGCCAGCGCCGGAAGTGTCCCGCGCCGGCGCAACGCGGGCTCGCGCCCGCCGCGTACCAACTGCAACGCCTGGACGATGAATTCGATTTCGCGGATGCCGCCGGGGCCGAGCTTGATGTTGGACGCGTAATCCTTGCGCCGACCCTGGCCGCGGATCTGGCGATGAACATCGCGCAAGCCGCTGTAAGCGTCGTAATCGAGATATTTTCGAAACACGAATGGCTCGACCAGCCGCTCGAGCGCTTCGCCCTGCTCCCCGGTCAGCGCTCGTGCTTTCAGCCAGGCATAGCGCTCCCAAGTCCTCCCCTGTGCTATCAGATAGGTTTCCAGCGCCACGAACGACGAGCAAAGCGGGCCCGCGTCGCCATAGGGTCGCAGGCGCATGTCGACCCGGAACACGAATCCCTCCGCCGTCACCTCGTTAAGCGTGGCGATGACCCTGCGGCCGAGGCGTTCGAAGAATTCCTGATTGGCGAGCGGTTTGGATCCGTCGCTCGTTCCCGCTTCGGGGTAGACGAACACGAGGTCGATGTCCGATGACGCGTTAAGCTCGCCGCCTCCGAGCTTGCCCATGCCGACGACGATGAGCTTCTGATCGGATCCGCTCTCGGCACCGATTGGATTGCCGTGCGTTTCCGCCAGCCACCGGTGATGCCCCGCGACCGTCTCTGAAATCGCGACCTCGGCCAATCGGGTCATTGCGGCACACACTTCGAGCAGGTCGGCGCGACCGGTCAGGTCGCGCAACAGCGTGCCGAGGAACACTCTCTGCCGCAGCTCGCGAAGCAAAAGGGCCAACGCGGCTGAGTCGGATGCTCGTTGCAGCGCCGCGGCATCGCTCTCGCTGATGCCGAAGGGCGCTTCCAGGGTTGCGGTGACGGCGGCGAAAAACTCGGGCCGTGCGGCGCGAAGGCGACTCGCGTACTGGCTGAACTCGAGCGCCTCGGCGAGGTCCATCGAAGATCCCAATGCGGCGACCGTCCCTTTCCGTATGAGGGTAGTGTACTGAGTCTGAAGTTCCGAAGATAAAGGAGCGGATGAAAACGGCCGTCAGGCAAGGCGCGAGGCCGAAAGCGTACCCTTTGCTACGGTGAGGCCGAGCAACGCAGCCTGGCGGCTGCGCATTGGCCAATGAGGCCGCGAACTATCGAGCGAATTTCTGACTCGGTACACTAGGCTACCAGTTGGTCATACAAGTTTTCCCGTGCTCGAGTCATCCGTAACGCCGTGCTAATAGCAACCTCATCTTCCGGCCATTCGAACCGCGGGACCCGCGTGACCGCCGCCATTCTTGCCGTCGTCGATCTCGGATCGAACAGCTTTCGGCTCGAGATCGGCCGCGTTGAAGGCGGCCAGATCTACCGGCAGGACACGTGGCGCGAGACGCTGCGCTTCGGCGCCGGCCTCGACAGCGACGGACGAATCAAGCCCGCCGCAATGAAAGCCGCAATCGAATGCCTGCAGCGCTTCCGCGAGCGCCTCTCGGGCGTGCATCCATCCGCCGTGCGCGCGGTCGCGACCAACACTTTTCGAGTGGCGAAGAACGCAAGCGAATTTCTGCCGTACGCGGAGCGCGCG
>JGI12635J15846_10006303_pt1 | contig 10181 bp, 6 predicted proteins | sample BlaSpr_A8_OM2_M2_FD_15846 | JGI IMG/M metagenome (IMG submission 15846)
TCAGAAGTTACGCGCGTGGCTCGCGAAGTCGGCACCGACGGCAAGCTGGGCGGGCAGGCTCTCGTACCCGGCGTCGGTGGAACGTGGAAGGATCTTACGGACTCGGTGAACTCCATGGCCAGCAACTTGACTGGCCAGGTGCGTAACATCGCCGAGGTTTCAACCGCTATCGCTAGCGGTGACTTGTCCAAGAAAATCACGGTGAACGTGAGCGGCGAGATCCTGCTGCTCAAAGAAACCATCAACACGATGGTGGACCAGCTCAACGCGTTCGCCGCCGAAGTGACCCGCGTGGCTCGCGAAGTGGGCTCCGAAGGCAAACTGGGCGGCCAGGCGCAGGTTCCGGGCGTGGCTGGTACGTGGAAGGATCTTACCGACTCGGTGAACTCCATGGCCGGCAACCTGACGGGCCAGGTACGAAATATCGCTGAGGTCACAACGGCTGTGGCTCGCGGCGACTTGTCCCGCAAGATTACGGTCGACGTGAAGGGCGAAATTCTCGAGCTGAAAAACACGATCAATACGATGGTGGACCAGCTCAACGCGTTCGCCGGCGAAGTAACCCGCGTGGCCCGCGAAGTCGGGACCGACGGCAAACTCGGTGGCCAGGCGCAAGTGCCCGGCGTGGCGGGAACGTGGAAGGATCTCACGGACAACGTGAACTTCATGGCCAGTAACCTTACCGGCCAGGTTCGGAACATCGCGGAGGTGGCGACGGCCATCGCCAACGGTGACCTGTCGAAGAAGATCACGGTCGATGTTCGCGGCGAGATCTTACAGCTCAAAGAGACGCTGAACACGATGGTCGAGCAGTTGCGTTCATTCGCGGCCGAAGTTACGCGCGTGGCCCGCGAAGTGGGTAGCGAAGGCCGCTTGGGCGGACAGGCCAACGTGCCTGGCGTGGCCGGAACGTGGAAGGATCTCACCGATTCCGTCAACGCCATGGCCGGCAACCTGACCGGCCAGGTGCGAAATATCGCCGAGGTCACAACGGCTGTGGCCCGCGGCGATTTGTCGCGAAAGATCACGGTCGACGTGAAAGGCGAGATTCTCGAACTGAAGAACACCATCAACACGATGGTGGATCAGCTCAACGCGTTCGCTGCTGAAGTGACCCGCGTGGCCCGCGAAGTCGGCACCGACGGCAAGCTCGGTGGACAGGCGAAGGTGCCCGGCGTCGCCGGAACGTGGAAGGATCTTACCGATAACGTCAACGTCATGGCGGTCAACTTGACTGAACAGGTACGCGGCATCGTCAAGGTCGTGACCGCTGTCGCCAATGGAGACCTCACGCAAAAGCTGACCGTGAACGCCAAGGGCGAAGTCGCAGCCTTGGCAGAAACCATCAACAACATGACGAGAACGTTGGCCACGTTTGCCGATCAGGTGACGACCGTGGCCCGCGAGGTCGGCGTCGAAGGCCGTCTAGGTGGCCAAGCCAACGTGCCCGGCGCCGCCGGCACGTGGAAAGACCTTACGGGCAACGTCAACCTCCTGGCCGATAACTTGACCAACCAGGTGCGAGCCATCGCAGAAGTCGCAACCGCCGTCACCAAGGGCGACCTGACGCGGTCCATTCAGGTCGAAGCCAGCGGCGAAGTGGCGGAATTGAAAGACAACATCAACACCATGATCGACAACCTCCGCCTCACGACCGATCGCAACACCGAGCAAGACTGGCTCAAAACCAATCTGGCGCGCTTTACAGGAATGTTGCAGGGCCAGCGCGACCTGACCACTGTGGGTCGGATGTTATTGTCGGAGCTGGCACCGCTCGTGAATGCGCAGCAAGGTGTGATCTACCAGATGGAAACCGAAGAATCGGCAGGCATGGTGCTGTTGTCGGCATTTGCTGATGACGGGGACGACGGGCATCTGCGCCGGTTGAAGATCGGCGAAGGGCTGGTTGGACAAGTTGCGGCAGAAAAGCGGCGCATGCTGATTTCAGACCTGCCGGAGAGAACAGTTCCGATTCGTTCCGGGTTGTTTGAATCTGTGCCGCGCAACGTAATCGTCTTGCCGGTGCTCTTCGAAGACCGCGTGAAAGCGGTGATTGAGTTGGCGTCGTTAAACGCCTTCACCGCTTCTCACCTGGCATTCCTGGAACAGCTCACCGCGAGTATCGGCATCGTGCTGAACAGTATTGAAGCTACGATGCAGACTGAAGGCCTCCTCAAGCAGTCGCAACAGCTCGCTGCCGAACTTCAGACGCAGCAGAAAGAGCTGCAACAGACCAACGAGCAGTTGGCGCAGAAAGCGCAACAGCTTGCCGAGCAGAACGTCGAAGTGGAACGGAAAAACCAGGAAATCGAGCAAGCTCGCCGCGCTCTGGAAGAGAAGGCAAAAGAACTCGCGCTCACTTCCAAGTACAAGTCGGAATTCCTGGCCAACATGTCGCACGAGTTGCGTACGCCGCTGAACAGCATTCTGGTGCTGGGCCAGCAACTCAGCGAAAACCCGGATCACAACTTGACGCCCAAGCAGGTCGAGTTCGCGCGCACCATTCATGGCGCGGGCACCGACTTACTGAATCTGATCAGCGACATTCTCGATCTCTCCAAGATTGAGTCGGGCACGGTGTCGGTCGAGGCGGAGGAAGTCTTCTTCGCCAACCTGCTCGAAATGGTGGCGCGCCCCTTCCGTCACGAAGCGGAGAACCGGAAGCTTGCCTTCGAGGTGCAGTCTGACCCGCATCTCACCCGCAGCCTGGTCACCGACTCCAAGCGTCTGCAACAGGTGCTGAAGAATCTATTGTCGAACGCATTCAAGTTCACCGAGCACGGTTCGGTGCGCTTGGCGGTTTCGGTCGCCGAAAAAGGATGGACCGAAGATCATCCGATTCTCAGCGGGGTAGCTTCAGTCGTTGCGTTCGAGGTCACGGATTCCGGTATCGGAATCGCTCTCGACAAACAGCGCATCATCTTCGAGGCCTTCCAACAGGCAGATGCCAGCACCAGTCGTAAATACGGAGGCACCGGCCTGGGCCTGGCCATCAGCCGTGAATTGGCCAGCCTGCTGGGCGGCGAGATTCAACTNCGCAGCACGCCCGGCCAGGGCAGCACGTTCACGCTGTATCTGCCGCTGACGTATGTTGGNCCGACNGCATCGAGNCNGACNNTNGCGGATNGGAANNCATCNTCGCCGAACTTGCCGATTCAGCTGTCGAATATCGTTGTGTCGGAACATCCGGTCGAGCAGATCGCTGACGATCGTAATAATCTGCAGCCCGACGACGCGATATTGCTGATCGTCGAAGATGATCCTCACTATGCCCGGATCCTTTGCGATCTATCGCGGGATAAAGGGTTCAAGGTTCTCGTGGCATTGCGCGGCTCCGAAGGGCTCGCACTTGCTCGTGAGTTCCATCCAAACGCCATTTCGCTNGATGTCTTTTTGCCCGACATGTTGGGTTGGACTGTTCTCAACCATTTGAAACAGGACCCAGCCACCCGNCACATTCCCGTGCAGATGCTGACACTGGATGAGGACCGGCGGCATGGCCTGGCTCGCGGCGCATTTGCCTTTGTGACTAAGCCGTCAAATCCGGAAGAACTGGATATGGCGCTGTCGCGCATCAAGGAATATGTCACGCCGCGCCGCAAACGACTGCTGATTGTGGAAGACAATCCGGCAGAGCAACTGAGTATCCGCGAACTGCTCGGCTATAACGACATTGATGTCACTGTGGCTTCTACGGGTGCGGAAGCGCTGGACATGGTCACTAAGGACTCCTTCGACTGCGTCGTGCTCGACCTGCGATTACCCGACATGTCCGGCTTTGACATCCTGGAGCGCATGCGTGATCTTCCCCAGGTGAGCGATCTTCCCGTTGTCGTCTTTACCGGGAAAGAGTTGTCCCCAGAAGAAGACGCACGCCTGCACACCCTGGCTCGAAGCGTCGTGGTGAAAGGAGTAGAGTCTCCGGAGCGGTTGCTCGACGAGACTGCACTCTTCCTCCATCGCGTGGTGGCGGATCTTCCACAAGAAAAACAAAAGATGTTGGATCGGCTGCACCGATCCGACGAGGCTCTGGTGGGGAAGAAAGTACTGGTCGTCGACGACGACATGCGCAACATCTTCGCTCTGAGCAGCGTGCTGGAGCGCCGAGGAATGGCGGTCTTGACTGCCGGAACCGGCCGCGAAGCCATCTCGATGCTGGAATCAACTCCTGATGTCGCCATCGTTTTGATGGACATCATGATGCCCGAGATGGATGGGTATGCAACCATGCAGGTAATCCGGCAGAATCCTTCGTTCCGCAGGCTGCCGATCATTGCGCTGACGGCGAAAGCCATGAAGGGCGATCGCGAAAAGTGTTTGGAAGCGGGTGCTTCGGAGTATCTGGCCAAGCCGGTCAATACCGAGCAACTGCTTTCGGCGCTTCGAATGTGGCTGCACAGATAGGTACCGGTTCAGTTAAGCTAGTCCGGCACAGTACGACGTAAGGTGATGGCGCGTTCCTGAGAGCATGATGACCGTCCACGAAGAAGTCAACATTCTCATGGTCGATGACCAGGCGGGCAAACTGCTCACCTATGAAGCGATCCTGTCGGACTTGGGAGAGAACCTGATCAAGGCAACCTCTGCCAAAGAGGCTCTGGAGAAACTGCTCAAGACGGACGTGGCTGTCGTATTAATGGATGTGAGCATGCCGGAGATCGACGGCTTTGAGCTCGCCGAGATCATCCGCCAGCATCCGCGCTTTCAGAAAACCGCAATCATCTTCGTCTCTGCGGTGCATTTGACCGATCTCGACCGCCTGAAGGGGTACCAGCACGGTGCAGTCGACTATCTCTCCGTTCCTATTGTGCCGGAAGTCTTGCGGGCAAAGGTGAGAGTGTTTGCCGAACTCCACCGCAAGAAGCTTCAACTGGAGCGGTTAAACAATGAACTCGAACAGCGCGTCGCAGATCGAACTTTGGAGTTGGAGCAGAAGGCCGTCGCTCTTCAGCGCTTGAACGGGGACCTTGCCCAGAAGAATCAGGAACTCGACGCTATTGTGCAGACCGCGCCCGACATTATTTTCAGCCGGCAAGCGGATGGCACAAGGGATTACATCAGCAGCAGATTTTACGAATATAGCGGGGCGGCGCCGGGGTCCGCCATAGGATTTGGCTGGCTTGAGTATTTGCATCCTGACGACAAAGAACGGAGCTTGGCACAGTGGATGCGATGCGTAGAGTCCGGGCAAGCCTATGAATCCGAATACCGTATCCGCGGCGTTGACCGGCAGTACCGCTGGTTCCGCGCTCGTGCCGTCCCGCTTCGCCATCCGGACGGCACGATCCTCAAGTGGTATGGGACGTGCTCCGACATCCATGACAGCAAGATGCTGGAACAGTCGATCCGCGACAATGCCGTCGAATTGGAAAGGATGGTCAATCTCCGGACCACCGAACTCAGGCGCCTCTCCAGCCGTTTGATGACCATGCAGGACGAGGAGCGTCGCCGTATCGCGCGTGAAATTCACGACGGCCTCGGACAAGAGCTCGCCGCCGCAAAAATGATTGTGGACGGAATCCTTTCCAAAGATGCCTCGCCTTCCATGCGGCAGGCGGCGGCGGATGCTAGCCAGTTAGTGGATCGCGCCATTCAGCAAGTGCGAACTATTTCCCATCTTCTGCATCCGCCGCTACTCGACGAGGTTGGGCTGGTGTCTGCCCTTCGCTGGTACCTTGAAGGCCTGTCGGAACGCAGCGGAATAGAGATTCAACTGAACGTCGATCCCCCCGATCTCAGCCGGCTCAAATCGGAACTGGAAACTGCCATTTTTCGCATTATTCAGGAGGCCCTTACCAACATGTTCCGGCATTCCGGAGCCCGCAATGGCTCGATCAGCCTGCAGGAGAATAATGGATCGATTAAGGTGACGGTGCGCGACGACGGCAAAGGGATCGAAGAACAGGTTATTCAGCTGCGGCCGGAGAGTGTGGGCGTTGGAATCGGCGGAATGAGGCAACGAGTCTCGGAGCTCGGAGGAAGTCTGCGATTAGCGAATGCCAATCCCGGAACGATCGTCGAGGTTGTCATCCCTTCCCAGCGATCAGAAAAACTAAGAGTGCCCGTTCCAGTCTAACGTCAGGCCAAGTAAGGTTGTGTAATCTGTCAGGCTGCCTTTCGACGGTCAACCTTCATTTCGTCCACGTTGCGATTGTCGACCTTCTGCTCGTCCGCCTTGATTTCAACTTGTTCATGCTTAATGTCGAGACGAAGGCGGTTGTAAATACTCATGTATTGGTTCGCGACCCATACCAGAGCGAAAAATGCGATGAGGTATCCGCGCCAGTCCGCGTAAAGTAACTTGAAGCGCGCGACCACCAGCATTCCTGCCGCGATGTAGTGGCTGAAGCAATACTCGCACGTAAACAAATAAAAGAATTTCCGGCGAACCAACGAGCGAGCCTGCGTACCTTCCCGCTGGCAATACTGGCGGGGCTCGCGAAACACTTCCTCATGCGTCACAGTCCACGCGATACAGGCTACCGGGATTCCCAACACCAGAAGCCACGCAACTTGTAATCCTAATCCCATTCAGTTCGAGGTTGGATGCACCGCTACGCGCAATCGTTGATCTCTAATGGAATAGATAATTTGTGCATGAAATGATGGAAAGGTGAACCGCGCCGGCTTGGCCCATAAGTGATTGGAAGCTTCTAGGTACACACTTTCACTGATTCCTGTTGTGGACCGTTCCCTCCTATTCTCGAATTCGTAGGATGCTGGCGGCCCTGTCCTGAATTTAATTCAGGAGTGACTGCACACGGTGGCCCTCGCGGGACTTTGCAGTTTAACCGACTTGGAAGCCATCTCCGGCCGCCACATCCGCTTACCTGATCCCCCTACGTTTTTGCTCTGCTCTGGGAATTCCAAAACAAATCTACGGACTACAGTCGATTGTTCGAACCTGCGAGGAACCGGAAGATGCTTGCCTGGATGAAACCGTATCAGCATCAGCGAAATGTGGCGCTTGGTCGCGGAGAAGGACTGTTGACTTCAGGCTACGCCGACAAAAGGAGATCTATGAAATCACTCAAAGTCGTTTCTGTTTTGTATGTCGCTATCGCAATTGCAGCCTCGCTGGGATGCTCGGACCGGAGCAAAGCCCCCGACGTTTCCAATGACATCCGCCACGCTTTGGGCGAGGGAGGTCTGAACGACGTAAGTGTTAGTCAAGATCGAGATAAAGGAGTCGTTACTCTCGGCGGCAAAGTCAGGACAGACGACGATAAGGCGCGAGCGGAATCGATTGCCAAGTCCATTGCGGGCAATGAGGTCGTATCGAACGAGATCGGCGTACGGCCGAATGGCGACGAAGGCACCGCGAAGAAAGTCGATTCCGATCTCGATTCCGGCATCGATAAGAATCTGGACGCGATGCTGGTGCAACACAAGTTGAAAGACGATGCGCGATACGACGTCTCCAACGGTGTAGTCACCTTGAAGGGCACAGTTCCCTCCCAGGATCGACGTTCGTCAGTCCAGAAACTGGCGGAACAGGTGCCCAATGTGAAGCAAGTGGTGAATGAACTCGAAGTCAAACACCAGAGGGCTACTTCTTCCAAATAATCTTCCGCTTTGCGTTGCAGCGACATGGCCCCGCCCCGCTTGACATTCTCGTGGAGCGGGCCATTTTTGATATTAACGAGGCGCAAGCTACTCAGCGGTTAGCGGCAAGTCGTCGATAACCTGCGCAAACTGACCCGCGCGATCCGCGGCTGGTCGTTCACAAAAATTAAGCGTGACGCAGGGCCGCCAGCGCCTCGATCGATACGTCAAATTGACCTGCGTCCCTTCCGAGATGGGCGATCAGAGAAATCAGAAACAGCACCAAGAAGACCACAAACAGCAACTTTGCAATGCCGGCAGCGGCAACGGCGATCCCCGTAAAGCCTAGAACACCGGCGATGAGCGCCACGACCAAGAACACTAATGCCCAGTAAAGCATGGTGTTTTCCTCCGGTTGATAGCGAACAAGCCAATCATGGGCACCGAAACTGTGTGGCGGCATCGGAGGGAGGCTGTATTCAGACAATACGATTCCTGTAGCTCTTAGAATTTTGCCTCTTTGGAAGGAAGGAGCAGGTGCCGATCCGTCCCAGAGGATCGGCACCCGCTTGGGGGGCGTTGTGTCGAGTAGAGATTGCAGGTTATTTGGACGCGCTTGGACCCACAATACAGTCGATCCTGTAGGGCTACGCCGGAAAAGCCCTACGGATTACCCAAGGCGCGTTTACTGACGCATTCCTCAGGAAAGATATCGGGTAGCGTACTGCCTCCGCTGGATAGAACCTTCACCCCTCGAAGGTTAGCTTGGTATTCGCAACCATAGCAGGTGCTCGNGCNGAGCACAGAATGAAGAGGACGTACCAAAATGAGACGAATCAGTCCAGTTTTGCTTGGTCTCCTGGTCCTGAGCGTTTGTTCCAGTTTGATCGGCGTGAGTTGGGCCGCGGACAAGGATCAATCCGATATCGCCAAACGCATCGATGCGTCGGCCAAGGTTCTGAATGAAATTATGGCGACGCCTGATAAAGCAATTCCAGACAAAGTCATTCGCAACGCAAAATGCATCGCTGTGATCCCCTCCATGGTGAAGATCGCCATCGGATTCGGCGGAAATCACGGCAAAGGCGTGGCTACTTGCCGCGCGCAGTCGGGCTGGAGCGCACCCGCTCCCATCACTATCACAGGCGGAAGCTGGGGTCTGCAACTGGGGGGGCAGGCGGTTGATCTCGTCATGATCGTGACCAACGATCAGGGAATGGAACACCTGCTTTCCAGTAAGTTCAAACTCGGCGCCGATGCTTCCGCCGCCGCGGGCCCCGTAGGCCGTGACGCTGCCGCCGACACTGACATCAAGATGAGAGCAGAAGTCCTAACTTATTCCCGGGCACGCGGTCTATTTGCCGGGATCGATCTCAGCGGAGCGGCTATTACTCAAGACAAGGATGAGACCAGGTTGCTTTATGGCAGCTTTATGCCCTTCTCGGAAATTTTGAGTGGCAAAGTGCAGCCCACTGCGGTCAGCGAACCGTTCTTAACCGCAGTTCGCCGGTACTCGGGCGAGAGCAGAGAATCAAGCAGAAACGAAGGCGCCAGCAAGCCAGAATCAAAGTAACCGATTAAATGCCGGCTCGGCTTTCACCCGCTCCGGCAGAAATTTCGCTGTGAGACTCATGCTCAAGGAGGCTTTATGTACACCATTCTTCTTGTACTGCTGATTTTCATGTTGTTGGGCGCACTGCCCACCTGGCCTTACAGCCGGTCTTGGGGATATTACCCAAGCGGAGGGTTAGGACTCATCGTCGTGGTCGTGCTGGTACTGCTTCTGGCCGGCCGCCTATGAGTTTGCTCTACGTCGTCGGTGTTTTCCGGTCACGCAATTCTGTGGCTTGCCCAAATGGTGGGAACTAGCTTCATCCCACCATTTGTTTTTCAAAACAGTTTTTGTTCGCAGCTATATGGATATGACGTTTCCTAAACAAAGACCGAATTACCAGTTCCAGCTGGAGCACTTCCGATTTACAAACCCAGCATTGTTTTCCCGCATCTATTCGCGCGAACCATATTGTTTCACGCTTGTGAGGTAGCGCCATGTCGAGCCATCAAAATTCCGCTTTTAACGGTGAGTCTGCATTGAATCTGGTCCCCTCACCTCTGCCGCGAACGAACTACGGCCCGCGGGCCGCGCGTTCGCAGGGGAGGCCGAGCGTACGGGTTTCCCGTGCGCCGGACGAAATCTGGGGGCAATATAACAACTATCGCGCGAACGGCGTCGTGGTTTCCACCATCATCCACATGGCTGTGATTGCGCTGCTCATCAGCGGCGCCTTTTTTGGTCACCAAGTTGTGCAACGGGTTGCGGAGCGGCAGCAGGTGACGCTAATCGCGCCTTCGCCGGATACGTACGTGATGCACGTTGCGAAGACGGTAGTCAGCGGCGGCGGCGGCGGTGGTGATCACGATCCGCTTCCTGCGCCGAAGGGACGCCTCCCCAAGGCTGCGCTGCAGCAAATCACGCCACCTGCCATTGTTCTGCGAAATTTAAAACCCAAGCTCGCGGTGGAGCCGACGGTGGTGGTCCCCCCTCAGGTTCACTTGGCAGAAAACAAAATGCTGAACCTTGGGACTACAGCTTCTGTTGTGATGCCGGCAGCACCGCCCTCGAATGGTACTGGGTC
>JGI12635J15846_10006307_pt1 | contig 10177 bp, 4 predicted proteins | sample BlaSpr_A8_OM2_M2_FD_15846 | JGI IMG/M metagenome (IMG submission 15846)
ATTGACGATGACGGAGACCTGCGCACGCTGCCCTGCCATTTTCCCAATGCCGACGCCCGGTTTGCCGGGCTGGACGGATTTTTCGCCGCAAGGTTGGTGAAGCATTAGCGTTTGGCCGAAAAAGCGGCTTAATGGCCGCCGCTGCGTCATTCCGTTATGGTTTCGCGGCGAAAATACCGACGCTTCCACCGAGGAGGGGCGCACGCGGCATGGCACGCGTTGTCATCGCTGACCGTTTGAGGCTTTCGGGGCTGCTATTGCGCGGCGGCGCGCGGCAATTCGCCGGCCGCGTGATCGGCCATCCGCTGCTGCGCTGGCAGCTCTCCCCGTTCAAGGCCGACCGGCTCTTGATCTCGCCGCAGGAGTTGCGCACCGCCGACGCCACCCGCGCGACGGAAATCTATGCCGGCCGTTTCACCTTCGCCGGCAAGGTCGTGATCTGCGACGACCGCTCGGTTTTTCAGATGGCGCCGCCGTCGGCCGAATGGGCCACGGCGCTGCTCGGCTTTTCATGGTTGCGCCACATGCGCGCGGCCGAGTCCGGCATCACCCGGGCGAATGCCCGCGCGCTGGTGGACGAGTGGATTACGCTGCAAGGCGCGTGGCACCCGGTGGCCTGGCGTTCGGACGTGCTGTCGCGGCGGATCATCTCCTGGCTCAGCCAGTCGCCGCTGGTTTTGCAGGACGCCGATGTGCGTTTCTATCGCCGCTTTCTGCGCAGCCTGATGCGGCAGGTGCGCTATTTGCGCCGCACCGCGCGGCACGCCAATCGCGGCGTCGCCCGCATGCAGGCGGCGGTGGCGCTGATCTACGCCGCTTTGTGCATCGCCGGTCAGGCGCGCTACATCAAATCCGCCAGCGACCACCTCAAGCGCGAGATTGAGCGGCAGATCCTTCCCGACGGCGGTCACGCCAGCCGCGATCCCGGCGCGATCATTGAATTGCTGCTCGAATTCCTGCCGCTGCGGCAAGCGTTCGCTTCGCGCAACGTGGCGCCCCCGCAAGCGCTGCTCAACGCCATCGACCGGATGATGCCGATGCTGCGCTTCTTCCGGCATTCCGAAGGAACGTTCGCGCATTTCAACGGTATGGCCGCGACGCCCGCCGATCTCTTGCTGACGCTGCTCGCTTATGACGAGACGCGCGGCGCGCCGCTCACGAATGCACCGTATTCCGCCTATCACCGGCTCGAGGCCCGCGGCGGCGTTCTGATCATGGATACGGGACGCGTGCCCCCGCTCGATTTAAGTCTGGAGGCTCACGCCGGCTGCCTGTCGTTCGAATTCTCCTCGCCGAAGCAAAGCCTCATTGTCGTCAATTGCGGAATGCCGACGACGGCGCGCGAGGACTGGCGGCCATTGGCGCGATCCACCGCCGCACATTCGACCGTCACCTTCAACGATGAATCGTCCGCGCGTTTCATCGAACGGCCGGTCTTCCGCCGCCTCCTCGGCGGCTCGCCGATGGTCGGCGGTCCAAGCCGCGTCTCGGTCGTCCGCGAGGATGGCAGCGACGCGGCGATCCTGCGTGCAGCTCATGACGGCTACGCCGACCGTTACGGCATTGTCCACGAGCGCACGGTGGCGCTCGCCGCGGACGGCGCGCGCTTCGACGGCGAGGATCTGTTCCTCGATGCCAGCGGCAGCCCGCAAGTGCGCACCGGGCATGACCGTTACGCGGTGCGTTTCCATCTGCATCCTTCGATCAAGGCGACAGGCTTTACCGACGGACACGGCGCTCTCCTTGTCATGGCCAACGGCGAGGTGTGGACGTTCAACGCCGGCGAGAGCCGCGTGCAGCTTGAAGACGGCGTTTATCTCGCGAGCAACGAGGGGCCGCGCCGCAGCGTGCAATTGGTCGTCCACGGCCAGGCGCGCGCCGCGCCGCGCGTGGTGTGGAGCTTCCAGCAGGCCGATCCAATGACGGTCGCAACCGCCGGCAGCGCGCGGCGCGCCCGGCCGGAGCAGCCGAAGCTGCCGCTTTAAGCAGCCGCCGTTTCAAGTATAAAAGCAAATCATGACCGAGCATTTGCGCCGTGCGGCGCGCGCCCTTATTGCGGTGTCCGACAAATCCGGCGTCGCCGAATTTGCCCGGGAGCTTGTCGGTTACGGCATCGAAATTGTTTCCACCGGAGGCACCCGGCAAGCGCTGATGGATGCCGGCGTTGCCGTCACGGATGTGTCCGAGTTGACCGGCTTCCCGGCCATGATGGACGGCCGGGTAAAGACGCTCCATCCGGGAGTGCATGGCGGCATCCTCGCGGTGCGCGGCAACAGCGCGCACGCAGAAGCCATGCGCGCGCATCGCATCCGGCCGATCGACGTGGTGGTCGTCAATCTCTATCCGTTCGAGGAAACAGTGGCCCGCGGCGCAAGCTTCGCCGATTGCATCGAGAATATCGACATCGGCGGTCCGGCCATGATCCGCGCCGCGGCCAAGAACCATGCCGACGTTGTGGTCGTTGTCGAGGGCACGGATTATGCCGCCGTGCTCGACGAATTCGCGCGGCACGGCGGCATGACCACGCTCGATCTGCGCCGGCGGCTCGCCGCCAAAGCGTTTGCGCGCACCGCCGCCTATGACACGGCAATCGCCAACTGGTTCGCCAACGAACTCGATCAATCGGCGCCCGACTATCGCGCGGTGGCCGGACGGCTGATCGAAGAGCTGCGATACGGCGAGAACCCGCACCAGGCGGCGTCTTTCTATCGCCTGCCGGTGCAACGCTTCGGCGTCGCCACCGCGCGGCAAGTGCAGGGCAAGCAGCTTTCGTACAACAACATCAACGACACCGACGCCGCTTACGAATGTGTCGCCGAATTCGATCCGGCGCGCATTGCGGCCTGCGCCATCATCAAGCACGCCAACCCTTGCGGCGTCGCCGAAGGCGAAGATCTCGCCACGGCCTATCGCAAAGCCCTGGCCTGCGATCCGGTATCGGCGTTCGGTGGCGTTGTCGCGCTCAACCGCGCGCTCGACACCGGCGCGGCGCGGGCGATCACCGAGATTTTCACCGAAGTCATCATTGCGCCGGATGCAAGCGAGGAAGCGATTGCGATTGTCGCCGCCAAAAAGAATTTACGGCTTCTCCTGGCGGGCGGCCTGCCCGATCCGCGGGCAAAAGGCTTAAGTGTCAAGACCGTTGCCGGCGGGCTTTTGGTGCAAACACGCGACAACGCCGTGGTCGACGACATGGAGCTAAAGCCGGTGACCAGGCGCGCCCCGAGTGACACCGAGCTGCGCGATCTACGCTTCGCGTTCCGCGTCGCCAAACACGTCAAATCAAACACGATCGTGTACGCCAAGGAATCAGCGACCGTCGGCATTGGCGCCGGACAGATGAGCCGTGTAGATGCGGCGCGCATTGCCGCGCGCAAGGCCGAAGACGCCGCCAAGGACGCTCATCTGAAAGAGCCGGCGACCGAAGGATCGGTAGTCGCCTCCGACGCTTTCTTCCCGTTCGCCGACGGACTTCTAGTCGCCATCGAAGCCGGCGCCACCGCCGTGATCCAGCCCGGCGGTTCAGTGCGCGACGATGAAGTGATCAAGGCGGCCGACGACGCCGGCATCGCCATGGTGTTTACCGGAACGCGGCATTTCCGGCACTAACGCGTCATCACCGGGCCCGGCGCGGCAGCGCCATGACCCAGTGATCCATCTTTGCTTCCATGGGGAAAACTGGATTGCCGCGTCAAGCGCGGCAATGACAAAAGCGGATCAAACCGCGCCGGTGATCCACTGTTCGAGTTTCTGCTTGGGCGCAGCGCCGATCTGCCGGGAGGCCAGCTCGCCGTTCTTGAACAGCATCAGCGTCGGGATCGACATAATGCCGAACTTGGCCGCGGTGCCCGGATTTTCATCGACATTGAGCTTGACGATTTTTACCTTGCCGTTGAGCGATTTGGAAATTTCTTCCAACGCCGGCGCGATCATACGGCAGGGCCCGCACCATTCCGCCCAGAAATCCACCACCACGGGTTCGGTCGCTTTAAGGACGTCCTTTTCGAACGTTGCGTCCGTCACTTTTTCGACCATGGGAAAACCTCGCTGAGTTCGCGGAAAATGGCAGGGCGACGAAAGTATGAATGGCGTTTGCCAGCGTCAAGGCCGTTTCACCGGAGCGTGACTTTTGCGTCTTTCGCTCACGATTTCGGCCAAAGCCGCCGCCATGGCCGCCCCCGAAACCTCGATCAGGGCCGGCCCGCCGGTAAAGATCAATGCCGCACGAATCGTTTTCTTCGGGTAAATGCGCGCGAGCGCCGCGCCGTAAAGCGCGAGCTGCCGGATGTAAGCTTTTGGGACGTCCGCCGCGCTCGCGGGAACGATGCGGTCGGTCTTGTAATCCGTGATGAGGACCGATTCGGGAGTGACCGCCAGGCGATCGACCTGTCCGGCCACCGGAATAGGTTCCGACCCCGGATACGTCACGCGCCCGGCGATGGAGACTTCAGCGCGGCTGCCCGGCGCAAAGACCGCTGCAAACACGATGTCGTTGAGAACGGCCAGCACCTGATGCGCTATGCCGTCATGCTCGGCCGAAGCTAAATCGGCGGCGGCATTTTGCAGGTACCGCTCGATGGCGGGCTTGCGGGATGCCTCGGGAATGTCGGGCAGCGACTGCATCAGCCGATGCACGATGCGGCCGCGCCGGAGCGCTTTTTCTCGCGCTTCGGCGGCGCCGGCGCCCGCAGGAAACGGACCGCCATCGTCGTCGAAAGACGACGGCGCAACGGGCGCCGACCGCGCGATCTCGGGCGGCGCGGGCTCGTACAACCAAGACGGCAATTCGCGCCGTTCGGCCGCCGCAGGCGTTCGCGTTTGTTGAGGCGCCGCAGCTAGAACGCCCGTCGTCTTGCGGAAGCGCAAGACTTTATCGCCGTCGTCGTCCTCCTCGATGAGTAACGGACCGAGTGCCTCTCCAACGAGATTGTACCAACAGTGTTGCGGCCGTCTTATGAGGCCATCGGCGCCGCAAATAATGAGGTGCTGGGCCGCGCGCGTCATCGCAACATAAAGCAGCCGCCGGTATTCGTGCTCGGTCTCGCCGTTGGCATCGGACCGCGCTGTAGCGACATTCGGCACGTCGTCGGCTTTGCGGCCTGCCCAAATCGTCGGGCCATCGGCGAGCTGCAACAAGCGTGGCGGCTTGATCACGGGCGGCGTGATGGTGTCGGCCAGGATCACAATCGGCGCCTCGAGACCCTTGGCGCCGTGCACGGTCATCACCCGCACTTCGTCTCGCCGGATTTCCATGTCGCGCTTTACCTCGGCGCGGGCATCGCGCAGCCAAGTCAAAAAACCTTGCAACGACGGCGTCTCGCGCCGCTCATAGTCAAAGGCGACATTGAGGAATTCATCGATCGCGTCGTTCGCCTCCAGCCCGAGCCGGGCGAGAAAACGCCGCCGTCCCCCGCCCTGCCCGAGCAGCACCGCATAGAATGAAAACGGCGTCTCGCGCCGTGCCACCTCGGTGAGCGCGTTAAGGCGGGCAACAGCCTCCGCAAAAATCGGTTTCTCGTCGGCCTTGCGCGCCAGCGCCGTCCGCAGCGAGACGCGGCCGCGGCCGTGCGCGATTGCAAACAAGTCATCGTCCGAAAATCCGAACAGCGGACTGCGCAACGCGGTCGCCAATGCGAGATCGTCCTGCGGCAACAACAGCGCATCGGCGAGCGCCATCAAGTCCATCACGGCGATATGCTCCGTGAGCATGAGGCGATCGGCGCCGGCAACCTCGATTTCCTGTTTCTTGAGCGCCCGGATGATCGCCTCGAACAATTCGCCACGCTGGCGCACCAAAATCAGAACGTCGCGATAAAGTACGCCGCCGCCGTCGACCATGCGCCGCACCCGGCGCGCGATGCGACGCGCGAGTTTCACGCGCGAACTGGTCTCGTTCACCGCATCGAACGGCGCGTCCCAGCCTTCCTTGTTGTCGTCGCGCTGATCTGGCTTTTCCGGTTCCCAGAGCTCGACGACGCTCGGTGCCGCATTGGGCAAGGCGATATGCGGCGGGAAACCGGCTTCGTCGGACGTGACGCTTGCCGCAAGGTCTTTACGCTCGAATACCTTGTCGACGGCCCCGAGGATGGCCTCGCCCGAACGGAACGAGTGCTCAAACTTGCTTTCGACGAATTTCAAGCCGCTCCTGTCGTGCGCGCTTTTGAAATGGCGCCGCATATTGTCGAATTCCTTGGGCGCCGCCTGCTGGAACGAATAAATCGACTGCTTCTCGTCGCCGACAGCAAACATCGTACGCGTGACAGCGCGCGCGCCGGCACCGGCGGTGAATTCCGCGGTAAGCCGGCGCACGATGTCCCATTGCTTGTGACTGGTGTCCTGGGCCTCATCGACCAGCACGTGATCGATGCCGAGATCGAGCTTGTAATGCACCCAGGCGGCGCTGAAGTCCGACAGCAGCGCCAGCGCCTTGTCGATCAAGTCGTCGTAATCGAGCAGGCCGCGCCGCGCCTTCTCGCCGTGATAGCGTGTCAACACCTCATGCGCGACGGTGGCGAGCGCAATGCTGCGGTCGCGGCTGGCAACAGCGCGGCGGCGTTCGAGCAACGGGTAGACGCGCCCCTGTTCGGCGGCAAGGCGCTCAACCAGCGCGGTGTCGTCAATAGCGCTGGTGACGATAGATGCGCGTCGCGTGCGTCCGCCGCTTTCGGCGGTGCAGAAGATATCGAGGTAAGTCTCGATGCGCTCCGAACCGGACAATGACGCCAGCCGCTGAAACCGCGCCGACTGCTCGCGGTCGGTCTTGCGTCCGGACGCAAGAGCTTCGGCAATCGCAGGCCATTCCGACGGCGCGATGATTTCACCCGAAAAGTAAGCGGCTTCGATGTCTTCGATGGTGTCTGCCCGATCGACGCCAAGCAATTTCGACAGACTAGCCGCGACCCCTTCGACGCCGCCGGCATCGTTCACCCAGCGCATGATGGCGTCACGCCGGCCGATGGCTTCGCGCACCAAGTCGCGAAAAGTCTGATCGGCCGCCGCCGTCATCGCCGTATTGAGCGCCTGCGCCAGCGCGCTTCCCGGATCGCGGGCGCCGTCCAGCAGCACATTGAGCGTCAACCGCTCGAGCAATTCCGACTGCTCGGTCTCATCGAGCACTGAAAAGCGCGCGGCGACATTGGCTTCAAACGGAAACCGATGGAGAAGCTGCGTACAGAAGGCGTGGATGGTCTGCACCTTGAGCCCGCCCGGAGTCTCCAGCGCCCGCGCGAACAGCCGCCTTGCCAAGGCGCGGCGGCGCGGGTCCGGCGCAAGACCGGAGCTTTCCTCGATCGCTGCATCGAGCTTCTCATCGTCATAGATCGTCCATTCCGCGAGTGTGTCGAACACGCGCTTGGCCATATTGGCCGAAGCCGCCTTGGTGAAGGTGATGCAGAGGATTTTTTCCGGTTCGACGCCGTTGAGCAACAGATTGATCACGCGCCGGACCAGCACAAAGGTCTTGCCGGAGCCGGCATTGGCGGCCACCCACGCCGACACGCGAGCGTTGGACGCTTCGCTTTGCCGCCGCCGCACCTCTGGAGGAATCGAATCCGGCGCCCTCATCCACCGCTCCAGAAATCGTCGATTTCTCCGCCGCTCGCCGACCACTCCTTGACGCGCGCGAGATGGTCGTAATCGCCATAATGCGTGGTCCACATCGGATGGACGAGCGAGCGGTAAGGCTGATTTTCATCGTCGAAACGTTGGGCAATTTCGGTCAACCTTCGCAGCGCGTAGTCGGCCTGGCTGTCGGTCGTGCCGTCGGTGAAATCAATGAGCTTCGGTTCGCCCGGCCGCGCCCCGCCCTTGAGCAGCACGTAACCGACCTGTGCGACCGAAGCGTCGCGCGCGATGCCGGCGAAACCACCCTGGCGCAGGATGGCGGCCTCGAGCGTTAGCTGGGGCGCAAGCCCGCTGCTCACCTGCTTTTCGGTTCGCGCCGAACCGGTCTTGTAATCGAGGATGACGTAGCGGCTGTCGGTGTGGCGCTCGATCCGATCGGCACGGCCGACCAATTTGAATACCCCTTCTGCCATCGGAATATCGATCTCGCCGCGGATCTCCGCGACAATCGTCTGGATACCGGGACGCCGCTGTGCCTCCCAGTCGGCAAACCAGCGTGCGATGCGTTGAAAGCGCGGCCACCAGAACGCGCGAGTCTCCGGAAAATCTTCGAGCGGCGCAAAGTGCGGTTTCCCGATCTCGATCAGAACGCGCACCGGATCGGGCGGCAGACCGGCGGCGAAACGCTCCGTGAACTCCCCGACGGCGGCATGAATGATGTTGCCGCGCTCGGCGGCGCCGGGCGACATGTCGACCGGATCGAGCGGCGCCAGACGCAAAATATATTTGGCGTAGATTGTGTAAGGGTCGCGCAGCCAATTCTCGATGTCGGTGACCGACAGGCTCTTGGGCCGCACCGCCCGTGGCGGTGTCGGCGCGGGCTGCGGCGCCGGCACGACCTTTTCGGGGCGGTCGAGCGCACGCGCCCATTCCAAATAAACATTTCCCCGATCGAGCGCCGTTTGCCAGCGCGATTTACCGGCAATGGCGGCAAGGCGTTGAACGAAGCGCGAGGGCACGGTGGGCGCACCGGCGATCTTGGCGGCGTGGCTTAAAATCACCTCCGGTGCGCCGAACAGCTGCGCGAAGTCATGGGCAGTCAGGCCGATGCGGCGTTCCGGCTGATCGAGGCCGAGCTGCTGGCGCATCGGCCGGCTGAGCCAAGCTCCCGAACGGCTTTCCGGCGGCCAGGCTCCTTCGACCAGACCGCCGAGCACCACGCGGTCGCTGTCGGTGAGACGCGCTTCGACCGTGCCGAGGATACGCACACGCGCGGCGGAGCGCGGCAGCGGCCTTACCTGCCGGCCCGCAAGCACCGCCACAAACAGTTCGGCATAGTCGGACGTATCGACCAGAAGACCGGATGCGGCTTTGCTCATAGCGATTTCGTCGAGCGCTTCGCCAAGTCTTGCGCCGTCGGCGCCGGCTAAAGCGGCCTCCTTGCCGTCCTGCCGCGATAACGCCGCCACCACGTCACGATGGCGCACGGCGATCTCGCTGAGCCGATGCGATTGACCGGCAACACCCTCAAGCGGCGCCAGCGCGGTGCCAAGCTTCGCCACAAGCTCGGCGGCAGCCGCCAGTTCGCTGTCGCCTAGCGTTGTGCGCGGATCGGAGCGATGAAGATCGGAACGCTCCTTGCGTCGAAACTTTTCCAATTCAGCACGGAAAGTGGCGAGCGCGTGCGCGAGCCCGTTGCTGCCGGGGCCCGGGCGCGGCCCGCGCAGCACGGCATGCTCAAGCGCGGCGACGGCGCGGCCGTCCAAATCAAGCCTCAGCAACGGGTGCTTGAGCAGCGCCAGCAACGTCACCGGCGCGAGCCGGCCGAGCGCAGTCTCCGCTGCAAGACGCGCGAAAATCCCGGCAGGCGTTTCGGCCAGCGCGTCGCCGCCGGAATCTTCGGCCGCAATATTCCAGCGCGTGAGCGCGGCAAGCACGCGGCGCCCAAGCGCGCGGTCGGGCGTGACCAGGGCCGCCGTCTTACCCTCGTTGACGGCTTCGCGCAGCGCCACCGCGACCGCAAGCGACTCCTCTTCTGCGTTGGCGGCGTCGATCACGCTGATTTTTTGGAGCGCTGCATCGGCTTGTGCGCCGAATTGGCCGTCGGCGACGAGCTTCGCCCATGCGTCTGCCGAGGAGGCCGGGCGCAACGCTTCCGAGACAAGCCGTTCGCGACTGCCCGACCCCGCCAGGTTTTTCACCGCGTCGCGGGCGATGCCGATACGGGTCAGTAGCGCCTGCAAGGCGAATTGCGGATGCCCCGATGCGGGGGCAACGCCCTTGTCCTCATCGCCAGCGATCAGGCGCCAGGAGTCCTCGTCGAGATCGGTATCCAGCCCCGGCAGCACGACCGCGCCACGCGGCAACTTGGCGATTGCCGCTATCAATTCCGCGGTCGCCGGGATCGAACCGGTCGAGCCGGCGGCGATCACCGGCCCGCCGGCATGGCGTTCAAGCCGCGCGGCTTCAGCCTTGATCAAAGCATCGCGGCGCGCGGCAGGCTCCATCAATCCACGCTCACGCAGAATCTGCGGCCAGTTGTTGCGCGCAATCTCCAGGAACCGCAAAGTGAGCTGCCAATACGGATCGAGAAAATCGGGGACCAGGCCGTCGA
>JGI12635J15846_10006310_pt1 | contig 10176 bp, 10 predicted proteins | sample BlaSpr_A8_OM2_M2_FD_15846 | JGI IMG/M metagenome (IMG submission 15846)
ACCCGGACTACCAGGGCCGGGGCCTGGCCACCGAGGCGGCCGAGGCAATGCTCGCGCTGGGGTTCGAGAGCCTGAGGTGGCACCGGATCATCGGTTCTTGCGATGCCCGCAACGACCGGTCAGCGCGGCTGATGGAGCGGATCGGCATGCGCCGGGAGGCACACTTCGTCGAGAACGAGTTCGTGAAGGGGCGGTGGGCGGACGAGCTCGTCTACGCGATGCTCGACCGCGAGTGGCAGGCACGACGGTCTGCATGACGGCATCGCCCGGGAGGCTAGCTCAGTGAGTCCGGCCCTGGCCTACAACGGCCTGGCCCTCGACCGCGTGCCGGGGCGCCGGGACGCCCCGGAGTGGATCGCGGCCGTGCTGGCCCGCCCGGCCTCCCGGGTGATCCCGTTCTGGCGCGACGGCTGCCTGGTGCGCGACCTTGCCGGACCCCGGCCCGTGGTGCTCGGCGCCCAAGAGGCGGCGGCGGTGCTGAAGCACGCCGCGCTCTGTGTCTTCCTGGGGCTGGACGGTGAGGCCGGCGTCTTTGCCGCGGACCTGTCGGGGCTGGACCGGGCCGAAGCATTGACGCTGGCTCGGGCCACCGACGTGCTGGACGTGCGCCGGCTGGTCGCCTCGCTGGATGCCGCGCTGGCCAGCACGCTCGCGCTCGGCCGTGGCCTGCTGCGGTGGAACCGGGAGCAGCAGTTCTGTGGCGCCTGCGGCCAGCCCGCCGAGAGTGAACGCGGCGGTGTGCAGCGCCGCTGCACCGGCGAGGGCTGCTGCAGGCTGCTGTTCCCCCGGATCGAGCCAGCGGTGATCACGCTGGTGGAGTCGCCTGGCGAACCGCGCAGGTGCCTGCTGGCCCGGCACACTCAGTCAGTGAGCGGGACGTACGCCCTCTTGGCCGGCTTCGTCGAGATCGGCGAGTCGCTGGAGGACGCGGTGCGCCGGGAGGTGGCCGAGGAGACCGGTGTGCGGATCGGCGGAGTCCGGTACCTGGCCTCGCAGGCCTGGCCGTTCCCGGCTGGGCTGATGGTCGGGTTCCGTGCCCGGGCGGTCACCGAGGCGATCACCGTTGACCCGTCCGAGCTGGAAGAGGCCCGCTGGCTCGGCCGCGCCGAGCTGGCCGACTACCTGAGCCGTCACCACGGCAGGGGCGACTCGATCGAGAGCTTCCTGGTCAGCTCGTGGCTCGCCGAGGGCGACTGACGACCGCTGTGGTTTTGGAGCTAAGGGCTGCCCGCCTGAAAAGCGGAAGGTCGGCGGTTCGACCTCGCCCCTGACCACAAGTCAACTAGCACCCAGCGGGCCTGTGACCAGGCCAAACATTCTCTTGGCATCAGTCTGATCTAAGACCCTTGTGGCCGTCTGTGCCCGTCCGCGACCGACGGTTACTGTCTCTTGGGGCATGTAGGGGGCACGTCGGTTGAGGCTGGAAATATCGACAGCTTGCGCTTCTCACCGCCGTTGCCGCTACGAAGCGCGCGACTTGTGGCATTTCACTGCGCCCCTGATCGCGGTTCGATATCATGCAACATGCAGACTGCATACTGCAAGAGCAGGTCAGTGAGGAAGGGGCCGGTAAGTGCCAGTCACAGCAGCGACGCTGTCCAAGCCGCTGTCCTTCAACTAAGGCAGTCCGATCCGACGAGATGGCAGCTCACGCTGGACGACGTAGCCCAGGAGCTGGAGCCCGACCAGGTCGCCATGCTGAAGGCCGGGCACGTTGACAATCTGGTGTGGATGGAGTCGCTTAGCAACACCATCAAGCAGCTTGGCCGGGATGGAGTCTTGGTAGTTGATCTGATCCCAGATGCCCGCGGCTATGAGTTCCCCGTGATTCGACTCTAGTTTAAGGATTGGAGTGGGGATTTGGCCACGGTGCCACGGTGGAAATGACGTTCCAGAAACCCACGATTGGGGAGAATGGTGTAATCCCATATGTCTAATAGGAGAAGACTAGGTCGAAATAAAGGCGATGAGGGTAGCGCCATACCGCAAATAAAGCAGGCGCCTTGCAGCAGCAGCCTTCCTGTTATCGCAGAGCCAGCGCAAGGAACACGAGCAGTACTAGTTTCTCAAAGCCCTGATCCGGACTTCGTATTCTTTCGAGGAATGGGCAATGGAGTTCAGTACGCATGCGGCAGTTGTGGCAAAATTCTAATACAGGGAGTCTCGCTCAATCAGATTGTTAGCATAGTCCTGCAATGCCCTGCATGCAAAGCCTTTAACGATACGGCTCAGGCATCTTACTCACTCGGTAACGCTGCAGCCCGCCAAGACCCAAGCTTCAGCACCGATAAAAGCGAGGATAGTAAAATTGGTACCGATGGTAGCAACCAACTGAGCGATACTGCCCCTACTAATGGGGACGCTATGGGCATTCATGAAGAGGAACACGTGCCTGCGCCTGTTCCAGGAGACCCGAACAATATTGATCTCAGCAAGATGCCTAACCCCCAGAACAGGCCAAATTCAGATCGCCCCGGGTCTTACGACCTGGTATTCCGCCGCCCTAAGGCTGAGGTAATTCCTGGTGGGGAAGTCGAGGTAGCTATTTACATCACTGGCTACGGTTCCATCTCGGATGCGAAGCTCTATTTCGTACCGCCCACTGATTTCCTTGACCCCGATCGTTGCTATGTGGATTTCGATCTTAATCGCCGGGCAGACGGTCTGGTGCATTTCGGTGTGACTCGCCAAGGGATCGCGGGCGAATCGTTCACTCTCGACTTGTCTTCTGGCGGCCTTAAACCCCCTGCGTGGCATGGTCCATCGCTATTCTTTGACAAAGGTCTAGGAATTGCGACCGAGTCGGCTACTCGTGATATCGAATCCGGAAAGCTTGAACCACCAGTGAAATTCACAATGAGAGTCAAGGAAAAGGTCGCCAGGGGCGATCACGACCTTAACTTTGCGCTGACTTACTTCAATGGTCGCGAATGGGCAATCGCATACCGAACAGCGTCGCTTCATGTACCCACATTCTACGAGCGCCACGCAGGATGGGCTTGGTCGATTGGCACCGCTATAGCGGTAATCGCTGCTGCAGCCACAGTCCTTGGTCTCATAAAAGCACTAGGATGACAAGCGAGTAAATTCGGGCAAGGGTTGAATATGGTTAGTAGCCTCGGCTCTGCGCACGTTCTCTCGATAAGCGCCAGGTCATGCCGGGGAAGATCGTGTCAAGGGTGGCCGAGTCGAGTTTGGTCCGTCCTCCTCACGTGCTGTCGATCTTGGCTGCGCACATGGAGACCTGGGCAGGCGTAGACCGCGTGTTCATCGGCCGCGACGGCCGCCCGATGCGTGGCGACGCTGTATGTCAGGCATTCGAGCGTGCCCGGCGCAAGGCTGGTATGCCCGGCTTTCGTTTCCACGACCTACGCCACACCGGCCAGACGCTTGCTGCTTCCACCGGCGCGACGACCAAAGATCTGATGCGCCGTCTGGGCCACGCATCCCCCCGCTGCCGCGAATCGCTACCTGCACACCGTAGATGGCCGAGATGCTGAGATCGCATCTGCCCTATCTGACCTGGCCGAACTCGGTGACGCCTCCCGGCTGCCCAAGTCCATAGTGACCAAGCACTGAAGGCACGCGAAGGGCACAGTACAGGTTGTCAGCTTGTCTGACCTGCGGAAATCACACTCTCTAAAAAGCGGAAGGTCGGCGGTTTGACCTCGCCCTGACCACTCATCCTGAGTTTCAGTCTTTAGCCACCGGATGATCTCGACCTGGTCAGCGTCGGCCTGGAGGCCGCGCACCCTGGCGAACCCCAGGCTGGCGAGGGTGCAATGGCAGGCCGCTGCCCGGGCCGCAGGTGGCGATGGCGGGGAATCGGCGCTGTGGCTCGATCCCGCAGAGATCCCATCCTCCGGCGACCTGGGCGGGCTCGGCCGGGCGCTGGCCGCCGGGCTGCAGGGCGAGCGGGGTGAGTTGACGGCCAACACCGTGCCCTTAAAGCGGCTGCGGTGTGGTGAGCTGGCCGAGCTCACCATCCCCAGGTCGGCCAGGCAGACCGGGTGATCACGGTAGACCGCCAGGTGATCGAAGGGGCGGGAACCTGTACGTCGAGGCGCCCAAGTGCCGGAAGTTTCGTCGGACGATCTACCCCCCGCCGCACGCCTGACGGCCACCCACTGGCCGAGCGGCTCGCGGCCCGGATCAAAGATGCCCGCGCCGAGCAGGAAGCCGGCGAGCGAGGTATTCATGGCCTGGTGCGCACTCATGCAGGTGCCGTTTCCGGCCCCTGTCCAGCAGGAGCATGCCGACTAGACGGGGCGCTCAGTCCGCAAGCGGGCTGATTTCTTCGCGAATTGTATCGAGTGCCTGCACGGCTACGGCGCGTGGGTGATTCCATGCTGCGTCCCAGTCACTGCCGAACTGGGGCAGCCCGAGAGCGGTCTTCGCTCGCTCTGCCCGGGTATCGGCACCATGGTGCTGCTGACCGGCGCGGATATCGAAAATCAGGCGGAGCGTGTCCGCGGCGCTGTGTGCCCGTCCTGCCACCTCCGCGCCGAGAAGATCGCTGAGGCGCGCTTTCATGTTGTTGAGGCTTCCCCCTTCTGCGGGGAAGTCAAAGGACTTCAGCATGTCGCAAAGGGCGCTGCACCGTGACTCGAATTCTTCCGCGCTCGCTGCGGGTTGGGTGAGCTTGGCCGGTATAGCGGCCCGCGGGACGTGGAAAAGGCGCTGGCCGGTGGTGATGCGCCATGCGAGGCCAAGATGATCGAAAGCCTCGGGCAGAGCCATCGCGGGAAGTTGTTCAGGGAAGGAAGGCGGCTGGGGGAGTGCGACCGCGGTGTCAAGCTGTGCTAGGTAGTCATCGATGGTCTGGACTTCCGCGTATGGCGTGAGTCGTTCGTTGGTAAGGTCCCAGGTCCACTGGTCGTTATGCTTGCTAATGCCGAGCCAGGTCGCTGGCTCTCCGCGCAGCAGGTCAAAGAGCTGGTCGGCGCTGAGTTCGGTTCCGGCCGCCATGTTGACGGTCCTGGTGAAGTCATCGCCCGGCACCTGCAGCTCGACCGTGCGGGCGGGTTCTGGTTTGATGCCGCGCTGCATGATTACTGCGATCTTGAGGGCGGCAATAAACGCATCCACCAGGCTCTGGATAGCCGGTACGGCTGGAGAGACATACGCCAGCCCGTGGATGCTCAGCGGGACCTGGTCGGTGATCTTCGGAATGGGATGGCCGCGATACCCGAGCCGGACGGGCCGGTAGTCGTGCTCCCAGGTTGGTATGCCCTTCAGGACTGCCTCACCGTCGAAGCCATGCTCTGTCCATAGCTGCTGCCTGACCCATTGCCAGTACGGCCACACGCTGCCTGCGGCGGCGTATCCGTCGGCGGCCACGCGCACCAGCGTGTGTACGTCGTCCGGTAGAGGATCAAGAAGGCTGGCCATAGTCACATCGAACCATCTCGGCGAGACACCTGGCGGTAGGCAAGCCGCTGTGTTCAGCCCACCGACGTGTCGTCGGCACCAAGAGGACGAGCGAGTCCGGCATGCTAGCTGTATGCAGGCCCGCATCGAAAAGGCTCTTTTCAATGTCGCCAGACGGCTGGATGAGAGTCGGCAACGAAAGCGTCAGTCGGATGAGTTCCGGGTGAACGCTGCGATCTGGCAGCGGCGTGCAGGTGTGCCAAGGGCTGCCCTGGCTGTTGTCGGCGCGGAAGGGAATCCGCTGCCTGCGGTTCTGCTAGGAGTCCGCCTGGGCACCTGCGATCTGTCCTTTCAGACCCGCCTCGATGGGCATCCCGCCAACATCTCCGTGTCTCGCGACGAGGTCGCTGACGGACTACGGATCACGGCTCGGCAACCCGAGCCATTCGGCCAGTTCGGCGCGTGGCCCGGAGCCGAGATACTTCAACGCCGCCTTTCCATCGAGGGTCGGCACGACAACCGTCCCGTATGCCTGGCGAATGTCAGCCTGAACGCGCTTGGCCACGACTCCGACCTCGACGGCTACGCTATGGGTCACGTCAGCACCCTTATCGTCGGCGACGCGTCCGCAACATCAACCCGATGGTCGGCCTACCTGCTCGGCTTGGACCTGAAAGCTGTCCCATGGCAGGGAGATATAGGCGGCACCAAGATGTCTCTTCATACGGTCCCACCGGAGCCAAGGTGGACCGGACTGGCCGCGCGAGCACGAAAGATCCGGCAGAACCGTTTCTGGTCGGCTGCGGAATGGGTCACCTGGCACAGGTCAGCCGTCCCGGCTGACCTCCCGCCGCTCGTCCGCGCGGACCTGGAATTCTCCTCGCCCGTGAACAGCGAAGAGGCGGAACTTTCCCTCTTGGGGGATGTCTTCTGGGTTCTGGATCTCTATGCCGGGCGACGGCTCCTTCCCGTAGGTATGTGGAGTGACCGTGAGAACTGCGGGCGCTTGACCGACCTAGGCCGCCCCTTGCGCAGTAAGCAGTCCATCGTGGCAAGCAACGTCCTCCTGCGTGACTACCTCAGCTCAGTACTTCCCGTATGGAACGGCATGGGCGATGACGAAAGGCGGGACATCAAGATCGGGATTGCAGTCCTGTATGCGCTCGGTGCCGACCTTGAAGCGGCCGTTGTAGTCGGGGCCATGGGCCTCGAACATCTCGCCTCAGCGCTGCTCCCGCCCGCTGAGGACGGATATGACGTAACGCCTAGCAACAGGCGTAAGATCCTTTCCAAGCTTCGGGATGCTGCCGAAGAGACCGTTCCTGACAGCGACTGGGCTGCGGACCTGCCACGCGTGGAAGGCAGGATTTTTCAGCGCCCGGCATCTGACAGGATAGGTGAACTCTGCGAGACTTTCGGCGTAGAAATCGAAGAAGGCGAGATAAAAGCGTATGCGAGCGTCCGGAATCCCGTTACTCACGGTCGAATCCCCGCGGTTCCTCTCGATGAGAAGGTCCGGGCCATGCTATTCGAGCGGCACGCGATTGGGGTCGTCCTCCTGCGCAAGCTCGGTTACCAGGGGCCTGTCTACGATAATCGTGAAGCTGTAATCCGAGATTAGGGCCCTGTCCCTCGATATCACTCGAAGGTCGACAGGATTCCTTCTACGATTGCGGCGACCCCGCTCCAGTCCTGTGTTGCCTGGATCACAGCGACGCTGTGCCCGGTCACTCGGCGACCTGGGCGGGCGGTACACTGCCGTTGAGCCACGTGGAGACGCAGGCATGCCGCAGGTCGCAGGCACGCTTGGCCAGCGGCGAGACATATTCGGCAGGGGTTAGCGCTGCGCATCGCGCTTTATCCCACACGCGGCGGTAGGTGATAGACGTCAGTTCCCCGCGATGGACGCCGGAGAAAATACGCCCCATCGCGCATGTCGATGTCCTTTCTTAGCCAGCGGGCCGCTTCGGGCAATGTGGTCCGGGTCCGGGCTCACGGATCAGCAACGGTGACCATCACCCAGACCACTTTGCCCTCTGCCTTGCAGTACGCCCCCCAGTCCTTGCCGAGAGCCGCAACCAGCAATAACCCCCGGCCGTTCTCGTCATTTGCGGCGAAATCCTTGAGGACCGGCATCTCGTCGCTGGCGTCCCAGACGTGAATGATCAGAGAAATGCCATCGGAGGTAACCCAGAGCCGTATCACCGGCAGGGTGGCCAGGTCTGCCCTGATCGTCAGCCGCTCGGATGCTTGAACGGCATTCGTCACCAATTCGCTGGTCAGAAGCTCGGCCGTGTCAGCAAGGCCTGCCAGGCCCCACTCACGGGCAACCGCCCGCACATGCCCTCGCGCGACGCCGGGCGCTGTCGGCTGTGCCCCTAGCTCCAGCCGAGTCTGTAACGGTCCCGGCGCCGAAGGTGCCCTCGCGCTTGGCATAGCGGTTCCTTTGTGGCTGCGGTGGCCGTAGCCTGACGGCTTAATGGATTCACATACGCGACGCTTCATATCGCTGTCGTGCTACTTACAACGTCGCATGTTACGCCGTTCAGAAATGTTCGGCCAGAGGCTTGGAGCAACAGATGGCAGACACTCACCGAAGCCCAACGGTGCGACGCAGACGCCTGGCCGCTGAACTGCGCAGACTCCGCGAAGCCAGCTCCAAGACGCACGAAGGAGTAGCCTCCGAACTCGGCTGGCACCGCTCCAAGCTCAGCAGAATCGAAGGCGCACAGTTCGTGCGGATGAGCCTCACCGACCTGCGAGCACTTCTGGACCTGTACGGCGTGACCGACCACGACCAGCGCCAGGCGCTGGTCACCCTTGCCAAGGAAGGCCGCGAGCGCGGCTGGTGGCACAGCTACAGCGACGTCCTGCCCAACCCGCACTCGGTGCTGATAGGACTCGAAGCCGAAACCCTGTCCATCTCCGCCTACCAGGCCCAGCTTGTGCCAGGACTGCTCCAGACCGAGGACTACACCCGTGCAGTCCTGAAAGCCACCCGGATGACCAGCCACGACGCTGACGAGGCCGAGCGCTTCGTCGAAATCCGCAGAACCCGCCAAGCCCTGCTGGACCAAGATCCACCCGTAGCGTTCTGGGTCGTGATCGATGAAGCCGTGCTCAGGCGCCGCATCGGCAGCACCCCAGTCATGCACGCCCAGATCCAGCGGCTCATCGACGTCTCAGACCTGCCCAACGTCACCATCCAGATACTCCCCGACGCCGCAGGCGAACACGCCGGGCTGGAAGGATCATTCATGATCCTCGGCTTCGGCGGAAACGACCCCGACGCGGTCTACCTCGACGCCGCCACCGGAGGCCTCTACATCGAAAAACCCGAGGACATCGCCCGCTACGCATGGGTCTTTGATCACGTCCGCGCCGCCGCCCTGAGCCCACGCGACACGGTACTCTTCATGCAGCAAGCGCTGAATGATCCGCCGCCGAGAGGAGGTCAGGCATGACCGCAGATCACCCCGACGCGTCAGGCGCCCAGTGGCGCAAGAGCAGCTACTCCGCCAACGGCGGCAACTGCGTAGAAGTAGCCAGCCTGCCCGGTGTGGTAGCTGTACGGGACTCAAAGAACCCCGACGGGCCACAGCTGGCCTTCACCGGCAACGCATGGTCGGCGTTCGTTGCAGGAATCCGGCGCGGAGAGTTGGATCTCTGATCCACCAGCCCGCCCAGAAGTCGCTAAGAAGCCCTCTGCCCACGATGTGGCGAGGGCTTCTTCCGCCTCACGTCGCCTGTCCGCCCGTGCTAGAGGGCGGCGACGGCCTGGGGGCGCGATCATGAAATGCCGGGTCGGGAGGTGCCGGATGCGGGCGGTGGAGGTGCCGGATGATTGAGGATTCTGGGATGGTCGTGCGCGACGTGACGGTGCGAGCGGTTGTGGTTCCGCTGCGGCGTCCGCTGGCTACGCGGGTCGGGGACTTCCCGCGCTGGCCGCTGCTGCTCATCGACGTCACCACCGAGCAGGGCATCACCGGCCGCGGCTACATCGGCCCGTACCTGGACCGGGCGGCCGCGGCGCTGGTCCCGGCGATCCGGGACCTCGGTGCGGCTATGCGGGGCGGGCCCGCCGCCCCAGCCGCCGCGTACCACGCGGCGCGCGGCTGGTTCGGTCTGGCCGGCTACCAGGGCCTGGCCCTGGGCGCAGTGGCCGGGCTCGACATCGCGCTGTGGGACGCGCTGGCCAAGGCGGCCGGGCTGCCGCTGGCGCGGCTGCTCGGCGGGACCACGGAGCCGGTGCCCGCCTACAACAGCAACGGGCTTGGGCTGATCCCGCCCGACGCCGCTGGTGACGAGGCCCTCGAACTGCTCGCCGAAGGCGGGTTCACCGCGCTGAAGGTGCGGGTGGGCCGGGCGCATGCCGCCGATGACCTTGCCGCGGTGCGCAAGGTCAGGGATGCGGTCGGGGACCGGGTGACCCTGGTCGCCGACTACAACCAGGGACTGACCCTGAACGAGGCGCTGGAGCGCTGCCGCGCTCTGGACGGCGAGGGCCTGGCCTGGATCGAGGAGCCGCTGCGTTACGACGACCTGGACGGCCACGCCCGGGTCGCCCGGGACATCGCCACGCCGGTCATGCTGGGGGAGAACTTCTACGGCCCGCGTGCCATGCACGACGCGATCCGGGCGCAGGCGTGCGACCTGGTCATGCCGGACCTGATGCGGATCGGCGGGGTGACCGGCTGGCTGCAGGCGGCGGCGGTCGCCGACGTGGCCTGCCTGCCGATGTCCTCTCACCTGTACCCGGAGGTGTCCGGGCACCTGCTGCGGGTCACCCCGACCCGGCACTGGCTG
>JGI12635J15846_10006311_pt1 | contig 10172 bp, 8 predicted proteins | sample BlaSpr_A8_OM2_M2_FD_15846 | JGI IMG/M metagenome (IMG submission 15846)
AAACCATCTATTCTTGCCGGAAATCGACGCTCCTGTCCGAAATTCCGGGCAACTTGCAGATATTTGTGCCACTGCCAAGGCGAACTGTTTAAACCGAAGCAAATCTCTGCGAGCAGATTGAGTGATCGGAAAATCTAGTTCGGGTTGCAGTGGCTTTTGCTGAACTCTGACTTTTGACCGGCGCTGGAGGGGGGACCTTCTCGCGAGAAAGATGCGACGAGAGGTCCGTCAGTGCCCCCCACGAGTGAGGCAGGATCGAACACAAAGCTCGCAGAACGCGTCAAATCCATTCTGGCGAGCAAGAATCTCACGCTGCACAAGGCATCGCAACGATCAGCGGAGCTCTTTGGCCGATCGTCACCTCATTACCTACCCCACAACCTCTATTACGATCTCCGTCATGGCAACTTCAGCCCGAGCCTGTTTCAAGTGTTTGCGTTGGGCCGGATTTCCAATTACCGGGTCACCGATTGGTTGCGGGTCTTCGGCTTCGACGTCGAGGTAATCCCTCGCTTACAGCTTCAGCTTCCTTCGAGACGCACGGTCCTTCTGGATTCGTCGTTGGATGATCCGAAAGCGTTCATCCCATGGCTTCGGAATTTGGGTATCAGTGCTCCTCTTGCCGGTGTCCTCCCGTTGTCGCAGGTTCTGGAGTGGACCAAACCCCGACGCCTGGCTTCGCTGGCGCAGCTTCAGGATAAAGGCTTCCTGTACGCAAAAATCGGCTACCAGGACGCTTTGGCTTTCCCGGAACTACTCGCGGGCAGCATCGTCCGCGTTAGACCCGTGACGACGGGAGACATGGGCGGGCGCATGAGCGGTGAGGGATCCAAGAATCTGTTCCTGGTTGAGCACGAGAAGGGACTCTGCTGTTGCCAGATCCGAAGTGTTGCAGGTGGGCGGATTGCGACGATCAGTACCCAATTGCCGTATGCCCAAGTCGAATTCAAAGTCCCTGAAGAAGCAAGGATCGTTGGAGTCTTGGATCTCGAGATCCGCAGCCTGTTGAGGCCGCAGCAACCCGCTGTTGCTAAAGAGTTGGCAAAACGCTGGAAGCCGGAAGTATTGTCGTCTGAACCGGCTCAACTTGGTCCGCTTCTTCGCCGCGCCAGGCTGCGAATGGGACTTTCGTTTCGCGCGGCCTCGGCGATCAGTCGAGAGGTCGCAAATTTGCTGGACGATGAACGCTACTTTGTAGCTCCCGGGTCTCTGTCCGACTACGAAACGCTCAACATTCCACCGCGCCACTTTCACAAAATGATTACGTTCTGCGCAGCTTATTCGCTCCATCTGCATAAAATATTTGAGACTCTGCGTCTCAGCCTGCAGGACCCTGGTTACGAACCAATTCCATATTTGCTGACCGGCAGACTGTCGCCGGCGATGGCTGAAACGGCGGTTGAGACGGACGAAGTGGAACTGACCGGGTTCATAAGGAAGCTGTTTGCTGAGCTCGGAGAGGTGCCTTTGTTCTTGCGGGAATCGGTGAAAGGGCTCAGCGGTTTGACCAGACCTTCCCTGAAAGACTTCTTTTGGATCGGCAACACAAAAAGCGCCTTTCACCCATACCTAGCGGGTGGGTTGCTTGCCGTCGTAAATCGACAAAAGAAAAAGCCGAATGACTGCGGCTCGAAACCGCTATGGCAGCAGCCGTTGTACGTCATTCTCAAACGTGAGGGAACCTACGTCTGCGGGTGCTGCAGCCGGGAGAACAACAGCCTGGTCGTTCACTCCTATCCCGGCGGAGTTCATAGGCGAGAGCAATTCCGAAATCGCGATGCCGAAATCATTGGAAAGATTGTCACCATAGTGCGAAGGCTGTCCTGAATTCGGGTTTTTTTCCTAAATAGTCGGTCTACGTAGGTTTTCGAATGACTTGTTTCAGGGGTGTCCCTCGGAGCATTCGTAGATCGCCGCATGTTGACGAAGTATATATCGCTATGTAATAATTACTTCGTAAACTGGGGGGATAGATGCCCACTCTATCCGATATCGTCCATCCGAGCACTCTGGACCAGATTCAAGCGAACATCGTGGATTGGTTTGAGGGCATTTCCAAGGGAGTAGAACTTCCCATTCGCTTCTCACATCCTTCAAAATCCTCCAATCGATTGTGCTTGTTCTCGACTCCCACAACGGACTTCAAGGTGGAGATCGATCAAAGGACCATCTCCTTGCAAGTCAAGAGACATAGGCTCTCCGTCGTTCTCGACCAATTCGATGTGCGGACGGAGTTTCAAGACCAGAGGATATGCATCAATATTGAGCCACACCCAAGGCCTGAACATCGGGTCCTTGATTTGGTTCTCCGAGAGGTCGCAGAGACCGAGCATCCAGCCTTTGTTTCGCGACTCTTGAGGGTCGTAAAGAATCTAGAGAAAGATCTGTCGAAAGGGAGAATTGACGAAGCAATAGCCGCTCCAACGGACTACCTGGTGTTCTTAAACGCGCTCAGCGCCTCCCCCTTAGCCAGTGAATCGGCTGGGGATGATCCGCTTGCGGCCGCGAAATTCCGCGGCCTGGAAAGAAAGAGACAGCTACTCGAGGCAGCGGGAGGGGTCCTTAGCTCAGAACGCGTCGCGGAACTGTTGGGGATCACGCGTCAAGCAGTCGACAAGCGGCGCGCTCAGAACCAGCTTGTAGCTCTCACGCAAGGAAAGCGCGGATATAGCTATCCGTGTTTTCAATTTGAAGATGGAAAGACGTTGCCAGGACTCGAAGAGGTTCTGCAAGAATTAAAAGCTTTCGATCCATGGATGCAATTGGCTTTCTTCGTGAATCCAAATGATCGTCTGAGCGGAATCACGCCTTCGGCAGCATTGCGTGCCGGCAATCAATCGGATGTATTGCGAGCGGCCCGAAGCTATGGCGAACATGGAGCAGCATGACGGACAAGCCCGGAGAGCATCCGGAACCGCATGCCGATCTTGCCGGACGGTCTCCCGTGCTCTACACGCTGGAAGAAGGGACGGTGGTTTATCGCCTCTATCGGGCCGATCGCGATGCCCTCTACTTCGGCAGAACCGGAGACAACCGATTCGATGCTCCAGATGGAAGCTTCGGCGTTCTCTACGCAGGCGAAGACGAATATTGCTGCTTCATTGAAACCTGCGGACAGGTGACCGGCGTCCCATCTGTCTCGGGGGCATACCTTGATCAGAGATACGTCGCCGAAATGAAGGTCATGGAATCCATGAAACTGATTGACCTGTCCGCGAGTGCCGGCCTCGCCCGTATTGGCGCAGACGGACGTCTCGTGGATGGGTCGCATGCCGTTGCGCAACGCTGGTCGGCGGCTCTTCGGAATCATCCCACAAAGCCAGCCGGAATCCTTTACAGGGCACGCCATGACCCTGCTAAGCTGGCGTTTGCAATTTTCGAATGTCCAAGGAATGTCTTTCAGACCACCTCGCGGGGTTCATTGCGCGACCCGCGCAACGTAAAGTTGTTAGGTGAGATTCTGGATCACTACAAGTTTGGCTTAATAGACCCCTGAGCTGGTTTGGCCGCAAAGACCCCAATGTAGATGACTCCTGCTACGCGCGTTTGCTCGTTGCCTCGGAGGCAACAGGGTTGTCCCGTTCGGATCTCGTGGTCTTGCGCCGCCTCTTTACAGCCTGAAGAATATCCTCGTGGCCGATGTTTCCAAGATCAACGGTAAGTGTCAGAGGAAACACACGGTTGACAGATTGAACTCACTTTTGGCCCAAAAGATAAAGGTCGGCGTTACCGCCCGGGCGGGCATAAACGATGGTAGAAAGGTCGAGAGAAAAATCGGAGGCGTTCGTATCATACAATTGCGCATAGGCGAAAGGGACCCTCAACGCAACCAGAGGTTGCCCAATCAGTCGGCCGCCTTTCCAAGACTGGCGGTAAATCGTAACCTCACTTCGAGAAGCAATGTCGTATACGAGAGACTTGCCATCGCGTGCAAAACGCGCCCCAAACGTTGTCGCAGGCGACAAGAATGCGCATTTCCTATCGGACAGGGAAATCTCGTAGACTCCCATCTTTTCTCCTCCAAAAACCATGGCAAGCAAATACTTACCGCCAGGGTCAACGTCAGTGACTGCGCCGCAGTTGCCCATGAACTTCTCCACATTCGAACCGTCCAGGCCAACCTTCCAAACAGTGGCGATAGAGGAAACCTTTTCGGTGCCACTTACATAGAGTGATTTCTGGTCCGGGCTCCACACGGTATTCATCGGCCCGTTTCCCAAAGAAGGAAGCTGATGAAGTCCGCTGCCGTCGGCGGCGACGACGTAGTTTTTTGCGCTTGAGTCGGCTTCCGTCTCGCAAAAAGTTAAGTGAGAGCCGTCCGCCGACCAATTTCCCGTCCACAGAGCCCGTCCCGTCGCGATTTTCACTTTGGCGGTGCCGTCAATGTTCGAAACCCAAAGTTCGTTCCGGTCGTGTGCGAGGATCGTGATGTACATCACACGTTTGCCGTCTGGCGAGATGATCGGCTGAGTTGAGTTCTCCGACGCGATATCTATTGCTTTCTTGGAATGAACGTCATAGGCGGTCAAATACCCAGTGGATTTGCCATTGACGAAGTACGTCCCGCTTCCTCCCGGCTCTGGCATAGGCGAGAAGTCCGGCCCCGCTCCGAAAGTGACCTGCATCAAACTTCGCTGCCGGAGGTCGTACTTCCAAATGTTCGTGAGCCCGTCTACCGTGCGGCTGAAGAGAACGGTTTTTCCCTTCTCGCCCCATACGACATCAAACGCATCCCAGGAGAGCCACGACACCTCTCCTCCGGACACCTCCCCCAAGTCAATCCCTTTGTGGCTGGTTAGGTTGATCCGATGGAAACGGAAATTGGTTGAAGACCCTTGACGGCTGGCAGCGAGCAAGTCGTTGTTGCCTGGAAACACCACAAGTGGCACGAAATCAAGGTTAGTCTCTTCCGGATGGTAGACCGCTTCTTCATTCAGCCCCGATCTGTCGGCGCGGAAAATCTCGGAACGGTCCGACTTCACGTAATAGAGTGCGGAGCCGTCTGGAGAGGGAACGATGTAGCTTGCGGAGATGACACGGCGCGGGTTGCCTCCGAGAGTGGGCACCGCCCAGATTTCATCGCGACCGAAAGATCTGCGGTAATAGATTTCCTTGCCATCGGACGAGAAACCTTCGACGAACTTGTCCGCCTCATCCTTGGTGAGCTGAAGGGGTTCGCCGCCGGAAGTAAGCATGAGGAATACTTCCTCGACGCCTCCGATCGGTGAGACAAACGCCACAGCGTGGCCATCGGGCGAGAGACGCGCGTAGCGTATCGGTTTGTTCCACTGACTGATTTGTTTAACCTTCGCCGGACCGTTTGGGACATTCGAGCGCGGCCAAAACTTATACGCCGCAAATCCTATTGCTAACAGCGCCAAGCCGGCAGTCCAAACGGCATATTGCCTGGCTCGAAGGCTTAGCGATGAATGAGCCGCGATTATCAACCTGCTCCCGAGTCCTTCACCTCTGGCCGCGCCTGAATCCGAGAGCGCCTCCAGGGCAAACGCCAGATCGGTGGTCGACTGGAAACGCCGCTCCGGATTCTTCTCCAGACAGCGATGTACCACGCGCTGCAACGAGAGAGGAAGATTCGGCGTGACCTGCGAAATCTCTGGCGGGTCCTCGTTCAGGATAGCGCTCATGGTCTCCGGTGAAGTCGGCTTGTGGAAGGCACGCTTGCCTGTCAACATTTCGTACAGAATCGCACCGAAGGCAAAAATGTCGGCTCGATGATCGGCGGGCTGTCCGCGCACCTGCTCAGGCGACATATAGCCGACAGTGCCCATCACAAGACCCGGCTCGGTTTCGCTGCCCATCGTCGGCGCACTGTGTTCCGAGCCTGGTTGCGCCTGCGTCAGCTTCGCCAGTCCGAAGTCTAGAATCTTCGCTCGCCCATCCTTGGTGACGAACAAGTTCTCCGGCTTCAGGTCGCGATGCACGATACCTTTTTCATGTGCCGCGGACAAGCCATGCGCGATTTGCACTCCGTAATCGAGCACTCGGCGCGGCGCGATACGGCCTCGTCGGATCTGCTCGCGCAGCGTTTCTCCTTCCAGCAGCTCCGAAACCAGGTACGGTGTTCCCGCATAGGTACCCAGTTGGTGCACGGCAAGAATGTTGGGATGATTCAGGGCGGCCGCGGCCATGGCCTCCTGCTCGAAACGCCGCAGGCGCTCTGGATCAGAGGAAACGACTGCGGGCAACACCTTGACGGCGACTTCGCGCCGCAGGCGTAGATCGCGCGCTCGATAGACTTCACCCATACCGCCAGCCCCGAGCAGCGACTGAATCTCGTAGTCCCCGATGCGCGTACCTTGCTCAAGCCGCACAGCCAGGGGCGGGGATTGCAAGAAGCCGCTCTGCACCTCCTTGTCCGCTGCCAGCAGAGACTCCACTTCCCGGCGCAACGACGGATCGGAGGCACAGACTTGATCCAAATACGCGCTCTGTCCCGCAGAATCCAGACGCAACGCGGCTTCCAGGACGGTTCTGACTTCCTGCCATCGTTCCCCGGTCACGTTGCAGCGTTCCTCTTCAACTGCCGGTATAACCATGTCCGAGCAGAAGCCCACGAGCGTTCCACTGTCGCCGCAGAGACCGACAACACGTCAGCAGTCTCCTCAATGGACAGGCCGCCGAAGAAGCGCAACTCTACGATGCGACCTTGCCGCGCATCCATGCGTGCAAGTTCTTTGAGGGCATCATCGAGATCGACAAGATCAAGGTCCTTGGACGGAAGTTTCAAGGCTTCGTCGAGCGCGAGTCTGTAGCCGCCGTCGCGCTTGCGGGAACGATGTCGTCGGGCATAGTCCACCAGGATTTGCCGCATCAACTGTGCTGACACTGCGAAAAAGTGTTCCCGGTTCTGAAACTCAACTGCACTCTCGACCAGCCGGAGATACGCTTCATGTACGACCGCGGTGCTTTGAAGTGTGTGATCGAAGCGCTCCCGCTGTAAGTAGTTGTGTGCGACCCGGCGAAGTTCGTCATAGACCAGCGGCATCAGAGAGTCAAGCGCGGCGTGGTCGCCTTCTCTCCATCTCCGCAGTAGCTCGGTAACCTGGTTGGATGTGGTGCCCGGCAAATGCTGGCCCCCAGTCTGCTGGCCCGGACTCGCAGAATTTCGCCCGACGATACCCCAATTTCGAACCTAAGTCAACGCGATGAAAACAGAGGAGTTTTCGGCAATTTGAACCGAACCCCGAAAAACTAATTTCGCGTCCGGTGAGGGAGTTGACCTCTCGTTTGCGCTTCTTCTCAGTAGCAAGGGAACGAAACAGCGAGAGAAACTCTTGGAGGATCTTCATGAAAAACTCAGGAAACAGCTTGCAGGTTGCCAAGCACGTGCTCATCTTCGCGCTGATGCCGGCGTTGCTACTGCTGAGCGCCGACAGCGCCGCGCAGTCGATCACGAACCCGCGCATGCGTGGCATGTCCTCAATGCAGGACCACCACAGCCATCCCCAATCGCGACAGACTGTTCCCAGACCCGCCATGGATGAAACCGGCGGGCCAACCTTCAAATTCGTTTCCATTGACGTACCAGGCGCCACAAACACGTTAGCCACGGGCCTCAATCCTCGCGGAGCCATCGTCGGGATTTACTACGATACCGCGGGCAACGAGCACGGCTTTTTGTTGAAGAACGGCAACTTCTCCACCGTGGATGTCCCCGGCAGCGTGGTCGGCGTCTCCGGGACGTTGCAAACCGAGGCCAATGGCATCAATGCCGCGGGCGAAATCGTAGGCGACTATTTTGCTCCGCCGGGAGCGCCCGGAGCCCCAGCCTGCACAGTCGACACGCCGCCCCTCTCGCCCCAGTGCCGGCGGGGATTTCTGTACCGCAACGGCCAATTCTCTGATGTGCTGGTTCCCGGAAAGAAAGGCTCCGTCCCGAACGCCATCTCGCCGAACGGAACTATCTACGGTTGCGATCACGACGACGACTATTTCACTTCGATGGTTGGTTTTGGCCGCATCGGCCTCGACACGTTTATCACCCTGGATGCCGGTGGCGGCGAGCTGAAGACCCCTATGGAATCAGTGATGGGATCCATGAACAACGGCGCCACTCCCGACGGATCAATTATCGTCGGCCTCTACGTTGATCCCCCGGACCAAAACGGGCAATACCACGGCTACATCGTCCACGACGGCACATTTCAACCGTACGACGTTCCCGGCAGCGTGGCTACGCAGACTTGGGGCATTAATTCCGCAGCGGATTTTGTCGGACTGTATGACGACGCCAATGGCAACGAGCACGGATTCCTGCAGCGTTGGGGCGCGTCTGCTCCCGTGACAATCGACGTTCCGAGTGGCCCGCCGTTCAACGCTACTCTCACCGATGCGTTCGCCATCAACTCAGCAGGGGTAATCGTCGGACTCTACATCGACGCGAGCGGAAATCTCCACGGCTATGTCGCGCACCCGCGCCGCGACGAATAGGGCGGGCGACTGGCGGAGTGGCCGATCCTTTGCGCTTTTTGCGGCAGCCCAGTCATGTTCAATCCCGCTCATTCGCAAAGAGCGCGAATGAGTGGGACACCCAAAAGCTTTTACATAGGTTTGAGAGTGGAATTGCGGGACCGGAATGTTTTCAACGAGGATGCGATGAAAATCCTGGTTCGGAGGTCCCTTTCCAGAATCATGCTTTGCCGATTCAGGGGCATGTGATTGCAGTATTTGCCGACGACCGTCTCGATAACGATGCGGTCACTCGCCAGGCACTTCTCGATGATCCGTCGCGGCAGGGGCGCTGAGACGACAACGAGATCCTCACACGAGCGGCAAGCCCGCTTCGCTCGTTTCGTGACCAGTACGAAGTACTTCGCCGGTTCCACGTCCAGTTGGGAACTCTCCTCGTAGCCGATCACCACAGTTTCTTTGCCGCAGCGTTTGCACATGCGCTGATCTGGCGTGCAAGGCAGAACCCGCTCTATGCGAGGAATTCGCAGGCAACTCCTGGCGGCCTGGATGCTTTTCGGATACGTTCGTCGGTCGCCGCACAGGCACCTGCTCACTCTCCGCCTGCTCGGTTATTTCACTGACGTCGGGCTCAAGCTCGAACAACTGCATTTGCGCCTGCGAAAGTTTTTCGTCGATCCTTTTTCTTCATTGCACCAGAAATGTGCTGCTTGGATGTTGTCCGGATGTCCGGATGGTCATCTCTCCACGCTTCTCCCATTCCCTTGGGGTCCCTATGGTCTGGCACGATGTCGTTGTAATCCGTAACTCATGGTGGCAGATTGCGCATATGCTGTTCTGTTTCGGCGACCTTCCGCCTCAGCAGTTTCCGGATTTCGGCAGTGGACCTGAGTTCCCGATGTCCCTCGGATGGTGTGGATCATCAATACGTCGAACCCGGGCTGTAATGTGCGCGCATGGTGCGTAGGTTCCCGGCCGCAGCAGCGGAGTGATCGATGGATGGGACAGTATTCATTACGACGGAGTTTCATGGCCTTCCTCCGGAGACGCTTTGACCCTCTTACCTGATTCAGCTGATGTTTAGGAGCTGGTTGTGCGGGTAGGCAAGGCCCCTGTCCCCTAGGGTCAGAAGCCTTGCGGAGATCGACATCCGCTACGACAAACTGGGGGGAGGCCCAGCCAGAGTTGGGGGTTCTTGCGTGCAGTCGCGAGAAACACTGGCATGATTACACGCACCGGATTCCTGTGGACGAACAAATCGTTAGCGCTTCATGCTCAATGTTCTTCAGCGACCGGGTACTTGGCGCCGCCCTAGCCTTAGAGTGGCAAAGGCTCTTTCCTGCAATCTCAACATGCGTGCGTGACGCGCTCGAAGCTTGACACTTTCAATTTGGGGGCGTAGATTCGCCCTTGCAAGTGCAGTGACAGACATCGATAGGGAGCTGACGTACTCTGAGGGGGGCACGGCGCGGAGCCGTGGCTCCCTTTTGTCTTTGGTCAGTCTGTGAGGTTGTACTAGTAGCTTTAGCCAATTCGATCGAAGACGCGTGGGGTTCGCATGTCCGCAGCGAAGACAAAGGCACCCGTTGCAGCGGTTTCTCACGACCTGCTGCGTGACCGAATTCTCCGCTTTCTATATGAGCGGCACAACGCGGCGAGAGGGCCAGCCAAGATACCGATCGGCATTCGCGATCTGCAGAGCGAAATGAAGAAACGCTACGGGATGACTCAGCAGGAGGTGT
>JGI12635J15846_10006313_pt1 | contig 10171 bp, 9 predicted proteins | sample BlaSpr_A8_OM2_M2_FD_15846 | JGI IMG/M metagenome (IMG submission 15846)
GAGCGAGGAGACCATATTCCAATCGCTGAATTGCACCGCGTAGTCAGGTATGCGCCGCGGCATGCCCGCCAGTCCCAAGAAATGCTGCGGGAAGAACAGCACATTGACGAAAATCGTCGACAGCCAGAAATGCCACGTGGCCAACTTCATGCTGTACATGTGGCCGGTCCATTTCGGGAGCCAGTAGTAGACCGCGCCCATGATGGCAAAAATGGCCCCGGGTACCAGCACATAGTGAAAGTGCGCCACCACGAAGTAGGTCTGGTTGTATTGGAAGTCGACCGGCACGATCGCCAGCATGACGCCGGAAAATCCGCCGATGGTGAACAGGAACAGAAACGATAGTGCGAACAGCATGGGCGGTTCGAAGGTCAGCGAACCGCGCCACAGCGTCGCCGTCCAGTTGAACACCTTCACGCCCGTTGGCACCGCGATCAGCATGGTGGACATCATGTAGAACAATTGCGCGGCCACCGGCATGCCGTCGACGAACATGTGGTGTCCCCACACGATGAACGACAGAAACGCGATCGACGCGATGGCGTAGATCATCGAGGTCGCGCCAAACAAGGGCTTGCGCGCAAAGGTCGGCAGGATCTCCGAGATGATGCCGAAGGCCGGCAGAATCATGATGTACACCTCGGGATGCCCGAAGAACCAGAAGATGTGCTCGAACATCACCGGGTCGCCGCCGCCCGCCGCATTGAAGAAGCTGGTCTTGAAGAAATGATCGGTCAGCAGCATGGTGACCGCGCCCGCGAGCACCGGCATCACCGCGATCAGCAGGTAGGCGGTGATCAGCCACGACCAGCAGAACAGCGGCATCTTCAGCAGGTTCATGCCGGGCGCGCGCATGTTCATGATGGTCACGATGATATTGATCGCGCCCATGATCGAGGAGGCCCCCATCATGTGAATCGCGAAAATCAGCATGGGGAACGCGTCGCCGGTCTGCAGGGACAGCGGCGGATACAGCGTCCAGCCCGCCGCCGCCATGCCGCCCGGCACGAACATCGTCGACAGCAACAGGGTGAAGGCGAAAGGCAGCAGCCAGAAGCTCAAATTATTCATGCGCGGCAGCGCCATGTCCGGCGCGCCGACTTGCAAGGGCACCATCCAATTCGCCAGTCCGACGAATGCCGGCATGACCGCGCCGAAAATCATGATCAGCGCGTGATTCGTGGTCAGCTGATTGAAAAACACCGGATCCATGAGCTGCAAGCCCGGCTGGAAGAGCTCGGCGCGGATCCCCATCGCCATCGCGCCGCCGATGAAGAACATGATCAGGCTGAACACCAGGTACATCGTGCCGATGTCCTTGTGGTTCGTGGCGAAGATCCACCGCTTGATCCCGGTGGCCGGACCATCGTGGTGATCATGATCGTCGTGTGCGTCGTGGGCGGTGTTGCTCGCGTGAACGTTGGCCATAGTCAGATAGCTCTCTTAAGAAATTGCAATCAATTCGGTAATGCTTGCGCGGTNGGCGGCGCGGCGGNCGGTGCCGGAGCGGGCAGCGCAGCTTGTTTCGCGGCCGCCTTCTGGATTTCCACCCACTTCTTGAATTCGTCCGGGGTGCGCACATCGACCACGACGGGCATGAAGCCATGGTCGCGGCCGCACAGCGCGGCGCATTGNCCGCGGTAGATNCCTTCCTTGCCNGGATCCACCTTGAACCACAACTCATTGACGAAACCCGGAATCGCCGCGCGCTTCGCGCCGAAATCGGGAACCCACCAGGCATGAATGACATCCTGCGAGGTCAGGAGCAGGCGCACTTTGGTACCGCTGGGAATGACCAAGGGCTTGTCGACCTCCAGCAAATAGTTCGGCACCGATTTCGGATCGATGCCGGAATTGACCTGGCGTGCGAAATTCGAATCCCGTGCCAGGGTGGAGAAGAAATCCACGCCCTCCGCCGAGTCCATATAGGAGTACTCCCATTTCCACTGGTATCCGGTGACGCGGATCGACAACTGGGAATTGCGGGTATCTTCTTGCTTGAGGATCAGATCGGCCGCGGGGATGGCCATGACCACCAGAATCACCACCGGAATGATGGTCCAGATGACTTCCACCTTGGTGCTGTGAAGCATGCTGGTGTCGGCCACCGCGCCTTGCGAGTGGCGGAATTTGACCAGGGCATAAATCATCGCGCCGAAGACGACGATCGCGATGCCGACACAGATCCAAAAGACCTCCATGTGCAGGCCATACATGTCGCGAGCCAGGTCGGTCACGCCCGTGGGCAAGTTGTAGCCATTCGAGGTGTTGGCGCCGGCGGTGCCGGCCAACCCTAAAGCGGCCAGGCACAGCGCAGCGGCCGAAATCAACCTTCGCGGCCGGGAGGTGCTGTGATCGATGCCTAAATTAACTCTCATCTAAACGGATCCTCTATTTCGCGAACAAGCGGCGGTGATTCGTTCACGCCGCCGACCAATCTACCCAAACGCTCCGCCAGCAAGCGGCGATCTTCCTCGGTCAGGAAGCTGCCGACCTCGTAGGCTCGTCCGTGACTCTCGATCGTCAGCCGGGTGGTGCCGAGGCGCCGTTGCGGACTGCGAAGTCTAACCTTCGCCCAATGCCTCGCAAACTCCTGTTTTGCTTCGCCATGCCGCGATCGGGTCACAAGATGGATCCAAGAATCGCTAATAAGCACCGTTTGGGTGTAATTCCGCCGCTGCATGCTGGCGTGCAAGGCTATCCCAAGGACCAGCATCTCTAAAGCCCAAAACATTAAAACCGGCCAAAATCCCTGTAGGACGAAGAAAAGGGTAAAACTCAAAGAAAACAGACACGTAGCCGCAAAGAAAAGTCTGGCGCCAGAGGGGCTGAGCGAACAATTGGGCGCCAAGTCGATGCGCTGTTCCATGCCCTCAAGGATAACGTAAGGTCGGGTGCCTTAGGCACCGGAGAGCACCCTATTCTTTATCGCTAAATGCTATGGCTCTCGACCGATGGCACTTTGTTGCGCCGGGACCTATGGCACTTTGTTACGCCGGGCGCGCAATTCCCGCTTGATTTCTTCCAAGGAAACGCTGGTTGGCTCCTTGAGACCGCGCGCCGCGTGAGCGGGAGCCCACGCATGGGCGAATACCACCTCGTACGTCGCGGGCAGTCGACCGTCCTGCCGGAACTGTTCATAGGCCGCCTGCATTGCGGCGAACTTGCGCGGACTGGTGAGGCCCCGCGCCCGGGCTGCCGTGGAATTGTGCGCGCCGGTCGCCTTCAAGTCCGCAGCCACCTTGCGCACGTCAAGATATTGCAGGGTAAAACGCTCCACATCGAGCACCGGCGCCGCGAAGCCGTTGCGCACCAGCGCATCGCCCAAATCATGCATGTCGATGAACTGATGGACGTGGCTGTGAGTGTCCACCTGTCTCCAGGCGGTGCGCAATTCGCGCAAGGTGTCGGGGCCGAAGGCGCTGAAGCTCAGCAGGCCCTGCGGCCTCAAGACCCGGCGAAACTCCGCGAATACCGCGTCCGGATCGCACCATTGCAGCATGAGATTGCTCACGATCAGATCGACGCTGCCATCCCTCAAGGGCAATAGCCCGGCGTCGGCACAGACGCGATCGAATGGCCGCAGCCAGGATTGCTGCCTGCCGGCCACTGTCAACATTTGACGCGAGGAGTCGAGCGCAACGATCTGCGCTTTCGGATAACGGCGCTTGAGTGCGCGGCTTCCATGACCCGTGCCGGCGCCCGCGTCCAGCACCACGCGCGGCACCAGCGCGACCAGTTGCAGCCGCTCGAGCAGGTTTTCTCTCACTTCCGCGTGCAGGACCGCCGCGCCGTCATAGGTCTTGGCCGCACGATCGAAGGAGCGCCTCACCCTCGCGGGTTCGAGGGCGTAGGCGCCGATGTCATCGCTCATAAGCGATTACGATGCCACAGAAGATCCCGCGCCGTGCGGTTCGGCGGCGATTTTCAAGCGTCGGAATAGGCCCAAATCGTGTTCCGTATCGGGATTCCCTGTGGTTAGCAGCTTCTCGCCGTAGAAGATTGAATTCGCGCCAGCCATGAAACACAGGGCCTGGAGTTCATCGCTCATTTCAGCGCGCCCCGCCGACAGGCGCACATGACTCGCCGGCATGAGAATCCGCGCCACCGCGATCATGCGGACGAAGTCGAAGGGATCGAGCGCCTTGGAGTCCGCCAGCGGCGTTCCCGGCACGCGCACCAATTGATTGATGGGTACGCTTTGAGGATGCTCCGGCAAGGTCGCCAGGGTATGCAGCAGTTCGATGCGATCCTGGGGTTCCTCTCCCATGCCGACGATGCCGCCGCAGCAAACCTTCATGCCGGCGTCGCGCACCGCTTGCAGGGTGTCCAGCCGGTCTTGGTAGGTCCGGGTGGTGATGATTTCCTGGTAGTAGCGGGACGAGGTGTCCAGATTGTGATTGTAGAAATCGAGACCCGCGGCTTTGAGCTCGAGCGCTTGGGGCGGAGTCACCATGCCGAGCGTGGCGCAGGTTTCCAAGCCAAGCGCCTTGACCTCGCGGATCATGCTCAAAACCTTGCGCAAATCCTTCGGTTTCGGAGAACGGTAGGCCGCGCCCATGCAAAAGCGGGTCGCACCGGAATTCTTGGCTGCACGCGCGCGCGCGGCGACATCTTCGAGCTCCAACAACTCCGTGCTCGTCAGTCCGGTGTCGAACCGCACGCTCTGCGGGCAGTAGGCGCAGTCCTCGGGGCAGGCGCCCGTCTTGATGCTGAGAAGTGTGCTGATCTGGACCGTGTTGGGCGTTTGAAACAACCTGTGGATACCCTGTGCCCTGAACACTAAGTCCATGAAAGGTAAGTCAAAAAGCCCACCCACCTCGGCGAGTGTCCAATCGTTGCGTACGTCCACGGCGTCTCCTTTGATCGGCCAGTATTCGAGGGCGCTCGCCAGTAGTCAACCAGAGCTACACAATATGGTTTACGAACGCCTTGCCTCTCGGGCGCTAGAATCGCCGCCCGCCGCAAAAAGAAGAGAAATGACCAAGCCCGACTCCAATGAATCGCGCCTCGAGTGCGCTGACGGCGGTTGGTTGCACTACGCAACTGCCGGCGCGGGGGATTCGGTCCTGTTCATTCATGGTTTTGGCCTGGACTTCAATATGTGGGATGCGCAGTGGCAGGCATTCGCGCAGCGGCACCGTGTCATCCGCTACGACTTGCGCGGCTACGGAAGTTCGAGTCTGCCCGAGGGACCGTATTCCCACGTGGAGGACCTGTTGGCGTTGATCGATTCCTTGGGTGGCCGTCCGGTGCATCTGGTCGGACTTTCCTTGGGCGGTCGAGTGGCGCTGCGCGTTGCCGCACAGGAACCCAAGGCTGTGCGGTCCCTGACCTTGGCCGATCCGGCGCTGGACGGACACACCTGGACTGACGACTGGCTGCAGCGCTGGCGCAAAATGAGCGAGGCCGCCAAACGGGGCGATCTCAACGATGCCAGGAAATTATGGCGGGAACACATTCTGTTCGCGCCGGCGAACAAGCATCCAAAGGTTGCCGACGCGCTGCGACTGATGGTCGACCGATATACGGGTTGGCATCTGGCGTATCCAGACCCCGGCACAGCGCCGCAGACGCCCGTGGCGCAAGTGCTGTCCAACATTTCGATTCCAACCCTGGTGCTGGTCGGCGAGCTCGATCTGCCGGATTTTCAGACCATCGCGCGGCGATTGGCGCAGGAGATGCCTCGAGCAGAACTGCGAACCCTCGCCGGGTCAGGACACATGAGCAACATGGAAGCCCCGCGCCTGTTCAATGAACTCGTGCTGGAATTTCTGCAGCGCTGCTGAGGCAGCACCGCACCACGGCGCACCGGCAGCGCGAATCAGCGATTGAACTGATACTCCAGCGCCAGTCCGATGAACACCGACATGCCGAAATAATTGTTGTTGAGGAAGGCGCGAAAGCAGCCGTCGCGATCGCGCGCGCGAATCAGCCAAAGCTGATAAATGAAAAACAACGCGCCGGCCGCCAGCCCGGCGTGGTACCAGCCGTCGGCGCGAATCATTTTTCCAACCAGGTAGAGCGCCAGCAGCGTCATGATCTGCAGCACCGCGATGATGTGGCGGTCCGAGTCGCCGAACAGAATGGCGGTCGACTTCACGCCGATCCTGATGTCGTCGTTGCGGTCCACCATGGCGTACATCGTGTCGTACACCGTTACCCACAGCACATTGGCGAGCAGCAGCAGCCAGGCGACCTTCGGCACCGATTCGATTTGCGCCGCGAACGCCATCGGGATTCCTGCGCCGAAGGCCAATCCCAAATACATCTGCGGTACCGATAGAAAGCGTTTTACGAACGGATAGGTGACGGCAATGAACGCGCCTGCCACGGCCCAGAGCAGCGTCAAGCGATTCAGCTGCAACGCCAACACCAGCGCCGCCAGCGATAGCAGTGCGAACAGCACCAACGCTTCGAGCGTCGTGAGCCGCCCGGCGGCGAGAGGCCGGTCCTTGGTGCGCGCGACGTGCGGGTCGAAGCTGCGGTCGGCATAGTCGTTGATGGCGCAGCCCGCGGACCGCATGAGCACGGTGCCGGCGACGAAAATGATGAAGATCAGCGGCTTTGGTTGGCCGCGGCTGCCGATCCACAACGCCCACAACGTCGGCCACAGCAGCAGCCAGATGCCGATGGGGCGGTCCAGGCGCATGAGACGGATATAGTCATGCCCGGTGCCGAGAATTTTCGGCAGTTCGTCGGTGGTCCAGGGATGAAAGCGAATGCGATACGCATACCAGCGCAACCGCGCCATGATCATCTGGGCCAGTTCATCGCCGTTGCGTGGCAGTGGCACCTAGAGGCGGCCCATGGCGGGCAAGAACAATTCTTGAGTCAGCAAGGGCGGTGCGGTGCGCAGCGCGACGCGGGCGCGGCGCGCCCAAAGTCCCGCGGGTTTGATTTCAGCATCGCGTAAAGCGCGCGCTGTCACGGCTTCTTCTGTCGGCAGCCACGCGTACTCGTAAGGGCTGCGCTCGACGCCGGACAAGTCGGCCAAGGTTTCTCCCAGTGCCGCATCACCGAGTTCCGCCAGCCAGGGATGCACACAGAGGGTCGAGTCAGGGATGACGGTCTGGCTGAATACCCAAACGTATCCGCCGCAGCACATTTCGACATCGCGGAACAGCCCGGCGCTGTCCTCGGTTCGAAGTGCTGCCTTATGCGAAGCGCTCAACAACCCGCTCCACTGATCCACCAGCCGCAACGCGAAGCGTCCGCCGCAGGCCTCTCTGAGCCGCTGCGTCAGCAGTCCCTTGCCAATGAGCCACGGCCGCAATTGCGCATCCATGGACAATTGCCCGAGGCGTTCTTGAGGTTGCCACTGAATGGATTCTATCGGACGTGCGTTGCCTCGACTCATCCGCCCGATTCTACCCCACGCGGCCGTATTGCTCTGCTAATCCGACCCATCGCCGGATGAGCGGCGCGGCGTGCGCAGGATAGTCGCGCAGCAGGGACTCGGCGGCGATCTGTACTCGCGGCAGCAGATCCGCGTCGCGTAACAAATCGGCAACACGCATTTGCGCAAGCCCGGTCTGGCGTGTCCCCAAGAGTTCGCCAGGTCCACGCAGTTCCAAATCGCGTCGTGCTACTTCGAATCCATCATTCGTATCACGCATCACTCCAAGGCGCTCACGCGCCATCTGGGACAAAGGCGCGCGGTACATCAGCAGGCAGGAACTGGCGTGCTGCCCGCGGCCGACGCGGCCGCGCAGCTGATGCAGCTGCGCCAATCCTAAGCGCTCGGCGTTTTCGATCACCATCAGGGTGGCGTTCGGCACATCGACGCCCACTTCGATTACCGTGGTTGCCACGAGCAGTTGGATCTCCCCGTCCTTGAAGCGGCGCATCGTGCCCTCCTTGGCTTGCGGCGGCATGCGTCCATGCACCAATCCGACTTTCAGCTCCGGCAGCGCGGCGGCCAGCGCAGCGGCGGTTTCCTCCGCCGCCTGATAGGGCATCTCCTCCGATTCATCGATGAGCGGGCAGACCCAGTAGGCTTGGCGGCCTTCCAAGCAGGCGGTGCGAATCCGCTGCACCACCTCGTCGCGCCGCGTCTCGGCGAGCACGACGGTCTTGACCGGCGTGCGACCGGGCGGCAGTTCGTCAATCACCGACACATCGAGATCGGCGTAGGCCGTCATCGCCAGCGTGCGGGGAATCGGCGTGGCGGTCATGATGAGCTGGTGCGGCTGATGGCCGTCCGCCGCGCCTTTCTCGCGCAGGCTCAAGCGTTGGTGCACGCCGAAGCGGTGCTGCTCATCGACCACCACCAATGCCAGCGAGGCAAACTCGACGCTCTCCTGAAACAAGGCGTGCGTGCCGATGACGATAGCGGCATGACCCAACCGAATGCCCTCGAGCACGGTGCTGCGCGCCTTGCCCGTCAGCCGTCCGCTCAAAATGGCCACCGCGATGCCGAGAGGCTCGAACCAGCGGCGGAAATTTTGCGCGTGCTGATCGGCGAGCAATTCGGTCGGCGCCATCAGCGCGACCTGGCGTCCCATTTGAATGGCTTGTGTCGCCGCCAAGGCCGCAACCAGAGTTTTACCGCAGCCCACATCGCCCTGCACCAAACGCAACATCGGCAAAGGCCGCCGCAGGTCGCCTTCGATCTCGAGCAGCACGCGCTGCTGCGCGGCGGTCATGGAGTAGGGCAGCGCGGCGAGAAAGTTGCGCTTGAGCTCGCCCGGCGATGGCAGCGGCCAGCCCGGATCGCTCTGTATGCGTCGGCGCAGCAGCTTGAGCGATAGCTGGTGAGCCAGCAATTCCTCGAACGCCAGGCGGCGCTGCGCCGGATGGCGATAACTCATCAGCAGCTCCACGGGCGCATCGGTCGGCGGGCGATGCACGTACAGCAATGCCTCGCGCAGCGACGGCAGGCGCGCATCGGCGAGCAGTGCCGGCGGCAACCAATCCATGGGATCCTCCGCGCCCGTCTGCTCCAGCGCCAACTTGACCAGCAGCCGCAGCCGTCCCTGCGTCACGCCCTCTGTCATGGGATAGATCGGTGTGAGATGTTCCTCGGGAAGCTGCGGGGCGTTTGGATCCACGCGCCGGTATTCCGGATGCACGAACTCCAAACCCTTCGGTCCCTTGCGCGCCTCGCCGAAGCAGCGCACGCGCGCGCCGCGCGCCAGGCCCTGTTGTTGCTGGGCCGTGAAATAAAAAAATCTCAAGGTCAGGAAACCCGATCCGTCGGCGATGCGGCACAGCATTTGGCGGCGCCCGCGAAATGCGACTTCCGTCAGCAGCACTTCGCCCTCCACGGATGCGCGTTGTCCCAAGCGAAGCTCGCCCAAGGGCACGATGCGCGTCCGGTCTTCATAGCGCAGCGGCAATAAGAACAACAGATCCTGAGTTGTCTCGACGCCCAAACCGCGCAGGCGCGTGGCGAGCGCTTCGCCGACGCCGCGCAATACCGTGACCGGCTTTAAGTCGATCACAGGGCGACGATGCACTCCACTTCGAATTGCGCGCCGCGCGGCAGCGAAGCGACCCCGACCGCGGCCCGCGCCGGATACGGTTCGCGAAAATATTCGGCCATGATTTTATTGACCAGCGCGAAGTGGGACAGGTCGGTCATGAAAATGTTCGCCTTGACCACATTATCGAGCGTGGCGCCGCTCGCGATGACGATGGCCTTCAAATTATCGAAGGCTTGCCGCACCTGAGCCTCCATGTCGCCTTTCACCAATTCCTTGGTGGCGGGGTCCATGGGGATCTGGCCCGAGACCCAGATGGTATTGCCCACTCTGGCCGCCTGCGAGTAGGTGCCGATGGCGGCCGGCGCATTGGTCGTCGAAATGATTTGTTTGCTCATAGCCTAGGATAATAATGATTGAAGGAAAAATCCGGGCGTCTAATTCCTACGCCAAAGTGCGAAATACGCGCTGCACATCCGGCATGCGCCTGACTGTACGGATGACGCGCGCGAGGTGTTTTCGGTCGCGCACCTGCACCTGGAATTTCAAAGACGAACTGTTCACGTCGCGTTCTTCCAACGACACCTGGTCGATGTTGGTTTCCGTGCCCGCAATGCTCGAGGCCACCGCCGCCAGCACCCCTACGCGGTTATTGATCTCCAGCTGGATCTCCGAGCTGAACAAGCGGCCGCGGGTCGATTCCCAGGCCACCGACAGCCATTTGTCGGGCTGCTTGCGGTACTCCG
>JGI12635J15846_10006314_pt1 | contig 10171 bp, 12 predicted proteins | sample BlaSpr_A8_OM2_M2_FD_15846 | JGI IMG/M metagenome (IMG submission 15846)
CCGGAAGCCTCTCCCACTGCGCGGCGTCGAGCATGACCGGCGGGTTGCGCCAGTAGTGGCGGCCGAGCTTGCTCGACACCTCGAGGATGACGAACCGGTACGCCCAGGTGATGAAGCGGCTCTCGCCCCGGAAGTCGGCGAGCTTCGCGAGGATCGCGAGCATCGCGTCGTCGGCGGCCTGGTGCGCGACATCGGTGAGCTCAGGGCCGGTGACCGGGGTGCTGGCCGACCGCCTGTTCACCTCGGCCAGCGCGATCCGCACTAGCCGGGCGTGCAGCTCACGCTCGGCTTGCTGCCGCAGCGCGCCAGCTCCGGCTGAAAGGCGACGGAGCCAGTCCGCAGACTCCGCGTCGAGCTCCCGCTCCGTGGGTCCGGCAAGTTCCACGGATGCCACGCTACCCGCACCCGGCCGTCGCCATTGCGGCATCGGCCGGCAGGATCGACCAGAGCGCTGTTCTCGCTAGTTCGCCGTCGCGCTTGCCTGCGGCTGTGCGGGCCGCCGTGGCGAACGAAAGGGCGCACATGGCCATCAGCAGCCAGCCGACGGACGCAGCCCGACGGCTACGACGAGGTGACGGCGTCCTATACCGGGTCACGTTCCTCATCGTCCCGGCATCGGCGGTAGAGGCTGATGAACTCCTCTCGCATGCGCGGCGTAAGGTCATCGGGCGTGACGCGTCCGGCCAGCGCGACGATAGCGCGCATCTGGGCGAGGTATTCGGGGCAGTCAGGGCAGTGCGCGAGGTGCGCTTCGAACCGGCGGCGCTGCGCCTGTGCCAGGGCGTCTTCGAGGTAGTCGGTGACAAGCTCGACTGCCTCCCGGCAGACGATGTCCCGACGGGGCCTGAACCTCAGGCGGCTCATCGGCCTCTCCCGAACTCGGATCCGATGACCTGGCGTAGCTTGCTGCGGCCGCTGTGCAAGAGCACCCGCTGGTTGGCGTTGCTGATGTCGAGGACGGCGCAGACTTCCCCGCTGCTCAGCCCTTGTACGTCGCGCAGGGTTACGACTTCTCTCTGCTGGAGCGGGAGTTCATCGATGGCAGCCAGGATCCGGGCGGATATCTTCGCCGCGATCACCTGGTCGTCTACCTGGTCAGCCCAGGGTTCGGGCGGCACCTGCCAGGTGCCGCCCGCGTCAAAACAGGAAGCGTCGACGACGGGCCCCATGTCGTCCACGGGCACGCTCCGGCGTTCCCGGACGCCGGCGCTGATGGCCCGGTTAACCAGGATGCGGAATAGCCAGGTGCGGAACGACGAGCGGCGCTCGAACCGGCCGATACCGCGGAGTACCCGATCCAGGCTTCCTGGACCACTTCCTCTGCCACCGCGCCGCTCGGCACGTAGCCCCGGGCAATGGACAGCATGGCGCCCTGGTATTTCCCGGCCAGCTCGGCGAATGCGCCCTCATCGCCGGCGCGCACCCGGCTGACCAGTTCTGAGTCCGGGTCTTCAGGCACGAGCCAGGTCCCCGGCCATCGGTGCCCCGGACACGCCCGGCGCGTTCACCGCCGGGCCGGCAGGCGTGGTGTGTGTCAGAGCCGGGAAACGAGTTCCTGGTCGCAGTGCCATCGTGAGGCTCCCTGGGAAGTCAGCTCGGCCCGGGTGAGGCAGAGGTGTCCATCGCACTAGTCAGCGGCAGAAACACGCTGTCGTCTTACCTGCGAGTTACCTGCGAGCGGCAAGAGCAGTTGCGCGCTGCGGCCGGCCACCTTCGTCACCAGGCGATGGCCGGTGACCGGGTACCCGGTCACCGGCCATTGGCACGAGCTCGGCAGGCTCCTGGCTAGCTCACCGCGATGCCGGCCGGCGTGGCCCCTGCGGGCAGCGGGGTGGGCGAGCCGGGCAGCTCGGTCAGGTTGCCACCACCGCTGACGGCGAAGGCGCCGACCGACGAGATCTTGCTCTCGTTGACGTACAGGAACCGGCCGTCGGGGCTCAGCCCCGGTCCCCTGGGCCCGCATGGGCACCGCCGCATTGCTACTCGCAGCCGCAGACGCCGGCCTGCACGTCCTGGAACGATGGCATCACGGCGACCGCACGTTCGTCCGCGCGAGAGGCGCCCGCCACCTGAGGGAAACGGGCTACCCGCGACGAGTCAGCACCGTCGGTTCGGGATCAAGATCAGAGCCCCCGAACCGCGCATGATCCAGGCGGGCCGGTTCAGGTGGCGTGCGCCCGCAGGTAGCCGATCAGCCCGGTGACGTCGCCGGGGACCAGCCGCCCGATGGCGCCGCTTGAGTAGACGCTGACCACCACCTGGCCACCTGGGTTCAGGACGAACCCGGTGGACTGCAGGTACAGCGGGTCCTCGTTGACGAACGCGCCGGTCGCCTCGGCCAGAACGCGGGCCTCCGCGCCGTAGCCGACCGGGAACTCAAGGCCGTGCTTGGCGATCACATCCGAGGTGGTGGCCTCGTCATCGACGGACAGCGCCACGACCCGGGCGCCCGCGCTGGCGAGAGGGTGCTTCGCCAGCTGGAACGCCCGGAGCTGCGCGTTGCAGTACGGGCACCATGAGCCCCGGTAGAACAGGACCACGCCGAAATGGCCGTCGAAGGCGTCCGGCAGCTGAAGGCGGTCACCGCCAGGGACGGACAACGTGAGGGCGGGAAACGTATCGCCGGGGCGCAGCAAGGACACGGGAGGCTCCGTTCGGTCGAAATGCCGCGAGGCGGCGAAGGATTGCGCAGGGTCAGACTGTTAGTGGCGGAGCGAGGCCCGGATCTTACGGCGGTCCCGAAGACCCGCCAGCAGGCAGCGGATCAGGCTATCCATCCGGCCAGGTCGCGGGCTGGTCAGCCCGCCGGGTCGCGTATCGCGGCGAGCAGTCCTTCGAAGTCTTCTGCACAGGGCCCGCACGCTTGCAGGTGCGCCGCGATGCCGGGGTAACGTCGCGCCGCGGCGGCGTCTGCGGCTACCAGCTCGACGTAAACGTGGAGCAGTTCCATTGCCTCGGTGCACCCTACGTCCCGCGGATCGGTACGCAGGAAACGCTCCAGCGCTGGCCAGCCATTCATGAGCGCCTCGAAGGGTCATCGTCCAGGTAACCGCTAGCGGCAAGAATAGCGCGCAGCTTACGCCGGGCGTCGAACATTATCTTGTAGATCGCGCCGCGGGTGGAGCCGAGCTCGGCGGCCAGGGCCTCCAGCGGCACGCCGTTGAGCACGATCGCGACAAAGACCTGCCGCTGCCGCTGAGTTAGCTCGCTATCCACCGCACGGCGAAGGGCGTCGGTCAGCTCTCGCAGCTCCGACTCCTGCGCGGGCTGGGACCCGAGCCGGTCAGGCAGCCGGTCCCAGTCCTCGGCATCCAGCGGCACACTGGGGTTGCGCCAGAAATGCCGGCCGATCTTCGTCGACACTTCGAAGATGACGAACTTGTATGCCCAGCTCGTGAACCGGCTCTCACCCCGGAACTGGCCGAGCTTGCCCGTGATACCCAGGAGAGCGTCCGCTGCGGCCTGATAGGCGAGATCGTCGAGTTCCGGCCCGGTGACCCGCAGCTGTCTGCTGCGCCGGCGTGCCTCGCCCCGGGCAATCCTGAGCAGCAGCTCGTGCAGGCGGGCCACTGCAGCCTCCCGCTCGGCTCCGAAGCTGGTGAGAGTCCTGACCCATTCGGCGGAGTCGGGATCGAGCTGGGGCGAGACGACGGAAGTCCGGTCGGCCGGGTGGTCCGCTGTCCCCATGACTTCGATCCTATTCAGGATGCGTATGTCCCGGGCCGCCCTGGTCGGGGCGGTCCCGGGACATGCTGGCCGGCAGCCGGCTTGTAATTCCTAGATGTTGACGATCCCGGCGGACGCCGTTACCGAGGCCGGCAGCGGGGTCGGTGAGCTGGACACCTCGGTGAGGGTTCCGCCGTTCACGGCGAAGACGGATACGAAGTGCATGCCGCTGCCGTCGACTAGCAGGTAGTTGCCGTCGGGGGACAGGCGGGCGTCGATGTCGGCGCCGCCGCCGGTGATGGCTGTGCTGCCGATGAGGGTGAGCGAGCCGTCCGGGCTGATGGAGTAGCTGGAGATGTTGCCCGATCCGGTGTTGACAGCGAACAGGTACTGGCCGTTGTGGCTGATCTCCACCCAGCACGGCGCGGTCTGGCCGTCAGCGTAAGGCGAGGATCCGATCGGGGAGAGCTGACCGAGGAAGTTGTCGCTGAACGCGGATACTGTGCCCAGGCCCGCGCCGTTGTGCGCGTTGGTGACGAACAGCTGAGAAGGGCTGGTGGGCCGGAACTCGGCGCCGAGCTGGCCGAGGCCCTGGCCGGTGAAGGGAGAACCCGGGGCGGCGAGAAGGCGGCCGTCGGGGAGCACCTTGAAGCTTTCGATCTGCGAGGTGTTGACAAGGGTGCCAACGAGGCTCGTACCGGTGGAGTTGAACAGCACGTCGGCCGGGCCGGAGCCCGCGGGGGCCGCGTACGTGGCGCCCGGGATCGGCGCCAGCGTGCCGCCGAGGCCGAGGCGGAAGCCGCTGAAGCCTGCGCCGTCGGTGGCGTTGCCCTTGTTCGCGACGTAGACGACGCCGAAGGGGGAGACAGAGACGCTGACCGGATCGATGCCCCCGGAGAAGACCGGCTGGCCGACCTGGACGGGCACGCCGCCGGCGGTGACGCGCAGGACCGAGACCTGGTTACTGCCGGCGTCGACGGCCAGCAGGTACCTGCCGTTTCGGGTGGCCTGGATCGCGCCCTGCGAGCCCAGGCCCGCACCCAGGCCCGCTCCGCTGATCGTGAACGGGGAGCCGGCGATGGGTGTGAGGGAACCGTCTGCGTGCCGGGCGTACCCGGCGATGGTGTTGGCGGTCGCGGTATTGCCGTTGACGTAGGTGTAGCCGACGACAGGTGAGGTCGTGCTGGCGCTGGCCGAGGCCGCCGCGCCGAACAGGCCGAGCGTGGCCGCTAGCAGGCTGCCGCTCGCCGCTGCCAGCCATGTGCGCTTGCGCATGTCCTTCTCCTTGCGTGGTGAGGATCCGCGGTGATCCGCGAACTCACGTGATGAGCGACACGCCAGGCCCGCCTTCTTACTACCGCACTCCGCTTTGTCACAAATTCGTAAGAACGCCCGCCACGGCCGGTCAGCGCTTCGGCCACTGCCACGCGGGTGCCTCCAGAGGCTCCTGACCCACGACTAGGGTCTGGCCGGAGTGCCTGGCCAGTTCGATCGTGCTGACGGACGTGCCGGGGGCCGGTCCCGCGAGTGCGGGACGCGGCTAACGTCTTGACATTTATGGCTAATTTCATTAGCCTAAATACTAATTAAGTTAGCTAATCTAGAGTTGGCGAGGAGAGCGAAGATGACCGAGTTCGCAGATATCGAGGGCGGCCGGATCGCCTACGAAGTGACCGGGCAGGGCCCCCTGGTCGTGCTGTCTCCCGGCATCGGCGACCGCAGGCAGGCCTACCGGTTCCTGGCGCCTGGGCTGGCGCAGGCCGGCTACCGGGTCGCCGCCGCGGACCTGCGCGGGCACGGCGAGTCCAGCATGGGCTGGAAGTCGGTCACCGGAAAGGACGCCATCTCCCGCACCGACATCGCCGGCGACCTGCTCGCGCTGATCCGCCACCTGGGCGGGCCCGCCGTGATCGTGGGGCATTCCATCTCGGGCGGGGCGGCCACGATCGCGGCGGCCACTGAGCCGGAACTGGTCAGCGGCATCGTGGAGATCAACCCGTTCACCAGGGTCCCGAAGACCGACCTTGGCGCGCTGCTGAGAAACCGGCTCTACCGCCAGGGTAGTGTCCGGTTGGGCGGCGTGATCATCTTCCACAGCCTGCGCTCGTGGATGAGGTACCTTGACGTGGCCTACCCGACCAAGCCCGCCGACTACGCCGAGTACATGGCGGCGCTGCGGGCCGAGCTGACCGAGCCGGGCCGGATGGCCGAGTTCCTCAAGACCCTCAAGACCACGCCCGCCGACGCGGAAGCGCAACTGCCGGGCGTCCAGTGCCCTGCCCTGATCATCATGGGTACCCAGGACTGCGACTACGCCGACCCCCGGGCCGAAGGTGAGGCGATCGCCGCGGCCATGCCCGCCGGGCTGGCGACGGTGGCGACGATCGACGGCGCCGGGCACTACCCGCACGCGCAGTACCCGGATCAGGTCACCGCCCTGGTGATCCCGTTCCTGGCAAAGAACGCGCGTGCCTGACCCCGGACCGCCGGCGCCACGGCCAGCCGGGGGCACCCTGGCACCCAGGCCGAGGCTGAGCGTCCAGGACGTGGTCGCCACGGCTGCCGAGGTGGCCGATGAGGCCGGCTACCAGGAGCTGACCATGGGGCTGGTCGCCCAGCGGCTCGGCATCCGCACGCCGTCGCTGTACAAGCACGTGGTCGACCTGGCCGACCTGCGGCGCCGCGTCGCCACCTTGGCCGTGACCGAACTGGGTGAGGCGGTCCGCGACGCGCTGCAGGGCCAGTCCGGGCTGGATGCGCTCACCGCGATGCTGACCGCTATCCGGGTCTACGTCACCGCCCACCCGGGCCGCTACGCCGCCACCACCGGCCAGCAGCTCACCGGCCGGGACGACCCGCTGGTGAGTGCCACCAGCCGCCTCCTCGGCTCCATCGCCGCGATGCTGCGCGGGTACGGCATCGGCGACGACGAGATGAACCACGCCATCCGCACCCTGCGCTGCACCATCCACGGGTACGCCGCCCTGCAGGCCGCCGACGGCTTCCAGTGGAGCGCAGACGCCGAAGACAGCTTCGACTGGATGGTCCGCTTCCTGGACCGCGGCCTGCGAGCCATGGGCCCGCCCGCCGCAAGCGCCGCCGGGTAACGCCAGCATTGCCAGTGAAGGAGCACCGATGTTCCCGTTCCCCGTCACGCTGACCGTCTTGCTCCCGCTGGAGACGCCACCGTCAGCTCACAGCCGAGGAGGCTCATAACCGCTGACCGCTTCCATGCCGACGGCCAGGCTGGCCGCGACTCCGGCCAGCCGGCGTCCGACGGCACCGTCTCGGGAGGCCCCCGGGCATGGCTGCGAGCCGAGGCTGCGGTCGCGCTGGCCGGCGCCCTCGCCGCCTACTCCGTCACCGGGCAGCCGTGGTGGCTGGTACCCGCCCTCCTCTTTCTGCCGGACCTGTCGTGGGCGGGATCTCTGGGCGGGACCCGCATCGGGGCCGTCACCTACAACGCGGCGCACACCACGCCCCTGCCGGCCGTGCTGATCGGCCTGGGCTGGTGGCAGCACCACCCGCTGGTCCTGGCCCTGGGCCTGGTCTGGCTGGCCCACATCGGCATGGACCGCCTCCTGGGCTACGGACTCAAGTACGACGACAGCTTCCAGCACACCCACCTCGGGATGATAGGAAGAAAATGAGGAGTCCTCTGACCCCCCTTCGACTACATCACCGGCATCCCGCTGATCACCGTCGTCGTGCTTCAGATGCGCGCCCGCGCGCTGACCCCGGAGCGTAGCCCCGGTGTGGGATGAGTTCGCGGCGATCGCCGGGAGCGCCAGCGGCGCACTGGCGTTCGGCCGTCTCGCTCAACCGCGACCGCCTGGCCGGGCATCCGGCGCTGCATTCCCAGGCCATGCAGACCCTGGTGCAGTTCCTGCTGCCCCTGTTCACCTCGATGGTCCTGGTCATACCGGGCACGCCCGCCACGCACCGTGTGGCCCGGTATCTAGGTCAGCCGGGGCGGATCAGCCGCAGGCGAGCCGGCGGCAGCCGCACGCCCGGCACTGATCCGCGCTGCCCGCCGAGCCGGCTGAGATCGTTGTTAGCCGGGCAAGCGAGGAAGCTGAGCAGCTGGGGAAGTTAAGAGCATTTTGTGTCCTCGCGAGTTCACTGGTGAGCTTCCCGTAACTTACTTTACGGTCAAAGCCTCTGTAATCTGTGATTACCGATCCGAGTAACGCTGGAGACTGAATGGCCAGGAAGATCATCCGTGCCGGGATAGTCGCGGTTTTCGCAGGTGCCGCCCTGAGCGTCGCGGTACCCGCGCATGCCTATACAGTCGGCCCCTACGGCCAAAAGTACATAGTGACCTATTTCAGCAACGCACAGCACACCACGGAAGTCGGCCGGCTCGTGTACGGCTCCTGCGGGTACTCCGAGACCGGCACGACTTCTGCTTTCTCCACAACGCTCCAGTACGCATGTAGCGGCTAAGCGCTTAGGGCGGTCCCTGCGGGTGGCGAAAATGCTGCCATCCTGAGAGCCTGCTAGAAAGCTGCGCAGGGCGGCAGTCCGCAACGTCTGGTGATCTTCTTGCCGCTTCGCGCAGCGGCAGGACGCGGTGCTCACGGCGACCGGGATCCGGCTCTCCGAGCTGGCCGGGATCAGCTATCGCCCGGACGATACCGCGCGCGGCGTGCCCGTGCCCGGCACGCCCAGGCCTGGCGTCCGCAGCTGCGGCTGGGCGTGAACGGCCGGGGGCCGCTGACGGTGAGCGGGATCTACCAGGTGATCGTGCGCCGTGGTAGCCAGTGCGGTGTCCAGGTGCGGCCGCACCGGTTCCGGCATCATTTCAGCCATACCCGGCTGGACCGGGGCGGTCCCGAGGGTGACCTGACGGAACTCAACGGGTGGACCTCCCCACCTACGACCGCGTCATGGACGACTGCTAGCACCCAGGCCGCAGTTGCCGCGACTGCGAAATCCCGCCGGCGGCCAGCAGCACCCTGGCCGTCGGCTGCGACCATGAGCAGCGCGGCGGCAGCGCGGACCGGCCAGACACGTGACCGGTAACACGGAAATAACACAAGCCGGGGCACCGGCTGCGCCTAACACGCGGATAACTGTCGCCTACACCTTCCAGACGGAGCTACGGCCAGATCATGACGGAACTACCACACGCGAATTATCGCGATCAACGCAACAAGCAACAACGAGAGGACAGCAACCCTCACATCATGATCGGGATAACGCCGTCCTCGGCATAGAACCGCCGGTGATCCAGCGCGCTGGCGGGGATCCGGCGAACCGGTCCGCGGCGGTGCTCTTCCACCAGTCCGCGAACCCGGCCTTGGAGAAGGGCGCGACCAGCCGGTTCAGCGCCGCCAGCGCCAGGTAGGTGCCCGCGGACAGCGGGAGCCCGGCCGGCCGCGGCCACGTCCCTGAACGCCAGGTGCCGGGATCGCTCCGGCCGCGCCGCCGCATCGGCGCCCTCAACCGCCGCGCCGATCTCCGCCGCGGTGCCCAGGTACCGCTCGGAGACCATCTTCGGCCTGCCGTCCACGCGGGCCATCTCCCGCAGGTACCAGTACGTGTTCCCGCCGACCTTCTTCGGGGTACAGGCTCGCCATGACATTAGGTCATGCACCTTCAGCCACTCCGAATCAAACACCCACCCGGCGCGTCACCAGGGAAAACCACTAAAGCCGGCAACCGGGCCGGTCCCGGAAAACCATGATCATCGGAAACTCGGGCTAGGACAGGCTGTCTTGCGCGTGCGCAACCGGTGAGTGGGTGCTGCGGTTGGTGGCTGGCACCGTGGGGGAAAGCTTTCGCTGGTTGAGTGGCTGCCGAGGTTAGGGACGGGCAGACAATGGCGCAGGGTTGGGCGGTTGAGGCAGGGATCTCCTGGCTAGCCGGACCGGGTGCACCCGGTCCTCATGCGGCCTCGGCCGGGCTCGAATGCACCTGGCAGCCGCGGCGTCATGGTCCGATGCATGATCCTGGCCACGTCAGGGATTTGGCCGGCGGCGGATACGGTCCCGGGCGCGTGCTGCGGTTCGTCGGTGTCGCGTCGTGACGTCCCTCCCTGCGTCGGCCCTCGCAGCCTCGCCTGCGGTCTCGCCGGTGGCTGGGGCCGGGCACCGGGTGCCGCTGGAGGGGACGGGGTGGAGCGTGTGGCGGGATGTGTGCGTGCGCAGCGCTGGGTTTCCCGCGGATATGGTGCTGACTCTCTGCGATGAGCAGCTGGCGAACAGTGCTGACGTAGCTGGGGCGGGCGTGGCCGGGCGGCTGGCGTATGACCAGGTGTATAGCGATGCTGCTGGCCGGCTGTCTCGTGCGGCTGCCGCTGTTGTTGCTGATCCGGGGTTCCGGGAGGCGCTGACCTGGCAGAACCCGGGGCTGGCGCTGCGACTGCAAGATGCTGGCGTCGGCGGGTCGCGGCGGTCTAAGGACCGGGGCCGGGAGCTGGTGATCGCGAGTTACCTGCAGCGGTACTGCCTCAAGAACGACACGATCGGGTTCTTCGGCCCGGTCGCCTGGGCGACCGCGG
>JGI12635J15846_10006315_pt1 | contig 10170 bp, 6 predicted proteins | sample BlaSpr_A8_OM2_M2_FD_15846 | JGI IMG/M metagenome (IMG submission 15846)
GAGGCAATTACGTGCCTGTCGTGCGAGAGTCGCGCCGAGGTCGACGAAATCGTGGCGAAGGCCGTGCGCGCGGGCGGCAAGACACCGCGACCGCCGCAGGACTACGGCTTCATGTACAGCCACGGTTTTGACGACATCGACGGCCACACCTGGGAGTTCGTGTACATGGACCCGAACGCGGCGGGCGCGCCGTGAGCGCAGCTTCCGGCACGTCCGGCAGCCAGGAACAGGCCACGCACCGCGCGATAGAAGCGGTGTGGCGGATGGAATCGGCGAAGGTGATTGCGGTCGTGGCGCGAATGGTGCGCGACGTTTCGCTCGCCGAGGAGTTTGCGCAAGATGCGCTGATCGCGGCGCTCGAGCATTGGCGTGTGGATGGCGTGCCGGACAACCCGGGGGCGTGGCTGGTGACCACGGCGAAACATCGGGCGCTGGATCGTTTGAGGCAGGATGCGCTGCACGCCCGCAAGCACGAGGAGTTGGGACTCGACATGGATGCGCGCGAGGAGCACGTCACGCCGGATTTCGTGGATGCGCTGGATGCGGCGCGTGAGGACGATATTGGCGACGATTTGCTGCGGCTCGTGTTCACGGCGTGTCACCCGGTGCTGTCCGTCGATGCGCGGGTCGCGTTGACGTTGCGGCTGCTCGGTGGGCTGACCACGGACGAGATTGCGCGTGCGTTCCTGCAGCCCGAGCCGACCATCGCGCAGCGCATCGTGCGGGCGAAGCGGACTTTATCGGCGGCACGGGTGCCGTTCGAGGTGCCGAAAGCCGATGCGCGGGCGGCGCGGCTCGCATCGGTGCTCGAAGTCATCTATCTCATCTTCAACGAGGGGTATTCGGCGACCGCCGGTGACGACTGGATGCGTCCGTCGTTGTGCGACGACGCGTTGCGTCTCGGCCGGATTCTCGCGGGTTTGACGCCTGATGAGAGCGAGGTGTTCGGGCTGGTTGCATTGATGGAGATACAGGCATCGCGCACCCATGCACGAACCGATGCGAACGGCCGGCCGGTCTTATTGATGGACCAGGACCGCAGCCGATGGGACCCGTTGTTGATCCGCCGCGGCCTCGCGGCATTGGAGCGTTCGGAGGCGCTGAACGGCGCGCGCGGACCTTATGCGTTACAGGGCGCGCTGGCGGCTTGCCATGCGCGTGCGCGGCGGGCGGAGGATACCGATTGGGCGCAGATCGTGGCGTTATACGATGCGCTGGCGATGGTCGCGCCGTCGCCCGTGGTGGAGCTCAATCGCGCGGTGGCGGTGGGGATGGCGTTTGGCCCGGCGGCAGGGCTGGAGATAGTCGACGAGCTGGGTTCGAATGCGGTGCTGGCGAATTACCACTGGCTGCCGAGCGTGCGGGGCGATTTGCTGGCGAAGCTGGGTCGTCGCGAAGAAGCGCGAGTGGAATTCGAGAAGGCCGCGGGGATGGCGCGTAACGGGCGTGAGCGGGAGTTGTTGCTGGAGCGGGCGGCGGAGATGAAGGGGATGAGGGAATGAAGCAGGCTTTCGCGGCGGCAAGTTAGACGGGACGTGGCGATCGACCTGGTCGTATCAAAAGCTACTCCACCCCCATAGGCGCGACCTCTACGATCACCCGTTCCAGAGCCCGGAACGGCGCCAACCTGACTTCATCGGCAAGCGTTGTCGTGATCAACCGCCAGTCCCGTTCCAGCGGTGTCCAGTGCTGTTGCCGCGTGCGTCCGAGCTTGTCGGCATCGGCGAGCACCACCACACTCGCTGCACGGCGAATGATGCAGTCCTTGAGATAAGCCTGTTCCGCACTGGCCTCGCACAAACCAAAATCCGCCGCCACGCCATCGGCGCCGAGAAACGCAATATCCACGCTCAACCGGCTCAGCACGAGTTCCGCCAGCGGCCCGAGCGTGCTCATGCTCGATGCCCTTAGATCGCCGCCAATCAGCGTGATCCGCATGCCCGGCACATTGGCGAGCGTCATCACCGCCAGCAGGTTATTGGTCACCACATGCAAGTCGCGATGCGCGCTCAGATGACGCGCGAGCGCAGCGCAGGTCGTGCCGCCATCGAGCAGCACGGTGTCGCCATCCTTGACGTGCAGCGCGGCAGCCTGGGCGATCGCTTCCTTCTGTTCGCGCTGCGCCGACTTGCGTTCCTCCAGCGACGCTTCCGGTTCATGCGCACCGACCAGCGCAGTTGCGCCGCCATACGTGCGCACGAGACGGCGCTCCTTCGCGAGCATGGTGAGATCGCGTCGCACCGTCGCCTCCGATACCCCCAGCGCTTCGCTCAACTGCTCTACGTTGGCATCGCGTGTGAGGACGAGATCGAGGATGGCGCGGTGACGGTCGGCTGCTTTCATCGGTGGAAGCTCATGCGGATAACAAGGCCGCCGATGTTACACGAGCGGGGGTACTGATCTGCTCACCCGCGCCGCGTCGCGAGTTCCGCGCCCTGGCGTAGTGCTTCGAGCAGGCTGCGTTCATCGGCGATCCCTTTGCCCGCGATATCGAACGCCGTCCCATGATCCACCGACGTGCGGATCACTTCCAGCCCGACCGTCACATTCACGCCCGCTTCAAGCCCGAGCACCTTGACCGGACCGTGTCCCTGATCGTGATACATGGCCACCACGAGATCGAAGTCACCACGGCCGGCGCGGAAAAACAGCGTATCGGCGGGCAGCGGACCGGTGACATCGAGCCCGCGTTCCTGCAGGATCTTGACCGCCGGGATGATCTTTTCTTCTTCCTCGCCATAACCGAACAAGCCGTTCTCGCCCGCATGCGGATTGATGCCGCACACGCCGATACGCGGCTTCGCAATCCCCGCTTTCACCAGCGTCGCGTTGCCGCGTTCAATCGTGCGCTGCACGAGGCCGGGCTCGATTTTCCTGATCGCATCGATGATGCCGATATGCGTCGTCACGTGAATCACGCGCAGTTGCGGCGCGACCAGCATCATCGAGACTTCCTTCACGCCCGTCAGATGCGCGAGCATTTCGGTGTGCCCCGGAAACTTGTGGCCGCCCGCGTGCAGCGCTTCCTTGTTGAGCGGCGCGGTGCAGATCGCATCGATCTGTTGCGCTTGCGCCAGCTCGACGGCGCGCGCGATGTACTGATACGCGGCATCACCGGCGACCGCCGAGAGCTGGCCAAAGGGTAGGTCGTCGGGGATCAGGTCCAGGTCGATACAGTCGATCGTGCCCGCCTCATACTTCGCCTCCGACGCATCCTTGATGCGGCGGATCTTCGCGCTGCCATGCACGATGTCGTTGGCTTGCTCGAGCCTGCGGGCATCGCCGATAACGAGCGGACGGCACTGCTGGTAGACCACGTCATGCGTGAGACTCTTGACGACGATCTCGGGGCCGACGCCGGAAGCATCGCCCATCGTGATGCCGATTACGGGAAGAGTGTTGCTCATGATGGTTCGTTGAACTCCGTATAGGTGGGGGCGCTTTGAGGCGAGGTAAATGTCGTGTTCGCGCTCATTGCGTTAATGCGTGTTAGTGGCTGCGGCCGGTGTTCGCGGCGGTGGCGGTGCGGGCAGCGGCAGTCTCTGCAAATGCTCCCACGCGCCGAACAGCGCATGCTCGCTGCCGAACGCGCCAGCTTTCGTGACGATCGCGGGACGGGCCGGATGCGGCGCGCAAGGCCGCGCTACCGCGACACCCGCTTCAACTTCGGCCAGCAGATCGAGACTGCCGATGCCGGCTGCGCTCAGCATCGCGCGGGCGGTTTCGCCGCCCGTCGCGATCAAGCCGCCGACATGCCTGAAATGCGGCGATACCAGCGCGGCGAGGGCGGTGGACAGGTGCGCGCCTTCCGCGGGATCGAACGCGTCGTCGCGACCGATGCGCACCAGCAAGTCGAGATGCCGTTCGAGATAATCGCCAATCTTCACTTGCCACTCGCGCCAGTCCGCGCGTTCGCTGCCCACGCGCAAAACCGCCGGTGGCACGATCAGTTCGCTCACGCGGGCACGCTCGCGCAACATCGCACATTGGCGTTCGGACACGGCGGAGAGACTGCCGACCAGGACCAGGATCGCGCCATCCTGTTTCTCGTGGACAAGGGTTTCGCGGGGCGGGGCATCGAAGAGATCGGGCAGCGACGCCAGTTCGCGCGCCAGTCCGCCGGATCCGACCCAGAACAACGGGTGGTCAAGTTGCGCAGTGATTTGCGCGAGCCGTTGAAGGTCGTCACCGGAATGAGCATCGACGACCAGCGCTTGTGTGCCTTCGGTCGCCATTGCCTTGATCCGATCCAGCAGCACGTTGGCGTCGCCGCGCAGCGTGTTCACATCGATGGACTCGCACTGCAGGCCCGCTTCCTCGAGCATCGTCAGGACATTCGCCGGCCGGCCGGCGTTTTCCAGCTTCCACGTGTCCGTGCTTTCCAGCGGTTCGCCATGCACCAGCACGCGTGCGTCCTGCAACGTGCGGCCGGTGGCAGGAAACGCGGGCGCGACGATCGCCAGCCCGGCCAGCGGCTGCAACGCGGCTACTTCGGCGGCCCAGTTGCCGCGCAACGTCGAATCGATTTTCTTGAACAGGCGACGGCCGGGCGCGTTCAGTGTGTCGAACGTGTCGGCGGTGCGGCGCGCCGCGTCTTGTGGCGAGAGTCGGCGCGTGTCGGTATCGGCGGCGATCACATCAACGTGATCGGCACCAGCAACGTCACCGGCCTTCATCACGCCCGATGTCTCCAGCGTCACGATCGTACGACGTCCCGCGCCGGCGAACGCGATTGCGCAGTCGGCCGCGCCGGAGAGATCGTCGGCGACGATCAGGATGCTGCGGGGGTTCATCGCGTGGCCTCCTTCTGCACCTTCGGCACGGTACGGCGCTCTTCGGCCCGGGCGTTCACCCGTTTCGCGACGGCCGCCGTCAGGATGGGCGACACAATAGCAGTCACCACCACGCATGCCGCGACCAGCAGTGTCGCGCTTTTTGCAGCCTCCGCGTAGACCGGATTCGCCGCCGCGATCAGCGCGGGAACCGCCGCTGCATTACCCGCCGTGTTGGCTGCCGCTACGCCGGCCACGCCCGTGCCGCCCGTCAGGCGGTCGGTGAAATACAGCGGAATGCCGGTCACGACAACCACCGCCAACCCCAGTCCGATGCCGAGCAAACCGGCTTGCCAGACTTTGTGCAGGTCGAGACTGGCGCCCAGCGCGAGCGCGAAAAACGGGATCATCACCGGCACGGCGCGCGCGAGGAAGTCGCGCATTTCACGGTCCAGGTTGCCGAGCAGCATGCCGGCCGCGAGCGGCAGGATACTGCCGACCAGCGTGGGCCACGGAAACGCCGATAGCCCGGCCACGCCGAGCGTGACCATCGTGAGAAACGGTCCCGATTCCAGCGACATGATGGTGTACGCGCCCACATCTTCGGACCTCCCGTATTGCCCCATCAGCGCCATGTAGAGACCGCCGTTGGTGTCGTTCATCGCGGCGACGACAGCGAGCGTCGAGATGCCCGCAAACAGACCGGAAGAGATTGGCTGCTCACCGAGAAAATGCCCCAGCACGACACCTACGACAATCGCCGAGCCGATCTTCGCCGCGAACAGCGCGCCGCCTTTCTTCAGGAGATAGGGCGTCGCCTTGATGTTGATGCTCGCTCCCATACATACATAGAACACGGCGAGGATCGGCAATGCACCGGTGAAAAGCGCGTTGGTGAACGAACCGAAGAACTTCGGCATGCCGGGCAGGAACGTCGCGACTAGCGAGCCGAGAAGCAAGGGCACGATCATCATGCCGCCGGGAACGCGCTCGATCGAGCGCTTGATGGGAAGCTGGGCCATACGGGTCTCCTGTTTGACGAGCGAGTTCGAGTGCGATGCTCGAATCGGTCACGTGTTTGATTGAAACAGTCAAACTGGAGTGTAGTCCTGCGGAGGAAAATGCGCAAATCGATCGTTTGAATGATTGATTCGATCATTGTGAGGGCGATTGTGAAATGAGCGGGCATGCAAAGCGCCGCGTTTTCTGCGACCTCGGCACCCGGATTTACCGGCTGCCCGTGGCTCGGGCACAGACCGTCACCCTGCAGATTGAACGCGCACAAACACGCTTTCCCCGCCGCTAATAAACTAGCGTCATGACCGCTGCAAAATCATCGATTTCCCACCCGCTCGACGGCTTCCATCCGGCCGTCGCGAACTGGTTTAGCCGGCTTTTTGCTGCGCCCACCGAGGCGCAGGCGCGCGCGTGGCCGCTGCTCAAAGCGCGCCGCTCGACGCTCGTCGCCGCGCCGACCGGTTCAGGCAAGACGCTGACGGCGTTCCTTGCGGCCATCGACGAACTGGTTCGCGAAGGTCTCAAGAGCCCGCTGCCCGACGAGACGACCGTGGTCTACGTGTCGCCGCTCAAGGCGCTTTCCAACGATATCCGCGTCAACCTGCAGGAACCGCTTGCCGGCATCTTGGATGAACTGCAGCGGCTCGGCCTGCCGCCCATCGAGATTCGCGCGGCCGTGCGCACCGGCGACACCACGCCACAAGAACGCAACGCCGTAAAAAAACGGCCGCCGCACATTCTCGTCACCACGCCGGAATCGCTTTATGTGCTGCTGACTTCCGATTCCGGCCGCGCGATGTTGTCGACGGTGCGCACTGTGATCGTCGATGAAATTCATGCCGTGGCCGGCAACAAACGCGGCGCGCATCTCGCGCTCAGTCTCGAACGGCTGGACGCGTTGTGCATGGAACACAAACACGAAGCGCCCGTGCGGATCGGTTTGTCGGCAACGCAAAAGCCGGTCGAACTCGTCGCGGAATTCTTGACGGGCAAGCGCCCGTGTTCGATCGTCGATGTCGGCCATGTGCGCAAGCGCGATCTCGCACTCGAACTGCCGCCCATACCGCTCGACGCCATCATGTCGAATGATGTGCGCGAGCGTGTCTACGACCGCCTCGCCGATCTCGTCGCGCAGCACAGCACCACGCTCGTGTTCGTGAATACGCGCCGGATGGCCGAGCGTGTTGCGCGCCATCTCACGGAACGGCTCGGCAAGCCCGCGGTCGCGGCGCATCACGGCAGTCTTGCGAAGGAGCAGCGACTGGATGCCGAGCAGCGGCTCAAGCGCGGCGAACTGAAGGTGCTGATTGCAACGGCTTCGCTGGAACTGGGTATCGATATCGGGGACGTCGAACTGGTCTGTCAACTCGGTTCGCCGGGATCGATTGGCGGTTTCCTGCAGCGTGTCGGGCGCTCGGGGCATCAGGTGCGCGGCACGCCGAAGGGGCGGCTCTTTCCTGAATCACGCGACGATCTGATCGAATGTGCGACGCTGCTCGATTGCGTGGCGCGCGGTGAACTCGATGCGTTGCATATTCCACAAGCGCCACTCGATATCCTCGCGCAGCAGATCGCCGCTGAAGTGGCGTGCCGCGAATGGAGCGAGGATGCGCTGTTCGAACTCGTGCGCCGTGCGATGCCGTACGCAGCGCTGGACCGTGAGCAATACGACGCAGTGGTGCGCATGCTCGCCGAGGGCTACACGAGCCGGCGCGGCGTACGTGGGGCGTACGTGCATCGTGACGCGGTGACGCGCAGTTTGCGCGGCCGGCGTGGCGGCAAGCTGACCGCGGTGACATCGGGCGGAGCGATCCCCGACAACGCCGACTTCGCCGTGTTGCTGGAACCGCAGGGTTTGCAGATTGGTACGGTGAACGAAGATTTTGCGGTTGAAAGTCTCGCCGGCGATGTGTTTCAACTCGGCAACGCGTCCTACAAGATCCTGCGTGTGGAAGGCGGGCGAGTGCGTGTGGAAGACGCACACGGCCAGCCGCCGAACATTCCGTTTTGGCTTGGGGAAGCGCCGGGACGGAGCAACGAGTTATCGGCGGCGATCGCGCGTTTGCGTGCTGACATAGACGCGTGGCTCGGCGAATTCTCTCTCGACATCACCATCACCAAGCTGGCTAATCAAACCGGTATCGGCGAGGAAGCGGCGCGGCAGATCGTCGATTATCTGGCGCGTTCGCGCGCGGCGCTTTCCGTTCTGCCGACGCAGGATGTGTTGGTCATGGAGCGTTTCTTCGATGCCTCCGGCGGCACGCAGCTTGTCATTCACGCACCGTTTGGCAGCCGCGTGAACCGCGCGTGGGGGCTTGCGCTGCGCAAGCGTTTTTGCCGCACGTTCAACTTCGAATTGCAGGCGGCGGCGACCGAGGACGCGATCGTGCTGTCGCTAACGGGCAGCCACAGTTTTCCGCTTGATGAAGTCTGGCGTTATCTGCGTTCAGCCACGGCGGAACACGTGCTGATCCAGGCGTTGTTAGACGCGCCGCTGTTCGGCGTGCGCTGGCGCTGGAACGCGACCAACGCGCTTGCGTTGCCGCGCTACGTGGGCGGCCGCCGGGTCGCGCCGCAATTGCAGCGCATGAAAAGCGAGGATCTGCTTGCGACCGTGTTCCCCGATCAGGTTGCGTGCGTCGAGAACGTGGTTGGCGAACGCGATGTGCCGCGTCATCCGCTGGTGGATCAGGCGATCGACGATTGTCTGCACGACGCCATGGACTGCGACGCGTGGATCGCGTTGCTGCGGCGGATAGAAAGCGGCGACGTGCGGCTCGTTACGCGCGATTTACCCGCGCCGTCGCCATTGGCGGCTGAAGTTCTATCGGCGCGTCCGTACGCCTTTCTCGACGATGCCCCTATCGAAGAACGCCGCACCCAGGCCGTGCTGGCGCGCGGCTGGACCGATCCTCAATCGAGCGATGACCTGGGCGCGCTCGATGCCGATGCCATCGCGGGCGTGCGCGAAGAAGCGTGGCCGTCGGTGCGCAACGCCGATGAAATGCATGAGGCGCTATCAGGACTGTCATGCATCACCGAAGCCGAGGCGCAAGCGAACGACGGCTGGCCAGCCTTGCTTCAAACGCTCGCAGGTTCAGGGCGCGCGACGCGCTTGCAGGTGACATCGGCGGATGGTTTGTGGGTGCCGGTCGAACGCCTGACCTGCTTGCGCGCCATCCACCCGGTCGCGCCGATGCAGCCGCCGCTCGAAGCGCTTCCCGGTTTCGATGAAGCCTGGACAGAAGACGATGCGCTCGTCGAAATCGTGCGCGCGCGGTTGAGCGGTTTCGGTCCGTTGCCAGCGCCTGTTATCGCCCGGGCTTTGGCGTTGCCGGTCTCATCGGTGGCGCTTTCACTCACGCGCCTCGAAACCGAAGGTTATGTCATGCGTGGCCGCTTCACGCCGGGCGCTGCAGAAGAAGAATGGTGCGAGCGGCATCTGCTTGCGCGTATTCATCGATACACCGTGCGGCGTTTGCGGCGTGAAATCGAGCCGGTCGAGTTGCAGGATTTCATGCGTTTCCTGTTCGACTGGCAACACCTCAGCGCGGATTCCAAAGCCGATCCGCACGGCGACGGGCACGACGCGCTGATGCAGGCGATCGAGCAACTTCAAGGTTACGAAGCGCCCGCCGTAGCATGGGAAGACGAGATCCTGCCCGCACGCCTGACTGAATATTCGATGACCTGGCTCGACGATCTGTGCCGCTCCGGCAAGGTTGTCTGGAGCCGGCCGGGCGCACGTTCGCGCAGTTCGGGCGGTCCGGTGCGCACCACGCCGATCGTGTTGCTGCCGCGCCGCAACCTGCCGGCGTGGAACCCGCTGATGCAATCGATGCAAACGCCCGAACCGTCATCGCGCGCCCAACTCGTGTTCGACGCACTCACGAAACACGGCGCCATGTTCTTCGATGAACTGCGCTCGGACGTCCGCCTGCTGGATACCGAACTCGAAACCGCGCTGGGCGAACTGGTGTCGCTGGGACTGGTGAATGCCGACGGCTTCGCCGGCCTGCGCGCGTTGCTCGCGCCGGCCGCGCGCCGCAACAGTTTTGGCCGGCGGCCCCGGCGCGGCGGGCGGTTTATCGGCGGCATGGACGACGCCGGGCGCTGGGCCTTGCTGCGTCGCTCCGAGTCCGATGATCGCGCTAAGCCCGGCACCGATTCCCTCGACCATGTCGCAATGACCCTGTTGCGCCGATACGGCGTGGTCTTCTGGCGCCTGCTCGAACGCGAAGCTGATTGGCTACCGCCGTGGCGTGACCTGCTGCGGGTATTTCACCGGCTGGAAGCGCGCGGTGAAATCCGCGGCGGCCGTTTTGTCGCGGGGCTGGCGGGCGAACAATTTGCGTTGCCCGAAGCCGTGCCGCTTCTGCGC
>JGI12635J15846_10006316_pt1 | contig 10170 bp, 4 predicted proteins | sample BlaSpr_A8_OM2_M2_FD_15846 | JGI IMG/M metagenome (IMG submission 15846)
GACGACGATGACGATGGCGGTTGCTGTGGTGGCGGTGGTTGGGGCGGGGGGGATGGGGGTGGTGGTGGCGGCCAAGGTTCCTCGTTCAACATTGACTACAACGCTTCGCTAGTTTTTCTGGGTAACGCTTCCGGCCTTGGCGATTCCGGTTTTGATATCGATTCCGGCTTTAGTTCCGGCGATGGTTTCATCAACCTATACCTAACTATCAACGCCGGTCCACAGGCAATAACCCAGGCGCTGCAATCGCAGCCTCCGATGACGACGCAGTTTCAAAAATCGTATGCTGATTGCGTGAAGGACTCCGGGAACTACTTCAGCTTGCAGCATGGGCTCCAGGCAGCAAGCGGTGGGAAGTGGGGGAACTCATGGGCATCGGGAGCACTCCTAGGTAACCCGTTCTCCGACGGCATAGAGTTTTTCCAGGGTCTCGCTAACCTAAACGCGTCCGGAACGCGCAATTCCGGCACTTCGTTTGCCGTTGGCTACTATGATCCCGCTGGAAAAATTCTAGAACCCATTACCCAGCTGCAGGACGTAACGTTGGTCACGGAGAGCCTTGCGGTAACCTCGGTCCAGGTGCCGGGCGCGTCAGTTACCTCGGTTTCCATGAGTGCAACAAGCCGAACAATCCCCCTTAGTACGCTAGGATCGGTAGCGAAACCAATTCTCAGTGTGGCGAAGGGACTAAATGCTTGGAATTATGGCGTTTTTGCGGTTTCAGGGATGATATGCGGTCTTGGCAGATGAATGGGATGATAGTATGACCCGCGTATGATGAGCGGGAATATCGTATCGTTTTACTGGAGCTACTCGGCAAAGATAGCGTGCATTTGGCTATCGGTCTGGGCTATTCGTAGGAAGGCGGAGGTCGACTATCCTCTTGATCGATCTGCGCGTGTAGTCCGCTGGGTAACTGTCGCCGTAGGGTTTGCGACAGGCTACTATGTGCCAGGATCAGAGCTTTGGTACATAAGAGTTGCTGGTGGGTTTCTGGGCTTGGCTTTCCTGTGCTGGCCAAATTTCTCCTACCATCTGACAAACTTGTTCAGGCACCGGAGCGTCTCCCAAGACAGCCCGTGACGAAACACACTTCGTCGTGGAATCGTGCCAAAGGCAGCTATATTCAGCCGGGGGTATGTCTCGCCTCGGGCCGAGATCGTTGTCGCCACGTCTTCTGCTTTCCGTCCTGATCTGCCCCCAGAAACCGTTCACGGGATGATACGACAAGTTAGTTGAACTTCGTTACTCCCAGCGGCAGTAGCCGGAGCTGTGGGGAAGTGGGAAACGCGTTCTTCGGTGTTTTCCAAACTTGCCGTGTTCTGGCAAGCGTCTTTTCCATAGCTCGTGGTTCCCCGCGCTGCGAGCGATGGGCAGCTTGATTTCCACAACAAATCACGTTCTGACAATAAACGACAGATTTTGACAATTGCCTCCGCTGCCGGACTGATGGAGCATGGCGGCTACATTGCCGCTCGTGTTTCGGGGCTACATGTCCTTCATCCGTTCGATTGTTTTCCATATTCCGCTATCACCTCGCTGCCGGAGTGGATGTAAACCATCGTAACCGCATTCGAATCTGAGGCTCTTAACCGGCCACTGCGCTTCTGAGACATCGGAGAGGAAGCATGTACACACCCGAACTTCAAAGAGCGGCCGGTGACGCAAGCGAGCGAAGAAAGCGGGAGAAATGAAGAGTAAGGTGGAGAAAATAATGATGAGACACGCTGAACGGCAGCATGGGACGAGTTCACGGCGCGAACCTGTAGCGCATTTGTTATTCACCGTGTTGTTCTGCTGCTTCTCCGTGGTCACGGGAAGTGCATACGCTCAAATTGTGCTTCCCGGTGTAGGTATCATCAACACGCTGGCCGGGGATGGCACTGTGGGCTACTCCGGCGACGGTGGAGCGGCTACCAGCGCTGAGCTGGATTTGCCCTACGGTTTGGCAGCGGATACCGCTGGCAACATTTATATCGCGGATACATACAATAATCGCATCCGCAAGGTGACGGCAACCACAGGCGACATTTCCACAGTGGCCGGGGACGGAATTGCTGGTTATTCGGGTGACGGCGGAACGGCTACCAGCGCTGAGCTGGATTTGCCCTGCGGCGTGGCAGTGGATACCGCCGGCAACATCTACATCGCGGATACCTACAACAGTGTCATTCGCAAGGTAACGGCGTCTACAGGCATTATCTACTCCGTAGCTGGCGATCTAAGCTATCCCGATGGTGTGGCAGTGGATAGTGCCAGCAACATCTACATCGCGGATTCAGGCAATAATCGCGTCCGCGAGTTGACGGCGACCACAGGCATCGTTTCTACGGTGGCCGGCGACGGCGTTGCGGGATACTCCGGTGACGGTGGTGCGGCTACGAGCGCTGAACTCAATGATCCCAGGGGCGTGGCAGTGAATACCGCTGGCAACATCTACATCGCGGATACAGACAACAATCGCATCCGCAAGGTGACGGTATCCACCGACATCATTTCCACGGTGGTCGGGGACGGCACTGCGGGATTCTCCGGTAATGGCGGAGCGGCTACCAGCGCTGAGCTAAATGAGCCTTGGGGCGTGGCGGTGAATACCGCTGGCGCGATCTACATCGCGGATTTCGCAAATAATCGTATCCGCAAGGTGACGGCGTCCACCGGCATCATTTCCACATTGACTGGGGACGGCACTGCGGGCTACTCCGGTGACGGCGGAGCGGCTACCAAAGCTGAGCTAAATGAACCTGCTGGTGTGGCGTTGGACAAGGCTGGCAACATCTACATAGCTGATACCGACAATGATCGCATCCGTGCTGTTGGCAAATAGAGGCCAACGCTGACACTGAGCGGGGAGTGGCGACTATTGCACAGTGTCTATCTCGGCGGGCCGCAGGTGGGGACAGTTGTTGATGATCGTATGAAACTTCCGAAGAAAATTTGTCGTGCAAGCTGGATGAGAAAAATGATGAGAAACGCTGAACGGCAGCATGGCAAGGGTTCACAGCGTGCAACCGCAGGCATATGGTTGTCCGCATGGTTGTTCTGCTCTTTGGCAGCGATCACGGGACGAGCATACGCTCAGATCGTAATTCCCGGTCCATATCTCATCAATACGGTGGCTGGGGACGGATCTGCAGGCTACTTCGGTGACGGTGGATTGGCTACCAGCGCTGAGTTATATAACCCCACCGGTGTGGCAGTGGATAGTGCCGGCAACATCTACATCGCAGATTATCTAAATAACCGCGTGCGCGAGGTGATGGCGGCCACAGGCGACATCGCGACGGTGGCCGGAAACGGGACAGCGGGCTTCTCGGGCGACGGTGGATTGGCTACTAGCGCCGAGCTGAATAGGCCCAGCGGCGTGGCGGTGGATGCCTCTGGCAACATTTACATCGCAGACTATGAAAATAATCGCATCCGCGAGGTGACCGCGGCTACAGGCGACATCGCGACGGTGGCCGGAAACGGTACGGCGGGCTACTCAGGTGATGGTGGATTGGCTACCAACGCTGAACTAGATATGCTCGTCGGCCTGGCGGTAGATAGCGCAGGCAACATATACATCGCGGATACATTCAATAATCGTATCCGCAAAGTGACTGCGGCTACTGCCAAAATCTCCACGGTGGCCGGGGACGGCACTGCCGGTTACTTGGGTGACGGTGGATTGGCTACCAGCGCTGAGCTGAATTATCCCTTGGGTGTCGCAGTGGATGCCTCTGGCAATATCTACATCGCGGATTCAGAAAACAGCCGCATCCGAATGGTGACGAAGTCCACAAGCGACATTTCCACGGTGGCCGGAAATGGCACAGCAGGCTACTTGGGTGACGGCGGATTGGCTACCAGCGCCGAGATAGATTATCCCCTGGGCGTGGGATTAGATACCGCTGGCAACATCTACATCGCCGATACAGACAATGATCGCATCCGAATGGTGACGAAATCCACAAGCGACATTTCCACGGTGGCCGGAAATGGCACAGCAGGCTACTTGGGTGACGGTGGATTGGCGACCAGCGCTGAGATAGATTTACCTGAAGGCGTGGCAGTGGACAGTGCTGGCAACATCTACATCGCCGATACAGACAATAATCGCATCCGTGCCGTCGGCGGTATACCGACCATCACAACGCTCTCGCCTACGTCGGGGCCGGTGGGCACGTTGGTGACGATCTCGGGAACGGATTTTGGTTCGCCGCAAGGCACAAGCACAGTAACATTCAACGGTGCGACAGCGACACCGCAGACTTGGTACGGCACACAGATTGTAGTACCCGTACCGGCAGCCGCAACGACCGGGCCGGTGATAGTAACGGTAGATGGGGTGTCGAGCAACAGCAAGACATTTACATTTCTGGCGACACCGAACATCTTGACCCTCTCGCCAACGACGGGGCCGGCGGGCACCGTGGTGACAGTCACAGGCACGAAGTTTGGCTCGCCGCAAGGGTCGAGCACGATAACTTTCGATGGAATGACGGCGACGCCAACAAGTTGGACAGGTACCAAAATCGTGGTACCCGTGCCGGCCGGCTCAGGCACTGGGCCTGTAGTGGTGGTGGTCAAAAACGTGCCGAGCAACGGGGTTACGTTTACGAATACAACGACACCGATAATTACAAGCATAACGCCAGCTTTCGGGAATGTCGGGACATCGGTAACGATCAACGGAAGCCTTTTCGGCGCGACGCAGGGTGCGAGCACGGTGACATTCGATGGTATCGCCACTGTTCCGACCTATTGGAATCCGGATGGCGGTCAGATTGTGGCCCCCGCGCCTGCGGGTGCCACGACGGGAAACGTCGTGGTTACTGTAAACAGTCTCGCCAGCAACGCGATACAGTTTGCCTACAATCAAGTTTTACTGCAGCAGGGCATCATCAATACGGTGGCCGGAAACGGCACTGCGAGCTACTCCGGTGACGGCGGATTGGCTACCTATGCTGAAATATCTCAACCCCACGGTGTGGCGGTGGATACCATTGGCAATATCTACATCGCGGATGAATACAATAATCGCATCCGCAAGGTGACGGGGGCTACGGGCATCATTTCCACGGTGGCCGGTGGGGGCACCGGTTGCACCGGACAGACCGACTCCGTCGGGGACGGTTGCCCAGCGACCAGCGCCGAGCTAAATTATCCCGAAGGCGTAGCAGTGGACAGTGCTGGCAACATCTACATCGCGGATCAACAAAATAGCCGCATCCGCAAGGTGACGGCGTCCACTGGCATCATCTCTACGGTGGCCGGAAACGGCACCGCAGGCTACTCCGGTGACGGCGGATTGGCCACCAGCGCCGAGCTAGGGCAGTCCACCGGGGTAGCAGTGGATAGTGCTGGTAACATCTACATCGCGGATTATCTAAATAGTCGCATCCGCAAGGTGACGGCGTCCACTGGCATCATCTCTACAGTGGCCGGCAACGGTACTGTGGGATACTCCGGTGACGGTGGGTTGGCGACCAGCGCCGAGTTAGATGGTCCAACCAGCGTAGCAGTGGATAGCGCAGGCAACATCTACATCGCGGATTTCGATAATAGTCGCATCCGCAAGGTGACGGTGTCCACAAGCGACATCTCGACAGTAGCTGGGAACGGCACTGCGGGCTACTCCGGTGACGGCGGATTGGCCACCAGCGCCGAGCTGCGTAATCCGTGGGGCGTGACGGTTGATGCCTCTGGCAACATCTACATCGCGGATTCAGGGAACAGCTGTATCCGCGAGGTGATTGTGTCCACGGGTGGCATTTCCACGGTAGCCGGGAACGGCACTGTGGGCTACTCCGGTGACGGTGGACTCTCTCCCAGCGCTGAGCTCTATTCTCCCGATGGCCTAGCGGTGGATAGCGCTGGCAACATCTATATCGCTGATACCGGGAATGAACGCATCCGCGCCGTCGGATTGGAGGCTGCACCAGTTGTACTTCCCCCTGCGGGTCTCATCTCCACGGTGGCGGGAGACGGAACTGCGAGGTATTCCGGTGACGGCGGATTGGCTATCATCGCCGAGCTATATCAGCCCCAAGCCGTGTCAGCGGATAGCACTTATAACAGTGGCGTGGCAGTGGATAGTGCTGGCAACATCTACATCTCAGATTCGTCCAATAATCGCATCCGCAAGGTGGCAGTGTCCAACGGCATCATCTCCACTGTGGCTGGGGACGGAACTGCGGGCTACTCCGGTGACGGTGGATTAGCCACCAGCGCCGAGCTACGTTATCCGTGGGGCGTGACGGTTGATGCCTCTGGCAACATCTACATCGTTGATACGAACAATAGTCGCATCCGCAAGGTGACGGCGTCCACCGGCATCATCTCCACAGTGGCTGGGGACGGCACATACGGCTACTCCGGCGATGGCGGAGCGGCGACCAGCGCCGAGCTATATTATCCCAAAGGCGTAGCAGCGGACAGCGCTGGCAACATCTACTTTGCGGATGGTTATCGCATCCGCAAAGTGACGGCGTCTACTGGCGTCATTTCCACAGTGGCCGGGGATGGCACATATGGCTACTCGGGTGACGGTGGACCGGCTACCAGCGCTGAGTTATTCGTTCCCGACGGCGTAGCAGTGGATAGCGCTGGTAACATTTACATCGCAGATGCGAACAATAATCGCATCCGCAAGGTGACGGCGTCCACGGGCATCATTTCTACGGTGGCCGGGGACGGCGCTGCAGGCTACTCGGGTGACGGTGGAGCGGCTACCAGCGCCGAGCTATATGAGCCCACCGGCGTGGCAGTGGATAGCGCTGGCAACCTGTACATCTCGGATGCGACCAATAATCGGATCCGCAAGGTGACGGCGTCCGCGGGCATCATTTCTACGGTGGCCGGGGACGGCACTGCAGGCTACTCGGGTGACGGTGGAGCGGCTACCAGCGCTGAGTTAGCCGGTCCCGAGAGCGTGACAGTGGATAGCTCTGGCAACATCTACTTCGCGGATTCAACGAACGAACGCATCCGTGCCGTCGGTCAATAATCAAGGAGCGGGTGGCCGCGGCGACGTAACTGGCTCCGAAGAAATCGGTCGGGTACACCCACTACTTCGCGAGTTGCTCTATCGGCCATCGGGATCGGGGGGTTCTGATGTGCCAGGGTGTCGGATATAGTTTTTGGGCCATGAGGACTTGAGAGCTCTTGGTAACAACCGGCGTCGTCTTTGCCCCTTCGCTGCTGCGTGATATGCCGCATTCCAAATGATTTTTTCGTCGAGAGGCACATTGATCGCGCCTAGTTCTTACTAGGTCAGGAAGCGAGAATGCAAGAGCTAATATATGCCTTTAATTTCACGCCGTGATCTGATTTCTGCGGGCGTGACGGCGGGCGCCTCGGCGCTTCTTCCCGGCCAACTGTTTTCGCTCTCAAGTAAGTTGGCCGATTCTACGGTACAGTTTGCCCCAGTGATCGCTGACGGCCAGATGGAATCGGTCGAAAAAGCTTCTTACTCTAATGTCGAGCAGAAAGAGATACTTAATCTCGCGCGAAACGCACTCGCGAAGCTGTTTGAGGGCAAAACGCTGTCGGATTTGCAATCCGACGCGGATCGTTTAGGAATCCCGTCAGCCGAGCGCGTCAATATTACGCTGAGACATGCCGGGCGAATACGCGGCTCGATGTCAGCACCAGGGACAAATCTCGGTAGGCAGGTCATAGAATCTGTTTCGCGGGCCGCGATGGATCATCGCTATGATGGGCCTCTTTCCAGGTGGGAACTATCGGGCACAAGTCTTGAAGTATGGATACAGACCGGGTCATCGGAAATCACTCCTGAAGCTCGATTCGGGAAGAATGTCCTTCTTTTGGGCGTCGAAGGATTGGAGGTTGAAGGTCGCGGCAAATCGGCCTACTACGAGCCATCGGTAGCAATTACAAGCAAATACAAGACCGATATAGCTCTTTTCGAAGCATTATGCAAAAAAGCGAGGTTGGAAAAGGACGCGTGGCGACAGCCTGATGTAAGTATGCGAAGTACACAGTGGCTGTGCCTGCGTAGTGTTAACAATGCTCATTTCTTTGGCCGGGAGCCTGACGCCGAAGCTAAACTTCCGATACCGATTAATAGCTGTATTGCAGAATCGGCTTCTTACGTCATACGGAATCAGAATGTAAATGGAGGCACTGCCTACCTCTACGACCCAATCGCTGATCTATTTGTCGGGAAGAAGTCGAATCCCATTCGGGCTGCCGGATGTTTGTTCGCACTGTCTCAAATCCTGCAAAGCAATCATTACCTCGCGGGAGAAGGCATTTTCAAAACCTGTACAGTGCAAATGGCACAGGGATTGCTCAACCGAACATCACTCACAGGCGATGGCAGAAGAATTGTCGAGGGAGAGAAGGGTGGGGAACTACTGGAAGAAGAAGAGAAGGATGGGGAACTACCGGAAAAGGGAGAGAGAGGGGGAGATCCACTGGAGGAAGAAGAGAAGGATGGGGAACTACCGGCGGTTGGGGCAACTTCACTCCTGGCCGCAGCGTTAAGTGCCGGGGTTTTACGAAAGGAGTTCGCCCAAGAATACCAGCAGCTTTACCGTAGCGTCGCCTCAGCTCAAAAGCCGAATGGCCGCTTCGTTACTCGTTTCGGAGAGACTGAAGAAAGTGAACGGGCGGCTAATTATTATTCTGGGGAGACACTCTTGGTCTTAGCTTTGGAAGCGGAACGGGGTAATAAGGAAGCGCTAGAAATGTGCCGGCGCGCCTTTCAGCCGTACGTACTTCATTTTCGGACGGCTCCTACGTCTGCCTTTGTCGGGTGGCATGTCAATGTATGGTCTCGGGTCGCACTACTGACTGGAGATCATGCGTACGCCGATTTTGCTTTCGAGCAGATAGACTGGCTTTTAAAGATGCAGATCAAGAGTCATCGTGATTTGCGTTGGGTCGGAGGCTTTTCAGAGGCCGATGCTGCTCCACGATGCTCTTCGGTCGTGTTTCTGGAAGCTACTGTCCGAGCTCTAATCTTAGCTATCAAAACCGGCGATACCGAAAGAATCAAGGAATATACCGAGTGCATACGCTTAGGCTTACGCTTTTGCAGACTGCTTAGACTGGAGGAAACACCATCGACTCTGCTTGGCAATCCAATGCGCTGCAAAGGAGGCGTTGCCTTTAGCTTGACTGACCGCAGAGTGCGTTGCGACATGGTTCAGCACTTCATAACCTTATGCCTCGTCGTCGAACAAACAAAGAACTACCTACAATAGCGTGAAACAAAACAGTGTCGTCTCACAAAATCGGCAATACTGCGGTTAGGTCGCGGGAAAGACCTGACCAATCAAGTGGCGATGGACCGACAGATACTTCTACGAACCGACGTGTTGGTCAAATGTAAACGGTGTGCCATAGGTGTGCCGTACGCTTCGATCCCATATGCGCTAACTTGCGTCTTTTCAATACCAATACAAAGCGCTTCCGTGCGGGCTTGATTGTCGATAAGTTATTGACTCTAATAGGTGCTAAGACGTGGAACTCGCCATCAGATTCGCCTACTCTTAATCAGTAGGTTGAAGGTTCGATTCCTTCCGCGCTCACCATCTGCCACACGGTTGACAAATTTTCATGCCGCTACCTCTGATTTGATACCACTTGCTACCAACTCATTGGCGACGGCAGTCAATGGCGCGGTGAAGTCCGTCACGTCGGTGTGGTCGTAAACATCCATGGCGAGGTTCACACGGCTATGGCCCAAAATGTCTGAGACCACTTTCGGGTGAACGCCGTCGCGGCGAAGTTTCGTTGAGAGAGAATAACGGAAATCGTGCCATCCACCAATTTTGATACCACACGCGGTTGCAGCTAGCCGGACGTGGCGCTTCAAAGGATTGCCCGGATTTATCGGCGTGCCATCCCGAGAGCGGAACACCCATTCGTGCCCCTCGCCGAGCTGGCGCAACCGTTCAAGCAACTTTGCCTCGATGGGGAGCTTCCGCTCAGACTTCAGAGACTTCACCGAATCGACTTCGCCTCCGTAGAGACGACGCGAAACAGTGAGAACGTTGCCCGAGAAATCGGACCACTTGATTGCAATGGCCGCCCCGATGCGTAAGCCTGTTGCGTACACGAACAGAACCAGCGTGGTATACGGCTCCTTCAACCATTCTGAAAGCTGAACAACCGTATTGGCCACGAGGAATGTCCGCCAGACTTTGCGTCCCCCCG
>JGI12635J15846_10006317_pt1 | contig 10168 bp, 11 predicted proteins | sample BlaSpr_A8_OM2_M2_FD_15846 | JGI IMG/M metagenome (IMG submission 15846)
GTCTCTCCTTGTCCTCAAGTGCACGCCCACTGCATATTGAGGCCATCGAGAGGTAGTGGCTGAATTTGTCCATTGCGACCTCCTCTTTCCATGAGCGCTTTTTTAGCTGCGCCCATGACAGATTACCGTTCGATTTCTGTAGCCCACCTTGACAGGTCTCAAGTTTTGTCTCGGTTACCTCATACATATGACAAACCTAAGCGGTTTGGTATTATATAGAGGTATTAGCTAATCGTAATTTATATGGACAAGAAAATTGATGTTAAGTGCGAGTGCCAGGGAACAGGTTTCATTGCAGTAGCAGATGACGGTGGTGAAGGTGTCGAGCACGTCGAGTGCGGACAGCACCACCCAGCTTTCAAAGACGATCAGAGCATTGACCGGCATAAATCTGCAAATCCAAATTTCGAACTAAGAATTCTAAATCAAGTTTTAATTGAGCTGACGGCCCTCAATCTTCAACATGGCCTCGCCTCGTGAGCGTCCGTCGTTAAGGCTTTTGCGTCGGCAGTTACTGTGCGGGAGTCTTCGATCGTCGTGGAACGAAGTGGCGATCGAATGTTGCGTCCGGGGTTCTGCCCAGGAGAGGCATGATGATTCTTCTCTTCCGCAGGTGCTGCCAATCGAAATGTCGAATCGCGATTGGTTTACGCCGCGTGAGAGTTTCGGCGCGCCTGAGCCATGCGGCGACAAACGAGGGGTTATCATGAACCAGCACGACACCAGGCTCGGCATCTCGGCTTCGTCGATCGCACGGGGGCGCCCGAAGCGACAAATCGTTCGCCCCGCAGAGGATTTCAAATGACCGATCGCCGTATGTTTTCGGCCGCGCTTATCGCCAGCGCCACCAGTTCTCTCATTGCCCGAGGAGCAAAGGCCCAAATCGCGCCCGAGGTCCGCACGCGACCGTCGGGCNNCCGGTTTGCCGACAAGCCAGAAGATTTTGCGAAACTCGGAATCCAGCCCGGGCGCATCGAACCCTTCGAAGATGGTATGCGAACCAAAGGCGGACCGGGTGGCTACGAGTGGTGGTATTTCGATTCCCACCTGCACGACGGCTCGTCGTTGGTAGTTGTTTTCTATACCAAGCCGCTGCTGAACCCGGACGGCGAGCTAGCACCGTTCGCCTCATTGCAACTCGATCGGCCCGGACAACCACCGATTCGTGTCGAAGCGCACGTTTCGCCGGATGCGTTCTCAGCCCGCCGGGATCGGTGCGATGTCCGGATCGGCGAGAATACCTTCCGCGGCGACCTGCACGAATACGACATCCACTTCTCTCACGATGGTGTGGCCGTCGACGTCAAATTGACGGGCCAAGTCCCTTCATGGCGGCCAACATCGGGCCACATGTACTTTGGTGAGCACGACGAGCACCTCTTTGCGTGGTTGGCCGCGGTGCCCGAGGGCGAAGTTTCGGTGGAGGTGAACATCCGAGGGCAAAAAGAGCATCTCCAAGGCGTCGGCTATCACGACCACAACTGGGGTGATGCGTCGATGGCCAAGCTTATCAACCACTGGTACTGGGGACGGGCACAGGCCGGCGACTATTCGATCGTAGCCAGCTACATCTTTGCCGAGAAGGCATATGGCAATGCTGAGTTGCCAATCTTCATGTTGGCCAAGGGGGGCAAGATTATTGCCGATGATGGCCGCAAGGTCAGGTTCCACCTTGAAGACCAGCATATAGACCCGAAAAGCGGCAAACCGGTCGCGAACGTTGTTGTTTACGAATATGAGGATGGGCCGGACCGGTATCGGGTGAGCTACCGCCGGTCAGAAACGATTGTCGACGAAGAGCTCATCACAAGAGTAAGCGGATTCAGGTATCTCCTGGCCAAGCTGGCGCGGTTCGATGGCGCGTACCTGCGCTTCACCGGCAACGTGCAACTCGAGCGCTTCCTCAACGGCATGTTGGTAGAAGATGTCAGCGATCCCGGCATCTGGGAAATGATGTATTTCGGTCACGTGTACCGGTAATCGCCACTGAGGAGAGGTCAATTTGCTGGGGCGCGTACTCATAAATCGGCCGTGTCCACTTAGCCACCAGAAGCGGCGGAAAAGCGGACATTCCAATATCGTCGCGATGGGCCAGAACGAGACATCGTGGGCCCCTTCCCGGCCCGGCGACAATCGGTGTAGCTTTGTTCGAAAGCTGCGGAGGCATCCTTCCCGGGGAGGCACTTATAATGACGTCGCTTGAAGTGCTGGTTTGGGGAGCCGGCTCGCGCGTGGTGCTGGTACACGGGTCCGCCTTCAACGGTCCTTTGACCTGGAAGGAGCAAGCACCCCTGGAAGAGCGCTGGCGTCTGGAAGTCCTTAATCGCCGCGGCTATGGCAAAAGCCCGCCCCCGGCGGTGCGGTCGGATTTTGAGGAAGACGCTCGGGATATCGCGGCGCTGCTCGGTGATGGTGCGCACCTCGTCGGCCACTCGTATGGTGCCGTGGCCGCCCTCTATGCCGCCGCGCTGCGGCCGCAGGCGGTGCGCTCGCTTGTCGTCAACGAGCCGCCGGCCTTCCGCTCGCTCAAAGGCCATCCGGCCGCGGACGCCATCATTGCAGCGCAAGCAGCGATCAGCAGAGACTTGGAGCCGCGCGCATTCCTTGAGGCCTTCGGCAAAATGCTCATGACTGCCAGCGCGCCTCCGCCTCCGCCGCTTCCCGATCCATTGCCGCCTGCACTTGAACAAAGCGTGCGCACGACCATGGCGCAACGCCCGGCGGGTGAGGCCGAGATACCGTTCGACGCGCTCAAGCGAACATCGTTTCCAAAGCTTGTCATCTCGGGCGGCCACAATCCGGTGTTCGAGGGGATTTGTGATCTGCTCCAGCGCGAATTGAAGACTGAGCGTGCTATCATTCGTGGCGCGGGCCACCTCGTGCCGTACACAGGCGCTCTCTTCAACGAACAGCTCGAAGCATTTTTGAAGAGCGTGTGAGCGGCCGGTTTGGGTCAAGACCGACGAAGCATACAGTGAGCATAACGCGTCCGCTTTCGGGTGGGTAGCGACCAAACGCGCCGAGACAGGGGGGTTGAGGCCGGCGGCTATGCCGTGATTCAAGCTTCCAAATTGGAGCTTCGAATCATGCGCTATGAACTTACTGATCATGAGTGGGCGGCCATCAAGCTGAGCTCATGCGCCTAACGGGCAAGGGTGTGGCCGCAACGGTCCGCGCAATTTCCGGAAACGGATGATTAGTCCGCCCGACGCCGCGCGTGTCGTTTGTATGTCCGCTTTTGCGCGGGTAAACAGGACACGACGCGGACAGCCAAACTGGTAGGGATTGACCCAAGCCATCAGGCGGGAATTCTAGAGCCAGGCCGACGGCGCCGTCTTCGTTTCGTCGCAGCGAAACAAAATCTCGATTGTCCCCAATGTCACCAAAACCGAAACAACAATCACCACGACAAGCATGAAGGTCGCTCCGTCTTTCGGGTACAGACGTAGCCTCCGCCGAGGTGTCGCTCGTGGTAACGCCTACATGTTGACGATTTGCAAATTTACAGCGGGTCTAAACGACAGCATGCTTGTCCAATCAAGTGATGCGACCAATGAATGGGCGCCTCATGTTCCATGCTCGGTTGATTTGTGAGAGTTTCCGCGGTTTTCTGGCGAATAGAGCCCATTCGCTGCGTTGAATGAGTCTGTTTATGGCACGAAACGGACCTCCAGCGATGTACGCTGGCTGGTCGCTGACGGGGGGTAAACCGGACATGGCCTGGACAGCCCATTTCGGTCGCTTTTGACCCATACGTCGATTTGTTGTGAGACTTCGGTGCAACGCAGGATGTGCAGCGCAGCCATCCCAACTTATAAATGCTCGATCGGTTGCTCGATCACCTCGTCGGCGCGCAACAAGATGGCGGTTGGTAATTCGACACCAATTGGCTCGGCAGTCTTGAGGTTGGCGACAGTTCGAATTTTGTCGGCCCCTCGATCGGAATATCGCTGGGCTTAGTTCCCCACGAGAATCTTGGCTGCGTGGGTGGCTACTTGTCGGTGTATTGCGGTGCTGTCGGGCCGTAGCGGATAACACACCGGGGGTTTGGAGATTCAGGATTAGGATGTGCCTAGGTAATTTACTCGTTGAAGTCGTGCCGACCCGGGTCTAACTGCCCACTGATTAGTGCGCAGAGGCCAGTTATCCCGGGAATGACGGTTGAATTATCGCCCGCCGGACCGCCCCAAGCATTCTCAAAACGGCCTCTGGAAATGACGGAGATTCATGATGCGATCCTCACGTTTCCGATTGGCTTGGCTGCTCTCGATGCTCGTGATGGTCTCCGTCCTGCCGCCACGCGCCGCTCTACACGACTGACTGCCGATCGACCCCCGTCTTTTTCATGCGGGACGACCATGATTACTTCGACAACGACGAGGCCACGGACGAAATCATCACCTTCCCGCCGAACCATTGGATGCGGGACCTCGCACGAACCACTCAGCGGATGTATTATCCGGAGTTCCTGCCGGACGCGACGAGGCCCGCTGGCCTGCCAGGTTCATCGTCGCTCGATCGGCCGCCGGGCGTGGCCGAGTCGTTTGGCACACTGCGCTACGGAACCCTGGCGGAAGTCCTTCTTTATGAGGTGCGCACGGGGGTGACGCTGGCCGGGCCGAGTGCCGTTTTCGTTGATCCGGACGTGGAGCAGTGGCTCAAAATGCGCATGGGCGCACCCGATACGGCCCACCTGCTCAACATTCCGTCCAACCCGCCTGGCTGGAGCGCAGGAAAATGGGGCGAGTGGTATCCGGACCTGCTCGATGCCAACGGTAAACTCAGCATTGCGAAACCCAAGCCGTATTGGCAGACCGGGTGGCTGAAGCAACATGATCGTCTGATGGCCGCGGTGTCCGGTATGTCCGAACGTATACCGCTCGTGGTGAGCGGGGATCTACATGCGATAGCTGAAGGCCGAATGTTCCGCACCGGATCCGTGGATCTGAACAAGAAGCCGGTGAACGTGGTGCTCTCCGGGCCGCTTGGATCCGGCGACCTCGTATGGCCGTCTGCGTTTCGCGGCGTCGGCGCGATGCCCTCCGTTCACCTGGATATGCAGGAAGACCTCAAGCCGATCGAGGAAAACGGTTTCGTGATTGCGGATTTGACCCCGGACAAAATCGTCCTGCACTATTTCCGCTGGAATGCGCACCGGGACTCGTTGGCAGCAATAGATACATTGGAGCCCTTCCGATCTACCGAGCTTAAGCGACCAGGCTGAATGACCGAAGTTGGCACTTTTCGGACCTAACGTGACGTCTGATTTGATTCCGTTTCCAAATGTCCGTTTCGCGCAAAGGCGGACGTTCCCAAGAAGTCAGTTTTTGACCCTAATCACGGATCAAACGGACGATGTCCGTTCATCGGGTGTAAAGCGGACTCTGCGGCTGGGTGTACAGGCTTCATTCTTGGCGAAAGCCTATTCGCACAAATGAAAACCCGGACCGTTATGCAGCAGCCATCTGCATAACGGTCCGGCCTGACTGTTGCGCGGATAATCTGTAAGCGAAAGCTGCCGCCCGTCCGTGTTGAAGGTGTAACGGACCTCAGACGCTATCCGGATGCCATAAGGTTTTCGTCGAACGGTTACTTCTTTTTCTTCTTGGCTGTCTTCTTCTTTGCCTTCTTCGCTTTCTTGGCCATGTTGCCCTCCGTGATCCCCAAGGTGGTTCAATGCAAGTCGACATTCGACACGCATGCATTCAGAATACACCACAATTGCAAAATTGATACTCCGCGCTTCGAAGAAGGTAAACGACCGTCACTCCGTCGCGACCACGGCGAAGGCGTTCGGCCTCGCGTGGGACGCAAACCCTGCCGGTGGCAGCCGATGAGGTGATCGAATAATCGTCGTGTGTGCCGCCGCGCAAGAGTCTGGAATTGGCCGATAGTGTTGCAAAAATCGAAAATCGAGCGACGCTGAAAATCTCGCAAAAGCTGATTCTTAGGCCACTCCGCCGCTGCAATACTCTATAGCGCCAATACGACGCTCCGTGGTCGTTTTTCTGAGAAACGATGTGACCCCTCACGTCGCCGGGTGAAAAACGCATCGGCGGTCTTTAGAATTTTCGTCCGTCACCCGCAAAAGACTTTTTCAACACTATCGGCACCTTTCGGACGTAAACAGTCGAACCGAGGATATCCGTTCACTAGGTGCCGGACTCTGCGACTGCGCGGATGCGGTGGCCGCTCGCCGTTAGGCTATTGATTCTTTGCCGGTGCGCCCGGAAGCACGGCTGCCACTCCTTCCGGATTGATGTTGAAGGCCAAGAATATCAACGGCTCGTTGCCTGGGTTTCCCCATTGGTGCACGAGAGCGTATGGTTCATAGATCAGCGAACCTGGTCCTCGTGCTTCCGTTTTACCGTCGACCGTATTCGCTCCGGTGCCGGAAATAATATAGTACAGAGCCGCTCCTGACCGATGGTGTGGCGGGTTGGAGGGCATCTGCGCCGGAAATATGACTCGTGTGAGATTGAGATCATAACCGCCTGGCTTCAGGTCGGGGATCGGATTCGCGGTGCGATATAATTCTGTCACGGCGGCAGGTGCCGCCTCAACAGGCCGACCCACGTCCACAGCGGGGACAAGGAAGAAGTGGAGAAAAATTGACGGCCCTCCCCTGCCCGCCGTTAGCGCCGCGGTCTTTCCGCCGGCGATAAACAGCCCCTCGCCGGCGTTGAGCGTTTTAGCCTCGCCATCGAGCGCGACCTCGGTCGATCCGGACATCTGGTAGAGGATGCCGTTGGCCGCCGAGACGCCGCTCTTCGTGTCCGGCTGAAGAGTGATGCTCACCGCTTTGAAATGGAGCGGCACCTCCGTGACGATCGGCAGTTTGGTTGCGGCAATCACTGTTCGTGTAATTGCCGGTGGAGCGGGGGTGGTTTGTGCGGTCCCGGCAGCAGGAAGCGCCATCGCGCCGAGCAACAGTAGTCCGATTGTCATGAACTTCATGATTGCCTCCCAGGTTCAGCGGATAATCAGAACACCATACGCTCTCCCAGCGCCTCTTGGAACGGCAGGGCCGCTTCGAGCTGTTATTGGACAGAAACCGGGAGCAAAGGCCGAGCGAAGCTGAGTTCGTGGCCGTCGGGGTCAGTCAGATGGAAGAAGCGCTCACCCCATTCGGCGTCGTGGGGCGCGGTAGCTGGTCGGTATCCCGCTGCGAGTGCACGGTCGTAAAGTTCGTCAACATCGGCAACGTAGAAGATTACCCGGCCCCACCAGGACCAGCGCCGCCCGGCAGGCTGGGCGATGAGATTGAGATAGCTCGTCCCTGCTCGAAAGCTGGTGAATGACGACTCATCGCCGCCATGCAGGACCTCAAACCCTAGCGAGCGGTAGAACCGGACAGCTCGCAGCATTTCGTGGGTGCCCAGTGTGACCGCACTGATCCCTTCAATCATGGAAAGAACCCTCCTGTTTAATTTCCCTGCGAGCTTGCGAGATGTCCGCAATTGGCAGCACGTAAATCAGGATTTCCCCTTCGCCTTCAGCCCAAGCAATTCGTTTTTGATTTCTCGCGCCTGTTCCGGAGGCCGTGGCGAAGGCGCACAGCGCGGACATGGAAAGACAGAAGAAGCACGGCGTTGAGTATCATAAATACTGGTTCAACGAGAGCTGCGGCAAGATATTCTGCCTGTGCACTGCGCCGAACGCGGAGGCGGCAGCTACGGTGCATCGTGAGGCGCATGGCCTGCTCGCGTCCAAGATCATCGAAGTCGCACCCGAAATCGCCGAGGGGTCCGTGGGCGGAGCTGAAGTGAGCGGTGCGGGCGCCGCACTCCTTCCCGACGGCGGGGAGAACCACCGCGACCCCGGAATCCGGACCGTCATGTTCACGGATATCGTGGGCTCGACAGAGCTCACGCAGCTCCATGGCGACGAGGCGGCCATGGCCTTTCTGCAGGTCCATAACCAGGCTGTCCGGGATGCCCTGGGGGCCTTGGGTGGCCGCGAGGTAAAGCACACCGGCGACGGCATCATGGCCAGTTTCCTGTCGGCGGTGGCGGCGGCCCGTTGCGCCACTCGAATCCATCTCGCACTGGCGCAATATCGGCAGGAGAAACGGGGAATCCCGATCAAGGTCCGGATCGGCGCCGCGGCGGGGGAGCCCGTCGAGAACCATATGGATCTCTTCGGGTCGACGGTTCAGCTCGCCGCGCGCCTCTGTTCCCATGCGCAGCCGGAACAAAGCCTCGTATCGAACGTGGTTTGCGAGCTCTGCATCGGGAAGGGCCTCGCTTTCCAGGACCTCGGAGAAGTCTCGTTCAAGGGCTTCGAGCGTTCGATCCGGGTCCACGCCATCCTATAGCGCACCTCCACTACTCTGCGATCTGCTCGCCTGATCCGCCGAACTCCGCCGGGAAATCCTTAAACTTCGGGAGACCATCTTTCATGGGGAGGACAGTCTCGGCATAGTTCACGTGGACGCCTGGAGTGTATTTGAGCGCAGGTAGCGTGGCCGAGAATACGTCTACCAGTCCCAGCGGAGGGTGATTGGTCATTAGATGGCCCCCGCACTTCTTGCAGTATTGCCGCTGGCTCACTGGCGTCTTTTGAAACATGCTAACATGCTCTGCCCCGGCAGTGATCTTCACGGCATCTGGCTTCCAGAGGCTGAAGGCATTGATAGGTCCACCTGACCACGAACGGCATGATCGGCAATGGCAATATCCCATGGCTTCCGGTTCCCCGGACGCTTCCACTCGAACCGCCCCGCAAAAACACTCCCCGGAATATTTTGCCATCGCCGTTAGTCTCCCTTGTTTTAGCGAACGCCGAGCCAAATTTTGGCAACTGCCAACGGTCGCCCTTCGCCCGCGATAACCGATACCAGCTTCGCTGCTCGCTGTCGCCGACGATGATTACGTGAAGCCCGCCGATTTAATATAATGGCACTGAACGGACCTGAGCGTGTAGCCTGATGATGTCTGTTATCGGGGGGCGGTCTCAACCGATCGNCGCAACACTTTATCTTAGAGGGAAAAGATGGAGTGTAGGATGGAACGGAGATTTCATAGAGGTTTTACCGCNGCAGAAAAGACGGANTTATGGGANCGNTGGAAGCGCGGGGAGTCACTGAAGGCGATCGGGCGAGCTTTTGGTAAGCAGTCATCGTCGATCTATTTTCTGGTTGCCCCGCATGGAGGGTTTCGTCCTGCGGAGCGGCGTCGCTCCAGGTTGGCATTGACGCTTGCGGAACGCGAGGTGATTTCCAGAGGCGTTACGGCACGTCGATCGGCCCGGTCTATNGCCAAACNGCTTGGCCGCTCGCCCTCGACGGTGAGNCGTGAAATGAGCCGCAATGGCGGCTGTGATCGCTACCGGGCGACAGTTGCGGACGAGAATGCNTGGGCGCGATCGCGTCGTCCAAAATGTTGTAAATTGGCGATCAATTCGCGGCTTCGGCAGGCCGTAGCAGGGAAGCTCAGATTGGATTGGTCACCCGAGCAGATAGCCGGTTGGCTGAAGAGAACGCATCCTGAAGACGAGTATAATCAGGTGTCACACGAGACCATCTATCGCAGCCTGTTTGTCCAAGCGCGCGGCGTGCTCAAGAAAGAGCTGCTTTGCCATCTTCGNTCGAAGCGCTCGATGCGTCGCTCCAGACCGGTTGATCCGAATGGCGATAGACGGGGACATATGAAGGATGCCGTCTCAATCCGTCAGCGACCGGCTGCGGTTGAAGATNGGGCGGTGCCTGGCCATTGGGAGGGCGATCTGCTGTCCGGACCGAACAACACCTACATCGCGACCTTAGTCGAGCGTCAAACGCGTTACGTGATGTTGGCCAAGGTGGCAGGCAAGGACACCCAGACTGTAGTCAACGCGCTCATCAAGCAGGCGAAGAAGCTACCAAAAGAACTGTATAAGTCCCTGACCTGGGACCGGGGCAAGGAACTGACGGATCATCGGCGCTTTTCGATGGCGACCAACATCGATGTCTATTTTTGCGACCCGCAAAGCCCGTGGCAGCGCGGGTCGAACGAGAATACNAATGGNCTGCTGAGACAGTACTTTCCAAAGGGCACCGACTTGTCGGTGCATTCGCAAGCCCATCTGAACAAAGTGGCTCGTCAGCTAAACGAACGGCCACGTGAGACCTTGCAATTTGAAACGCCAGCAGAGAGATTTAATGCCTGTGTTGCGTCGACCGGTTGAG
>JGI12635J15846_10006320_pt1 | contig 10167 bp, 8 predicted proteins | sample BlaSpr_A8_OM2_M2_FD_15846 | JGI IMG/M metagenome (IMG submission 15846)
CGAGGTGATTGCACGATTGCAGGCAGCGGGGCTCAATGCCACAGCCGTGCAAAACCCACTGACAACGCTGCCTGAAGCGGTAGCCTCGGCCGAGCGGGTGCTGGCGCGGCAGGATGGCCCGACGGTCCTAGTGGGTCATTCCTTCTCCGGGATGATCGTCACGGAGGCCGGTATGCATCCGAACGTGTCGGCTGTTGTCTATGTGGCGGCGCGAGCGCCGGATGCGGGCGAGGATTATGCGGCGTTGGCCAAGACGTTTCCGACGCCCCCCGCGTCCGCCGGGATTGTCTTCGACGGCGATGAAGGACGGCTTTCCGAGGAGGCTTTCCTGCGTGATTTCGCGGGCGACCTGCCGGAAGCGAAGGCGAAGGTCCTCTATGCGGTCCAGGAGCCGTTCCACAAGGCTCTGCTCACCGGCAAGACCACACATGCCGCCTGGCGGTCGAAGCCGAGTTTCTATGCCGTTTCGACGGAAGACCGGACCATCAATCCCGATCTCGAACGCTTCATGGCCAAGCGCATGGGCGCCAGGACAATCGAAGTGAAGGCGAGCCACCTGTCGCTGATATCCCAGCCTGACGCGATCACCCGGTTGATCCTGGAAGCCACAGGACAGCTCGCTTAGCAGGTTCCGTCCTCGTCACGGGCTGTTCGCTGATTAGTTGCGACGTAATCAAAAGTGTTATCCAAACCGGAGAATGGAAAATGACTAAAATCAAAACGCTTGGCGCCGCGGTGCTTCTTATCGCCACCGTCGCCGCGCCAGTATTCGCCCAGGACAAGGGCGAGCCCGGAACCCGCCATGGGTTGGAGCCGCCCAACTCCGCGGAGAGTGAGAGGCCGCGTCTGGACTCCGGAATGCGCAACAGCGAAAAGACCGAACCAGGGGATTTCGCAGTGACCGACGGCTTGTCGGGTCGCGACAGGACGGGGAACTCCATCGGCCAGGTCGTTCCAGGCACAAGCAACAGCCCGGCTGGGAACGCCGCCGGCGAGTAACTGGGCGCGGCACTCTCAACAATCGGCCACGACGATGCCGGCGGCCGTCAACTAGGCAATCGTCGTGGATGATTTTCTTCCAACTATTCTATTAAGGCCCGGATTCATTGGCCCAGGTCCATCTGATTGCGCGCGATTGCCAAAAAGAGCTCTTGCAGAAGTTTGGCGGCTCGGGATGGCGGCCTTTCCCGCGAGTGTATGATCGACCAAGAGACCTCTTGTCGCCGGATCGGGTGCTACGCTTACCTCTTTCACGCAAGTCTTTCAATGATGAGTAGGTGTCACCGATCCAGCGTTTTAAACGCACTTCGCTTCATCGGGTGGATATCGCATTGATCACGAGACGGGAGAAATCGCCAAATGGAGAGCAAGATGTCTGAGTACCAAACAGCGATATCGCGCCGCGACCTCATGCGCGGGAGCGCTATGGTCGCGGCGGGCGCGATGGTCGTTGCGCCAGTGGACACCGCCGATGCCTCCGAGCCCGTGTCTAAGCGTTTTGAGGCACTCGCCACAGTGCAGGTCGAGGTCAATGGCGTCGATCATCAGCTTGAGTTGCAGCCTCGCGTCACGCTCCTCGACATGCTGCGGGAGCGGTTACAATTCACCGGAACCAAGAAGGGCTGCAACCGAGGCGAATGCGGCGCCTGCACGGTGCTGCTGGACGGCCGGCGGGTGAACGCCTGTCTCGTGTTGGCTGTGGCGGCGAACAAGCGCAAGGTCACGACGATCGAAGGACTCGTTGACGGGCCGCATCTCCATCCTGTCCAGCAGGCCTTCATCGATCACGACGCCTTCCAGTGCGGGTTCTGTACCTCAGGACAGATCATGTCGGCGGTGGGCTGCATCGCCGAGGGCCACACCGGCTCGAACGCCGAAATCCGCGAGTGGATGAGCGGCAATATCTGTCGTTGCTCTGCCTATCCTCAGGTCGCCGCCGCCGTCGAAGCCGCTGCCAGGGAGAAAGTGTGATGCGCGATTTCAGTTATGCGCAGGCGACCTCTCGCGCTGACGCGATTGCGCTCGCCGGTCTGCCGGATACGATGGTGCTGGCCGGTGGGACCGAGCTTCTCAACTGGACGCGGATCGGCGTCGTGGAGCCGGCGCGTATCGTCGATATCACTCGCATTTCCGGCATGGAAGGTGTCGAAGCCCTGCCGAATGGCGGGGTCCGTATCGGCGCGTTGACGAAGCTGAACGACGCGGCCCAGCACCCGCTCATCCGTGCCTCCTATCCGGTCCTTTCGGAGGCGATCCTCAAATCCGCCTCGGCGCAGATCCGAAATCTGGCGACTGTCGGCGGCAATCCGTTGCAGCGCGTGCGCTGTCCCTATTTCCGCGCCGACGAGCCGACCCCGTGCAACAAGCGCGTCCCGGGCTCCGGCTGCGCCGCGCTACACGGCTTCAACGAAAAACATGCGATTTTCGGCTGGACCAAGGATTGCGTCGCCGTCCATCCGGCCGATCCGCCCGTCGCGCTGGCAGCATTAGACGCTGTCTTTATCACGGAGGATAAGAACGGCGGGCGGCGGCTCGCGGCTCGCAAATTCAATGTGCTACCGAGTGAGGATCCGACGGCGCATAGCGTCCTACGCCACGGCGAGTTGATCGTCGGAATCGAAATCGGTGGACCGGCGCCGAAATCCGCCTATCTAAAGATCCGCGAGCGGGAAAGCTATGAATACGCCACCGTCTCTGCGGCCGTTGCCCTGGATCTCGACGGAGACGTAATCCGACGGGCGCGCGTCGCGCTCGGCTCGGTTGCGATGCAGCCGTGGCGCCTCGACGAGACGGAGCGACGTCTCGTCGGTCAGAAGCTTGGATCTCCCGCGATCGAAGCCGCGGTCGCCGCCGGCTTCGTCGATGCGCGGCCGCTCTCCTCCAATACCTACAAGATCAAGCTCGCACGCAACGCCGCGCTCCGCGCGATTGAACTTGCAGCGAGGGCATGATGAGCAATTTGGGACAACCGATCACCCGTGCCGACGGCGCCGTGAAGGTGACGGGCATCGCGCGCTATGCCGGCGATCAGAATCAACCCGGTCAACTCCACGCTGTCTTGGTGGCGTCTACTGTTCCGGCCGGGTGCGTCAGCGCTATCGACGCGCGGGCGGCGCTTGCCATTCCGGGCGTCTCCCGTGTTCTGGTCGCCGTCGACATGCCGCGGGTTCACGCCGATCTCGACAAGATTTCCGTGCCGCCGCTCGCCACCCGCTTCATACCGATGCAGAGCCATAATATCGTCCATGAGGGGCAGCCAGTCGCGATCGTATTAGGCGAAAGCCTCGAAGCAGCGGAAGCCGCAGCCACGATCGTGAGGGTCACCTATGAGCGCGCCGCGTTCATCGTGCCTGAGACCGCTGCCGTCGTGTCCGCTGACCCAAAGAAGGGCAGCTATTCGATGTCAAATGCGCTTGAGTTCAACAAGGGTAACGCGCTGGCAGCCATAGCTGCAGCGCCCGTCAAGGCTGGCGCGGCATACACGCAGCCGTCCCGTCATGCCAACCCGATGGAACCTTCCGCCATCATCGCGGTCTGGAAAGGAGATCGTCTCACTGTTTATGACGCCGTGCAGCATCTGCCGGCGGTGCAGAATGTCATGGCCGCCGTATTTGGTCTGCCGGCGACATCGATCCGCGTTGTCTCTCCGCATACTGGAGGCGGCTTCGGCGCCAAAGCTTTCGTCTGGCCGCACGAAATCCTGGCGGCGATGGCCGCGAAGGTCGTGCGTCGGCCGGTGAAGCTCGTGCTCACCCGACAGCAAATGTACGGGATGGTGGGGCCGCAGCCCCAGATGGTGCATGACGTGCATTTGGGCGCCGGCGCCGACGGCAAGCTGCTCGGCGTCGGCCACGCGACCACCAACATCACCGGTGTCACGGAGGATTATGTCGAATTCGGTGCAGTTCCCGGACGTACTTTCTATGCCTGCGACAACATTACCACCAGTCAACGCGTCCGCCGCGGCAACGTTACCTTGCCAACTTTCATGCGCTCCCCTTGGGACGGTCCAGGTTCTTGGGCGCTCGGTTCCGCCATGGACGAACTGGCGCGCGCGCTGGACATGGATCCACTCGACTTGCGTCTTATCAATTACGCCGAGACCGATCCAGAAAGCGGTAAGCCATGGTCATCGAAGAAATTGCGTGAGGCGTACGAAGAAGGAGCGCGTCGCTTCGGTTGGCGGACACGGCCCAAGGGTGGCACCCGGGATGGTCATTGGCGAATCGGTTACGGCGTGGCCGACTGCAGCCAGGGTCAGGCGCGCTTCCATTCGACCGCGCGCATCCGCCTGAAGGCGGACGGCACGGCGCAGATCGAATCGAGCTTCTGCGACATCGGCACCGGTCCTGCGACTATTTTTCCACAGATTGCGGGAGAGGTTCTTGGGCTCGACCCTAAGCGGGTTACGGCGGTCGCGGGCGACTCCGATCTGCCCTACTCGGGTCCGACCTACGGGTCAGGCACAACCATCAGTACCGGCGCAGCTGTCCAACAGGCCGCGCAGCGGGTGCGAGCCAAGCTCGCGCGGCTCGCAGGCTGGCCGGCCGAGGAGATCACGATGCGGGATGGTCAGATCATTCATGGCGACAAATCCCGCACCATTCGGGAAGTGCTTGGCGAGGCCGGAGTGGCAGAACTTGTGTCCGATGGCACCTTTGATCTTCCGGGCGGTGCACCCGTCGACATGGGCCCGCCTGAGTTTCCGGCTCGCACGTTCGGTGTGATCTTCGTCGAGGTTGGCGTCGATCAGGAACTCGGTCTGCTGCGCCTGCGCCGAGCGACCGGCGTCTACAGCGCCGGGCGGATCATCAACCCGAGGACGGCGCGCTCGCAGATGATCGGCGGCATCGTCTGGGGCTGGGGCATGGCGGCGATGGAAGCAAGCCACTTCGAGCCCGCGCTCGGTCGATGGCTCGCAAAGGATCTAGCGGGCGTTCCCCTTCCGGTCAACGCTGACATTCCGCCTGAGATCGATGTCGGATTCGTCGATGAATTCGACGCCAACTCGGGTCCTCTCGGCGCCAAGGGCATCGGTGAGCTTGGTGCGACCGGCGTGGCGGCCGCCGTCGCCAATGCTGTCTATGACGCGACCGGCCTGCGCATTCGCGACCTTCCCATCACACCGGAGAAAATTCTGGCAGTCTAAACGGACTTTGACTACTATGATTTCTATATTGTCGGCTTCCTGCTGGCGTCGGACCGCAATGGCACCTGACTTATTTCCAATCCTCGCTGATCCTGTTGGGTGGCGGCATCGCCTCCATCGGCGGCGCGTTCCTCTTCGGCGCTCACGCCGATCGGTTAGGCCGAAAACCGATTCTGATAGCAGCGACGGCCACCTGCACCACCGCGGTTTCGTGGCTTAGCGTCCAAGAGAGACCGTTGACATTGTTGCCCTTCGCGACGCCTCGGTAAATAGTCAGCTGGTCAGGCAGTGTGCTAACGCCTCACGATCTTCTCGGCTCATCGCGCATTGTTTCTCTGGCCGTTAACTTGGGCAAGCCGCTCGTTCAAACTAGAACGTGAAAAACGGGATGCAAGCCGAGACCTGCCCAAAGAACGCCTCTTGAGCGGCGAACGTGTAGTAGCGAAAGGGAGTGGAATATGGATCTCGCCAATAAGAGAGTCGTTGTTCTGGGAGGGACTTCCGGAATTGGCTTTGCGGTTGCGCGGAAGGCTGCGGACCAGGGTGCAGCTATCGTCGTCGCCTCTAGCAAAGAGGACAACGTAAATCGGGCGAAAAAGCTTCTGTCGGGTACGGTCGAAGGCGTCACTCTTGATCTCTCGAGTGAGGAAAGCATCAAATCCTTCTTCGGCAGAATCGGCGAGTTCGATCATCTCGTCTACACCGCTGGCGAATCTTTGCTGACTGAACCACTTGCAACGCTTTCTCTCGAACGGGCGCGAAAGTTTTTCGACATCCGGTTTTGGGGTGTGTTCCTTGCCTTAAAGTACGGTGCACCGTCTATCCGGAGGGGCGGATCAATTGTGCTGACGTCGGGCGTGGCGTCGCGAAGGCCCGCAAAGGGTCGGAGCATGGTATCAAGCGTCTGTGGCGCCACCGAAGCGCTTACCCGATCGCTCGCAGTTGAATTGGCGCCGCTCCGGGTTAACTTGGTCTGTCCGGGACTGGTGAAGACCGACTTATGGGACGGGATGGCGACCGATGTACGCGAGGCGATGTTTCGGCGAGCGGAACAGAACCTGCTCGTCGGCCGCGCCGGCGAAGCCGAAGACTTAGCCGAGGCGTATGTCTATTTAATGAAAAACGGATTCAGTACCGGGCAGATCGTCGTCGCCGACGGCGGGGTCTCCGTCGGTTGACCTTCGCTTTAATGCCGTCGAGACGCAATTTGGAATGTCGGCGTGCGCCCGCTGCCGTGGCAAACGCGGCACACGATGTGATCGGGCTCCCGTGGGGGAGCCTCCTATAACTCGGGACAAGGTTCTAACCGCGTAAGCAGAGAAATGAGAACGGACATGAGCAAGATCGCTTTTCTAGGACTCGGATCTATGGGATCCCGCATGGCCACGAATCTATTGGCCGCTGGCTACGACGTGACGGCTTGGAATAGGAACCTCGCTCATGCCGAGAGGCTCGTGGAAGCGGGGGCAACAACACGGGAAAGCCCGCGCGAAGCCGCGCGCGGTGCCGACTTCGTGATGAGCATGGTAACGGACGACAATGCCTCGTCGGCGGTCTGGACAGATCCGGAAACCGGCGCAATAGCCGGACTTTCTCCTGATGCGACGGTCATCGAAATGAGTACCGTCTCGCCGGACTGGATAGCATCGCTCTCGAAGCGGGTAACAGCGACCGGTGCCTGCTTTCTCGACGCGCCGGCCGCAGGGACACTTCCTCAGGCCGAAAATCGTCAACTTATTTTCTTCGTCGGAGGCGACGAAGAAGTCTTCGAGATAGCGAAACCCGTCCTTGGAGCAATGGGAGGCACTATCCACCATATCGGACCGATCGGATATGGTCTCCTTTTCAAGTTGGCGGTCAACGGATTGCTCGCGGTGCAGATAGCTGCAATTGCCGAGACTCTCGGGCTTCTATCAAAGTCCGGCTTGGATCCTTCGAAGGCCATGGACATCCTAGCGACGTTACCGATCGCGAGCCCCGCCGGTTCCGGTATGGGGAAGCTCATGATTCAGCGAGATTTCAAGCCAAGATTCAAGATCGGCTTGATGGCCAAGGACCTCCGTTACGCGACTGAGACCGCGAAGGCGAGACAGTCTGATATTCCGGTCGTCGGCTCGGCGCGCAAGGTATTCGAAGCAGCCCGAGACTCGGGTGCTGCTGACGACAATGTGACCGCCGTAGCAAAGCTCTACGATTGAGGCAGATGGGACGGAGGGCGATTGGCCTTCCCAGCGATTGCGTTACAACCTACCGCCGCTGGCGCCATTGATGCCTCCCCGTTCGATGACCAAAGAGCTTGTGTCGATTCGGGTGAATTCGCTTCCGGAAGATCATCCTCGTCAACCTTGAGAAAGCGGTGAAAGCGGTCGGCTCGGTGATAACCGGCGGCCACCTGGGCTTCTAACCTTGCCTCCGATAGGCGGGACTTGTCGGCGGTTCTCGGAGGTCCGTTCCGTATCGCGGCATTGGGCGCCCACGGGCGCACGAAAGCAGGACGGTTTCGAGTAGACCGCGCTGCCTAGAGATCGGCAAACTAGCGGGCCTCGGTATCTCCGAGGCCCGTTGAAGTGCTTCGTGCAGTTACTCGCCGCCGGCGTTCCCAGCTGGGCTGTTGCTTGTACCGGGATCAACTTGCCCGGTGGGATTCCAGGCCCTGCTGCGATTGGACAGGCCGCCGGTCACTGCGAAATCGCCTGGTTCGGTCATTTGGCTATTTGCGGAGCTGCTCGGCTCCCACCCATAGCGGCTTCCGCGCACGCCCCCGTCGTGGGCGAACACCGGAGCGGCGACCGCGGCGAAAAGTATTACTGTGGCACTAAGCGTTTTGATTTTGGTCATTTGTCATTCTCCTGTTTGCACTAAGCGAAAGATCCCATCACGCCGCCTTGGCGAGTCCGACCTGCGCCTAGCTCTCCGCCACAGACTGCACGCTGTTCGGGTCGTGCAGCCGTGCGGGGTTCAGCCAACATAGGAGGCCATCATTGATTATAGAAACAATATTTTATAATATGATTGATCGTAAAATGGGATCAATAGGATGCTGGATTTCGAGTTGTTGCGCGCCTTTGTTGCCGTGGCCGATTGCGGCGGTTTCCACCGCGCCGCGGAGCGGCTCAACCTAACGCAGTCGACAGTGAGCCAGCAGATCAAGCGGCTTGAGCTCATGACACAACGGCCCTTGTTCCGGCGGACAACGCGCAGCGTCGCCCTGACGGACGATGGCGAGATGCTGCTCGGCGACGCGCGTCACCTGTTGCAATTTGAGGAAGCCGCCCGTCATCGCTTGACGGCGCCGCGGCTCTCAGGGTTGGTGCGCCTCGGCGTGGTCGAGGAGGTCGCCGGCGGCTCGCTGCCTCCGGCGCTCGGTCGCTTCGCCAAACTCCATCCGGGCGTGAAGCTTGAGGTGCAGATCAGCGTCAGCGCGGAATTGATCGAGCAACTTAATGCGGGGCGGCTTGACGTCGTGTTCGCAAAGCGTCCGCTCGGAACCTCGAAAGGGCGTCTGGCGTGGCGTGAGCCGTTAGTCTGGGCCGCGGCCGACACGTTCGATCTTGTTCCGGGTGAGGCGCTGCCGCTGGCCCTGTATCGCGGGCGATCCGTTTCTCGCGAGGCTGCACTCGCCGCGCTCAACGACAACGAACTGTCCTGGGAGATCATCTATACCAGTCCCAGTTTAACAGGTGTGCGCGCGGCGGCGCTCGCGGGCCTCGCGATCACCCCGCTTCCTGCCAGCGCGCTGATCGCGGGCTTGCGCATTCTCGGTATGGAAGAGGGGCTATGGCCTGTGATGGCTGCAATCTGCGCGACCGTGCATCCCGATAGCGCCAGACGCGTCACAGCCGTCCCGCGCAAGTCGTGGAAATGTAAGTCCTGATCGCCAAGCTCTGCTCGATCGAATGCCTTCCCCCAAGATGCGCGAAAACCGTCATTTGTCCAAGGTTCGCCAAAGGTATTGCGCAGAATCATGCCATCGGCTTTTTCAGGCCGACGGGCGTCGAGCACGGTTTTAAGCGGAGCGCCGATAGGGATGACGATTCGCTTTTTCTTCTTTCCCCGTCGCTGCTTGTTGGGCTGCAAGCGTATATGCGTGCCGTCGTATTGAGACCACGCGACGTTGATTAATGTGCCCTGTCGCTGGCCAATCCACAAAGCCATTAGAAGCGCAAACTGCAGCTCGGCTGAGGCGACGGCACAAAACGCATTGATATGCTGTGAGAGCCAGATAATTTCAGCTCGATCGGCTTGAGCCGCTGCAAGAGACCTTCGGGCGCCTCGGTATCCGGTCGGCCTATCGCTCGCCTACGGTCAATGCCAGTTGAGCAAAGGCAACGATGCAACGGAGGACGATGTAATTGGAACATCCTTCGATACCTTACTCAAGGATTTCACCAATAACAAATGCGTCACTCGTTATGCGGAATTGATCGACGGTTCCGGCGGTCATCGATCCAGGCCTTCATTGCATCGTCGGCGTATCGTCGGACCTGCGACAACGTCACTGCGTCGGGCCACTTCGGCGGCTGGCTCTTGTCGACAGCCATATCGCGGTGCGGGATACAATCCAATAGATCCGCGAACTCGGAATCTTCCGGCGCCGCGGATGCGGCAACCATTGACCAAAACGCCGGCCCTTCGGCGGCGGCGCGGCGGGATCAAACTTGCTGATATCACGTGCCATCAGATAGGCAGCAACATGCTCAAAGCCGCCGTTGGAGTACCAGGACCAGAACTTAGTCCAGTAGCCGTCGGCAAAGTCAGCGGCCACCAGTTCGCTCCACATCACATCGTGACGGCGATCATCGGGAGGCAGATAAAGGCCATCCCGATAATTCGAGGTATAGATGACGCCGCAGACATTCTTTACGTAGAATTCCTGCATGTGCTTCTGATTGACGCGCAGGTAGTCCGGCGGCGACGCGCAATAGACCTTGCTGGCATCGTAGAAGGTATATCGATTGACGTCGCCGAGATCGTGCATCTCGCTGACCCGCAGGATCACCGCGCGCGCATATGTGTTG
>JGI12635J15846_10006321_pt1 | contig 10167 bp, 10 predicted proteins | sample BlaSpr_A8_OM2_M2_FD_15846 | JGI IMG/M metagenome (IMG submission 15846)
AAGGAAAAGGCGAAGGTTGCGGTCGAGGATGACGGCGAGGACGAGCCGGCGAGTTGACGCCTTGTGGCGAACGAATCGCGGCTGGGATCAGTTGAGATCCTTCGCCGCCCTTCGGCGGCTCAGGATGACAGGTTTTATTTACGGTTTTGGCGGGAGTAGTTCGTAGCTGACGAAGGCGATCGAGGTGCTATCGGGGGACCAGCTCGGCACGTTGATGGTTCCCTGCCCGCCGAACAGATGCGTGAGCACTTTGATCTTTTTATCGCTCATGGACATCAGCCGCAGCATGACGTTTTGATTTGCGGGATGGCCTTTTACGTCTTTCTCAAAACTTAAGATCACCATCCATTTTCCATCGGGCGAAATGTGCGGGAACCAGTTGTTCCACTCGTCGTTGGTGACTTGCTCCTGCGCGGTGCCGTCGGGATGCATGCGCCAAATCTGCATCGTGCCGGTGCGCTCGGAATTGAAGTAAATATATTTTCCGTCGGGCGAAAATTCCGGACCGTCGTCGAGGCCGGGCGCGGTGGTAAGGCGAGTTTCATCGCCGCCGGAAGCGAGAACGGTGTAGATGTCGAATTCTCCATTGCGTTGACCGGTGAACGCGAGCGTCTGGCCGTCGGGCGACCAACCGTGCCAATACGAAGGCGAGCCCTGCGTGATGCGGCGAGGCGAGCCTCCGGTTGCGGGCACGATGTAGATGACGGATTCGTTTTTGTCTTTCGCGCTGGAATTGTCGCTGATCGCGAGCAAAGTGCCGTCAGGCGAAAGGCCGTGATCGTTGTTGCACTGCGCTGCGGATTCGGTGTCGATGATGCGCGCCGGGCCGCTTTCGATCGGCAAGCTGAGTATGCGGCCGTTGCGATTGAAGAGCAGCGTTTTGCCGTCGCGGGACCAGTTGGGCGCTTCAAATTTTTCTGGGGCTACGTACAAAACGTGACGCGTGTCGGACGTGATGGCGAGCGTTTCAAGCGTGCTGTGAAGGACGGGCGCCGGCGCGTCGGACGCGGGCGGCTGAATCGGCGTTATTTGAACGTTGGAAAATAGCGCGGTCTCCGTAACGTCTTTGTCGTGCGAGCAGACACCGATTCCGACGTAAAAGTCGCCTTTGATCGGCAGGCGGATCGACGCTCCGGCCGGGTGCAGATCGGTGCTACCGCCGCCGAGGTAGAGATAGAAAAAATCGCCGCGCTTTTCGAGGCGCATGCGTTGCGTTGAAAAATCGTTGGATTCGATGTCTTTTGTGTTCGCGCCCTTTTCCTCACGATATTGAAGCGCGGTGAGACCGTTGCCGTGCAGGGCGGCGTCAACGTAGACGGAATCTCCGTCGAGCGACTGGCGAATCATCAGCACACCTTTGCGATGCGCGTTGCCGCCGACTCCATAGAACGAAATGTTGGCGGTGACGCCGACGTCGCCTGACATTTTTTTCCAGGCGAACTGGAAATCGTCTTCAGTCATCCACATGTTGTTGCCGCTGCCGGTGATCGTGTAGGTTTTCGCGGTTGGGTCGTATTCGGTCGTGCCGGGGTGGAGAACCTTGCCGACGTCGCCGTGAGCTTCAAACATACCGACCGGACCGCCGTTTGCAGCGGCGTGAGCAGTGGCGACACGGGAGTTCGCGTTCAACGTGGGCAACAGGGCGCCGGCGAAGATCGCAGTGACACACAACGAAACCAATGCTCCGAGTCTGAAACTCATTCGCTCTCCCATCTTTCCATTTGGCGCTGAGCTGGTCACAGCTATGGCATCACCTTGATCATCACGACGCCGTGCGATGGCACGCTGGCTTCGTACTTGCCGGTGATTTTGCCGAGATCTTTGTGCGCCCAGAGATCGCGCACGTTGGCGGTGAGGTGCGTGGGGTATCCGAGATCCTGCCACGCGACAGAAATTTTTGATTCGGCAGCGCTGCGATTGAAGAGCACGACGGCGCGGCCGCCATCCTGTAATTGTTTCGACCAGACTTCGAGGTCGCCGTCCTTCTTCACGCGATGGCCCTGGATTCCGGCGGCGTCCTGATCGACGGCGAGCACTTCTTTGTTGGTGAGAATCTCTTTCGTGTCGGCGGACATGCTGCGCAGATCGTTGCCGGCGATGAGCGGAGCCGCGAGCAGGGACCAGAGGCTGAAGTGCGCGCGGTACTCCGTCGTGGTCATTTTGCCGTTGCCGACTTCGAGCATGTCGGGATCGTTCCAGTGTCCGGGACCGGCGTAGGTTTCAAGGCCGTCTTCTTCATCGATAATTTTCACGAAGCTGAGACCGTGCTTGTCGCAATCCCAACAATCGGAAATATCGCCGGTGGTGCGCCACATGTTGCCGATGTCGCCGGCCCAGAGCCACGGCTTGTTGCTGCCCCATTCGCAGATGCTGAAGAGAATCGGGCGGCCGGTCGCTTTCAGCGCGTCACGCATTGTTGCGTAAGACCATTCGGCGCTCGCTTTGCCGGAGTCTTTGCCGGTGTGACACCAGTCGAATTTCAAGTAATCGACGCCCCAGGCGGCGTATTGAATTGCGTCCTGAAATTCGTGACCGGCGGTACCGGAACGACCGGCGCAGGTTTGAGTGCCCGCGTCGGAATAGATGCCGAACTTCAATCCCTTCGAGTGAACATAGTCGGCGAGAGCCTTCATGCCATTTGGGAATTGATCTTTGTCGATCACGATGTTGCCTGCCGCGTCGCGCGCCACTTGCCAGCAGTCGTCGATGACGATGTATTCGTAGCCGGCTTCTTTCATGCCGCTCGAGACCATTGCATCGGCCATGCCGCGAATCATGTCGTCGCTGACGTGGCAGTGGAAGGCGTTCCACGAGTTCCAGCCCATTGGCGGAGTTTTGGCGAGGCCGTTGTCCGAAGCTCTGGCGGGGAGGGTGGCAACGAGCGCGAGAATGGCAAGACAGAGAAATGACAGCGTATTTTTCGCGATGCGGCGCACGGGGGTTGACCTCGACGTCCGAAGTTTGCGTTCCTACGGACGACGGCCATTTTATGGGAGTAGCTGGGGTTGTGCTAGGGGTTTCGCTTTTGCGGACTGGATTTTTCCTCGTTACTTTTTGCGGGTTTCTCGCGTATTGTGTTCGTTAACGATTTGATTGTGCCCGTCCCACGCATAGAAAAATGAGGCTCCAGCTTCTGGAGTTTTTGTCGGCATGACCAGCCCCAATAAGAAGGGCTCTGCTCAAAAGGGCGAGCCGCGCGTAACGCTGAAGACCGTCGCCGAGCATCTCGGCCTGACGCCCGGAACCATTTCTGCAACGCTGAACAATTCGGCGGCCGCGCGGTCGATTCCTGAGCGGACCAAGAAGCGCATCATCGCGGCCGCGAAGGACCTCAACTATCGGCCGAATTATTTCGCGCGGTCGCTAAGGTTGCAGCGCACTTACACGATCGGCGTGATCGCCGAGGAAATCGGCGACGCCTATGGCTCGCTGGTCATCAGCGGCATTGAAGAATATTTGCGGAGCCACAATTTTTTCTTTCTTACCGTGATTCATCGCCACGATCAAACGCTGCTGCAAACTTACGCGCAGATGCTGGTCACCCGCGGCGTTGAGGGGTTTATCACCACCGACACGTCGATCACGCAAAAGCTTGAGCTACCGACAGTTGCGGTCGCAGGGCACGGACAGGTCGAGAACGTTACCAACGTCGTGCTCGATCACAAAGTCGCAGCCCGGCTCGCGCTCACACACTTAAAAGGTTTAGGACATCGCGACATCGCCTTCTTCAAAGGGCACCCTGTCAGCTCTGACTCCGGCGAGCGATGGGCCGCCGTTTGCGAAACGGCGCAGGAACTGGGCATCGCGGTCAGGCCCGAACTCACGATGCAGATTGAGAGCACGAACTCGACGCCGGAGTTGGGCTATCCGATCACGAAGCAACTGCTGGAGCGCAAGCAGCACTTCAGTGCCCTGTTTGCCTACAACGATATTTCCGCAATCGGGGCGATATGGGCGCTGCGCGAGGCCGGGCTGCGCGTCCCGGAAGATGTCAGCGTGATGGGATTCGACGATATTCCGGCGGCTGCTTTCAATAGCCCGGGGCTGACCACGGTGCGGCAGCCGCTCGAGCAAATGGGGCGAATCGCGGCGAAGACATTGATCGATCGCATCGAGGGCACCGCCGAGTATGTCGCCGAAATCGCCATCGAGCCGGAACTCGTCGTCCGCGCCTCTACGAGCCGTGCTGCCTCGACTCGCGCACTTTCGGCCGCCGCGGTACATTCCGCCTAGCGGCGGCGTTCGGCCTGCTCGCTCTCCAATGCGCGCTCCGCGCGGCCCACACTGATCGGCATGTCGGGCAATTTGATGATCGCATAGACGATCGCCGCGACGGCTCCACCAATCAGCGGCGCAACAATGAACAGCCACAATTGCTGCCACGCCCAGCCGCCCACAAACATCGCAGGGCCGACGCTGCGCGCCGGATTCACCGACGTGTTCGTGATCGGAATTCCGACGAGGTGAATCAGCGTCAGCACTAGACCAATCGCGACTCCCGCAAATCCCACCGGCGCTTTCACATCGGTCGAGCCGAGTACCGTCAGCACCAGGAACATCGTGAGGACAACTTCGGAGATAAACGCCGCCATCATCGAGTATCCACCCGGTGAGTGTGCGCCAAATCCGTTCGCGCCAAGACCCGCGACCGCGGGATCGTAGCCGTTGACCGTTCCCTTCGCGATCACCAGGATCACAGCCGAAGCGATGATTGCGCCGATGATCTGCGCGATGATGTACGACATTGCGTCTTTCGCGCCGATTTTCTTGGCGATCAGCACACCCACCGTCACCGCGGGATTGATGTGGCATCCGGAAATCGGCCCGATCGTATAAACCATCGCTAGCAGCGAGAGCCCGAACGCAAACGCCACGCCCAGATAACCGATGTGCGTTCCCGCAAGCACGGCGCTTCCCACGCCGCCAAAGACCAGCACGAACGTTCCCACGAGCTCGGCAAGATATTTTTTCATGGCGATATTTCCTCCCGGCGGACGGCGAAGATATATCACGTTGCGCCGCCGCAAAGCGTAAAAAGACGCGCACAATGGCGGCGCCGTAGTCCGCTGTATTTAGCGCGTCAGCAATAGCCGACATATATAGAGATTCAGATCGCCGCAACTCGAATCGCATCCGCAACAACTCCAGTGCCTGCAAGGGCACGGCGTCGCGGTACCTTTCGCGGGTTCGATTGCTGCCGTCATTTCATTCCTCTATCGAAGCTTTCTTGCAGGTGCGCATCCTTCAGACTTCGCGTACAATCTCCCACGCTATCTGGCGTGGACGCCCTTTGACCAATACCATGACTTCACTCAATCGACGATCGTTTCTGGAAAAGGTTTCGACACTCGCCGCAGGAAGCATGATCGCCGGTTCGACGCCGGGATCGCTCTTCGGCGCCGCCCCGCAGGGCAAGCCGCACATCGACTTTCCGACCGGACCGCACGAACGCATCGCGGTCGCTTCCTACCCATTTCGCATGTTTATCGATGCGCCTGGAAATCGGTCTCGAGACGCGAAGCTGAAAGGATTTCCGCTCACGCAGTTCCCCGCCGAGGTCGTCGAGAAATTTGGCGTGCACGGCATCGAGCCGCTCGCGCAACATTTCGAAAGCACCGAGCCCGCCTATCTCGAGAAATTTCGAGGCGCCGTCGAAAAGGCCAAGGTGCGCGTCGTGAACATTCCGACGCACGTGCGCGAGAGCTTCTACGATACCGACGCGACGGCGAGGCAGAAGGCTGTCGATGTGTCGAAGAAATGGATTGACGTAGCCGTAGCCGTTGGCTCACCGGGAGTTCGCCCGCACATCAACGGGTCAAAAACGTCCAAGCCCGATGTCGATCGCGCTGCCGAAAGCATTCGTAAACTCGGCGACTATGCCGCGGAGAAGAACGTCGTCGTGACGTTTGAAAACGACGACCCGGACACGGAAGACGCGTTTTTCATCGCAAAGGTTATCGATGCCGTGAATCATCCGTATGTGCGCGCGCTGCCCGACTTCGCAAATTCCGTGCTCAAGGGCGATCTGGACTTCAATTATCGGGCGATGAAAGAGATGTTCGCCCGCGCGTACAACATTTCGCACGTCAAGGACGGCGAGGCCGACGACAACGGCAAGGTTTTGAATATCGATATCAAGAAGACGTTTGAAATCGCGAAGGCCGCCAACTATCGCGGGTTCTTTTCGATGGAGTACGACGCACCCGGCGATCCATACGCCCCGACGAAGAAACTGATCGAGCTGACGCTGCAGAATATTTCTTAGTCGCCAGAAACTCTCGTGTTTAACGCCGCGCTTCGGAGAGACTAATTGTTCGCGTAGCGTTCTGCGGCCCGAGCCTTGGCCTTGGCTGCTTCTTCTTCGCGATTCTTTGGCGTTGCGCTCGTTTCGAGCGAATATAGCAGGCGGCTCGAAATCTTCGTGATGTCCTCGATCGCCTTTTCAAACGCTTCTTCGTTTGCCTTGGACGGCTTGTTGAAGCCGGTGATTTTTCGCACGAACTGCAGCGATGCCGCGCGCACTTCTTCCGGCGTCACCGGCGGCTCAAAATTAAAAAGCGTTCTGATGTTGCGACACATGGGTTTTCTCACTCCACAAATGCAACTTGATCGGAGCCCAGCTATGCGCGCGCTCCTTGTCGGGTTGAATGTTGCTCAGCTTAAATGATACTCGCGAATCAAGCCGACGCTGCCGCGCCTTGGGTATTCACCATCCAGGGCACACCGAAGCGGTCGGTACACATGCCGAAACGCGGCGACCAGAAAGTTTCGGCGATCGGCATCGTCACCGAGCCACCTTCAGCCAACCCGGCAAAAACGCGATCGGCTTCGTCGGGAGTGTTCACGTTGACAGACACGCTTATGCCTTGGGGTTTGCCGTAGTGACTTGGCGGTGTATCGGAACCCATCAGCACTGTGTTACCGACCTGCATGCTGATGTGCATGATTTTGTCTTTCATATCGGGCATCTGATCGCCCATCGGAGAGTCGCCCCACTTCGACGTCATGATGACTTTGCCGCCCATCAATTTTTCGTAGACAGCGAATGCTTCAGCGCAATTGCCGTTGAAGTGCAGATAAGGAAGGATGTCCATCGTATTGCTCCTTGAAAGGGGACCGCGAAAGCGAGTGTGCCGAGGCTACTTTTGAAATGCAAGTGAAAAGCTGATAGTGTCGGGCTATGGCGAAAGAAAAGCGCGCAGTGAAGCGGCGCTCGGAGTGTCCGCTGAACGCATCGATCGAGATTCTGGGCGATCGCTGGTCGCTGCTGATCGTGCGCGACATGATGCTGCGGGGATTCAAGAGCTACAAGGAATTCATGGATTCGTACGAGCGGATCGCGACGAACATACTCGCGGACCGGCTGAGGAAATTGGAATTCCACGGAATCATCGAGGCAGAACCAGATCCGCTCGACGGGCGGAAACTAAATTACGTGCTGACGCAAAAAGGGATCGATCTCGGGCCGGTGATGACCGAGATGGTCTTGTGGGCGGGTTCGCATGAGCGGGTGGCGAATCAGGAATTGATTACGCGGATGCGAAAAGATAAAACGAAATTCAATGCAGAGGTGCGCGTGCGATGGGAGCAGGACCGCGCCGAACGCCAATCGCAGCGCGAGTTTGCGAAAGGTTCTAGCGATAGGCCGACACGAACTTCTGGTACTCCGATTCCGCAGTCTGTGGCGAGGCAATCTCAGAAAATATAACGACGCGATATCGAAACGTCGCGGTTTCGTGCGGCGCGATTGTGAAGTTGAGCGGCGCCTCTTTGCCGTTGGTGAAGATGCTGCGGCCGAGCGGGTTTGCTGCGAAGAGGCCGTAGCCGCGCGCGTGCCAATATGTCGGGAAATTCGGATTGTTTGGATTGTCGAAGATCGCGATCGTAACGGGATCGTCGCCGACTTTTCCGCTGAGCATGCACCACTTGCCCCGCGTGCTCCATGCTTCGTCACCCTTCTTTCCTTCGCTCGTCAGATAGTTGCCGTTCACTCCCGTGTTGTCGAGCTTCGCGACGGTGGTCGGATTCCCGTTCGCGTCGGTGAAAACCTCGGCGGTTGTGGACGGCATTTCCAGCGCTCGCGTCACGCGCAGGCCGAACATTCCTTCCTTATCGTCGTGGAAGACCACCTTTTCGTCCTGCGCTTGCAGCGTGGTGACGCGGTCGATCGTTCGTGAATTCTTGTCGCCCGAGAAAATGAACTCCGTATGTTCCTTCAACAAGAGCTTCTGTGTCCCTGAGATCCAGTCGGTCTCGACGGTGAGTTCCCCTTTGTCGTTGCCGCTTTTCGCGCTCACGATTTTTCGCTGCACGACATTGCCCATCTTGGGCGCGTCTTCTTTTTTGATGGCGTAGGAATTGTTCCAGAAATCGAAATTGTCCACATTGCCGTAGTTGAACCATAGGCCGACATGGTGCGGGTGATCGACTCGTTCGCCTGCGCGAGGCTCGAGCGGAAAGCCGCGTGTCACGACGGTGCCGTCGGCCGCGCGGAGAGGATAGAGAACGGGCTTTGTGAGATTGTCCGGCCAGATGTAGGAGGTGAACGGTTTTCCGTCGATGACGATGTCGACCCGGCGCGCAAATTCGTTTGGCAGAATCTGGATTCGCGGCGTGGCGGCGCCGTTTTGCTTCGCGAGAGCAAGGCCCAGGATAAGAAAAGCTGCGATTGTGGATGCGGTAGTCAGGATGGCTGCGGAGTCGCGCATGTCGGGTCCGTTTCAGTTGGATGCGTCGCGACCGATCGCGACGGCGGAGTCAATGTATCAGAAGAAGGAAACGGCATGCGGCGCCTCTGCGATGTAAGATGCCAGTTCGATTTTCGTGAGTACTCGACCCATGGACGAAGTAACGCGGGGAGAAGCGGCCGCTAACGCGGCGGCAACGGGAAACTTGGCGACAGCGGGTGTTTCTTCGCGTGCAGGGCATTTTCGCTGGGTGATCTGCGCCCTTCTTCTCGCCGGCACGACAAAGAACTACATGGACCGGCAAGTCCTCGGCTTGCTGAAACCGATGCTCCAGCATGATCTCGGCTGGAACGAAATCGACTATAGCAACCTGGTGTTCGCGTTTCAGGCAGCGTATGCACTCGGAATGGTGTTCGTTGGAAGACTCGTCGATCGCCTTGGAACGCGACTGGGGTACACGCTGACGATGACGTTCTGGAGTTTGGCCGCGATGTCACATGCGCTCGTCAACTCGTTGTTTGGCTTCGGGATCGCGCGGTTCGCGCTGGGATTCGGCGAGGCCGGAGTTTTTCCTGCCAGTTTAAAAACCACGGCGGAATGGTTCCCGAAAAAAGAGCGTGCGTTTGCGACGGGCATTTTTAATTCGGGGACCAGCATCGGCGCGATCGTTACGCCGCTGATCGTGCCTCCCATTGCCCTGTATTGGGGCTGGCGGTGGGCATTTGTCGTCACGGGCGCGCTGGGATTTTTGTGGCTGGTTTTCTGGCTACTGTTGTATCGCAAACCGGAGGAGCATCCGCGGGTGAACGCGGGCGAGCTTGCTTATATTCGCAGCGATCCTTCGCCGCCGGTGACGAAATTCCCTTGGAAGCGATTGATCGGGTACAGGCAGACGTGGGCGTTCGCGGCGACGAAGTTCATTACCGATCCGATCTGGTGGTTTTATTTGTTTTGGGTGCCGGATTTCCTGCATCGCGTGCACGGGCTGACGCTGGCGCAGTCGAGCCTGCCGATTGTGGCGATTTACTTGATTTCGGACGTGGGTAGCATGGCGGGCGGATGGTTGTCATCGGCGATGTTGCATCGCGGGCGTAGCGTGAATGCGGCGCGGAAGACGACGTTCTGGCTTTGTGCGCTTTGCGTGCTTCCGATTGTGTTCGCCTACAAGATGGAGAGCTTGTGGGGGGCAGTTGCGCTCATCGGATTGGCAGCAGCTGCGCACCAAGGATTTTCGGCGAATTTGCTGACCTTGCCTTCGGACATGTTTCCGTCGGAGGCTGTCGGATCGGTTGTTGGAATCGGCGGCATGGCGGGCGCAATCGGCGGAATGCTGATTGCAAAGTTGGTCGGGTACGCGCTGCAATGGACGGGAAGTTATATGGTGCCGTTTTTGATTGCGGGCGTGGCTTACCCGATCGGGTTGGTGGTCATGCAGGTTCTGGCGCCGAAGTTGGAGCCGGTGACGAGCCTCGATTGATGT
>JGI12635J15846_10006324_pt1 | contig 10165 bp, 8 predicted proteins | sample BlaSpr_A8_OM2_M2_FD_15846 | JGI IMG/M metagenome (IMG submission 15846)
CATGACCGGGTATGCACGCGTCTACGGCAGCCGCCGGAGCGCACTTGGTGCGGCTCGGCGAAGTATTTCTGACTTTTTGGGACGTAAATTGTGGTAGCAGCCTCCCCGCTGCTTCGCTAGAGAGCATAGCTCCGAGGTTCGGACGCCCGCCCGCGCCGAAGCCGTCGGAGAACCACATTTGTTGCCAGCTAAAAATGGAAAGGCTGCCGTGTCGGCAGCCTTTCCCCGCAACCACAAAGCACTTAGGCAACATCACTTCTTGCTGATGGACCCCGCTCGGCGCAGTTCCCCTGATCGCTTCATGCCCCCTAACCGCTTCATCCCCCCTAATCGCTTCATGCCCCCTGTACGCTGTGCGTTTTCGCCTTTCACCGCCGCGTCGCTGGAGGGCGCGCTGGTTAAGTTGGCCTTTTTCGTGGTCTTCAGAGTGCTGATTAAACTCTTTTTTTCAATTGACATGTCTCATTCACCCCTCGCTTGAATTTTTGTTCCGCACGCATATGTTCTCCGTGCAGGGAGAGGGCCAAACTTACGTCGGCTGTTTTGCAACTGGGTCAACACTCAAAAGAAACTACTTAGTACTAAAGTACTGGCAATGACGCATGGATTCCCGGTTAACTTTTGACTGCACGGTTAAAAATTAACCTATCGAGGTAAATTTTTCACCGTGCTCGGCCGTCCTCGATGTGGTGCTTCCGGCAAAGGTACTTCATGCGCTGCCCATCTACCTGCAGTAGCGATGCGGCCGCACTTTTCTTACCGCCGCATCGCCGCAGCGCGGCATTCAGGTAGGCGACCTCGATGCGCTCCATCTCCGAGTCGAAATCCACGCCCTCCTCGGGGATGAGGATGGCCTCTTGGCTTGTGGCGCTGTGCTGGAGAAGGTGCTGAGGCAGGTGTTCGAGGGTCAGCACCTGAGTGTTAACCATCACCACCATACGCTGGATGATGTTTTCAAATTCTCGGACATTGCCGGGCCACTCGTACACCTCCAGAACCTCCAGCACGTCAGGCTTCAGAGTTTTGAGTGGCTTCTTCGCAGATGCGCAATAAATCCTCAGGAAATGGTCGGCCAAAAGAGCGATGTCGCCCTTACGTTCGCGCAGCGGAGGAATCAGGATGGGCACGACGTTGATGCGGAAATATAAGTCCTCACGAAAACGGCCTTTGTGAAGGCAGTCTTCGAGGTCTTCGTTGGTGGCAGTGATAAGGCGGAAATCGATTTTTTTCCCGGTACGGCCACCCAGTCGCTGGACGGAGCGCTCTTGAAGCACACGCAACAATTTGCTCTGTAGACTGTGATTCAGTGTCGTAATTTCGTCCAGGAAGAGCGTGCCGTGGTGCGCGAGCTCAATAAGGCCTGGTTTGGCCGTGTCTGCACCGGTGAACGCGCCCTTCTCGTAGCCGAAAAGCTCTGACTCCATGAGCGTCTCGGGCAGAGCGGAGCAATTCAGGCACACGAACGGCTGTCCGGCTCGATCACTGCAATCAACAATGGCTTTGGCGAGGAGTTCCTTCCCCGTGCCGCTTTCGCCGCGAAGAACCACGGAAGCGCCGGTGCTGGCCACCGCCTGCACGGCTTGATATACCCGTTGCATCGCCAGACTCGAGCCCACTAGCCCGCAAAAAACGGCTTTGTCTTCTACTTGCTGCAGCAGCCGGCGACCTTCCAGCTCCAACGCGCGCTTTTCGATGGCTCGAGACAAAACAATTTTGAGTTCATCATAGTTGATAGGAAAATGAAAAAACTCATCCGCGCCCGCTTGGCTGGCTTTCAAAGGAATTGTGCGTTGATTGCTGCGGGTAAAAGCGGCAAGAACGACGTCATCTCGGATTTTGCGGATTTCCTCGAGAACGTCAAGGCTGTCGCTTGGTCCGTCGCCAATGGAATCTAGGTTGAACAGGATCGCGTGCAGCTCCGGCTGTTCGAGTAGAGCTTTGATTTCGTCTTCGTTGGCCGCCAGGGAAGTTCGGAATTCGCCGCCAAGATGTTTGCGAACCTCCGGGAAGAGCTCTGCGTCATCAGTGATGACGGCCAGCGAATAGCGTTCCGGACTGGAACTGAACTCGGGCAAAAGTCACGGCACCATGGTTGGGCGGGATTATAAGTCGAATGGAAGCCAAAGGCTAAATCTGAATTAAAGATATCGGCGCTGCTGGAATATCGAACAGGCGGCGCAAATCGTGCGCCTAATGCCCGTGTTGGTTATCGAGCTCGAGATTGAGTTCCAAAACGTTCACGCGCGGTTCACCTAGAAATCCCAGGTCGCGTCCTTTGGTGTGCTTTTGTACAAATGCGCGCACGTCTTCCTGTTTCATGTTTCGAGAATGAGCCACGCGAGGAATCTGAAACTCTGCAGCATCGGGCGAGATGTCGGGGTCCAAGCCCGAGCCTGAGGTTGTCACCAAGTCGACGGGGATTGAGGCGTTTGGATTTTCTGCGTGAAGTTTTTGTACGTCACCTTTTACTCGCTCGACTAAATTCTTGTTAGTAGGCGCCAGGTTAGAGCCGCCGCTGGCCATCGGATCATATCCAGTCCCCGCCGAAGACGGGCGCGGATGAAAATAGCCTGACCCGGTGAAGGCCTGCCCAATGATTCTGGATCCCACCAGCTTTCCATCTCGCTCGATGAGTTGTCCATTCGCGCGGTCGTGAAAAAGTAGCTGCGCCATGCCAGTCACGGCCAGTGGATAGAGCACGCCGAAGATCAGAGTGGTCGCCAGAGTGAACCAAATCGCGACTAGAATATTTTTTTTCATCGAGTCCTCTTACACAAATCGCATATACGTCAGCAGTACATCGATAATCTTTATTCCTATGAACGGAGCAATGATTCCCCCAACGCCATACAGCAATAAATTGCGGCGAAGCAGTGCCGCAGCTCCCATGGGCCGATAGCGCACCCCGCGCAAAGCCAGCGGAACAAGAGCGATGATGATCACGGCATTGAAAATCACGGCGGACAAGATCGCCGATTCCGGTGTGTGCAAACGCATCACATTCAGCGTGCCCAGCACTGGAAACACTCCGGCGAACATCGCGGGAATAATGGCAAAATATTTGGCCACGTCGTTCGCCACCGAGAAAGTGGTGAGCGCGCCTCGCGTGATTAAAAGCTGCTTCCCGATTTCGACAATCTCGATAAGTTTCGTCGGATTCGAATCAAGATCCACCATGTTGCCGGCTTCCTTGGCGGCTTGCGTGCCCGTGTTCATGGCTACGCCAACATCCGCTTGTGCTAGTGCTGGAGCATCGTTCGTGCCGTCGCCGGTCATGGCCACGAGTTTGCCTTTAGCCTGCTCGCGCTTGATCAGCGCCATCTTGTCTTCGGGCTTGGCCTCTGCCAGGAAATCATCAACTCCCGCTTCACGAGCAATCGCCGCAGCGGTAAGCGGATTGTCTCCAGTGATCATCATGGTGCGAATGCCCATGGCGCGAAGCTGGTCGAAACGCTCCCGCATGCCACCTTTTACGATGTCCGTCAGAGCGATGGCGCCCAGGACCCGCCCGTTCTCTGAAACGAGCAATGGTGTTCCGCCAGCATTTGCGATTCCCCGAATACAAACTTGCAGCTCGGCCGACGTCCCAGTTCCGTGGTTAGCGCAGAATTGCAAAATCGACTCAGGGGCGCCCTTGCGGATTTCGCGGCCATCCATATTCACGCCGGACATTCTTGTCTGCGCAGAAAATGGAATGAACGTTGCCGGGTGAGTAGAAAGGTCGCGACCGCGAAGCTTGTAGCGTTCCTTTGCCAAAACGACGATGGAGCGGCCTTCTGGTGTTTCGTCGGCGAACGAAGAAAGTTGTGCGGCGTCCGCGAGATGACCTTCTTCTACACCGGGAGCGGGAAAAAAGTGCGTTGCGGCTCGGTTACCCAAAGTAATCGTGCCGGTTTTATCCAGCAGCAATACGTCCACGTCACCCGATGCTTCAACAGCCCGTCCTGACATCGCGATCACATTTCGTTGAATCATGCGATCCATGCCGGCTATTCCAATGGCCGACAGCAAGCCACCGATGGTCGTGGGTATCAGACACACCAGCAGCGAAACCAGAACAAATATGCTCTGCGGAGCGCCAGAATAAATGGCGAAGGGCTGCAGCGTTACTACCGCGAGTAAGAAAATAATTGTTAAGCCTGCTAGAAGAATATTCAGCGCGATCTCATTGGGCGTCTTTTGCCGCGAAGCACCTTCGACTAACCGGATCATACGGTCGAGAAACGTCTCGCCGGGATTGGAAGTGATACGCACTTTGATCTCATCGGAAAGCACGCGCGTCCCGCCAGTAACTGCCGAACGGTCGCCGCCGGATTCACGAATAACTGGAGCAGATTCCCCTGTAATGGCAGACTCATCGACCGATGCCACACCTTCGATAACTTCCCCGTCACCAGGAATGAATTCCCCCGCAGTCACCACCACTACATCGCCGGAACGCAACTGCGAACTGGGCACTGTCTCAGTAGTGCCATCTTTTCTTAGTCGTTTTGCTTCTGTCTCCGCTCGTGATTTGCGCAGCGTGTCCGCTTGAGCCTTGCCTCGTCCTTCGGCCATGGCTTCGGCGAAGTTGGCAAAGAGGACCGTGAACCACAGCCACAGCGTAATCTGCAGTCCGAAGCTCACTTCACCCGCGCGATGTACGGCGTTCCATATGAGCTGAACGGTCGTTAGCAAGGCCCCTACTTCCACAACAAACATAACGGGGTTCTTAACCATCGTGCGCGGATCTAACTTGCGAAATGAGTCCCCTACTGCGCGAGCGAGAATCTTCGTGTCAGTAAGTGACTGTTTCCGTACTTGGGAGGCTGTATCCATGGAGACCTCAGAAAGATTTCCCTGCCGCCATCAGCAGGTGTTCGAGAATGGGCCCGAGACTCAGGGCCGGGAAAAAAGTGAGAGCTCCGACAATAACAATGGTGGCGACCAGCAGGCCGGTGAATAGTCCACCAGTCACTGGGAATGTCCCGACGGATTCCGGAACGATTCGTTTTTTTGCGAGGTTTCCGGCGATGGCCAGCACCGGGATGATCATGAAAAACCGACCCAGCAGTTGGGCGATGGCAGTGCTCGTGTTGTACCACATAGTGTTCACGCTCAGGCCGCCAAACGCCGACCCGTTATTGCCAGCGGAAGACACATAGGCATAGAGCACCTGCGACAACCCGTGCGGTCCAGGGTTCGAGATGCTGGAAGTTCCAAAAGGCTTGATGATCGCGAGGGCAGAAAAGCCCAGAATGGTGAACGTCAGGATCAAAATCGCCAACATGGCCATCTTGACGTCGTAAGACTCGATTTTTTTGCCCAGATATTCCGGTGTTCTGCCTACCATCAGTCCGGCAATAAAGACCGCAAGAATCACAAAAACCACGATTCCGTAGAGGCCCGCACCCACGCCGCCGAAAACCACTTCTCCCAGCATGATATTGATCAGTGGCACCATGCCGCCGAGCGGCGTGAAGGAATCATGCTGTCCGTTTATCGCGCCACAACTCGCATCTGTGGTCACGGTGGCAAAAAGCGCGGAATTCGCAATTCCAAACCGCACTTCCTTCCCTTCCATATTGCCGCCGGACTGCAACGGGCTCGAAGTTTGGCTTATCCCCGCGAGCTGCGGATTGCCTCGGGCTTCCGCCCAATACGCGGTGGTCACGCCGGCCAAAAACAAAAACGCCATGGCCGTCCAGACAGCCCAGCCGTGACGTTGTGACCCCGTCATACGACCGAGTGTGTAGGTAAGCGCGGACGGAATAGCGAAAATCAAAACTAGCTGGAAGAAATTTGAAAAAGGCGTGGGATTCTCGAAAGGGTGCGCGCTGTTGGCGCCGAAAAATCCTCCGCCATTGGTACCGAACTCCTTGATCACTTCCTGGGAAGCTACTGGACCTTGCGCAATAATTTGTTGCGTCACCGTTTGCGTGGTGGTTTTTCCATCAGCGCCGGCCACTTGCACGGTCTGCGGCTCGATCAATTCCACCGTCGTGTACGGCTTTAAATTTTGTATGACGCCTTGAGATACGAAAACCAGCGAGCCCACCAGGCAGACCGGAAGCAGAACCCACAGCAGGCAGCGGGTCGTATCCACCCAGAAGTTCCCCAGCTTGTCGGTTTCTTTACGAGCGATGCCGCGAATGACCGCAACCGCAACGGCAATTCCCACTGCAGCGGAAGCAAAGTTGTGATACGCGAGACCGGCCATCTGCGTGAGATAACTCATGGTCGATTCGCCACTGTAGGCTTGCCAGTTGGTATTGGTTGTAAAGGATGCCGCGGTGCCAAACGCCAACCCGGGTTCCAGATTCGCGAATTTTTGCGGATTAAGCGGGAGAAACCTCTGCACACGCTCCATTAGATAGAGGAGCGCCATGGACACTCCGCTGAACAGCAGCATCGCGACGGCATATTCCGTCCAACGCATTTCGTGCTTTTCGTTAATGCCCGTGAGGCGATAGATGAGTTTTTCGATAGGCCGCAACACCGGGTCCAGAAACGTCTTCTCGCCACCAAACACGCGCGCCAGGAACACTCCCAGTGGTTTAGTGATTAGAAAAATCACCAGCAGGAAAAAGCCTATTTGAAACCAGCCATTAGCACTCATGGGCGTTAAAATTCCTCCGCCTTCAGCAAAGCATAAAGCAGGTAGCCGCAGAGGAGCGCGCAAATAACCAGCAAGATTGCATTAGCTATGTTCATGAGGCCGTCCTTTTCCGAGCAGTTCGCATCCGCGGACGTACAAAATGGCTAAAGCAAAAAACAGCACAGTCGCGAAAATAAAAATAATGTCCATCATGCTTGTTTCCTTCCATTGCCATTTTTTCGGTGGCCGTGATTCATCTGTCTTCCCATAGTCCGACTAGCTCGGGGTGTTTTTCACCGGGACATCAGAATTTGACGAGTATGGACAGGTTGATTCGGTTCTCAATCTTCTTGAGGTCCGGCGTGAATCCCGGCACCAATGCCCCCGGTGACCCGCAAATGTTTTCCACGATAGGAGCTGTTGGGCAAGAAGTCGGGGTAACACCCCCAGGGCCGGAGAAGTAAGGTACGTTTGCCGCCCGGTGATCAAACTCGGAGCGGAACGTGATGTACTGACTAGGCATCCAGTCAAAGGTTCCCGATATGTCCCACGCTTTAAAGACGTCACCCGGATTTTCGGTAAAGTAGGACGTGCCCGAAGCTGCCGTTGCACCGTTGATCGGGGGTAGTAACACGAGGTAGCGGCCGGGGTTATTGATTTTCCCGCCGCCTATAGTCAGTCCGTAATGATCACGGTCAAACCAAAAGCGGTTGTAGAACATAAAGCCCAAGAAACTCTGCTTAGGGCCCTTTTTAGATCCGCCGGCACAACTTACCCCTCCGCCGTGTTCGCACCCAATATCGCCGGTCAGTGAGAACGCCATCTTATCGAGACCTGGTCCCGGCTTGTCGTAATACTTGATCTCAATGCTGTCGTCACTGTGATAGCGCACGCGTGCAGGATTCCCCAGCGCTTCCTCACCCAAGGCATATTGGTTACCAAGGACCGACAGCCAACCATTCGGCCGCCACAGAATTTGCGCGCCCACTCCAGGTCGGTGATTGAATCTTCCGTAAGACTGCCAGCCATTTACTAGCCACGGTTCAATTTTTAAGTGAGCTGTAGGAAAGATCTGAACTCGAAGGCCAGTGAAAAACCACGGAGTGTTGGAAGAAACATAGGAAGGCTGATAAGCCCAATTGTCGAATTGGTAGTAACTGAAGAGACCGACATAAGACATGAAGATACCGGCATCGACGTTGATTCCGTGGAGGGCATTGAAGTGATATCCGCCGTACGCTTCTGACAGATAACGGTAGGCATTGTCCAAATTCCATTGCCCGCGTGCAGGACTGGCGTCGTTCCGAGGAGTAGTCTGCGAATACAATCCAAACTGCGTCATGACCCGTGCGCGAACATTGTCCAAATGAAAATCGCCGCCTAATCCTAGCTGAGTTACGTGCAGCTCATTAGAACGAAATACCTCGCTTGACCCGCCGATGGTGTCGTCTGCCGGATGATTGAAACTGTAGTTGTAGTCGACGTCTGCCCTAATTTCCGGCGTAAAGAAACTCGTTGCGTACGGGGTGTCCTTAGTGCGGGCGTTGCCGTTCAACCACGTGAAATCGGCGAAAGCGAAGGGCTCCTCTTTAGCGACTTTGCCAGCCGCAGTACTACCTGGTCTCCCCTTTTCCGTTGCTTGCCCCTGCGAGGCAACCACCGGATTGCTTGAACTAGAAAGTGCGTCTGCTGGCGCAATTGTCGCTGGCGTAGCAGTTGTGGTTGTGGCATCGCCTGTCACGGCGCCATTCGCTGCGCTTTTCGTGCCGGGCTGCGACGCAGTTGGTTCCGGCGCAGCTGGCTGCGGACTCTTGGATTCAAGTTCTTCGACGCGCTTCTCGAGCTGCTCCACCCGATCAAGTAACCATCGCTCTCGTTCGGTCAGTCCAGCCTTGGCCGCGTCCATCTTGTCCGACAACGCGGCTCCCGAAGAATTGCCATCATCGGCAAAGACATCAGTGGGAAAAACACTCGCGCACAATATCGTTATTAGAGACAACGCTGTAAGCCTCATCCTCCGCTCGATCACACGCATGTCACTCTCCTAGACTCTTGCTTTCTGAGGATCTGCTCCGGCTTTCGGTATTCCGCCTCCTTGATTTCACGCCTAGATGCCCACTTGTTCACGGCCTTGCCCTGCGCGTTTTGTGTCCACTCCATAAGGGTGTACAGCAGAAACCAACAACACAGGAAGCCAGTCGCTATGAAAATAATGGGAGTCATGGCACACTTCCAAAAAAATCCAACAAAAATGGCGATATCTTCAGTGAGTAGACCTCCTAACAAACTGAAGGTCAACCCACACACCTAACCGTAGCGAAAGCCTCCTCAAGAAGTCCTCAGCGATTCATAAGGAATTCGTAAAGGTAGGATGCCTATGATAGGAAACGGTTCTATCGCGGGAACGGCTTCGTTTTTTACCTTCGACCCTCGAACTTACCGTTCTTCGGACGGCTGGTGGTTCGAGTCGTGACTTGGCTACAATTCAATTCCCCATGCCGGAGATGTCGAACACAACCGCGCTTCTGTTGGTTGAGTCCGTGGTTTCTCTCTCTCGCTCTGGACTGCGCTGGGAGTTCGCCAACTTCGCGGCCGCCGTGGTTCTTCTGTTTATTGCTCTCGCCGCAATCGCTCTTTTCTGCTTCCGCCGCGGCACTCGCGACCTCACCCTGATTTACTTCAGCGCGTTCTGCATTCTCTATGCTGTCAGGCTCTTGGCTTCTCTCCGGTACTTTCGCTCTCTCTTCGACGAGTCGCCAATTTTTTGGAGCTACGTCACTTGGGTCACCTCGAATATAACGATTTTCCCCGGCGGCCTCTTCCTTTACCAACTCGTCGGCGAACAACTCAGAAAGTTCCTTCGCTGGCTTCTCGCTGCACGAGGGCTGGTCGCGGTTTTTGAGATCCTTGCCGCCGCGCTTGGAGTCAGTCTCGCCAAGCTCGGCGTCGTAAACAACCTCAAGGTGCTGGCCACGCTCGTGGCCACCGCTCTATTCCTGCTCGCCAGCAGGCTACACCCAGGCCCTCGCACACCCTTGACGCGCGAAATCCGCGTTCTCGTTGTGGGTTTTTTCGCATGGCTTCTGTTCATCCTGCACGCAAATCTCCTGGGTCTTAAGATTTTGCATGGCCACAACATGGAGGTTCTTGGTTGCCTGGTTTTTGTAGCGTGTCTCGGATACGTGTCCGCAAACCGTACCTTCGCGAACGAAGAACGACTCCTTGCCATCAACAAAGAGTTGGAAATCGCCCGCCGGATTCAGTCCTCCACGCTTCCGCGCAGTGTCCCGACGCTCACGGGATTGGAAATTGCTGCGCGCTGCGTCCCCATGAGTGCCGTCGCGGGCGATTTCTACGATTTCCTTTGCATCAACGAAAAGCGACTCGGCATTCTGGTCGCCGACGTCACTGGACACGGCGTGCCCGCGGCGCTGATCGCCTCCAAGCTAAAGGTTGCTTTCGAGGGCCAGGTGGATCACGCCCACGATCCCGCCCGCGTTCTCACCGGCTTGAACCGCTCCCTCTGTGGCAAGTCGACGCGCACTTCGTCACCGCCGCGTATCTCTTTGTGGATCTGGAGAAGAGCCT
>JGI12635J15846_10006331_pt1 | contig 10158 bp, 6 predicted proteins | sample BlaSpr_A8_OM2_M2_FD_15846 | JGI IMG/M metagenome (IMG submission 15846)
TTACCGGCTTCATCGGCGCAACGCCCGATGGCCGCATCACCACTCTCGGCCGCAACAGCTCGGATTTTTCCGGAGCCATCATCGCGCACGTCGTGGACGCCGACGAACTCGTCATTTGGACCGACGTCGACGGCATTTACACCGCGAATCCCAACGAATCCGCCGAAGCGCGGCTTCTACATGAACTCAGCTATGATGAGGCCCACGCCCTCGCCGCCAGCGGAGCGAAAGTTCTCCACGCAAAAGTTCTTCCTCTCGCCGCGGAAACCGAAATGGTCGTTTGGGTTCGCAACACTTTCAATCCGCAGGCGCGGGGCACGCGGATTGGTTCGCCGCAAGTTCCGGAGCATCGCGCTTCCCTCCTGATGGAGAAATCTCAGCACGGCGGTGCGGCATGAGTTCACAATCTCAATATGGGGGTGACAGCAACATGCAGTCGAAACAGCCAGCGAATTCGGCCGAGGGGCGCGTAGAAAAAGCAGGCACGCCGGTAAGGCGCGAGGAAAATCCGAGCGCGCCGGCGAGGCGTGCCGATAAAAAGCTGCGGGCCGGCGTCTTGGGCGCGACCGGTATTGTTGGTCAGCGTCTCGTAAGCCTGCTCGCCGGTCATCCCTGGTTCGAGCTCACCGAAGTTGCGGCCTCCGAACGTTCCTCGGGAAAGACCTACGCCGAAGCGGCCCGCTGGCATCTCGATGGGCCGATTCCCGATGCCGCGCGCGGCCTCGTCGTTAAAGGACTCGACCTCTCTCTCGACTGCGACTTCGTTTTTTCCGCGCTCGATTCTTCCGTCGCTGGCCCTGCCGAAGAGGATTTCGCCCGCGCGGGCTATCCCGTCGTCAGCAATTCCATGAATCATCGCATGGACCCCGATGTTCCGCTGCTCATTCCGGAAGTGAACGCCGCGCATATCGACGCCATTCCTCTGCAGCAGAAGAATCGCGGCTATGACACGGGCTTCATCGTCACCAATCCCAATTGCTCGACCGCCGGCCTGGTTCTGGTATTAAAGCCTCTCGCCGATGCCTTTGGCCTAGAGAAAGTCTTTGTCGTCACTCTTCAGGCCATTTCTGGCGCCGGCTATCCCGGCGTCGCCTCGATGGATATCCAGGGCAACGTCGTTCCCTTCATCAGCGGCGAAGAACAAAAAATGGAGGCCGAGCCGCAGAAGCTGCTCGGCAAATGGGATGGCTCGCGCTTCGTCGACGCCGGCATCGGCCTCAGCGCCCACTGCAATCGCGTGCCGGTGATCGACGGCCACCTCGAATGCGTCTCCGTCGGCCTGAAAAAAATCGCTTCCCTCGACGAAGTCCGCGAAGCCCTCCGCAACTTCGAAGTCGATGCCGACCTGGCCTCGCTTCCGAGCGCATTGCGGAATCCCATCGTGGTCCTCGGCGAGGAAAACCGCCCCCAGCCCCGGCGCGACGTCAACGCGGGCAATGGTATGGCCGCCGTCGTCGGCCGCGTCCGCGAATGTCCGCTCCTCGACGTCAAACTCACGTTGCTTTCGCACAACCTCGTCCGAGGCGCGGCCGGCGCCGCCTTGCTCAACGCCGAGCTCCTCGCCGCCCGCGGCTTCCTGAAGCACCGCGTCACCCCGAGCGAGTCCCATCTCGCCGAACCCGTCTCGAGTTGAAAGCTCGGTCCTTTCTTGAAAATAGGGTGGGCTTTGTCCGATTCGCTGGACCCACAAAATAGGGATTCATCACCTTCTGTCAGTGGCTCACCCAAAGCTTGTAAGCTGGTCCAGGAGTGACCAAGGTCATTTCTGCTGGATGAGAGCGGTCTGCAGCCTTGATTCGCTGGACTTGACTCCCGCGGCTCAATGATTTTCCGCCAGTGACACTGGACCAAAGCCGTCGCTGCATATTCGAAGTACAATGGCAGCGCGCCCGATGACCAAAGACCGGAAACATTCGCGGGTAGCACCCGTCCACCATGCCTCGTTCAAACGATAAGCATAGAATCATCAAACACTACGACGTACTCAGTCCCTACTATCGCTCCCTCTGGGGAGAGCATCTGCATCACGGCTATTGGATTCGCGGGGATGAATCCAAGGAAAAGGCCCAGCTTCAGCTCATCGAGCATCTCGCTCAACTCGCACCGGTAAAACCCGGCTCAGATATTCTTGACATTGGCTGCGGCTTCGGCGCCAGCAGTCTCTATTTGGCCAAGAACCATAACGCTGCCGTCACCGGCATAACCATTTCCCCGGTACAGGTCGAAATGGCGGCCAAAGCTGCGGCAAGGGAGCAACTCGATGCGAAGTTTCTACTTATGGACGCCGAAGCGATGAACTTCCGGAATCAATTCGATCTTCTCTGGTCCGTAGAATCCATCTCCCACTATCAGCGCCGCGAAGAGTTCTTTGCTTCTGCCGCCAAACTCCTGAAGCCCGGTGGCCTTTTCGCGATCACCGACTGGTTCAAAAAAGAAAATCTGACCCCCGCGGAGACCAGAAAATTTATCGATCCAATCGAAAAGGGCATGCTGGTGGAACTGCAAAACATGCATGACTATGAGCGTTTCCTGACTTCAAACGGCCTGCAAATCATGCACCGCGAAATTCTGAACGAGAATTGCGCCAAAACGTGGGACCTGTGCCTCGATATCATTAGCGACAAAGCATTTTGGGCCCTTGCCGTGAAACTCGGCGCCGAGTTTGTCTCCTATCTCAAGGCCTTCCAGGCTATGCGTGCAGGCTTTGCCTCCGGTAACTTCGTCTACGGCCTCTTCGTCGCACGCGCCGCATCCAGCGCGAATGCGGCTTCCCATGCCTGGTAGACGCGCTACGCGCACTAGTGGCATCCACTTCTCCGCTAATCCGGCAACACATCCAGGTGAAATCAGCTAACCCCGCCCCAGTTTCCCATCTCAAGGCCAATTCGGAAAAATGGAATCCATCAGTCCGCCTGTCCAGTACTCATAAAAGTCTTCGTCACAGGGCTTCATTACATCGCCGTATTTTTTTTTCGAGTGATTGCCCCAGTGGGGTTTCCTGCCGTCGGCGTCGCAGAAGCCGTATTCGTCGGACAGCCCCCAGGAGCTGAACACCCGCCCCGACTTGTTCGCGACGTTGGGATCCGCGGCCAGCGCGGCCACGGCCCGCCCGGAATACAGCGGCGTTTCGGACTCCTCAAAATTGGGATCCTTCTTCGCGGCCTCCCGCCAATTGACTTCGGCTACGCCGAATTGATCCAGCATCACTTCGGACCGCAGAAAACCTGGCGTAAGCGCAAGTACTGTCACATTCTTGCGACGCAACTCACGCGCCATGGCAAACGCCATGCGGATCACGCTTGTCTTCACCAGATCGTAGAATAAATTTCCGCGGTACTGATACGAATCGCCATCGGTCACTTCCACGATCAGTCCTCCGCTTGATTTTTTCGCAGATTCGACGAGCAGGGGAGCGGCAAAATGGCTCGTAATGATGTGCGTGTTAAGCGCGCCTTCCATCATCTGGAAGCCTTTTGGCAGGTCGAGCTGCCAGAAGGGTTTGCCAAATTCCAGGAGCGAATCTCCACCCCAGATGTTATTCACCAGGATGTCGAGCTTACCTTTCTCCTTCTCGATCCGGGCGATGAGCATCCGGACGGCCTCGCGGTTGGTATGGTCAAGGACCGCGGGGATGCCTACCCCCCCGCGCGCCGTCACCCTCTCCGCCGTTTCTTCAATGGTCTCCAGTCTCATCGAAGCGTTGCGTGCCGATTTTCTGGTGGCCCGCGAACTGCGCCCCGTGCAGTACACCGTCGCGCCGGCTTCTCCCAAGGCAACGGCCATTCCTCGGCCGGCCCCCCGGGTCGCACCGGCCACAAGAGCGACTTTTTCGCGCAAATCAGGTGGAGTGTAGGAAGAGGGCATGGGTGCCTCCAATGTTTGCCTCCATACGAGATTGCCCATCCTAAACTAAATTGGCCGCGTCGCAATGGCGCGGAAGGACCATGGCAGCCAAGGGAAACTTAGTGCGGTTCACGCAGCGAGAGCAGGAGCGACTCCAGTTATCACTCATTAGGAAGAGCATCCAGACTGCGCCACGATGGGGTAAGTTGGACGTGTAACACGCTTACCGGAGAAGTGAAATCGGTGGCCAAAGCCGGCAGGCAGCTGTCCGGAACTCCAGAAATTAGGACGAATAGCGAAGCCTGCTTATCAATGCTTGTAGACGCGGGCGATCTTCCTCACTCACCGCCGTGAACTTCATTGCTAATCCACGACCGGGCTCGGCACGCCGCACGACTGCGTCGGCCCTGATTTGTCCCTCCTGGACAAGAAATTCAAGCCTGGCCGTCGAACCGACTCCCCTTGGCTTCGGTGTCTCGACAAACAAACCACCCAGGCTCAAATCCCGAACTCGTGAAATGTCTTCACGTCCAATGCACCGCCAATCGACCCACACGCGCTCGTGCGTCTCGACTCGGGAGGTGAACCTTCTCGAATGGAAGACGGCCTGATGCAACATGTGCCACCACCGCCTGCGGGCTTTCCAGAGATGGCTGAATGCAGAAGTACGCAGGACTTGACGGGCGGGAATCGTTGGGGACAATCGGTCTAAGGAAGCTGACAGCTCTACCGTTGACCCGGTCACCGCCTCTTAACTGGGGGACGACAGTGGGGCGATACTAGACTCAAGTGACGCCGAATGCAATATCAAAATTGGTCCTGCGCGGCGTGGCTCTAGCCCTCCTAGACCAACCATGGGTCCCACGTCCATTAGATGTGCTTGACGGGTTGGCCGGGATAGCCTGCTTACTCCACCCCTAATTCCAATTCCTGTTTGCCTCCATGAAGGCTTGAAGTCTTGCCGTTCCAGAGCAACTCGCCGGAGACGCCGGCCGGCAACGTGAGGATTGCTTTGACGCGGGAATCTTCAACCGTATATTCGGCTTCTATCATTCCTTTCGGGTTCGCGACCGCAGCCGAAAGATGTTTAAGTGTTCCTAGATGAGGCGCAACGGTGACCGTCGCGAAGCCAGGTGTTCTTGGACGAATACCCGCCACAATGGTCAGCAAATCATAGTTCGGATGCGCGCTCCAGGCATGAGAGTCTGAGCGCGTGGGTTCCGGCTGCTCGGCCCAAGTTGTCAAGCCAAGCGATACCATCTCCCGCCATGGCCCGAGCAATTGCAGGTACTGGTTTCCCATTCCCACATGGTCAAGCGCGCGTGCGAGATAGAAACGGAAATAATAAGTGGCTTTGGTGAGGGGCGGCACGGGTCCGGTCGCCGCGTATCCGTCACCCACCGAAAGTATTTTCGTAAGCACATCCTTATACTCTTCGCGGGGAATCACGTCGAGCCAGACGCCGAGAATGTTCGCGTGCTGGCTGTAATGTTTTTGTGCGGGGGTGTCTGCCAGCAAACCATAGTGCTGATTCCAGCAGAGCTTATACACCGCCTGCGAAGCGCGCTCCGCGGCGCTCCGATAGAGCCCGGCCCTGATCTTATCGCCCAATGCGAATTCCATCTCCGCCGCATAGCTTAACGCCTCGATAAATTGCAGCGTTATTACGGAAGATCCGCCATCGTCATCCTGCGGCGGCACGCCGAAACCGAAATCTGTGCCCCAATCTACGAAGGGCCACCAGGGAATCTTCATCAGCAGGCCGTCCGCCCGTTGCTGCTGTAGGAACCAATCCAGAACCGGCCGCGTGCCGGAAAGTTGTGCGCGAACAAAGTCAGGATCGGAGCGGTACATCCAGAAATCGTGCACCATACCGACCCACAGCAATGAGAAAGTCGGGATGATTTGTCTCATGGACGAGGGATATCGGCTGCGAGTGATGCCATCAGGAATGCGGGAATCATTGAAGGCTTGAATGGCCTGGCGTGGCAGCCGGTCATCACCGCCCACGGTATAGGAAATTAGCGCCTGAATTCGAGTGTCCCCGACGTACTGCATTCGCTCGTAGTAAGGGGTGTCCATGTAGGTGTCGTGTGCGTCCAGGCGGGCAGTTCGCCAACCGGTCTCCCAAATGGGATTCAGCGAATTGTCGTCTGACTCGAAATGTCCGCGTTCTTCAAACGGATATGCGGTAAACCAGGTCCGGAGTTTCTCAACTTCCAGCGGTTGATCGGCCGTCTCGATGTCAAGTTGCAGGTAACGCCATGTTTTCCAGCCCAGCGGCATGAATGTGCGGTTCCTGGCGCCGTCCATGAGGAACTCGTCAAAAATGCCTTGGATGTGCTTGCCTAAGATTTCGTTGCGGTTGCCCTTCTTACCGTTGTCGTCGATCAAGGCTTCGGCGTAGGTGAGGCGAACGGTGGCTCCGCGGCCACTACTCACCGTAAGCTCGGGATATGCCGTGGTCAGATGAGAGTTATCGATCAAAACCGTGGCCTTTGAATGCGCTGGCACGGTAAACGCCCTCGCTGGAAAACCGGCCGGAGTGTCGATACCTGTCGACCTGACAACTTGTCCGGCAGAAGTCAACGCCATCTGCATGGGAGGCAGCGGGTCTGGCACAAGCTGCCAGTTGTTTTCTTGCAACACTGCACCTGCCGGAGTGGCGTGCCCGATCGATTGCGCTCTTTTCCAGCGCCCACCGGTGCCGGAGTCGGCGGTGTTCCAGCCCCAGTTGAACGCTGTTGCATCGATGCGCTCCGCAGGCTCGGCAACATAGTATTGCTTTCGGACCGCCTCCGGCGTGGGCAGTACTTGAATGCCCTTCTCTTCTTCCACTTCCCACGTTGGATCGGTGTCGGCTATCCGCTCCACTTCGCCTTCTCCGTGAAGAAGAAATCCCGTACGATCGCTGATCTGGGCCAGCGGAGTAAGCACGCCAAAGTTCCAGACCGCGGCGGCCAAGACGTTTCTCCCCGGACGCAGGAATGGTGCTATGTCATAGGTCTCATATCTCCAATGACCTAAATCGCTTCGCGATGGGCCGGTGTCCACGCGCCGCTGATTCACATAAAAAATGAATTGGTTGTCCGCGCTCACGTGCACGATAAAGTGCTCCGGCTGTCGCGCAAGCTCAATCAGCTTCCGGAAGTGCAGTACAGACTGGTCGCGTTGTGGGCCGTCTGGGGAAGTGATCCATTGGGCGCTCCACATTTGTTTTAGAATATCAGTGGGAAGTTGTGCCCCCGCAACCCCCGCGTCAATCAACTGGAATCCCACAATTACGAGCAGACCCGCCAGCTCTTGGATTCGCATCAGGTTCTCCTCTTTCGACGAGTAAATCGAATTCTTGCGAATCTTTCAACTTCCGGTAGAGCACCACAGAGAAAGGGCTCCTGGAATGGCAAAATCCGCCCTTGGCCAGCAGCAGACGAGATTCCAAATGGATGATCGCCTGCTCGGAAACTATTCCAGCGCCGCTCAACTCCACCGCTGACATCGGCGGTCAGCTCGCCGGGTGGCCCGCACTTCGCTCCGGCGCTTCCATCGGACTCCGTGCGGAGCACCCCTGCACTCACCCTTCTGAATTCCCTAACTTACGACGTGTGTCACGATGTCTGTGCCAAGCGCATATTGTTTCAAGAGCGCCCCAAGTCTTTGCGTCCAGCGTTCGAGACTCTCCGGACCTCCGAAAGAAACAATGATCGCGAGTACTTGCGTCGTTGCCGCCGTCACCATTGTTCGTTCCGAATCGCTCGTTGCGCTGCCGTGTGCTCCGACGGCATCACAAAACACGGGCAATCCTTCCAGATTCAAGTCGTATTTGCCAATTCCCTTGTACGTTTCTGTTGCGCACCCCGCGCGAAAAGCAATATCTCCGCTCACATGCGCCAGGTCATACAGACCAATCGGCAGGCGGCTTTCCACCGACGCGAGATTGATCGCGTCCACGACGGCGTTGATTTGCGGCAAGCCTTTTCCCGCCACCATGCGCCTCAACAGCGCTTCCGCCGAACCGCGGTACCTCGACGGATCTTTTCCCAGAGCCTTGTAGGCCATGCGCGTCGATTCCACCTGTGGAGAGGCCAGTACGCTGCGCGGGAAGGGCAATTTCTGGATCTCCGTCTCTCTCGCCTCCATCTCTTCGAGCAGCGCCGCAGGCGATCTGCCCGCTTCCACGCGCGCAGTCACGCATCCCAACGCTGTCCGCGGGCACTTGGTTTTCAATTTTGGATCAATCGTTACATTCATCGTGGCCTCAGCTCGCAACCGGTTTCAGACGAGCCGAGAAGTGCCGCAAGAACTTTGCCTGGTGGGTTATTTCGTAGCCGCGGATCTGCTCCCGTTTGCGCCAAACGTCCAGAATCACTTCCACGACGTACTCGATGTGGCTCTGCGTATACGCGCGCCGCGGAATCGCCAGCCGCACCAGATCCATTTTCGCGTGCTCGCCGAACATCAGCGTTCCGATCTCCACCGAGCGAATCCCGCCTTCCAGGTAAAGCTCGTTCGCCAGCGCCACGCCCGGAAACTGCGCCGGCGGGAGGTGCGGCAGAAATGCACGCGCATCTATATAGATGGCATGTCCGCCCGGCGGCTGCACGATGGGCACGCCTTCGCTCGCGATGTGATTACCGAGAAACGCCGTTGATGCGATCCGGTATTTCAGATATTCCTCCTCCAGCGCCTCGTTCAATCCGACGGCAATCGCTTCCAGGTCGCGTCCCGCCAGTCCGCCGTACGTCGGGAAGCCTTCGGTCAAAATCAGCAGGTCTTTCTGCTGCTGCGCCAGCGTGTCGTCGTTGGTGCACAGGAATCCGCCGATGTTCGCCATCCCGTCTTTCTTCGCGGACATGGTACAGCCGTCGGCATGCGAAAACATCTCCCGCGCAATCTCGCGCGGAGTTTTTTTTGCGTAGCCCTGCTCGCGCAACTTAATAAAGTACGCATTTTCCGCGAAGCGGCACGCATCGATGTACAACGGGATCCCATGCTTCTTGCAGATTTCTTTCACCGCGCGAATGTTTTCCATCGAAACCGGCTGGCCGCCACCGGAATTATTGGTCACCGTCAGCATCACCAGCGGAATTTTCTTCGCGCCTTCGCGTTTGATCGCTTCCAGCAGCCGCGTCGTGTCCATGTTTCCCTTAAAAGGATGCACGCGCGCGGGCTCCTTCGCTTCCGGGATGGGCAGATCCAGCGCCTGCGCTCCGACGAATTCGCAGTTCGCGCGGGTGGTGTCGAAATGCGTGTTGTTCGGGACGACGTCGCCTTTCTTGCACATGACGGTGAACAAAATGCGCTCCGCGGCGCGGCCCTGGTGCGTAGGAATCACATGACGGAAACCGAAGATGGCTTGCACGGAATCGCGAAACCGCGCGAAGCTCGGCGACCCGGCGTAGGATTCATCGCCGCGCATCATCGCCGCCCACTGTTCTGTGGACATCGCCGCGGTTCCCGAATCCGTCAGCAAGTCAATCAGAATGGATTCGGAAGCCACAAGAAAAAGGTTGTAGCCAGCGGCTTCCATGAGTTTCTGGCGTTCTTCCCGCGTGGTGCGGCGGATCGCTTCGATGCTCTTGATCCGGAACGGCTCGATGATCGTCTTGATCGGCACGCTCTTCCAGGGCTCTCCCCCGGACACACTAACACACCGCCTGATTTTTCGTCGTCAGCGTCATTCGCTGGAGGGGTGCAGTCGCTGCTCCGCTCTGACCGCACACTCGTGCTAGACTTTATGGATTCTAGGCCCGTAGCTCAGTTGGTTAGAGCGCTACCTTGACACGGTAGAGGTCTGGGGTTCGAGTCCCCACGGGCCTACCATTCCTTTCAATACTTTAGCCGAAACCCTCATCAGAGTGAGGAAAGGCATAACGAAAAATCCGGCGCAACTCGAACTTTGCCTGCTCTAAATGCGTTGGGTCCTGAATTTTATCGCCACGATCGCAGCAACTCAGAATTACGGCTGTGCCCTGCGCCTTTTTGCGCCCATTCGTTGGAGAGATCAGCGTGTAAAATTTTCGTTCGCTCGACTTCAGAATTGTCCACCCAAAGCGCACCTAGGAACCGCGAGATCCAGGCTGTCCCGTTATTCGATTCGGGAGCCTTGACTTGAACTGACATGCGCCCTAAGATTTGGGCCTCGGATGCTTCCTCCGTAGGCATCGATCTATGAGCCACCGCAGGCGCATTTTCGTCGAGCTGGCGCTCACAATGGGTCTTCTGGTACCAGTCGCATTGGCACAGAAGCCTCCGGCTCCGGCCCCTGCGCCTCCGCCTTCCGTACCCCCAAGCCGCCCCGCGACTCCCCTTCCC
>JGI12635J15846_10006332_pt1 | contig 10158 bp, 14 predicted proteins | sample BlaSpr_A8_OM2_M2_FD_15846 | JGI IMG/M metagenome (IMG submission 15846)
AGACCCCGCCTCGAAGGCGAGCACGACGAACCCATACAGGATGCCTGCCCGGACCCAGCCGATGTTGCCGGCGGGGTTGACGGCTGCGGCCATCAGCCCGATGCCGAGCACCGCGCCGGCGGCCGAAGCGTGGGTGCCGACCTCCTGGTCGAGCGGGAGGAGCGAGGTCCCGACCAGCGAAACGGCAGCGCCGCCGACCAGCGCCATGCCCATCAGCAGCATCCCGATGGTCAGCAGCAGCCTCCTCATGCTCGCGACAATATATAAGGCCCAACCCCCCACCCGGCCGGGCGCTTTGCGCGCCGGGCCGACCTCCCCGGCGAGCGGGGAGGTGAATTGGAAACTAGACTCCAACTAATGACCAACGACGTTCACATCACACCCGAGGGGCTCGTGGCCGTTAGGAAGGAGCTCGACGAGCTGACCACGGTCCGGCGGCCCGCGATCGTGGCCAAGATCAAGGCGGCCCGGGAGTTCGGCGACCTCTCAGAGAACTTCGAGTACCACGCGGCGAAAAACGAGCAGGGCATGATGGAGGCGCGGATCAACGAGCTCGAGGCGATCGTCAAGAACCACGTCCTGATCGAGACCAAGCCGAGGACCGGCGTCGTCGACATGGGCAGCACGGTTCGCTTCAGCGAAGACGGCGCCGACGAGGAGCGCTACCGGATTGTGGGGCCTGCCGAAGCCGATCCCAAGGCGGGAAGGGTGAGCTACGAGTCCGCGCTGGGCAAGGCGCTGATGGGGCACCGCGTCGGAGAAGAGGTTGAGATCAAGACCCCAAACGGCTCATACAGCGTGCGCATCGTAGGCATTGAGTAGCACCACAACGACCACGCCACTGCAGGATTTGCGCGCCTGGATGGGCCGGCACAACCTGGATGCGGCGTACATCACGAAGCCGGTTTCGATCGCGTACCTCACCGGGTTCCACGCGGAGCCGTTCGAACGCTTGATGGCGCTTGCCGTGCGGGCGGATCGCGCGACACTCATCGTGCCGGCCATCGAGCGCGAGAAAGCCGGCCGCGACGCCGAACAGGCCGAGGTCGTGTCGTGGCGCGATGGCGAGGACGGGTACGCGCTCGTCCGCACCGCGCTCGATGGATGCGCCGAGGTCGGTGTCGAGAAAGAGCACCTGACCGTTCAGGCCGGCGAGATGCTGGTCGCCCGCACCGCGGCGCGCGAGGTGGTGGACGTCAGCCCGGAGATCCGGCGCCTGCGACGGATCAAGAATCAGGTGGAGATCGACAAGCTCGCGCGCGCCGGGGCGATCACGGACGCCGTCGGCGAGCAGGTCATCGACGCGCTGCGTCCGGGGATGACGGAGCTCGAGGTGTCAGTGATGATCGGCGCCGCGATCGGCGAGCATGGCGGAACCCTCTCCTTCGAGAGCCTGGTCCAATCCGGCCCCAACTCGGCGCTCCCGCACCTGCGCCCCACGAGCAGGAAGCTTGCGGAAGGCAACCTGGTGCTCCTCGACTTCGGCGCGGCGTTCGACGGGTATCGCGCGGACACGACGCGCATGGCGGTGATGGGCGAGCCGACGGAACGTCAGAAAGAGATTCACGGCCTTGTCCTCGCGGCGCACGACGCGGCCATCGCGGCGGTGCGCGCCGGCACCACGACGGGCTCGGTCGATGCGGCGGCCCGGCAGCTGATCGAGGCGGCCGGAATGGGCGAGCTCTTCTTCCATCGCGTCGGCCACGGCATCGGCCTCGAGGCGCATGAGGACCCGAGCCTGGACCCTGGCTCGGCGACGGTGCTCGAGGCCGGGATGACCTTCACCATCGAGCCCGGGATCTACATCCCGGGCTGGGGCGGCGTGCGCATCGAGGACGACGTGGTGGTAGAGCGGGCCGGATGCCGCCTGCTCACCAGGTCAGATCGTGCCTTGCGCGTGATCCCCGCCTCAGCCGGGCGCGCGCAGGGCGCAACTTAGACAGATGCTGGCCCCCGGGATGCGCCGGACGGCGCAGCGGACCCAGGTCTACAACGCCATAGTGGGATTGGGCGGGCACTGCACGGCCGACGAGATCACCGCAGAGCTGCACAAGACGAAGCCAGGCTTCCCGCGCAGCACGGTGTACCGGGCCCTCGACGCTCTCACAGCGTCGGGATCGGTTTACGCGGCCCACCTGGGCGAAGGCGCGACGTATTACGAGCTGGCCAGCGGCGATCATCACCACGCTGTTTGCCAGGTGTGTGGTGGAGTGCTCCATATCCAGGAGGAGCTCGTGAGCGAGCTGGAGTCGCACCTTCAGGAGGGGCATCACTTCAAGCCGCTGCGGACGGAGGTGCTGGTGGTCGGGATCTGCGATTCCTGTTCGCGGAATCCGAGCCCCAGGGCGGCCCGGCGGCGGACGATCGACGCGCATGTTCACTTCAGCTAACCGGGGATAATCACCCCGACGCGGCCGGTTCGATTCACCTGAGAGGAAAGATGGACTCCAAGATCGTCGGCACCGTGATGCCCGTGCTCGAGCTGAGCATGCAGCCCAACGACAAGGTCTTTGCTGAATCGGGCGAGCTCTCCTGGATGTCGATGGCGATCCAGATGCAGACGTCTACATCGGCCGGTGGCCAGCAGGGAGGATTGTTTGGCGCGCTCGGCCGCGCGGTCGCGGGCGGCACGCTGTTCATGACCGAGTACACGGCAGTGGGGGGGCCCGGCCTGCTGGCCTTCGCCGCCAAGCTGCCGGGACAGATCCTCCCGCTGGAGATCGCGCCGGGCAAGGGATACCTGGTCCACCGGCACGGTTTCATGTGCGGGACCATCGGAGTGCAGTTCTCGATCGGATTCCAGCAGCGCCTGGGCGCCGGGGTTTTCGGCGGCACCGGTTTTCGCATGCAGCGGCTTCAGGGGCAGGGGCAGGCCTGGGTTGCGCTCAACGGGGAGGTCGTGGTTTATGACCTGCAGCCGGGCAACACGCTGCGGGTCCATCCTGGGCACGTCGGCATGTATGAGGAATCGGTGCAGTTCAACATCACGACCGTGCAGGGTATCCAGAACGCGCTGTTCGGGGCCGGCATCTTCCTGGCCGCGCTGACGGGGCCGGGGCGGGTCTGGCTCCAGTCGATGAGCATGCACCACCTTGCGCACGCGATCGCGGAGTACCTGCCGAAGTCAGGCTAGGGGTTTCGGGCGCCGTCAACCGGTTAGTTCAGGAGGGCAAGAACGATGGCCAAGTATCTGATCGAAGCATCGTATTCACACGAAGGTCTGAAGGGCCTGGTCAAGGATGGGGGCAGCGGCCGGCGGGCCGCCGTTGACGCGGCGATCAAGGCGTTGGGCGGCCACGTCGAGGCACTGTACTGGGGCTTCGGCACGGACGACGTTTACGGGATCATCGAAGCCCCGGACAACGTCTCGGCAGCGGCGTTTGCACTCGCTGTTGGAGCTACCGGCGCGCTAGGGCATTTCAAGACAACCGTCCTGCTCACGGCCGACGAGGTGGACCAGGCCGCCAAAAAGTCGGCCGGGCTGGGCTACCGGGCGCCCGGCCACTAGGAACAAGCGATGTCCGGGCGCTGGTTGACCTTTGACTGCTTCGGCACCCTGATCGACTGGCGCCACGGCATCCGGACCACCGGGGAACTGCTTTTCGCGGGACATGGCCAGGCGTTCCTCGACGCGTACGCCTCCACCGAAGCGGCGGTCGAGCGAGATGGACCGTTTCACCGCTACCGAGCTGTCCTTACGGAGACAACGCGACGCGTTGCGAAGCAGCTTGGGCTCGACCTGAAACCGGTCGACGCCACCGCGCTGGTGGCGACGATTCCGTACTGGCCTCCGTTCGCGGACGTGGGACCCGCGTTGCGCGAGCTGCGCAAGGAGGGTTGGAACCTCGCTCTACTGACCAACTGCGACCGAGACATCATCGCCCTCACGCAAAAGCGATTGCCCGTGCCGTTTGACGAAGTCGTGACCGCGGAGGATGTGTCTGCTTACAAGCCAGACCACCGACATTTCCTTCTGTTTCAGTCGACGTTCGGAGCGTCGGCGGATGTCTGGATCCACGTCGCGCAGAGCTACTACCACGACATCAAGCCCACGAGCGAGCTGGGCATCACACGCGTGTGGGTCAACAGGCAGGGAGAAAAGGACGACCCGTCGCTGGCGAATGCGGTGATCAAGAATTTGACTGAGCTTCCGGATGCCGTACGGCGAATAGCTGAGATGAAGCTCTAGCCGGTCGGCGGTCCCACAACCTCTATATCGTGCTTTTCGCCCAGCTTCTGTCTCAGGGCGATTGAGCCTTCTTGCGTTTTGATGTCCCCCAGACCGGAGGCGAGGTCTCGGAAGTACTGCTCCAGGCCTGGTGGGGAGATGATGATCAGGCACTTGCCTGGGCTCGGCCCCGCGTTCCAGAAGCTGTGCGCGTGACCCTTCGGCACGAGGACGTGCGCGCCCGGTTTCCCATATGTGGTGATGCCGTCGAGCACAAATCCGAAATGTCCGGACATGACATAGAACCCTTCGTCGTGTTCGTGATGGACGTGAACCGGAGGTCCCTGGGTGCCCGGCTCGACGTCCCATACGGTGAGCGAGTAAGACGTGCCTTCGCCCATCGGGACGAACGTGACCTTCGCGCCGATCAGTTGGACGGTGTCGGTAGCTTCGTCGCCCACGCAGCTGCGATCTTAGTCGCGGCCAAAATCCGCGAGGTCGACGGCGGCCCGATAGACGCGGCGCGCCGGACCCGACTGGACCAGGTTGCCGCCCCTCTCGCGCCGGATCGCCAGGTCGCCACCGGGCATCTTGATGGTGACGTGGTCGTCCACAAGCCCCGCCCGCATGCAAGCGGCGGCGACTGCGCTCGCGCTCGTGCCGGAGGCCAGTGTGTAGCCGGCGCCGCGCTCCCAGACCTCGACGCGGACGTGGCTGCGGTCGAGCGCTTCGAACAGCTGCACGTTGATGCGTTCGGGGAAAGCAGGGTGCCGCTCCAGGTGAGGGCCCAGCTCCAGGCAGCGCTCCTTGGTGACCGGCTGCCCGAACACCACGCAGTGCGGGTTGCCGACGGAGACCAGCATCGCGTCCACCGAGCCGGCCGGGGTATCGAGATGCACCCGGTCGGGCTCGCCGTCGAACGCGGCCGGGAGGTCGGCAGCGCGAAACGATGGCCGTCCGATGTCCACCTCGCTCATTACCTCAGGGCCGTTCCGCGCAAGGATGCGGACCGGGTTCGGGCCCCCGGGCGTGCGCAGCTCGAAGCCGTCGCCCGCCCCGTGCTCGAGAACGGCGTGAGCGGCGGCGATGCGCAGGCCGTTGCCGCTCTTCTGAGCCTCCGAGCGATCGGGATTGAAGATCCGCACGGTCATCGCGTGCGGATCGAAAGCCAAGAGGCCGTCTGAGCCGAGGCCCCGGTGGCGGTCGCAGATCTGGGGCAAGAGCTCGACGATCTCCTCGAGCCGCGCCGGGAGATCCAGGACGAGGTAATCGTTGCCCAGGGCCTGGTATTTAATGAGATCGATTCGCATTAGAGCCAATCATCCCGGGAATCGGGCCCGGCCGTCACCTGTTGTCATAAGATGACGTGTCTATGCGGGACCTTACGTGGCCTGCCCAGCGCCTGGTTCACATCCCGGCCTGCTTCTGTAGCTAGCTCGGCCGTCTGCTCGCGCCTGTAGGCGCGCCCATTCGACCGCCGTTCGACCCTCATCCGTTTTGTTTGTCACTTGCATTTTTAGGGAGGTTTGGAATTGAGCTCATCGACTACGACCAAGGCTTTGGTCACCACAGAGTGGGTGGCCGAGCATGGAAAGGACAAGGGACTTCGGATCATCGAGGTGGACGTAGACCCGTCCGCCTATGACAAGGGACACATCGATGGCGCGGTGGGCTGGAACTGGCGGAAGCACCTCCAGGACCAGGTCAACCGCGACATCGCAAGCAAGGAGGCGCTCGCCAACCTGCTCGGACAGAGCGGCGTCACACCGGACACGACGATCCTTCTCTACGGCGACAACAACAACTGGTTCGCGGCCTACGCGTACTGGGCGCTCAAGTACTACGGGCATGACAAGGTCGCGCTGATCGACGGCGGCCGGGTCAAGTGGGAGAAGGAAGGACGCGACTACAGCACGGATGTACCGAGCTTCCCCAACACCGACTACAACTTCCACGGTTCGCCGAAGGAAGACATCCGCGCGTACCGCAGCCACGTGGAATCCAAGCTCGGCAAGGCCGGCCTGGTCGACGTGCGCTCGCCCAAGGAGTTCTCGGGTGAGCTGCTTGCGCCGGAGAACCTTCCGCAGGAAGGCGCACAGCGCGGCGGTCACATCCCGACGGCGGTCAGCATCCCGTGGGGCACCGCGGTCAACCCGGAGGACGGCAGCTTCAAGAGCATCGAGGAGCTGAAGGCGATCTACGGCGACAAGGGCATCACCTCCAACAAAGAGGTGATCGCTTACTGCCGCATCGGCGAGCGCTCGGCGCACACGTGGTTCGTTTTGAAGGAGCTTCTCGGCTACCCCGACGTCCGCAACTACGACGGCTCGTGGACGGAGTGGGGCAGCTCGATCAAGGCCCCGATCGAGAAGTAAGAATGGCCACGCAGGTCGTCGATCATTCGGCGCTGAAGGTCAACCAGACCGGGATCATCGCGACCGTGCTGGTCGCGTTCATCGGCAGCGCGTTCTACCGACCGGCGCTGCTGTTGATTCCTCTGCTTGCGATCGTGCTTCTATTGGGCACGTTCGCTCCTAACCTGGCGCTCTTCAAGCAGTTTTATTTCAAGGTCCTGAAGCCGCGCGGCATCGTCAAGCCGCGGCCCGTGCAGGACAGGCCGGAACCTCACAACTTCGCGCAGGGCCTCGGCGGGGTTTTCCTCGTAGTGGCTTCAGCGTTCCTGCTGCCCGTGCCGGTCATCGGACTGGCGCTCGCGCTTCTCGTCGCGGTACTTGCATTCGTCAACCTGGCGTTCGGGTACTGCCTGGGCTGCCAGATCTACTTCCAGCTTGGCAAACGGGGAGTCATCAGAGCGTCGTGAGCGCACAAATCTGGGCGTTGGCGGTGGTGGGCGTAGTCGTGCTCGCCGCCGCCTGCCTGGAGCTCTTTCGCGCCCGGCGCGCACGAGTGAAAACTCTCGGCGCGAGCGCGACGCCGGCAAGCGATCCCTACATCCTTTACTTCACCGGCGAAGGCTGCACCGTCTGCCGCACGCACCAGGAGCCTGCGCTCGCGAAACTGGGCGCGGTGCGGGTCGACAAAGTCGACGCGATCGCCGACCGGACGCTGGCCGACCGCTTCAACGTCTACACGCTCCCGACGACAGTCGTGATGTCGCCCGAAGGGCGCGCGCTGCACGTCAACTATGGGTACGCCACCGCTCCGAAGCTCGAGCGCCAGCTGGCCGAGGCGCGGGGCGGGCTCCAGGTCGCCACCGCTTAACCGGCCTTCTCCGCCTCCGCTTTCAGGTAGGCGGCGCGATCAGTCAACAATCGCCGCATGTGTCGCTCGACGACCAGACGATCCGCCAGGCGGCCACCGAAGCGCACCGAAAGCTCGTATTCGAAGGTGTCGACCATCAACGTCGCGCCGTGCTCGGGGACGAATTGATGGAGGTGTCTGAAGTGACCGAGCGGACCGGTCGTGCCCTCGTCGACGAATGCGTGCGGGGGTTCTGAGCGAGTTATGGTCGAGCCCTGCCGGAGGCGAAGCCCGAAGTGTCGTGCTTCCCAGGTAACGGAATCGCCGAGCTCGAACAGTCCTTCCTTCCTCCCGCCGACGACTCGTTCGGCGGTTTTCGCGGTCGACGCGAGGTGCGCCTCGACCGAGCGCGCAAGATCGAAGCAGCGATCCATCGGGGCCTTGATCTGCGTTTCCACCCGGATCGATGTCATTGGTTCGATATTCTGGCTGGAGTGAAGCGCATCGCCCTTCTTGCTCTCGCGCTGTTTGCTGCGGCTGCGTGCGGGCAATCGCAGGCAGCTCAAAGTCACGACCTCGTGCTCGGCGCCATTTATCCGCTGAGCGGCCCGCAGGCGCCGGGCGGCAAGGCGGAGCTCGCCGGCGTGCGCGCGGCGCTCGAGGTGGCGCAGTCGAGCGGGGCTCTGACTGCTCACGTGCGGCTTCAAGTCGTCGATGCCACGACGCCCGAAGCCGCGAGCGCGGCCGTCGACACGCTCGTGCGCGACTATCACGTGCCGGCCATCCTCGGTACCTACGGCAGCACGCTGTCGGCCGTGTCGGCAGCGCGCGCTGAAGAGCTGAAGACGGTGTACTGGGAAACCGGCGCGGTCGCGGATCCGATCACCGCCCAGCGTCGCTACGTGTTTCGCACGGTTGCGACGGGCAGCTCGCTGGGCCGGATGGCAGTCACCTTCACACATGACGTGCTGATGCCGGCCATGAACTTGGCCGCGCCTCGCGCAGTGGTCGTTCGGGTCAACGACATTTACGGACGATCGGTCGGCGGCGGTGAGGAGGCTCTCGCCAAGTCGATGGGGATCCAGGTCGTGGACGTCATCGAGTACGACCCCAACGCGTTCGTTCCAGACGTCATCGCAGCCCGTATTGCGGCCGACCGCGCCGATTTCCTGTGGGANGTNAGCTATCTCAACGACGGCGTGGCGATCTGGCAGGCGGTGCTGCGCAACCACGTGGCGTTGAAGGCTGCGATTGGCACGAGCTCTGCGTTCTGCATGCCGGCGTTCGGGCAGCTCCTGGGAGCCGGGTCGATCGGTGTCTATGCCGCTGACAAGCCGGACGCTTCGATCAGCCTTGCCGCGCTGTCACCGGCCGGGCAGGCGTTGATCGCCAAGGCGCGGTCCGTTTACGGCCAGCAGAACGGCGGCGCGCCCATGGACATACCGGCGGTGGCCGGGTTCGTTGGCGGATGGACGTTCTTCAGCGCGGTGCTCCCGAAACTTTCGGGGACGATCAACGCCAAGACCATTCGGACCGCTGCTCTTGGGGTGGATGTGCCCATCGGTGACAGCATCAACGGCGGCGGGGTGAAGTTCGGCGCGGACGGGTCGCTGGATGAGGGACAGAACACGCGCGCGGCGGCCGTGATCGGACAGTGGCAGGCGGTCGGGGTGATGAAGATCGTGTACCCGGCAGCCTATGCGACGGGCACGCCGATCAACGGCGGGATGTAGGTCTCCTTCTGTGTCTAGCCTGGTGGCGGGCGAGCGACCGGACTGGGAGTGGTACCAACGCGCGTCCGAGCAGGTGGCCGCGGATGAGCTCGTCGCAGCCGAAGAGACCATCGAAGGCGCACTTGTTGCCGGGCATCTGTGGAGGGTCTCTCTACTCCTCGCTCCGACCCTGCAAGCGCTGCGGGGAAGGGACCGCTTCGACGCGCTCGCCTCCGAAGCGCGGCTCCGCGTCGAGCGGCGACACCTCGAGCCGCTCGTCATCACTGCGGCGCCGCGGATTCAAACTCATGTCGCGCCGCTCCTGCTCATCCTGCATGGCGCGACCGGCAACGCATCCGTTGAGCTCGAGCGGTGGCACCCCGCGACCAACCTGGGTTGGATCGTCGCCGCGGGACAATCGTCGCAGCCCGCGACCAACGACGGCTTCTGCTGGGATCCACCGCGCGAGCGGGTGGCGCAGGACATGCGCGTCATTGCCGCCCAACTGCCGCCGCATGGGCGTGTTGTCGTGGCAGGATTCAGCCAGGGCGCCTGGATCGCGCTAAACGTCGGGCTGCAGGCTGACATCGTGGTCGCCGGGTCGGTGGTGATGATCGCCCCGTTCGCAGGTCCTGACCCAAACCTTCCGGCCGCGTGGCGGCGTCTCAAGGTGTCAATCCTGGTCGGGGAAAACGATGACTACCGGACACCGGTCGAGCTGCTGGCTCAGCAGCTGACACAACGCGACCACCACGTCTCGCTCGAAGTTATCCCTGACCTGGGTCACGCTTATCCGGTGGACTTCGTCGCGCGCCTGCCGAACCTGCTCAAGCCATAAACCCGGGACGCGGACCGCCAATGGCGGAAGGGAGAGGGCCTAGCCCTCGAGGGAGCGTTGGACCAGGGTTATGTCCATCCAGCGGTCGAATTTGTGGGCGGCGTTTTTGATCGTGCCCACTACTTCGAATCCATAGCGCGTGTGCAGCGCCAGGCCGGCGCGGTTGTCGGTCACGATTGTCGCGACGATCGTCTTGTAGCCGAGGCCCTGCACCGTTGGATCGCGTTGGTCGGTCGCCC
>JGI12635J15846_10006334_pt1 | contig 10156 bp, 6 predicted proteins | sample BlaSpr_A8_OM2_M2_FD_15846 | JGI IMG/M metagenome (IMG submission 15846)
GGCTGATCGTCTCGGTCTCGAACCACCGGGTGACGGTGACGCCGAACTATTCTGGCGAGGAGCTCGTGCTGTTCGGCTCGGTCGAAAAGGACGCGTCAACGCCCGCGACCCGCACCAATTACGATCTCGTCGTGACCGTCGCCGGCCCCCGCGCCGACATGGTGACGCGCCGCAAGGAGCGCAAATTCGGCATCTGGGTCAACACCGACTACCGTCAGTTCCTGCAGGTGCCGACTTATCTGGCGCTGTTTTCCAACCGGCCGTTCGACGCCATCGCTTCGCCCGAGCTGCAGCGGCGCCAGCAACTCGGCCTCAACAATGTGCTGCTGACCCAGCGCGTCGGGCCTGATTACGGCGACGTGGTGCCGAACGATGCGTTTCGCAGCGCCTTCGTGCGATTGCGCTCCGAGCATGGGCTCTATCGCGAGTCGACCTCGGCGGTGACATTTCTGACGCCGACGCTGTTCCGCACCGGCATTCCGTTGCCGGCCGAGGTGCCGATCGGCACCTATGACGTCGAAATAAAATTGTTTTCCGATGGCGCACTGGTGACGCACACCGAAACCGCGTTCGAGATCGTGAAAGTCGGCTTCGAGCAATTCGTCGCCACCACCGCCCGCCAGAACGGTCTTAGCTATGGCCTTGTCACCGCGTTTATGGCGCTGATGACGGGGTGGATGGCGTCGATCGTGTTCAGGAAAGATTAGGTGAGCCGTCATTGCGAGCTAACGGGTCGCGCGAATGCGCGCCCGATGACAGGCTCCGCGAAGCAATCCAGCTTTGGTATGCCGAGGGATGGATTGCTTCGTCGCAAGTGCTCCTCGCAATGATGGTGTGGACGGCCCCGACGGCATCAGTGTGCCAGACTGGTGATGTTGATTCGACCAGACAAGGGAGCCGTCCATGAGCGAGATTAGCATGATTGGTTTGGATTTGGCGAAGAACGTATTCCAGGTTCACGGCGTTGATGCGTCGGGAAGCGTTGTATTGCGGCGCCAGCTTCGGCGCGGCGCGGTGGAGAAGTTCTTTGCGCAACTGCCCCCGTGCACGGTGGGGATTGAAGCGTGTGGCAGTGCGCACCACTGGGCGCGGGTGATCGGCCGTTATGGCCACGAGGTCCGGCTGATGCCGCCGTCTTATGTGAAGCCTTACGTGAAGCGCAACAAGAATGATGGCCGCGACGCGGAGGCGATCTACGAGGCGGTGGGGCGGCCGACGATGCGGTTCGTGCCGGTGAAGAGCGTGGAGCAGCAAGCGACGTTGGCTGTTCATAGCACCCGCGCGCTGTTGGTGCGGCAACGCACCATGGTAGCCAACTCGCTGCGGGCTGCGCTGAGCGAGATCGGCATCGTGGCGGCGCAGGGCCTTGAGGGGCTGCGTGCGCTGATGGCCAGGCTCGAAGCGCCCAACGAGGAAGTTCCCGAGATCATGCGCGGTGCGCTGTTGCTGTTGGCCAAACACTGGCAGGCGCTCGATGCTGACGAGCGCACCCTCGAGCGACAGATCGCGAAGGCCGCCCGTGCCGATCGCGAGGCTCGCCGGCTGATGGAGGTGCCGTGCGTCGGCCCGATCATCGCCAGTACGGTCTTGGCCAAAGTGCCTGATGCGAAGGTGTTCCGCAGCGGACGCGATTTCGCGGCCTGGATCGGGCTGACCGGCCGTGATCACGGCACCGGCGGCAAGCACCGTCCCGGGCGCATCTCCAAACAGGGGGACCGCATGCTGCGAGCCCTGCTGATCAGCGGAGCAAGCGCCTATCTGCGGCATCAGAGAACGCGCGGTGTCAGCGATCCGTGGCTGCGGGATCTGCTCGCGCGCCGGCCCTATAAGGTCGTCATGGTAGCGCTCGCCGCCAAGACCGCGCGTATCCTCTGGGCCATGCTGGCCAAGGGAGAACCATACCGCGACCGCGCGAGCGCGTCGGCTGCTGCCTAGTTGAGGGGCGACAGCCGCCGCGCTCGCGCTCATCCGTTCGGAAGGGCAACTATGGTGTGATGGCAAAATGGTCAGGAAACCGGGATCGAAACACTCCGAACCGTCATCGCGCGTCACAGCGCGCCGCAATGATTGGAATTCGATCCGCGATCTCCATCAGGGCCCGCGGTCAAAGGCCGCATTCAGAGGCCGTATACATGACCGCTCCCCGATCCGTTTGCCGAACCACCAAAAAAGCCCTTGCCGAAAGGGGGCCGTCCATACATGACGAATGGAAAGCCCCGGGATGACTGCGAGGCGGTCACTTCGCCGCCGTCACCACGATCTCCACGATATGCGGCGGTTCGAGCTCGACCCCGAGGCAGGCGCGCATCGGTGGATTTTTGGTATCGACCCATTCGTCCCAGGCGCGGTTCATCTCGCCCTTGCGCTTCATGTCGCTGATATAGACGATCGCGGTGAGGATCTTGCTCTTGTCCGAGCCGCACAGCTTAAGGCTCTCGTCGATGCGCGCCAGCGCTTTCACGCTCTGCTCATACATCGAGGGAGTGACGGGATCCGGCGCGACCGCGACAGTGAACACAAGGTCGTCGTGAACGACGGCGCGGCTGCGGGTCGGCGTAAGGCCGGGAAAGCGGCCGATCATGGCGACCTCGCGAACGAGCGCGTTGGCGCAAGGTGCAAGGCATACGCATCGACCTTATCGCTGGCGCGCGGATAGATTTCGGTCACGATCGGATCGTGCCCGGGAATGATGCGGTCGGGATCGCCGGCGAGACGCTCGACGATTTCCCAGCCCACGCACATGTCGCCGAGATTGTAAACGATCGGAAACGGACTGCGGCGATGCATGTTGGCGTAAAAATGCGACGCGTCCGACGCCAGCACCACCGGTCCCCGCGCGGTCTCGACCCGCACCACCTGCAAGCCGTCGGAATGGCCACCGACCCGATGCAGCGTCACGCCCGGCGCGACCTCGCCATCGCCACTGTGAAACGTCACGCGCTCGCTGAACACGTGGCGGACCATCAGCGTGACATGCTCAACCGAAAACGGATGCCGCAGCTGCCCAAAGCACATGCAACGCCCGGTGGCGTAGCTCATCTCTCGGTCCTGCAGATGAAACCGCGCGTTCGGAAACTGATCGAGGTTGCCGGCATGATCGTAGTGCAGATGGGTGACGACGACGTCCTTGATCGTATTCGCGCCAACGCCGAAACGCGCCAGCGCCTCGACCGGGTTGAGCGTCAATTTGCGGTTTCGCAATTGCGCCTCAGTCGCGTTGAAGCCGGTATCGACCAGAATATCGCGGCCGTGGCCTCTGATCAGCCAGACGAAATAATCGAGGTCTTGCGCCGTGGTCTCATGTGGATCCGGCAGCAGAAAATTCAGCTGCGGCGTGCGCGGCGACATCGTCGCATAGCGGATGGCGTAGATTGCGTAGACGTTTCCCATAGGTCACACTTTTGGTTGCAANCTTTTTCCAGTTGCCGCACCAAGCCATCTCNGTCCGCAAAGGTCAAACCCCCACGGGCTGGTTCCGGACGGACGGCAATCATTCCGGACTNACTCGGCTCGAAGATACAATGACGGCCCTCAATGTGAGATACGTCACATTTCAAAACGACCCTGAAAAATATGCACGCCCTCTGCGTGCCGCCGATCGACGCCGCATCGGGCTCGCCCGCGCGGGGCGCGCGTGGCCGGGGCGCGAGAACGGGAAATTCCGAACGCGCTTCCGCGCAGCAATTGAAAGTTTTGTTGCGGTTAATTGACGCGCTTGGTGGCTGGCTTTGCAGACGGTTGACAGGCCTTGCGGGCCCGGTTTGATAATGCGGATTGCGTAGAGTAAGGTCGCCGAGGCGCAAGCTGGGATCGGCGCCCTGTTGGCTGGACCGCCGTGATATGAGACTTCGCCTCGCATGAGACTTCGCCTCGCATTGCTTGTGACCTTGATTTTATCGGTCGCGATTTTGTCGGTCGCACCCGCCGTTCCGTGCTTTGCCGCGGACCGCTTTGCGCTTGTGATCGGCAACGCGAAATATCCCGACGCCGAGGCGCCGCTCAAGGAGCCGGTCAACGACGCCCGCGAAGTCGCCGACGAACTCAAGCGCGACGGCTTCAACGTCGAGGTCGGAGAAAATCTGACCGGCGACGCGATGCGGCGTGCGTTCGATAAGCTCTACGGCCGCATCAAGCCCGGCTCCGTCGCGCTGGTGTTCTTTAGCGGCTTTGGCGTCCAGTCCAGCCGCCAAAGCTATATGATCCCGGTCGACGCGCAGATCTGGACCGAACCCGATGTCCGCCGCGACGGCTTCAGCCTGGAGACGATCCTAAGCGAGATCAACAATCGCGGCGCCGGCGTCAAGATCGCCCTGATCGATGCCAGTAGGCGCAACCCGTTCGAGCGCCGGTTCCGAAGCTTTTCGGCAGGTTTGGCGCCGGTGATTGCGCCGAACGGTACGCTGGTGATGTATTCGGCCGCGCTCTCTTCGGTCATCTCCGACAATGGCGGCGACCGCAGCCTGTTCGTGCAGGAGCTGCTAAAGGAAATCCGCGTTCCCGACTTGATGGCCGAAGAGACGCTCAACCGCACCCGCCTCGGCGTCACCCGCGCCTCGCGCCAAGAGCAGGTGCCCTGGATTTCGTCCTCTCTGGCCGAGGATTTTTCGTTTATCCCCGGTACGGGCGGCCCGCGGCCAACGGTTCAGCCGCTGCCGGCACCCGGCCCCGTGGCGACGCTTCCGCAGCAACCGACCCCCGCTCCACCGTTGCCGCGCGTCGATCCGTTGCCGCCACCGCCGCGCGTTGACCCGTTGCCGCCGCCGCCACCGCCGGCAAAGATCGAAGTTCCGCCTCCTGTGGTCGACCAGCCGGCGGAAAAGAAGGATGAGCTCGCGCTTGCCGACGACCCGACGATCAAGAGCCTGACCGCCAAGCTCGCAGATAACCCCGAAGATCAGAACGCGCTTTACCGGCGTGGACAGGTCTATGCCAGCAAGGGTGCGTATAGCCTCGCGATCCGCGACTTCGATGACACCATCCGGCTCAACCCGAAGGACGTGGAGGCCTACAACAACCGCTGCTGGGCACGGACCGTGATCGGCGACCTGCAGGCCGCGCTAAAGGATTGCAACGAGGCGCTTCGGCTGCGCCCGAATTTCGTCGATGCCCTCGACAGCCGCGGCCTGGTCAACCTCAAGAGCGGACTGAGCAAAAACGCCATTGCCGATTTTGACGCCGCCCTGAAGATCAATCCGAGATTGACCTCGTCGCTGTACGGCCGGGGCCTTGCCAAGCAGCGTAATGGCTCGATTTCGGAGGGCGAACTGGATATAAACAACGCCAAGGCCATGGATCCAAATATTGTTAAGGAATTCGCCAGTTACGGGGTACGTTGACGATTATTTGAGAACAGGGGCGGCGCCTCCTTAAGCCCATCCTCGAACCCCCGAGCTGGCACCAGCGACATATAGGTAAGGTAAGTAGGCTTGCAGGCAGGCAGCACGGCCGCGACCGATGGGTGACCAATTTTCGAGCGGCCCTTTTTGCAAATTAATTGGAACCGCGCGGGCAGCGCAGGAGGGACTGGCAATGTCAAACATGGTTGGAAGGGGAAAGTTCATCGCTATCGTTTCGGTTCTGACGATTGGCGCCGCGCTTACGTTTGGCGTGGCGACGGCGATCGCCGGCGATGATGTCACCGAGGATCAAATCCTGAAGGCGCTGGCGCCGGCCAAGAAGCCCCTGACCCGGGGCCTCTCGGCAGGTCCGAAGGTCGATCCGGCGGTTGCTGCCGAGCAAGGGCAGTTTGTCCAGAAAATCCGTGGCCGACCGACCCGATCGCTCTCGGTCACCGAGCGCGAGGAAATCGCCACCATCGTTCAGGACAAACCGAAGATCGATCTCGAAATCAACTTCGACTACAATTCAGCTGACATCAGCACGAAGTCACTGCCTTCCGTGCAGGCGCTGGGGCGCGCGCTGACCAATCCTGACTTGAAGGGCTCGACCTTTGTGGTCGCCGGACACACCGATGCCGCCGGCGGCGAGGCCTACAACCAGGACCTCTCCGAGCGCCGCGCCGACTCGATCAAGAAATATCTGGTCGACAAATACGGCATTACCGGCTCCGACCTCGTGACCGTCGGATACGGCAAGAGCAAGCTCAAGGACGCGGCTAACCCGCTGTCAGAAGTCAACCGCCGCGTGCAGGTGGTCAATATGGAAAACAAGTCAACCGCGTCCAAGTAGAGCGGTCGTGGCACCGGTTGAGGTTCAGCAGCTCCCAAGCGTCCCGCGGCCCTGCGGGACGCTTGTTGGTTTCGAAAGCGAGCTGTTTTTCTCCGTCATTGCGAGGAGCCAACGGGTCGCGCGAATGCGCGCCCGCCCGATGACAGGCTCAGCGACGAAGCAACCCAGCACTTGCTTCGCCGGTCCGGATTGCTTCGCTTGCGCCCGCAATGACTGTATAAAGTCGCTTATCGTATTTCCTGCGTAGGTCTGGATTGATCCGGCGATGAACCTCTCCGAATACCTCAAGCCTGCGATGGCGGTGGTCTTCTTCGCGGCACTCGGTGGCGCATGGTACTGGTTCGAGCATCGTCCGCACCCGGAGGAAAAGGAGACGTCGAGCAACGCGCTTGTCGTGGTGACGAAATCCACCCATGCCTGTTTCTCGGACTCGGTACGGGTCACTGGATTCGTCGTGCCGCGCCGGGAAGCCGTGGTCGGGGTCGATCAGGAAGGATCCAAGGTTTCGGAGGTTCTGGTCCGCGAAGGTGACACGGTCACCGACAATCAGGAGCTGGCCCGGCTGACCCCGCCGCCGGCACAGCCCGGCGCCCAGGGAGCCGGCGGCGGAAGGCCACCCCCGACGTCCCTGCGGGCTCCGGCTCCCGGCCTCGTCACCGAGGTCAAGACCATCGCCGGCGCGCCGGCCTCACCCCAGGCCGGACCGATGTTCCGGATTTCCGTCAACAACGAAATCGAACTCGATGCCCAGGTTCCGAGCGTTCATTTGCTCAAACTCAATCCAGGAGCGAACGCACGGATCAGCCGGGATAACGGGCCGGACCTTTTCGGACGCGTCAGGCTGATTTCGCCGCAGATCGATCGCGCAACCCAGCTCGGCCATGTCAGGATTTCGCTGACCAGCAATCCGACACTCAAGGTCGGGATGTTTGCCCGCGCCAACATCGACGCCCAGCACAGTTGCGGTGTCGCGATCCCGCGTACCGCCATTGACCATCTGACCGTTCAGGTGGTCAAAGGGAATACGGTTGAGACGCGAAATGTTCGGGTCGGGCTGGTGTCCGACACGAGCACCGAAATCCTTGGAGGCCTCGACGTTGGCGAAATCGTCGTGAACGACGCCGGCTCTTCGCTGCATGACGGCGACCAGATCAAGACCACGTTCGCCGAGGACCTCGATCGCACGACGCGGGTACGCTGATGGCACTCAATATCTCGGCATGGTCGATCCGAAATCCGCTGCCTTCGATCGTGTTTTCGATCATCCTGTTGGTGCTCGGCTGGGTCAGCTTTACAAAACTCGCGGTGACGCGGCTGCCGTCGGCCGATATCCCCGTCATCTCGGTCGCGGTATCGCAGTTCGGTGCGGCGCCGGCGGAACTTGAATCGCAAGTTACAAAGACCATCGAAGACGGCGTTTCCGGCGTCGAGGGCGTGCGGCATATTTCATCCTCGATCACCGACGGATTGTCGCTGACGACGATCCAGTTCGCGCTCGAGACCAACACCGATCGGGCGCTGAACGACGTCAAGGACGCCGTCACCCGCGTCCGCTCTAACCTGCCGCAAAACGTCACCGAGCCCCTGATCCAGCGCGTCGACGTGATCGGCCTGCCGATCGTCACTTACGCGGCGATCTCGCCCGGCAAGACGCCGGAGCAATTGTCCTATTTCGTCGACGACGTGGTCAAACGCGCGCTGCAGGGCGTGCGCAACGTCGCCCAGGTCGAGCGCATCGGCGGTGTCGAGCGCGAGATTTTGGTTTCGCTCGATCCCGACCGGCTGCAGGCCGCGGGGCTGACCGCGGTCAATGTCAGCCAGAGCCTGCGCGGCACCAATGTCGATCTTGCCGGCGGCCGTGCCGAAATCGGCAGGAACGATCAGGCGATCCGTACGCTCGCCGGCGCCAAGACGCTGAACGATCTCGCCGGCACCATGATCCCGCTGTTCGGCGGCGGCGAAGTGCGGCTCGACGATCTCGGTACCGTCACCGATACCATCGCCGACCGCCGGACGTTTGCCCGCTTCAACGGCGAGCCGGTGGTGGCGCTCGGTATCAAGCGTTCCAAGGGCGCCAGCGACGTGGTGGTCGCCGCCGCCGTGCAGAAGCGGATCGACGACCTCAAGGTCCGCTATCCCGACGTCGACCTGAAACTCATCGACACCTCGGTGGAGTTTACAAAAGGCAATTACGAAGCCGCGATCTCGACCTTGTTCGAAGGCGCCATTCTCGCCGTTGTCATCGTGCTGTTGTTCCTGCGCGACATCCGCGCCACCATCATCGCCGCGATCTCATTGCCGCTGTCGATCTTCCCGGCGTTCTGGGCGATGGACATTTTGGGATTTTCGCTGAACCTGGTCAGCTTTCTCGCCATCACGCTTTCAACCGGTATTCTGGTCGACGACGCCATCGTCGAGATCGAGAACATCGTGCGCCATATGCGGATGGGCAAGTCGCCCTATCGCGCTGCGCTCGAGGCCGCCGATGAAATCGGCCTGGCCGTGATCGCGATCTCGCTGACCATCATCGCGATCTTCGCCCCGGCAAGCTTCATGTCCGGCATCGCCGGGCAATTTTTCAAGCAATTCGGCATCACGGTTTCGGTGCAGGTGTTCTTCTCACTGTTGGCTGCACGTTTCGTTACGCCGGTGCTGGCGGCCTATTTCCTCAAGCATCATGACCACGACGATCCGCCGCCGGGCCGCGTGCTGAAGGCCTACACCCGGCTCGTGACGTGGTCGGTGCATCACTACTTCCTCACCGTGCTGATCGGCTTCGGCATCTTTGCTGCCTCGATCTGGAGCATTACGCTGCTGCCGCAAGGCTTCCTGCCGGCGCAGGACACCGCGCGCTCGCTGCTCGCCATGGAGCTGCCGCCGGGCTCGCAGCTCGCCTTCACCGAGAAGACCACCGAAGAAATCGTCGCGCGGCTGCGCAAGCGCCCTGAGGTCAGGAGCGTGTTCGTCGACGGCGGCCGGGTACCGCCGGGCACCTTCGAGGTGCGTCGCGCCGCGCTGATCATCAACTACACGCCGAAGACCGAACGCAAGATTACGCAGCGCGAGCTTGAGCTCGAGATCAGCCGGGAACTGGAAAACGTCCCCGATATAAGGTTCTGGTTCCTCGACGAAAACGGCCTGCGCGCGATCTCGCTGGTGGTTACCGGCGTCGACAGCAACATCGTCAGCAACGTCGCTAGCGAGCTGGCGACCCAGATGAAGCGGATTCCGCTGATCGCCAACGTGATTTCGGAGACCTCCCTCGATCGGCCGGAATTGCGGATCCAGCCGCGGGCGGATCTGGCGGCGCGGCTCGGGGTCTCGACCGAAAGCCTGTCGCAGACCATCCGCGTCGCCACCATCGGCGACGTCGGTCCGGCGCTGGCAAAGTTCGACGCCGGCGACCGGCAAGTGCCGATCCGCGTCCAGCTCGAAGACGCCGCGCGCGGCGATTTGCCCTTGCTGGAGCAGTTGCGCGTTCCCTTGGGGGAGCACGGCGAAAAGGGCGGCGTGCCGCTGTCGGTGGTCGCCGACATCAAGCTCGACCAGGGTCCGACCAGCATCAACCGCTACGACCGGGAACGCCAGGCGACGGTCGCCGCCGACCTCGTCGGCTCGTCGGCGCTCGGCGACGCCACCAAGAAAATCTACGACCTGCCGGTCATGAAAACGCTGCCCAAAGGCGTCAAGGTCAGCCCGTCGGGCGACGCCGAAAGCCTGGCCGAATTGTCGTCCGGCTTTGCCACCGCGATCACCTCCGGCCTGATGATGGTCTACGCCGTGCTGGTGCTGTTGTTCGGAACCTTCCTGCAGCCGATCACGATCCTGTTCTCGCTACCGCTCTCGATCGGCGGCGCGATCGCGGCGCTGTTGGTGACCGGCAAGCAGCTGACGACGCCGGTGTGGATCGGCATCCTGATGCTGATGGGCATCGTCACCAAGAACGCCATCATGCTGGTGGAATTCG
>JGI12635J15846_10006335_pt1 | contig 10156 bp, 9 predicted proteins | sample BlaSpr_A8_OM2_M2_FD_15846 | JGI IMG/M metagenome (IMG submission 15846)
GGATACGCGTCGCATCGGAAAGTTCATCCGCAAAACTGCCCAGGCCTGAGCCCAGGACCAATCCGATCGTGGGGCAAAGCGTTGTCTCCAAGAGCAAGAACTGTGCCGCAGATTCGGCGCGCGTGAAGTCTTCCATTTGAGCGATGCCTTATTTGCTGAGAACCGGGAACCATGAACTAAGAACTGCTTCTAGAATTTCTTTTCGAATTTAGCGAATTGCTCTTCGAGATTCCATTGTGTTTTTGCCCGCTCGTTAGCGTCCAGAAATTTCTGGCAGCCTGACGAAACTTTCGCGGCGCCAGCATGATCGTTCGCACACTCTGCCACCGGACGGAAGTCGTCTAGCCACAGGCTGGATCCGGGCAGAAAGCTATGCTCGAGGCTCAGTCGGGCCATGCGCTTTAAATCTTTGTAGCCAAGAAAAACGTAGGTTTGAACCGCACGCAGATATTCGTGTGTCAGGTCGGAGCGCGATACGCCTTCATCATCGGTGGCCAGGGCAACGGGCACGCCGTACTTGAGATAGATCGGCAGAGGATGCGCGTCGCCGGCTACGCCCAGAATCACGTCGTTGGAAGTCAGGCAAATCTCAACCAGGATTTTCCGCTTAGCCAGCTCACGTAATAGGTCGAGCGGACGGTCTTCGTTCATCACGTCGACTCCATGCCCGATGCGCTCGGCGTGTCCACGCTCGATCGATTCACGTATGTGGAAGCGCAAACCTTCTGGCGGGACGAGGCCCATCGCTAACTCCCCCGCATGCAGGCTTATATGCACCTTAGGATAAACGCCGTGGAGGTAGTCGATCATCTTCATGTGCAATTCGAAATCATGCATGGGGACGTACCAATCTTCGGGCTGGACGAGGTTCAAGCCCACGAAGCGCGGATCAGCTTGCGCTATTTCGAAGCCGAAAAGAATCTCGGCGAAGACCATTTCGCGTGGCAAAGCGCGCAGCACCTGGTATAAATAACGAAACTTGACCCCACATCCCGGATCCGCTTCCGGAGTTCCGCACTTAAGCCGGGACCGCATTTTGTTCTCGTCGACATCAAGCTGCCTGCTCGTGGCGGTGACAATGTCTTTCAAACCTCCGGCGAGTAACTTGTCGCGCATGCGGGCAAAGTCATCGTCCCATCCGAGTTTCGCGCCGAGCTGACCGGACTGCACATTGTCCGCCGTATCCATTAACTCGACATATTGGAGATGGTCTTCCGCCGCCCGCGCCGCCGCCTCGGCAAGTGCGTCCCCGGTATGGTTCTCGGTCGCCAGAAAGAACTTGTCGAAGCTCGCGAAGAAATGATCGTGCCCTGATTCCTCGCCGGGCTCCCAGTTACGCATCGACCACGCGTCGACAATCGAGTTGTACAAAACGTGATCGCCATACGCGCAACGGATGGTCGGCCTGCTGGTGAACTTTTCGCAGGAATCTTCGCAAGGAGGAGCGCTAAGCATCGACGTGGTGCGATCCACGCATAAATTGTCGCTGGCGGCGTAGTCGATGAGATTTTCGGCATAAAGCGCGCCAGCTAAGTGATTATGCAGATCGCCGCCCTTGGGCATATCACGCAGGAAAGCCAACTGCAGTGAAGGCTGTCGGCGGATGGAATCGAAATATCGCACCGTGCGCTGCTCAGCATTCGCCGCAGACTGTGCCGATGCCGCACTGGCGCAACAGGCGATGATCAAAAGCAACCGAGCAATTCTCGTCACGGCATCTCCCTTGGAAATGTTATCGGAGACGGGCATTGTACCTTGACGCAGAGAAAACCTGGAAACAGCGTGACCGATTTCTCAGCGCACTCTGCTGCAGTTCTCCGCGACCTCCGCGATTCAAGATTTTGGCGAGCCTTGAACAATGCAGAACCTTAAAACGCAGAGGCCGCTGAGAACGGCCGCAGAGTATGCGGAAAAACCGGAGATCCCCAGCCCAGCGCGGTTTTGCCAAGATTTTCACAAGCAAAAGGCAGCTCTTTGCACAGGGTTCGGCAGAGGTCGTCACGAATATCCATAAAAATCGCGCTTTGGCGCACATCACCAAGGCTTGAGACGGATACACTGCACCAACTCCGCTGCACCAGCCTGTGAACCACCTGCACTCCATTGAAAATTCGGCAGATACGTTTCCGCAATTTTCGTTGACTGTAAAAATGAAAAGAGTAAAAACATAATCGTTCTTTGACAACTTCTGAAGTTTTCCCGGTTGGTGCGGCGTCCGGGGCTCAAGCGAAGTCACTCTCTACATTGCAAAATGACTGAGGGAGGGTTAGCAAGGGTCTATAGCAAAGTGCTGGTCGAGGCGAACAAGAAGAACTGTTAAAGGCAGGATAGAGTCCCGAGGCGTTGGGTTGGTTTATCCGGTTGGCGGTAAGCCCGGAGCCCGAGCAAAGATCGCGAGTTGCCATCCGCAAGGACCGCAACTCATGCAGGTCAGCGAGGGTCTAAAGCGAGCTACTGGCCGAGACGAATGATCCCAACACCACCTCGGGACTCTTAATTTTTGTCCGCAGCAATGAGTGGGCAGTGGTTGACCTGAGCTGCAGGCTCTCCCCCAATAAAATTGCGCACTTAGTAGTAAGGGTTACCTGCTGCCCCACTTTTTCACGGACCTTCCTGCAGCTGAAATCTCTCGTTCGGCACCAGCCGCGCTCGATAAATCGAATTCGTCGCAGCCACTTCGGCGACCGCGTCCGCGTTCAGTTGATACGAGCCCTCAGGCAAGTTCTCTCCAAAAGGAATTTCCAAACCTGCCGCGTCCTTTTTCAAGTTGAGCCGCTGGTATCCGATTGCGGTAGCGCGTCCGGTCTCATTCACAGCCATTACAATTACGGTCAAATCGAAATCCTGCTCGGTCTGGTTGGAAACGATGATGGAACCCTCCAGCCGATGCCCCTTCACTTTCGGATAGCGCCCCCACTGCGCCAGAAGCGGCGCTACGACGGTTAGCACAAGCTGCTGGTTGCGCTCCGCTGCCGGCCTGCCGCTGTCCGTCACCTTTACGGTGAACTTAAACTCTCCAGTTTCAGTCGGGATGCCGCTCAGAATTCCGTCCGGCCCAAGCACAATGCCGGCGGGCAGCGTCCCTTCCGTCAATTCCCAACGAAACGGCGTGATTCCGCCGTGCGCTTCCAAATGAATTTCGTAGTGCTGTTTGAGATATGCCTTGGGCAAACTCGTGGTTCGAATCACAATCGGTTCGCCCGTCGCCGCGCCTTGTTGCGCACCGGCACCGGCAGCACCGAGGCAAACGCAACAGAGGAGTAGGAGCGCGAACCCGCGGCCGAAACGACGGCTCATCTCAAATCGAAAGGACACAGAAGCGATTATAGTCTCTGGCCGCTAAACGCTCTGGCTGCGCGCGATTCTTGGCGAATTGTAATCATCGCTGCTAAAGGACGCACGCCATCGCGCCGATAGAGCTGGCATGAGAGCGATGAATCGACTCCTTGCCATCTGCATAATTCTGGGCGGTTACCCGAATTTGAGCCTGGCGCAGGGTGTTCGTGGCAACGTAAAACTCAGCGGCGCTGTGACTATCGTCGCCACCGGGCATGCGATTCTGCTGAGTTGGACCGCCAGTCAGGGAGCGGCGAGTTATTCCGTCTATCGCAGCGCGACCGAGGGCGGCCCATACGCAAAAATTGCCCTGGGAATCCCGGGGACGACTTATACCGACGTACAAGTCACCCACAAACAAACCCTCTATTACGTAACCACGGCGGTGATTGGCAACGACGAAAGCGGCTACAGCAACGAGATTGCAGCCGTGATCCCTTAAGATTCAGGAGACAAAATGAAGAACTGTTGGCTTGCGGTCATGCTGAGTTTGCTGTCGGGAATTTCGTGGGCGCAATGCGCCAACGGCACTTCCGGCACGAATTGCACGGGGCCGTTGACGGTGCAGCCGCAGAGCGGAAACAACACGCAATCGGCAATTACTTTGGTGGATCTCGGCCTGCCCCTGTTAGCCCCAGTGACGGGTCAATATACGTTGTCAGTTGCCAGCGGCATGGTCGTCGAGTCCGACAATGGAAACAGCTACCACTCCCTCGTGGGGTTACAGGGATTGCAAGGCCCGCCGGGAGCCGCCGGTCCGCAAGGTGCATCGGGAGCCACCGGCGCGACGGGATCTAACGGAGCGACGGGAGTCACAGGAGCGGCTGGCCCGCAAGGCGCAATTGGAGCCACAGGAGCAGCAGGAGCGGTCGGATTAACCGGCTCGGCAGGCGCGGTTGGCGGGGCGGGACCAGCTGGCGCAGCGGGTTCGGTCGGACCTGCAGGACCGGCTGGAGCGCAAGGTTCGGCGGGTACACAAGGTCCGCAAGGTCCACAGGGGCCAGCTGGAACCATCGCCACTCCCGAAGATTACAGTTTCTATTACGGAACTGGGTACAAAGCCAGTGTGGGCACAGTCGAAGTCGGGACATTCGATCGCGATCAGATTGACATGACCAATGCGGCCTCGGTCCGTTTCATCGCCACCGTCGGGTCCGCGGCTCTGCCGAGCGGAAGTTACGCGCAAGCCGAATACTCGCCCGATGGAACTAACTGGTTCCCTTTGTCAGGAGAAGTTCCTGTGACAACGCCGAACGGTCTTTACTCGAGTGGATGGCAGGCCCTGCCGACAGCGGCAAATGGCGACTTCATGGTCCGCATTGTCGTATTGAACACTGGCTCGGTTGTGACCCAGTTTGGACTCCGCCAACTGCATCTGCAGTTCAAATAAGAAGCCAGCCGCATATGCTACGAACCGGCGGAGTCACGAGACTCCGGCTTTATCCCTCGGGAATTTGCACTTGCGGTTCGCGAAGAGCTTTCGCTTTGTTTCCTGACAGCTTCGGACCTACCCACACTGCGATCCGGTAACCCAGCAAGACCGCCAGAATAGCGGCATATTTCAGCGGTTCGCGAATGTCAGCCTTCACCAGCCACCAATAGTGAATCACTCCGGCGATTGCGCTCAAATAAATCAGGCGATGCAGCGCTTGCCAGCGTTTTCCGCCAAGACGCCGGATCCAGCCCTTGGTCGAAGTGAGCGCCAGCGGGATGAGCAGAACAAATCCGGCGAATCCGACAGTGATAAATTTTCGTTTTGCGATGTCATGCAGCATGTCATGCAGGTCGAAGAATTTGTCCAGCCAGATGTAGGTGAGGAAATGAAGAGTGACGTAGAAGAAGGCAAATAATCCGAGCATGCGGCGGTAGCGGATCAGCCAAAGGCGCCCAGTCAGCTTGCGAATCGGCGTGATGGACAACGTGATAAGCAGGAAACGCAGCGTCCAGTCGCCGGTGGCGTGGGTGATAACTTCGATCGGGTTGGCGCCCAGGCCGCCGCTGTAGGCTTTCCATCCGAGGACAGCGAGGGGGATGAGGCACGCGAGAAAGACTACGGGTTTGAACCAACGAATCATGCGTTCTGGTAGCTCCGCCGTCACAGGTGAAGCAAGTGCCCTCGCGATAGCCCGCAAGACGCCGGCGCTGCTTATGCGCTCAGAAATTCTTTTTCAAATCCATGCCGGCGTACAAGCTGGCTACCTGATCGTAGCCGTTGAACATCAGCGTGGGACGTTTCAGAAACTCGCCAAGACGCCGCTCTTTTGCCTGACTCCAGCGCGGATGATCTACATTCGGATTCACGTTCGCGTAGAAGCCGTATTCTCGTGGAGCCATCTCGGCCCACGTGGTCTGCGGTTGGCTGCCGGTGAAGCGAATACGCACGATCGCCTTGCCGCTCTTGAAGCCGTACTTCCATGGAACCACCACGCGTAGCGGAGCGCCGTCCTGATTGGGCAAAGCTTCGCCGTACATGCCGAAGCACAGCAGAGCCAATGGGTGCATGGCTTCGTCCATGCGCAAGCCTTCGACGTAGGGCCAGTCGAGCACATGGCCGCGCTGGCCCGGCATCTGTTTGGGATCCTCGATAGTCGTGAACTCGACGAATTTCGCTTTGCTGGTCGGCTTTGCTTTATTGATCAGTTCGCTCAGGGAGAATCCAACCCACGGGACGACAATCGACCAACCCTCGACGCAGCGATGCCGGTAGATTCGCTCCTCAGGCGCAGCCATTTTGATAATCGTGTCTACGTCGAGAACTTGTTTTTTATCGACCTCTCCATCGATGGTTACGGTCCAGGGGCGCGTTTTGAAATTTTTGGCCAGACCCGCGGGCTCATATTTATCGGTTGAGAATTCGTAGTAGTTGTTGTAATTGGTGACGTCTTTATACGGCGTGATGGTTTCGTTGGTCGAGAACGAACTTTTCTTGATGCCGTCAATTTTGGCGTCAGCCTGCGCGGTGGTCGACGGGGATACCAATTTGCCAACGCTGAGGCTGGCTATCCCCACGGCACCGACTGCAGCCGCGCCCGCGAGAAATTTCCGGCGGTTCAGATACAAATTCTTCGGCGTGATTTCAGAGGACAGAATATCAGCCGGTTTCTTAATCAGCATAAAACCTTCTTATTTTAAGTGTACGTCCGCAACTTGGGCTCTGGGTTGGGGGTGCGCAGTCCCTATTCATAGGACGCAGGTCTGCCAGAAAAGTTACACGGCGGGAGCTGGTAGCCCAAAGTACGAAACCTAACAGACTCGATTTGGCGAATGTGGTAGAAGTGTTTCTTCCTCGACCAGGTGCGATTTCATAGTTGAAGACAACAGAGAAGACGCAGGAGAAAGTCTGCGACCTTTTGCGCGTATTAGCACGGCATGGTCGAGATATTACCGAGAATTAATCAATGTTCGGAGCGGGACCTGCATCGTTCTGACGCGACAGCGACCCCTGCCGCTCGCAGTAATGGAGGCATTTCGGGAAGATGAATCACAGGAACGACAAGACCGACAAGAATGACAAGACCGTTTCGAGAATACGCTGCCACATCTGCAACCTTCCCGTAGATCTCACAGCCGATATCGCTGCGGATGAAGAGGGGCAGACCGTCCATGAACGGTGCTACGTGAAACAGCTGACAGTTTCGAAAGGCGGGTCGAACCACAAATCCGTAAAAGGCAGTTCCGCAAAAACAAGCAAGCTCGGCGGGAAGTCAACCAAACATCCTCGTAAGCATAGAAAGCCTGTAGAGACGTAGCTTGCTACGTCTCAGGATCAGCGCTCGCCCAGAACTTCACGAACCTTTCGCGCCAGCATTTGCAAGGTAAATGGTTTCTGCAAAAAAGCGGTATCAGGATCGACCACGCCCTCATGCACGATGGCGTCTTCGGTATATCCGGAAAGATAGAGCACCTTGGTCTGCGGGCGTGACGCGCAGAGCCTGGCTGATAATTCGCGGCCGCTCATCCCCGGCATGACGACGTCGGTGATCAGCATATCGATTGTGCCCGAATGTCCGGCAACGATCTGCAGCGCCGCCTCTCCGTTATCAGCCTCGAGAATTTTGTATCCTTTCGACTCCAGCGTTTCGCGGACCAGTTGGCGTACGGATTCTTCGTCCTCGACCAACAATACGGTTTCCGAGCCGCCCGCATGGGTTCGAGCAGCGCCGACTGCGTGGGTTGGTTCGAGGGCGTCTTCGACTCGCGGCAAGTAGATTCGGAACGTCGTTCCCTGACCCGGTTCACTCTCGACCAGAACGTAACCGCGACTCTGCTTAATGATGCCGTACACCGTTGAAAGCCCGAGGCCCGTGCCTTTTCCTTTTTCCTTGGTGGTGAAAAAAGGTTCGAAGATGCGTAGCTGAGTCTCTTTGTCCATGCCCTCACCAGTGTCGGAAACCGAAAGCACGACGTAAGAGCCTGGCTGGATGTAGGAGTATTCGCGCCGGCGATCATCGTTGTTGAGTGCGGCGTTGGCGGTGTGAATGATGATTTTCCCGCCTCGCGGCATCGCGTCTTTGGCATTGACCACCAGATTCATGAGGACTTGCTCGATCTGGCCTGCATCTGCGCGGGTCCGGCCGAGGTCGGGCGCGAGCTGGGTTTGCAACTCGATGTTCTCGCCGATCAAGGGACGCAGCAGCCGTTCCATGTCCTCGATGATGATGTTTAAATCCACCACTTTTAATTCCAGCAGTTGTTTGCGGCTGAACGCTAATAGTTGGTGGGTCAAGTTCGTGGCGCGGTCGGCGGCCTGGTGAATTGCTTCGATCTTGGGATATAGAGGATTGCCTTTCCGCGTCTGCTCCAGCAGAACTTCCGCGTATCCGCTGATCACCATCAGCAGATTATTGAAATCGTGGGCCACGCCGCCTGCCAAACGTCCCACTGCTTCCATCTTCTGGGCCTGGCGGAATTGGTTTTCCAGCACTCGCCGTTCCGTAATGTCCTCGGCAATGATCTCGACGACCTCGGCAGTTTCTCCCGGGTTGTTGACTACGCGGCCGCTCAAGCGCACCGTAATCGCGCCGCCATTCTTGCGCTTCCAGCGAACTTCCACGTTGTCCAGCCGTGCGCCGCGCTGGAATTCGCGCATCACGCGTTCCTGTTCGCTTGCTTCCAGAAAGACATCGGATTTTGGATCCAGCGCAAGAATCTCTTCCGCCGAATCGTAACCCAACATCGCGATCAGAGCCGGATTCACATCGAAGAACCTTCCTTCAAGGCTGGACCGGTAAATGCCATAGACCGCGCTCTGCACCAATGAGCGATAGCGCGCCTCAGAACGTCGTAGCGCCTCTTCGTTGCGCTTGTATTCAATCGCGCTGGCGAGTTGCTGCGAGACGAAGGTCAGAATCTCTTTCTCTTTCTCGCCGAAACGCACATTCGCGCTGTAGCTCTGCACTGCCACCACTCCGAAAGCATTATTCCCCGCCTTCAGCGGAACGCCCAGCCAGTCCAGTGACGGAGCGCCGATCGACTCCGCTTCGTCCTGCTTCACTAAATCGTCAAAGACTTCAGGAGTACACAAGAGCGGTTCGCCGGTTCGCAGCACGTACTCGGTCAAACCTTTTCCCAGCTTCTTGGCTGCAGGCTTGGAATCTATTTCATCCTCAAAATAAGGAAAGCTGAGCAACTGCGTCAGCGGATCGTAGATCGCAATGTAGAAATTGCGGGCACACATGAGTTCGCCGACAATTTCGTGCACCGCCGCATAGAACTCGGGCAAGTCCTCCGCCGTGCTGGTTTCCTGCGTGATGCGATGCAGCGCCGAATGCAGGGCCTCGGTGCGTTTCTGCTCGGTGATATCGCGATACAGAACGCACATCGCCACCTTTTTCCCATCGCTCATGATGGGAGCAGCCGAGATAAAAACATCCAGCAGGGTTCCGTCCTTGCGCTGACGTTTGGTTTCGAGAACGACTTTCTGCCCTTTCACCAACAGCTCGCCAATCCATCGGGTCTCAGCGCTGCGGTCGGGCGGCACAATCAGCGAATCGATGCGCTCTCCCAGCGCCTCCTCGGGGCCAAAACCAAAGATGCGGGTGAACTCACCATTGAGGCGAGTAATCCGGTATTCCGGATCCAGAATGCTGATGGCCTCCGGAGCGCATTCCACTAATTGCTCGAGATAGGCTCGCTGTAATTCCGGGCTGTCGAATTCAAAGCTGGGAGTGATCGCCTCGCCGGTTGCAGTGACGTTAGTTGCAATGACGGTCTCGGCTTGGCCCGAGTAAGCCAGAGTGCGGCGTTGCAGAGCCTCTCTGAGAAACTTCGCGCGTGCGTGCTCAGCCGACGTCGCTGGCTGGGTGATGTTGTCACCCATTGGAATCCCCCTCGGTTCAAACCAGAGCCGATTCAGATGTTAGAGGACGCACCAGTTACTCGAAAGTTACGGAGGTAATTCCAGAAAGGAAAAAGCCCCAAAATACGCCGCTACTCTCCCGTCGCCAGCATTTCACACACCCGTCGCAGCACGTCACGCTGCTGCTCATTCAACGCGAGAAATTCAAATCCGTGCAGCAATCCGATACGGTAACGCACCAGCGCTCGAAGCTTCAGCGGATACGCCGCCAACGGCAAAGAAAGTTCCAGGGAGACAACTTCGCCGACTTCCAGTTCTCCAGTCAGCGTTCCACCCACTCCATCCTCGCCCAGCTCATTCGAGCGTCCCCATAGTGAAGTCGTTTCGCCCGACCGAAAGATCTGCACCGCGATCCGCATATCGACCTGATGGCGTGGGAATCGCCTCGCACTGTGTTTAGCCGGTTTCGAGTTGGAGATAAAAACCTCCGTCGATTCTTTCCGCGAGGCGCCAGCCTTAATT
>JGI12635J15846_10006339_pt1 | contig 10154 bp, 8 predicted proteins | sample BlaSpr_A8_OM2_M2_FD_15846 | JGI IMG/M metagenome (IMG submission 15846)
CTCGCCGTTTCTCGCAGATTCGTATCCTGGCGGGCGAGGTCAGCTAATCCCTGGAGCGCAAACGTTTTCACGATCGAACTGCGATCCTCCAAGTAACGCCGCAATGCGGCTGCGGCACGTTGCTTCTCTGGCCCGCTCAGCGCAAGCCGTGGCACCATCAGTGCCAAGTGCCACCGCAACTCAGTCTGTTCCGCTTCGTCGAGCAGGCCCAGCAGTTCCTGTTCGTGGGGATTCAACAACTCCGGTCGCCTGACGGTGACCTGCTCTGCCGCATCCGCCGCGCGCATTCGAACGACGGGACCATCGTCCCACAGGCATTTGATTAATTCCGCGAAGTGCTCCGGCTGCTTCGAAACCAAGCTTTTGACCCCTTCAGCGCGCCCGATCGAGCGCCGGTCTCCGCCTCCGAGCATTGAATTGCGACTATGGCTCCCGGCGCATTCCTGGCCTTCAATGAAAAGGGAAATCCTTGGGCGTCTTACGCTCTTGCCCGGAAGGCCACCTCTTGCCTAGCTCGTGCACCTCGAACTTGGGATCAGGCTGATAGGATATTCGATGATTTCCTCCCCTTCGCGTCTTACATTTATCCCGAACTCCTCACCCGGAAATACATGAATGGTCTTCTCCGACAGGTAGGGTGTCTTGTCGAACCTCCGTTCAACCTTGTGCTTGCCGTCGAATTGAAATTTTACCGTGAACGGATCCCGGAAGTCTCCGATGGCGTTGGTGTTTGCGCACAAAGGCTGCGAGTCAATACCAACAGGCAAAATAAAAGGGCAGTCGCGAGATTTTTCTTCGGCTTTGGCATTCCTCCTCGAAAATAAGGGTCATGCGCGGGCGTGGCCGGCTTGCGTTTTTTCGCGGCGAAAATCTGGTGCGGAAACTTCCACAGTGCGGCACATCTCATACAATCTTGATCGCATTCGGCTGCCGATTCTTTGCTCGAGCGCATCTTCGCGCGTGGGTGCGATCAATTTGCCGCTCGGAAGGCGCGTGGCCTCGCCTTCCGTAGCGGGATTATCGAGATAATTCGTCGTGATGATCGTCGTCCGGTTCTCGTTGTATCGGGCGTTCAACACGATCCCCACGATGTCGCGCACCCAGTCCGAGGGCTTGCTCGCGCCGAGATCGTCCAGCACCAGAATCTCCACCGTTCGGATCGGCTCCAGAATCTTCATCTCCGTCGATTCGCTCGCCGGGTTGTAGCTCGCTTGAATCTCCTTCAGCAGCTCGCGGTAATCGCAAAACAATCCCGCGTGCCCGCGGAGAATCAGATCTTTCAATGCCGCAACCGCCAGATGCGTTTTTCCAACGCCCGATGGCCCCATGAACAGCAATCCCTTTTCGGATGAACCGGGGTACTCGCGCACAAACCCTTGCGTGAACAGCTTTGCTTGCTTTAGCGAATGCGCGTGCTGCGCCGTCCAGGTCTTCTCATCGGTCAGGTCGGTAACGTAACTCTGAAAATCGCAATGCTCGTAACGCTTCGGAATTCGCGCGCGCTCCATCACCCGCGACGCACGCTCCTCCATCCCGCAATCGCACGCCACCGCCACGCTGCCCGCCGCGCCATCCCCCCGCGGCACCAGCTTCCATCCCGTCCCCCTGCAAAGTTTGCAATTTTCCAGCGCCATAAGGTGTTCGTCCGTATCGGCGCCGGGCTCTCGCGTTTTTGACGTCCCGGCCCTTCCGGGAAGCCCGGCATGCTTCTTTCGAACTTTCGTAGTGGCCGGTCTTCAAACCGGCGCTTTTCTCCACGCCAGACAGCATACGAGCGCCAACCGCACACGGCAAGCTGTCTCGAATGGGAAAGCTGTGGAAGCAACCGGGAGGACAGGCTTTAGACTGTGGGCATTTCGTCTCATCCAGCGAAGCCCCCCCAACAGGGGCTCCCAACCTAAAACTCCGCGCCGCCCGTCAGCGCGCTATCTTTTTTCTTTCTTCACTAAAAACTAAAAACTGACAACTAAGAACTCTTTTTCTATCGCACCAACCGCGGTGCCGCCCGCACAATCGCATGCCGCGGCGGTTTCTCCTGCGCATGCGAGGCCGCCACCCNCGACAATTCCTGTTGCACCACTTGCGCGAACTCCCCCATCTGGCGCTCCATCTCGATCATCTTCTCGCGCATGTTCAGAATAATTTCGATGCCCGCCAGGTTCACGCCCATGTCCCGCGCCAGCGTCAGGATCACGTCCAGCCGCTCCAAATCCGAATCCGTGTACAGCCGCGTGTTCCCCTGCGAACGCGACGGCTTCAGCAGCCCCACGCGCTCGTACAGCCGCAGCGTCTGCGGATGCAGCTTGTAGAGCTCCGCCACCGCGCTGATCATGTATCCCGCCTTGGCCCGTTTTTTCGCTCGCACCGGCATGCTTGGTAGGACAGGCATTCTTGCCTGTCTCTTCTCCGTTTTCAGTCTTCAGCGCCCAGTAGTCAGTAGGAAGAGAGAAAAAAGTGGAAAACTTAAATTCCAAGTTCGAAGCTCTACTTTCCAGCTTCCAATTTCCTGTTCCCTATTTTTTTCCACTTCCACGTGAAGTCTGATCACTGACAACTCCTCGTCACACTCCCGCCTTACTGAACAAATCCTTCCGCGGATCCCCCGGCGCGACGCTCTCCAGTTCCTTCATCAGATTTCGCACGCGCTCGTCCGTCGGCGGCGGCACCACCACCTGAATCTCCACGTACTGGTCGCCTCTCGCGCCATTCCTCGCGCTCGGCACGCCTTTCTCCTTCAGCCGCAGGATCTTCCCGCTGTTCGTCTCCGGCGGGATTCGAACGATCGACCGCCCGTCTATGGTCGGCACTTCAATCTTCGCGCCCAGCGTGGCCTCGCTCACCGTAATCGGAATCTTGGTGTACAAATCGTCGCCGCGCCTTTCGAAAAACTCATGCGGCTTCACCACCACCCGCAAATACAAATCGCCCGGCGGCGCGCCCATCGTCCCGGAGTTGCCTTTGCCCGGAACCCGCACCCGCGCGCCATTCGAAACGCCCGCCGGGATGCGCACGTCAATCGTCTCCGAGTGTCGCACGCGCCCTTCGCCGCCGCAGGTCTTGCACAGCGTTCGCAGCTTGCCCGTGCCGCCGCACCTCGTACACGGCACGTTAAAGCGCATTTTGCCCGCGGCTTGCTGGATTGTGCCCGTTCCCCCGCATGCCGTGCATGTTTGTGGCGAGCCCACCGCGCCGGTGCCATGGCAAGTCTCGCAAGTATCCAGTCGCGTGATCGAAAGCTTTTTCACCGCTCCGCGCACGGCATCCCAGAAATCGATCTCGAGCTGGTATTCCAGGTCGCCGCCGGGTTCGTGCTCCGGTTCCATCCCGGCGCTTCCGCGTCCGCTGCTGAAAAACTGGCTGAAGAGATCGCGAAAGCTCGACCCGCCGCCCGCCGCGCCGGAGCCGCCGCCAAAATCAAATCCCCCAAAATCAAAGTTGACGTCGGACTCTCCGCCGTGAGAGCCCGCTCCACCCGGCCCGCCCGGTGGAAGGTTGTCGCTGTAGAAGCCGTACTGGTCGTACATCTGTCGCTTTTTGGAATCGGAGAGGACGTCGTAGGCTTCCTGCAGTTGCTTGAATTTTTCTTCCGCGGATTTATCGCCCGGATTCAGATCCGGGTGATACTTCCGCGCCAGCTTGCGAAACGCCGCGCGGATATCCTTCGCGCCCGCCTTCCGCGGCACTCCCAGCAGTTCGTAATAATCTTGTTTGGCTGTCGTTGGCATGTATGTAGTTGTAGGGGCGCAGCACCTGTCCCGACCCTGTCGGCATGCTGCGCCCCTGCTCGGCACGTTCGCTAATTCGGCCGTTTACTCTCGCATGCATCTGCGCAGGAAGGAATCAAACCAAGTGATCTCTTCCCGCTTAGAACTTACAATTGAAAACTTGTTCAGCTGGCCGATTGCTCTAACTCACCTCGAAGCAGGAAGAGAAAGTACAAGCCAAAATTCTTTCTCTTCCCACTTAAAACTTACAACTAAGAACTAACTACTCTCTTCAATTCGGCCGCTTCGTCTCATCCACGTCGACATACTCGGCGTCGATCACGTCCCCAGGCTTCTTCTCCTGCGCGCCGCTGGAGCCGGCGGAAGAACCCCCGCCCGCACCTGCGCCCGCGGCCGCACCGGCCTGCCCCGCGGCACCCGCCGCTTGCGACGTCTTGTATAGCTCCTCGGCGATTTTGTGCAGCGAGCGCTCGACGTTTTCCGTCGCCGACCGCAGCCGTGCCACGCCGCCTTCGTTGATGGCCTTTTTCGCGTCTTCGATGGCCTCTTCAGCCTTCTTCACGTCCGCCTCAGCGATCTTCTCGCGGTTTTCGCGGAGCATCTTCTCCGACTGATAAAGGATGCCATCCAGGCGGTTGCGCGCTTCGACCTCTTCCATCCGGCGCCGGTCGTCCTCGCCGTGCGCTTCGGCCTCCGTCTTCATCTTCTCGGCCTCTTCCTTGGTCAGGCCGCTCGACGCGGTGATGGTGATCTTCTGCTCCTTGTTCGTGGCTTTGTCCTTGGCGCTCACGTTCAGGATGCCGTTGGCGTCGATGTCAAACGTGACTTCGATCTGCGGCGTCCCGCGCGGAGCCGGCGGAATTCCGTCCAGCTTGAATTTGCCAAGCGAACGGTTGTCCGTGGCGAACTTGCGCTCCCCCTGCATGACGTGGATTTCCACGCCCGGCTGGTTGTCCGCCGCCGTCGAGTATGTTTCCACCTTGCGCGTCGGGATGGTCGTGTTGCGCGGGATCTGTACGGTCATCACGCCGCCGAGCGTCTCCACGCCCAGCGAAAGCGGCGTCACGTCCAGCAGCAGGATGTCTTTTACGTCCCCGGCGAGCACGGCGCCCTGAATCGCCGCGCCTACTGCTACGACTTCGTCGGGGTTCACGCCCTTGTGAGGTTCCTTCCCGCCGAAGAAGTTGCGCACCAATTGCTGCACCTTCGGGATGCGCGTCGAACCGCCCACGAGCACCACTTCCTGGATGTCGTTCGGCGACATCTTTGCGTCTTCCAGCGCCTGTTTCACCGGCTTCATCGATCGCTCGAGCAAGTCATTGATCATTTGTTCGAGCCGCGTGCGTGTGAGCTTTTCCTCCATGTGAATCGGCCCGCTGGCACCCGCGGTGATGAACGGCAGGTTGATCTCCGTCTCCATCATTTGCGAAAGCTCGATCTTGGCTTTTTCCGCTGCATCCTTAAGCCGCTGCAGCGCCATCTTGTCCTTGCTCAGGTCGATGTTGTTCTTTTTCTTGAACTCGTCGATCAGCCAGTCCACGATGCGCTGGTCGACGTCGTCGCCGCCCAGGTGCGTGTCGCCGTTGGTCGACTTCACTTCCACCACACCCGCGCCCACTTCCAGCACCGAAATATCAAACGTGCCGCCGCCCAAGTCGTACACCGCGATCGTCTCGTCGCTCTTTTTATCCAATCCGTACGCCAGCGCCGCCGCTGTCGGCTCGTTGATGATGCGCACCACCTCCAGGCCCGCGATTTCGCCCGCCTGCTTCGTGGCTTGCCTCTGCGCGTCATTGAAATACGCCGGCACAGTGATCACCGCCTTGGTGACCTTCTCACCGAGAAAATCTTCCGCCGCGGACTTCAATTTACCGAGGATCATCGCGGAAATCTCCGGCGGGCTGTAAGCCTTGCCCGAAATCTCCACGCGTGCGTCCTGATGAGGGCCGGCGACCACCTTGTAGGGCACTCGCCGCGTTTCTTCGCCAACTTCATCGTAGCGCCGGCCCATGAACCGCTTGATCGAATACACGGTATTCTCGGGATTCGTCACCGCTTGCCGCTTCGCCACTTGCCCGACCAACCGCTCGCCCGTCTTGGTGATTGCGACGACGGACGGCGTCGTCCGGGCACCCTCCTGGTTGGGGATCACCACCGGCTCGCCACCCTGCATCACCGCCACCACCGAGTTCGTTGTTCCCAGGTCAATTCCAATAATCTTGCTCATTGCTGCCATTCCTCCTGAAATCTCTTGCCAGTTCCCTTCGCCCGTATCTCTCTGAACCCAAGGTGAATCCGGCTCAGTTCTCGCGTTCCAAGCCCAGCTCCAAGCGAAATATACATGTTGAGTGTATGTTTGTCAAGTTTTCTGATAACAATTGTAACTTGTTGTTTTTCAGCAACTTGATAGTTTGTCAGGTTGGCACGATCCCTCCCTGCCCTGAACCATGCGCCCCCGTCACGCGGTCCCTCTAACTCCTTCAATATTTACAGCTCTCCTTCGACCTGTCCCGAGTGGGTCGGGGACGAAGCGCAATTTTGCCCTTCTGTTGGTTTTACCGACCCCAGGCATCCTGCGGAGCTACGTTTTTTCAAACGGACTCGGTCTGTAACTTATTTAGAATCAATACCTACAAAAAACCGAGAGAAGGGCCGCTCTTTTTTGCACAATTTTGGTGCAACGTAAGCCCCTTTAAAATCAGCACTTGCACAAGCATATCAAAACAAGGGCTTTAACTGCCCTTAGAAAGAACTGATAAAAACAGGGGGAATTGTTAACTAGAATTTCCAGCTCACAACGCTTCCGGTTTCGTCAGCAACCAACCTAGGAGAGCTTCGGCGTTGGAATATCTCTGTGTGTTCCTGTGAACTTCAGGCCACGACAACGCTTTCCTTCCCGCCGTTTCGCGGTAGAATTCTGTAGCGTCTTCCGCTGGGGAGAATCGCTCGAACTATTTTGGAGGAACGCGTGAATCGTCGGCGTATTCTGGCAGGGATTATCAGCGTGGGCTTGCTTGGCTTATGTGCCCTGTTCCTACCATCTTTGCACAAGACTCCCGAGCGCGCTTCACCATCGGCGCAATCGTTGGCACAGTCGCCGCCAGAGCGTGTTGACTCCCATGCAGCTTCTGAGCCCCCTATCATTCCTCCGTCTGTAGTCGTGGCGAAAGCTGCCTCGCCTCCGCCTAGGCCGCAGTCAGCGGCTGACCTCCCCGACGTCGATCCGCGTAAGGCCTTCGGCTCGAAGAACGCTCCCGTGGCGATGGAGGTTTTCAGCGACTTTCAATGCCCGGCTTGCAAGACGCTTTTCACCACCACGAATCGTCGGCTGATGGAGGATTACGTCAGCAGTGGCAAGGTCTACCTGATCCATCGCGATTTCCCCCTCCCCATGCACGCGCACTCTCGTGTAGCCGCGCGCTACGCTCGTGCCGCCGCGCAGCTCGGCAAGGTTGAGGCCGTAGAACAAGCGCTCTTCCAGAATCAAGAAAAGTGGGAACAGAACGGCGATGTGGACGGCACCGTCGCCGCCGTTCTCTCCGCTGCGGAAATGACCAAGGTTCGCGCGCTCGTGAAGGGCGGCACGCTTGAAGCCGCCATCGACAAAGACTACGCGCTGGGCCAGACCTACCGCGTCAACCAGACGCCCACCACCGTTTTTCATTGCAAGGGCCAGACCTATCCCTACTCCGGCAACATGACCTACGACATTCTCAAGACGTTCCTCGAGCAGCTCCTCTCGCAGAAATGAACGAATTATTTCTATCAGCGAGAATTCAATCGAGCCAACACCAAGCAAAGTGAGAATCGGGAGATCAGCAGCGGATAATATCACCAAGCGGGGCGAAAGAAACAAAGCTCATCGCATCTGAACTTACTACTGAAAACTGACAACTGAAAACCAGAAGAAATGATGCAATCCAGCCCACTCAATCTCCGCCGCGCGATCATCTGGATCGGCCGCCTCGTCCTCGGCGGAATTTTTGTGTACGCGGGATTCTCCAAGCTCTTGATGCCTAACACGCATCTTTGGCCGATGTTCGTTCTGAGATTTTCGATCTCGATGAATATCTCGAGTTTCGCGCAGCAAGTTGAATCGTACAAAATGATCTCGCCAGAGGCATCGCAAGTGGTGGCGCATACTCTGCCATTCGTGGAAATCGTGCTGGGTCTGCTACTGCTGATCGGCTGGCGCTTGCGAATCTGGGCCACGGCCATCACGGGGATCATGGTAGGGTTCCTGGCGGTTGTGACCCGCGCATATCTTCTGCACATGGACATCAACTGCGGCTGCTTCGGCACACCGGAGAAGCTCAACGGCATGACCGTTGTCCGCGACGGCGCCTTCACCGCGCTGGCGTTGGTCATGACTATCTTCGCGTTCATGGAAGCCCGCGAGCCGCATCCCTGGTCCGCCCCGGAGAAAGCTTGAGCTGGACTTGCTGCGATGAAGACTCTAGCTGAATACCTTGATCTCGCCGCCGTCGCCCACGGGCACCTCTGCGCGGGACAAGTCCTTGGTGTGCGACTGGCAATGCTCGGCCTGCAAGAACTCGGCATTGACGATCCCGTCGCCGATCGCAAGCGCATCGTTACGTACGTGGAGATCGACCGGTGCGTTACCGACGCCGTCGCGCTCGTCGCCAACTGCCGCCTCGGCAAACGTGCCCTGAAATTCCGCGACTGGGGCAAAGTCGCCGCCACTTTCGTCGACCTCCAGACCGGCCGCGCCGTCCGCATTGCCGCGCGGGAATCTTCCAAGCAAGCCGCCCGCGAAATGTTCCCCGAACTTGGCAAGGACGCCGGCCAGCAGAAAGCCTACGCTCAACTTTCCGACGAAGTCCTCTTCGATAAACAGTGGGTGAAGGTAGAAGTCCAGCCCGAAGATCTGCCCGGCTTCAAAGGTCCGCGCGTCGTCTGCGACCAATGCGGCGAAGGCATCAATTTCAAACGTGAGGTGGTAGTGGAAGGCCGCACCCTCTGCCGCGCCTGCGCGGGAGAGGCCTATTATGAACCGCTTGACTGAACTTCAGCTTGCGTCGGCGACGCGGCCTTTGGATTCGCGAGGCTTTTGCTGCTCGTCGCCGCTTTTTGCCGGCTCTAACTTTGCCATCCGGAGGATCACAGGCGCGATGAGAGCGGCAAAGACGCACACGAGTAACAGCCACGCTATTCCCTCTAGCGTTCCAACTATCGTGCGATAGGTTTCCATGACCCAAACTTCCTGGGTTAGCGCTGCTGTTAGCGCCGCTTTATTCCAATCGGGCGCTGCAATGTATTCTTGGAGAGCGCGGACTCTGGTTCCCGCGGAAATGCCAACCGCGACGATGGCGAACCTGATGTACTTCTCAAACCCGGCTCTAACGGCGTAGTCTGCGACGAAACGGCGCAATATACTGTCAATCGCCTCGCGGGAAATCCAGGCAACAATAACGGATAGTGCAAGCGCAAGTGCGAATGAAACGACGAAAAGCGCTACGAACATATGGTGTGACTCCCGTTTCAGATTTAGCTTATAACCGACGTTAGTATTACCCATTGTGGTTGATAACTCTACGGGGAAAGTTCCGCGGTGTTTCAGAAGCGCAAAACTGTCCTTATGAAGAATCCTGGAGGATTTGGTTATGCGCTAGAATTATCTTTCGATGCTGACCCTGCCACCGATCACACTGCGCCTGCGCGGCTGGAAACTGATTGACCGCGTCGCGCTGGCTTTTCTGATTCTTTGCGCCGTTGCGCTGGGCGCAGGCTGCGGCTTGCTCTTTGTGTACGCCAGCGACCTGCCGGAAATTCGCGCGCTGGAAACTTACCGCCCCGACGTCGTCACCGAAGTTTACGCTGATGACGGCCAGCTCGCCGGCAGCTTCGCGCTGCAGCGGCGCATCCTGATGACCTACGAGCAGTGTCCCAAGATCCTCTATAACGCCGTCACCGCCATCGAAGACCAGCATTTCGAGGAGCACTGGGGCATCGACTTCCCGCGCATGGCCAGCGCCGCCTTCCACAATCTCGTCAAGCGCCGCATCACCGGCGGCGCCAGCACCATCACGATGCAGCTGGCGGGCAATCTTTTCCTGGACCGCAGCGACCGCAGCTTNCGCCGCAAGATGCAGGAAATTCTGCTGGCGCTGCAGATCGAGCGGCGCTACACCAAGCCGCAAATTTTTACGATGTACGCGAATCAGGTATATCTAGCACATGGTAATTATGGTTTCGCGGCGGCCACGCAATTTTATTTCGGCAAGCCCGTCACCGACCTGAAAGTTCAGGAGGCCGCGCTTCTCGCCGGCATGGTCAACGGCCCGAAATTTTCACCGCTCACGAATCCGGAACTCGCGCTCACCCGCCGCAATCTGGTGCTTCATCGCATGGAAGAAGAAGGGAAGATCACACCCGCGGAAGAAGCCAGCGCCAGGAAATCGCCGCTCG